>BNJU01001763.1_pt1 | contig 165799 bp, 173 predicted proteins | sample 8539281 | NCBI WGS metagenome assembly BNJU01 (sample SAMD00202456, study PRJDB9452) | human saliva metagenome | isolation source: human saliva | place: Japan | reverse complement strand
GGGCTACGTCGACCTCAGCTAGCTTTATTTGATTACTCATGACACCTTATTTTTATTTACAAGATGAGATATTAATAATCCCACCTTTCCTTAATTTCATTTTTGAAGACTTATTGTTATAAGTGATGTTGACGTCTACATCTGTAGCGGCTTTTATTTGTAAAGACGTTACAAGTTTGTTTTCCCACTTCATGTCGATGGTTAAACCGCCGCGCGTTCTCATACCTTTTATCTCTCCATTCGCCCACACATCGGGAAGAGCGGGGAGGAGGTGGATGTTGTAAATAGGCTTCTTTGCCGTCATATCAACCGAACTTTGCACCAGCATTTCACACACTCCAGCTGTACCACCGAAGTTGCCATCAATTTGGAAAGGTGGGTGAGCATCGAAGAGGTTAGGGTAGGTTCCACCATGATGCACGGCATCTTTCCCACGATACCCTTCGGGTGAGACGTATGAAAGAAGGTTTTGGTAAATCTTGTAAGCATGATTGCCATCACCCAATCGAGCCCATAGATTGATTCTCCATCCAGTGCTCCAGCCTGTACTCTCATCGCCTTTCTGAATGAGTGTTTGGCGTGCTGCGGCTAAGATTGTAGAATCTTTCGTTTGCTTAGCTAGCGCCTGTAAGTGCATACCTGGATATAATCCTATTAGGTGCGACTGGTGCCTGTGATGTATATCATAGTCCTTCCAATCGTAATACCATTCGTTTAAGTCGCCTTGAGAACCTACTGTATAAGGATGCAAGCGATTCAGTTTATCATCCATCTCTTTGTCAGGCTTCAAACCAAGAGACTTACGTGCTTGCTGCATATTCATGAATAATTCACGGATAATGGCTAGGTCAGCTGTACCACCATAACAGGTTGTTCCGTGGTAACCCTTATCTGTTACATATTCGTTCTCAGGGCTAGTACTAGGCGCTGTAATCAGTTCGTTTGGTTTGTTGGGATTGGTAACCAACCATTGTTGGAAGAACTTGCTAGAGCCTTCCATAAGTGGGTATATTGTGTTTTGAAGTAACTGCTTGTCTTGTGAATATAGGTAATGATCCCAAAGTGCATTGACTAACCAGGCACCACCGAGGTTCCAGTTAGCCCATTCGGGACTTTCCTTTCCCTCTCCAACGGGAGAAGTCTTGCACCAAGGGTCGCTATTATGAGCAGCACACCAGCCTTCGTTTATGCCATAGAAGTTGCGTGCTGTGTGCTTACCAGTTGCCGACAAACCTTTGACAAAGCCAATCAGCGGTTGGATAGTTTCTGACATATTAGCTGGATCGGCAGGCCAATAATTCTCTTCGAGGTTAATGTTCATCGTGTAATTCCCACGCCATGGTGAGAATAGGTGTGGTGTCCATAATCCTTGCAGATTAGCAGGGATATTTGGAGTACGTGAACAAGAGAGCAGGAGATAGCGTCCAAATTGGAAATAGAGAGTCTCCAAATAGCGTTGTGCAGCCTCTGGGAGTGGTGCTGTTGATGATGAATAGCGACGCAGGAGTTGGTCCGTTGGTAGATTGTTCGTATATTCCTTATTTCCTAATTGTAATTTAACACGATTATAAATCTGCTGATATTCCTTTATATGTCGGTCTTTGAATTCATTATATGTGAAGTTTTGTGTGTGCCAAGCAGCATTGACAGCATTGTCTATATAGCTTGCCCCATCTTTGACGGGATGCTTGTCGAAACCATTAAAACTCGTGGCATTGACAATGTATATGGTGGCATTATCAGCATTGGTTAGTGTGAGCGTGCTATCAGAAGCTATTACCTTTCCACCTTGAGGTAATAATCTTACGATCGTGCAAGCGTGTACGCTCTCTGTTTCTGAACCTGTTGTATGCCCCGTCATTGTCAACTGATTATTCGTTGCCTTAACCTTATGCGGAGTCTGTGCCGTCAGTTGGATGCGGAGGTTTATGGCTCCTGCTTGATTAGCTTTAATGTGTATGGCAATAAGACTATCACGATGCGTTGCGAAATATTCACGTGTGAATTGAATACCATTCTGTTGGTAGCTTATATGCGCCAACGCACTATCTAGATTCAGTTCTCTATAATAATTAGAGACTGCACCTGTGTTTAGATTAATGATATTCAATGTTCCTAGAGGTTGGTAAGAGGCTGATTGTTCGCCTTGAACAAAGTGTTGTAAGGAGTCAGCAGTGCGATAATCCTCAGCAAATAGAGCCTTTCTTATCTCTGGAATCCATTTAGCTTTACCCAATCCTTCGTTTGGATCAACAGGTTTTCCTGTCCAATAAGTGATATCATTCAGGTAGATTGTGTCCTTTTGAGTACCACCATAAACCAATGCCCCTAACTTGCCATTACCTAAGGGAAGACTCTCTTCAAAGAAATGAGCAGGTTGGTTATACCATAATCGCATTGCCGGTTGTTGTGCCTTAACACTGACAAAAATTGCTAATAAGGATATACAGAATAAGATTCGTTTCATTGTTTAGGTTGTTATTGGGTAAAAGAAAGACTCCCCTCCTTATCTCATGAGGAGGGGAGTAATATTTATTTATTGTTTATAATGACTTATGCATCGATATTAGCGTAAGTTGCATTCTTCTCAATAAACTCTCTACGTGGCTCGACATCATCTCCCATCAGCATTGAGAAGATTTCATCAGCATCCGCAGCGTTCTCTATTGTTACTTGCTTCAAGAGGCGTGTCTTTGGATCCATTGTTGTTTCCCAAAGTTGCTCAGGATTCATCTCACCAAGACCTTTATAACGTTGTGTATGGATGGTTTTACCATCTTCTACTCCATTACCATATTTGTCAAGGAAGGCTTGTCGTTGCTGTTCGGTGTAGCAATATTCGCTTACCTTCTTGTAAGTACACTTATAGAGAGGTGGTGTAGCAATGTACAAATGACCTTGCTCAATAACCTTCGGCATATAACGATAGAATAGCGTCATAATCAGCGTGTCGATGTGTGAACCATCGACATCGGCATCGGTCATGATGATAATCTTATCGTAACGGAGCTTATCAGTATTGGCTTCGAAGTCACCTTCATTCTCTACTCCAAATCGAACACCAATCGATTGAATGATATTCATAACTGATTCTGCCTCGAATACGCGATGTCGTTGAACTTTCTCAACATTCAGAATCTTACCACGGAGTGGCAAAATGGCTTGTGTGTAACGATCACGACCTTGCTTTGCAGAGCCACCAGCAGAGTCACCCTCTACAAGGAATATCTCGCAATCCTTGGGATCTTTGTTGGAACAATCGGCTAGCTTACCAGGCAGACCGCCACCACTCATCACGTTCTTACGCTGTACACTCTCTCACGTGCCTTGCGTGCTGCTACACGTGCTGTAGCTGCTAAGATAACCTTGTTGCATATCATCTTAGCCTCGTTAGGGTGCTCCTCCAGGTAATCAGAGAGTGCCTCGCCAACTGCTTGTTGTACAGCACCTGCCACTTCGGAATTTCCTAATTTCGTTTTTGTCTGACCTTCAAATTGTGGTTCTGCCACCTTTATAGCGATAACAGCTGTCAATCCTTCACGGAAATCCTCACCTGCTATCTCTATCTTAGCCTTTTCAATTTGCTTAGATATTTGTGGGTCATTGTCAGCGTATGCCTTTAGTGTACGGGTCAAAGCTGCACGGAAACCCTGTAAGTGAGTACCACCTTCTATGGTGTTGATATTGTTAACGTATGAATGGATGTTCTCCGTATAATCAGTGTTATACATCACAGCCACCTCAATAGGGATGTTTTGCTTCTCTGTCTTGAGATAGATAACATCATCAAAAAGGTGCTGACGATGACGATCAACATAACGGACAAACTCCTTTAAACCATCCTTAGCATGGAAAACCTCTGTGCGAGTCTTGCCCGTCTCTGGGTCTGGACGCAGGTCAGTGAGCGTAATCTTAATACCAGCATTTAGATAAGCTAACTCACGCATACGGCGTGCAACGATGTCCCACTGATAGACTGTTGTTGTGAAGATCGTTGGGTCTGGCCAAAATTGTTGACGTGTACCTGTTTTCTGGGTTTCGCCTACAACCTTTACAGGATAGAGTGGCTTTCCTTTCTCATACTCCTGCTGATAAATCTTTCCATCACGATACACCTGTGACATCATGTGTGTGGAAAGGGCGTTAACACAACTTACACCCACACCATGTAGACCACCGCTGACCTTATAAGAACCCTTGTCGAACTTACCACCAGCGTGTAGCACAGTCATAACAACCTCAAGGGCACTCTTGTGAAGTTTCTTATGTTCGTCAACAGGGATACCACGACCATCATCTTCAACCGTGATGGAGTTATCCTCGTTGATAGTTACTTCGATATTCTGACAGTAGCCAGCCATCGCTTCATCGATAGAGTTATCGACAGTCTCATTAATCAGGTGGTGAAGACCTTTCTCGCTGATGTCGCCAATATACATGGCTGGACGCTTACGTACAGCCTCTAATCCCTCTAACACTTGGATGTTACTGGCGGAGTAATTATTCTCGTTTTCTTGATTTTCTGCCATTTTTATTAGATTGTTCTTATAGTATGCAAAGATACTATTTTTCCTTTAGATGGGGAAATAAAAACTTGCTAAAAACATTTAAGAAGGTGTATGAAAGTGCCTAATTAAATCTATCTATAAAAAAAGCCATAACTCATTTGAGTTATGGCTCTATTATTCGTTTCAGCTATGACTGAAGTTCTTTTATCCTAATGCAGCAACGTGCTTGCAGAGAGCAGACTTGAGGTTAGCTGCCTTATTCTGGTGAATAATGTTGGTCTTTGCCAACTTATCCAACATCTTCTGCACAACAGGATAGAGCTTTACAGCCTCTTCCTTATCCGTCATATTGCGCAACTTGCGAACAGCATTACGCATAGTCTTTGCATAATATCTATTGTGTAGCGTCTTTACTTTGTCCTGACGGATTCTCTTCAATGATGATTTGTGATTTGCCATCTTTGTTCTTCTTTTATTTTACTAGTAGTCCCTAGCAGAGTCGAACTGCTCTTTAGAGAATGAAAATCTCTCGTCCTAACCGATAGACGAAGGGACCATATCGAATTGCGGGTGCAAAGGTACTTCTTTTATTCGAACCTACCAAACTTTTCTCGAATAAATTTCCTTATAATGTTGTCTTTTTGTACTTTTGCACAAGAATTTATATGATTTTAAAGTCAAAAGCCATAGTTTTACGTAGTATGAAGTTTGGTGAAGCATCGCTCATTATAGATATGTTCACCGAACAAGAAGGGCGTATTTCGTTCATTACACGCATACCTAAGACTGCCAAAGGAAAGATAAAGAAACAATACTTTCAACCTTTAACTTTGTTAGAGCTTGAGTTTGATTATCGACCGCATACTTCTTTACAGCATATAAAGGAGGCTCGTATTCTTCATCCATATTCCTCTATTCCTTTTGATCCAATCAAATCGGCTATTCTACTGTTCCTTTCAGAGTTCTTATATCATGTTACACGAAGTGAACAGCAGAACCTTCAGCTTTACAATTATGTGTGTGCTAGTTTGCAATGGTTGGATGGTGCAGCGCGTAGTTACGCCAATTTCCATCTTGTATTTATGATGCGTCTAAGTCGGTTTATAGGTTTCTTTCCTAATTTAGAGGCTTACCATGATGGGGTATGCTTTGACTTACGCACTGCTTCATTTACTCATAGTATCCCTCTTCATACTGATTATCTTCTCCCAACAGAAGCCACTGCTATTCATCAACTGATTAGAATGGATTATGAGAATATGCATCTTTTCCGCCTTTCACGTGTAGATCGGAATCGAATTGCCAATCTGATCCTGCGTTATTATCGTATTCATGTGCCGAATATGCCCGACTTAAATAGTCTTCAAGTGTTGAGTGATCTTTTTGATTGATATGCTTCATGCTCTCCGCACCCTACGTGTACCTTAATGTAATCTGTAATTTGTAATCTCCAAGGGGGAAGTGAATAAAAGGGAATGCTGATTTGCCTAATCACAGGTTCGTCTTTGCTGTTAGTTTTTAATCCTCATTGCAAAAGTATAAAAAATAAATGATACTACCAAATCTTGATGAGATTTTTTCTTTCTAAATCGTTGTAATGTGCTAATAGTCAGGTGTTTAAATTTGTTTAAGGTAGAATGAACTCTAACTGCTTATAGCAGAATGGTTTCAAGATAATAGCAATTTTCGTTTCCCCCATCGATTACAAATTACAAATTACATTAAGGTCGTGGGGGGATGTCTGTCAGTAGATAAGGAACAAAAGTTTATTATTATTTTATTCATTATAAAACTATCATTTTTCACCTATTCGGCACCATGCGAAAAGCCTGATGAACCTTGATGTAATATGTAATTTGTAATTGTGTAAGTTCCATTGTTTCTTTATTTTTAAAGTTTCCAAATACAAAGATAAGAAAAAAATATGGGCTTACACTTTTTTTAAGACAGTACCGCCATTATGTTTATCTTGTTATTATGATATTTAGGAAAAATCACAAAAATCACAATCACAAAATCAATTATGGTAGTATCATGCTTTTTCTTTACGTAGATAATGTAACATTATATATTATTATTTATTAATAAGGTATTATATTATATTAGGAATCCCTTTTACACATTGAAAATCCTTTTTGTGATTTTGTGATTGTGATTTTGTGATTGATGTGATTAATTGAACTTTATCCCATTAGGCAAAGGGCAAAAACAAATCATTCTGTCTTATCGTTCCTCACCCTTCATTTGTCTATCTCTCTGTAACACAAGTTATTACAGAGCTATTTGCAATACTTGTTATCCCAGTACCTCGAAAAACTAATGTTTTCTTAAAAATTCTACTTACCTTTGCAGCACAGAAAAGAAAAAGAAGCACCATCCTCTACCTCCAACCGCTGCCTCTTAGCCTCTACCTAATGCATGAAACAGCTACAATGGAAGAAAGTCGTAAGTTCAAATGTTAATGATTAAAGTTCAAAAAGGTTAGCATTAATAGGCTCAGAGATTAGTGTTAACAGGCTTAAAGGATAGTATTAATGAACAATAGGTAAAATAATGAAATTCAAAGACCAATGCAAGAAACCTATGTCTAGCTTTTTACAGATATCCGAGAGGTTTCAGCCTACCAAATGTCCATTACGCCAAAGATAATATTTTGGGTAGAAAGCGATATGAAAAAAAGGTACACCTCATAGCTTGCTTGCTATTTCGATATACCTTCTTCTCTCGCCTTTAATATTTTATCAACGTGATTAAACGAAGCTAATTACGCCTTCAACCGTACCTTTAGAATCAGTCTCTTCCTGTCCTGTCTCTGGAGAACTGATGTGTTTGATGTCTTTTATCATTTGCTTTGTGCGCTTGTAAGTAGGTGTATTCTCTACGGCAAGAATTACATCTTCATTGTCAAGCTCATCTGCTGTAAAGCGATAGATATGAGGGCGGTGTTTGTATTGAGTGTTGTTGTTGTCCCTATAGAAACGTTCACGGCGGTCACGACGTTCTGCATCTTTCTCCTCATTATCGGCTCTTCTTGCTGCTTCTTCTGCGGATAGTTTCTGTATGTGTCGTCCCATACCATCAACATCCTCTATGCCGAAACCAGTTGCAAGGATGGTTACTTTTACCTTCTGATCAAGTTCTGGGTCAATAGCCAATCCCCATTTCAGTTCGAAGTCTTCGCTGAAATGATTCATAAATTCGGTTACGTCCCCCATTTCTTCCATAGTCAAGCCAGGGTTGTCCTTGTCATTGCTATTGAAGTTGATGGATAGAAGGATTTTCTTGGACTTGTAGACATCGTTGTCGTTTAGTAATGGTGAGTTAAGTGCATCCTCTATTGCTTGCTTTACACGGCCTTCTCCTTCACCATAACCTGTTGACATGATTGCTACACCACCATCCTTTAGAACCGTCTTCACGTCATTGAAGTCGAGGTTCATAATACCATGTACAGTGATGATTTCTGCAATACTTTTTGCTGCAACACTAAGCGTATCATCAGCTTTACGGAATCCGTTTAGGAGGCTAAGTTCTGGATAGATCTCACGTAATCTTTCGTTGTTAATAACGAGAAGAGCGTCAACATGTTTAGCCATCTCTTCTACTCCGTCTAGCGCCTGATCAATCTTCTTTGCACCTTCGAAGCGGAAAGGAATGGTGACAATACCAACAGTGAGGATACCAAGTTCTTTACTGACTTGTGCAATGACAGGTGCTGCACCTGTACCTGTTCCGCCTCCCATACCAGCCGTGATGAATGTCATTTTGGTTCCATCATTGAGCATCTTCTTGATGTCATCGATGGTTTCTTCGGCTGCTTGTCTTGCGCGCTCAGGGCGGTTTCCAGCTCCCAATCCTTCCTTTCCTAGTTGTAAATGAACGGGAACAGGAGAATCGTTGAGAGCTTGTGCATCTGTGTTGCAGAGGACGAAGGTTACGTCATGTATACCTTCTTTATACATGTGGTTGACGGCATTACCACCGCCACCACCAACACCAATGACTTTGATTATGCTGTCAGTAACGTCGCCATCGCCGAAGTCTAATACGTCTATTTTATTATTATTATCTGTCATAACAGTATGTGTCTATACGATGAATATACTTATTATTTGTATCCCATGAAAGTGTTACTCTTCGTCTTCTAGCATCTTGCCTCCAAATTCCTTTGCTTTACGAACGAACTTGTTCCAGAAACTATTGCGACGTTTCTCTTCTTCTCTTTCACGTTCTCTTGCTTCTTCCTCTTCGCGTAGCTTGCGTTCTTCTTCTTCTCTCTTACGGCGTTCCTCTTCAGCTTTACGTTTCTCTTCTGGAGTGGGGACAAAACCTTGTCCTTGTGGACGTGTATTAGTGTTTGTAGCTGTTGTCTCTATTGGATGGGCTACAGCTACATCTTTTGCTTCAAAGAGGGTGTTAGCAGCAGGGTTATATGCTGCACCAGCACAATTCATGTCTCCCTTTGCTAGTAAGCCTAATATGGTGTTTGTTTCACCATTTTTTGCAGTTATTTCGGCATGACTTGAGGTAATGGTTTGTGTGACGAACTTAGCCTTACGAATCTTTTCTATACGTGTAACATTGCGTACTAAACATTCGATATTTTTAAGATTCATACCTCCACCTGTAAGTATGATTCCACCAAGGAGCTTGTCTGTATATTCTGATGGAACCTGACACCATACATTCTCGATAATTTCCTCTGCACGTGCTTCAACGATTTCGATGAACTTCCGACTGTCTATTGTTCGTTCGGCATCTATAGAGTATTTAAGGTTGTTGTCAATTTCGTTATTGTCAGTGAATGCAGAGCCATACTTCAGTTTCATAGCCTCAGCTTCTTTTTCTTCCATCTGCAAGGACGCTATATCTTTGTTGATATTATTGCCTCCTAATGGGATTACAGCGAGGTGGCGAAGAATATTCTTATAATAGACAGAGACGGTCGTGGTGTCAGCACCAAGATCGACAAGTACACAACCTCCACGTTTTTCGGCTTCGCTGAGTACGCCATCTGCCAAGGCTAATGGTGCTAGGTACATTTCTGCTATTGCGATTCCTGCCTTTTCAAAACAGCTATTTAAGTTGTTGTAAAATGACTTGCGCCATAGAATGTTTAAGAAGTTTCCTTCCAAACGTGTGGCCTTAATACCGACAGGGTCTAGGGAGTATTGGTTGTCAACCTTATACTCCTGAGTAGCAGCATCTAAGATTTCTTGCTCAGGGTAAGTCATATTTCTGTTAGCATCCATCAGCTCATTTATCATATCTGATGTTATGATGGTATCTGAAGGAAGATCCTTAACAATAACGTTACGAACGCTACGTATAGATTGTCCTCCTACACCTACATAAACCTGAGAAATCTCATATTTCAGTTGTTTCTTGAGCTTATTAATAATGCTGGTGAGGCACTGTCCGGTCTTGTCGATGTTATAGACTACACCTTTGCGAATACACTGTGATGCATCTTCCTTAGCAACGGCTAGCACGGAGATACTACCGTCAAGATTTTTCTTGCCGGCGATTCCCATAATCTTTGATGAGCCTAATTCAATGGCTACTATGAACTCTGCCATATTCGTTAAGTATTATATTTCTTAGTTTTAATGTTCTTTTCTGTCTGATACATGTACATTCTTCTACGTGATTGCATGTTGACTTATTCCGTTGGACCATCTGCTACTTGTTCTTGTCGGTCAACCTCTTTACGTGCTTTCTCACGTTCCTCCTCCTCTGTACGTTGTCTGTCTTTTTTCTTTTCTTCTTTAGCTTCTTGGGTTATAGCTTCTGCTTCTTTTCTTTCAGCTTCCGCATCTCTTCGTTTGCAAACAATCTGATTATCAAATTCAATATCAATATATGAATACTTGTTCCATCCGACTTGTGATAAACCATATCGATAGAACTTCTCCAATCGTGATAATTTGTTGTTTACGAAAGAGCTAATCTCTCGGTTACGTGTCCACCTGTTGCGATTAAGAGGTAAATACCCCATGAAGATTATATGGTCTCCCACGCGTGGAACTAGTTCTATACCATAATCTGGGAGTACATTTATTTGCTCTATTTGATTAATCCAAAAAGGCGATGCACTGATAGCCTTAGCAAGTGGTGCAATATAGAGCTTTGCAAAGATATTATTTATATTACCTGTCGCAATAATTAAATCGCTTGTATATTTAGAATTGGGGAGTATTCCTCCATTGTCGTCAAGATAGTAGTCACCACCATGTTGGCTCTTTATACGGATAATAGGCATACGTTGAGTAATCTGTATGTTGATATGTCCGTTCTCCGTCTTGTAACATTGAGCAGTCTTCACAAAAGGTCCATCTTTGAGAGTTTCTTCGATGTCTCGTGGATTGATATTCTCCATCTTTTTATTAAGAGGATAGAGATTGTTCTTTTGTAAGATATGCTTTATCTCCTCTGCTGTAAGGAATCCAGCATTCTTGGAATCAGATATTTCTATGTTCACCTTCGTGCATACTTTACCTTGCTCATCTGGGTTGTTCCAAGCGGTAACAGCCATGATGAGATAGAAAGCTAGTATGATGTCCAGCGCAGTGATAATAATCTTTTTCCACTGAATGTACATGTCTTATCTTTTCTTTAGGATGCTTTTTACCTTTTATGTATTTAATACTTTCAACTTAGTTTTTGCTCTTTAGCTTTGATAATCTCGGCAATTTCTGGTACATAATTATCGAGGTTACCAGCTCCGAGGACTACTAATACATCGAAGTCATGTGCTTTGACGAAATTCAGAACATCGTCTTTTTGTATCATCTTCTTCTCTATATTTGGGCGTAGGTTATCGTAAATGAGCTTACTTGTAACACCTTCTATTGGTTGTTCACGTGCTGGATAAATCTCTGTAAGGATAACCTCATCAAAGTGACTTAATGCATCTGCGAAGTCTTTATAGAAATCACGAGTACGCGTATAGAGGTGAGGTTGGAAGATAGCTGTTATCTTTCTATCTGAATAAAGTTCCTTCAAACTTTTAGCACTCTGTAATATCTCTTTTGGATGATGACCATAATCAGATAGGAAGACATGACGATCATTCTTTATCTTGAAGTCGAAGCGGCGATCAACACCACCATAAGTCTTCATACCTTCACGCAATTCTTCTGCAGTGCAGCCATTGAGTTGTGCCATAGCCATTGCAGCGACACCATTTTCAATATTGATTGGGATGGGTTGACCGAGTTCTACATTCTTCACTATTTCTATAGGAGAAATAAAGTCAAAGGTTATAGTTCCATTCTTTATTTGGATATTCTCAGCATGGAAGTCACCTTCCTCACGACTATAATTATATACTTTGACCCCTTCTTGTACATGTTGCTTCATCTCAAGATCTTTATGAATAATGAGTGCACCACCTGGTTGTATGAGTTCTGTGTAATGGCAGAAACTTTCAAGGTAAGCCTCTTTCGTGCCATATATGTCTAGATGGTCTGGATCGGTAGATGTAATAACGCTCATCCAAGGACGTAGCCAATGGAAAGAACGATCAAACTCATCAGCCTCGATCACAACATAATCGCTGTGGGTAGAGAGGATATAGTTTGTGCCATAATTCTTGGAAATTCCACCTAAGAAAGCATTGCAATCTAAGTGACTTTGGTGCATGATATGGGCACACATGGTTGATGTAGTCGTCTTACCATGGGTACCTGCAAAACAGAGTCCTTTGTGTGTTCTAGTAAGTGTTCCTAGTACTTGTGCACGCTTCTCTATTACAAAGTTATTATCATGGAAGTATTTCAATTCTGCATGTGTTGATGGGATCGCAGGTGTATAGACAACCAATGTTGTTAATGGTTGCCGACATGCTTCAGGAATGAGATTTACATTTTCTTCATAGTGAATCATCATTCCTTCCTTTTCTAACTGATGGGTAAGTTCTGATGGTGTCTTATCATACCCAGCAATAACTAATCCCTTATGAAGGAAATAACGAGCAATAGCACTCATTCCAATACCACCTGCACCAACGAAATATACTGACTTTATATCTTTTAGTTCCATGTATCTATATCTTTTCTAACTTTATTCTCTTTGGCGGATTTTTGTATTCCATTTACTTTTACAACAAATCTCCTCGTATAAGTAAGATTATGAATTGATGAGTTTAATTACCTCGTCTGCAATAACATCTGCCGAGTTTTGTAGTCCCATCTTTTTTACATTCTCACTAAGGCTGGCTAATTCTTGATTATCAGATATTGTCTCCAATGCTAGTTTCAATAATGTGTCGGGAGCCTCAGAGTCCTTTACGTAAATTGCAGCATGCTTATTTACTAGTGCCATTGCATTCTTAGTTTGATGGTCTTCTGCAACATTAGGACTTGGGACAAGGATTACAGGTTTACCTATGAGTTGGAACTCGCTAATAGAGCTTGCACCTGCACGACTGATGATTAAGTCTGCTGCTTTATAAGCTGCCCCCATATCACTAATAAAGTCCATTATCTTCAAGTTAGGAAGTTCCTTACCCTTCATAAATTCCATTATCTGCTGATGGTAGAACTTTCCTGTTTGCCAAATAAATTGCACATCTGTATTGGCTACTAGGTCTAGATGCTCCATGATAGAACGATTAATGGTGCGTGCTCCAAGGCTACCTCCTACTAATAAAATAGTCTTTTTATCACTCTTCAACCCTAGACACTCTCGTGCTTCTTCGGCAGAGAGTGGTGTATTTAAGACGTTTTGTCGTACAGGGTTTCCTGTCATAATAATCTTATCAGCAGGGAAGAATCGTTGCATACCTTCATACGCAACACATATCTTTCACACGTTTAGCCAATAGTTTATTCGTCACACCTGCGTATGAGTTTTGTTCTTGGATGAGACATGGAATTCCCATTTTAGCACACGAATAAAGTGTAGCACCGCTGGCATAGCCACCTACACCAACAGCAACTTGCGGCTTAAAGTCTTTGATAATCTGACGTGCCATGCGTAAGCTTTTCCATAACTTATACAATACTTCGAAGTTTTTAAGTATATGTGCACGATCAAAACCTTTGATAGGTAAGCCTTTTATCTCATATCCTGCAGCGGGTACGCGTTGCATCTCCATACGCCCTAAAGCTCCCACGAAGAGAATCTTAGCATCTGGATGTTTTGCTTTAATCGCATTTGCAATAGATACAGCAGGGAATATATGTCCTCCTGTACCACCGCCACTGATGATTATTCTTAATTCCTTGTCCATTTCAAACTTGTTTACTAACCCACAAAGGTAATCAATTTTTTCGTCTTCTTCGAACTTTAAGTCTTTTTTAAGAATCTGTTGCTTGTGTAATAACTTCCTGTGCCTCCTCCGTAGAAGGATTGCCTGCTTTTTTCTTTTTAGCCGATCGGCTGATACTCAAGATGACACCTATATAGACACAATTAATGATTGTTGATGTTCCTCCCTTACTTATAAGTGGTAATGGTTGACCTGTCACTGGGGCCAGTCCAACAGCCACTAGCATATTGAATAGGGCTTGTGTTACCAGTAAAAATGCAATACCCATTGCAAGAAAAGCAGGGAAGGAATTTTCACATCGATTAGCTATGATACCTGTTCGGAAGAGCAGGATGATGTAAAGGAATGCTACAATAGCCGCTCCTTCTATGCCCATTTCTTCAATGATGATGGCATAGATAAAGTCTGAGAAAGCCTGTGAAAGGAAGTCACGTTCTGTTGAGTTCCCTGGTCCTTTACCCACGACATTCGATGTGGCGATGGCAATATTAGCGTGTGCCACTTGTGCATCTTTATCTAAATCATAGTCCTTTGGTGCCACATATTCATTATTAAAGAACTTCTTAATACGTGCTTTCCATGTGTCAGCACGATGTAAGATCTTTCCCAAAGAACTTGGAGAATCTTCCTGTTGTTGCTCTTGTATGGTTTGTTCGGTGAGGTTTTGCTTTGTTGATAAGTCATTTTCTACCTTTTTATCATCACCAACAACCATGACCATTATAAGTGTGAATACGATAACCAGTGCAACTGCTCCAATTAACCTGCCAATCTGATTGAATGGTACTCGCCCCACAATCATCATAAGAACGATGGTTAAGGAGATGAGCATAGCTGTAGAAAGGTTCTCAAGTAGAATTAAGAAAATGAATCCACCAGATAATAGCAAGATATCTCGGAACGCCTTTCTATCGGCTCCATGGTCGGTCTGCATGGCACTAAGTATCTGTGCAACTGCTAGCACAAGTGCGCCCTTTGCAATCTCAGAAGGTTGAAATTGTATACCTGCAAAACTTATCCATCTATTTGCTCCGTTGGTAGTTTGTCCTGCAACAAGAACCCACAATAGGGTTATTAATGCTACACCAAGAAGAATGGGGGTAATCAGTTTGAAGTACTTGCATTTGATATTTAATACTACCACCATTAAGCCTATTCCAACAGCAAGAATACTGCAATGGTAGATAATAGGACTCCAATAATTTCCTCCTTTGTATGATAGTGAACTTGAAGCCGAATAGACCTCAATGATACTAATAATACATAGGAAGAAGAATACCATCCATATGACCTTATCACCTTTAAAAAGGTTACTGAGAGATTTATTGTTCATTTCCTTTCTTTCCGTTATCGAGCATCAGTATCTTATAAAGCTCTAACTAGTGCTTTAAACAGGTCTCCTCTATCCTCCATATTTTTAAAGAGGTCAAAGCTAGCACAGCATGGGCTTAACAAGACAGTGTCTCCTGGTTTTGCCATATCTGCACATGCAGCAACACAATCTTTCATAGAGTGTGTGTCGCGAACAGGGATTCCTAAGCTATCAAAATTGTCGTGGAGTTTTGTTATCAGCACCTAGGTAAACAAGTCCAGAACATTTCTTTTTCACTAAATCTTTGATGGCATTATAATCATTCCCTTTATCTTTGCCTCCAAGAATGAGGATTGTTGGGGTTCGCATACTCTCTAATGCATACCAACAAGCGTCTACATTTGTAGCCTTTGAGTCGTTGATATATTGAACTCCAGCCACTTTGCAAACCTTCTCTAAACGATGTTCCACACCCGGAAAGTCGCTTAGGCTCTTGCGGATACATTCCTTTTTTATACCGCTGATGTTTGACGCTATACCAGCAGCAAGAGAGTTATATATATTGTGACGACCTGTTAATGACAAGTCTTCCTGTTCCATGTTGAAAGGTTCAGGTTGTTCTATCTTGTATTGTCCTTCTTCAATATAACCAATGCTACCATTCTCCTTTAGCTCTGAAAAAGGATAGCATACGGCATGTACATCGAACATCTTTAGCTCGTTCTTAATCACGGGATCATCATTCCAATAGATGAAACTATCGTCCTTAGTTTGGTTCTGAATGATACGCATCTTGGCATCAGCGTAATTCTCAAACTTGTACTCGTAGCGATCCAAATGGTCTGGAGTGATATTTAAGAGGATAGCGATATTTGCGCGGAAATCGTACATATTGTCAAGTTGAAAAGCTACTTAACTCTATGATGTAATATGCATGTGGATCCTCAGCTACCTGCAATGCCAGGCTATTACCAATGTTCCCAGCTAATCCAACATCGTATCCAGCATTCTTAAAGATGTGATAGATGAGGCTTGTTGTAGTTGTTTTCCCATTACTGCCAGTGATACATATCATCTTCGAGTTGGTATATCTACCAGCAAACTCAATCTCACTGATGATGTGTGTATTCTGTGCCATGAGTTTCTGAATCATTGGAGCCTCTTTAGGAATACCTGGACTCTTGATGATTTCGTCTGCATTAAGGATCTTCTCCTCTGTGTGGTGTCCCTCTTCCCACTCTATATGATGCTCATCCAGGAGCTTCTTATACTTGTCTTTAATAGATGACATGTCTGAGACGAAGACATCAAAGCCCTCTTTCTTTGCTAGTACAGCTGCACCAGCACCGCTCTCTCCTGCACCAAGTATTACGATTCTTTTCATATCTATTTCCTTTCTTTTCTTTCCTAATATCTACTTGGATGATGTCTTAGTATTTGCATCGTCCTATTAAGATAAGCCTTTCTTCAATACAAGGAAGCGTCCTTCTTCGTAGGAATAAACGCCTAGTTAGATGGCTAATAGGCGTTTCCTTCTTTTGTGTAAAGAGCTTGATAGTATCGAGAAAGCGTATTTATCTGATTTTAAGAGTGATAATTGTTAACGCCGCAAGTATAATCGTTACGATGATGAAACGCAAAGTTATCTTGCTTTCGTGTACTGCTCCATGTGGTACTTTTATCAGATACTTGCAGTCGGGGTCTAATTGTGAATCCTGAGTACGGAAGTTATCATGAATAGGAGTACGCTTGAATATACGCTGCTTAACGCCTTTACGCTTACCTAATTTGTAATACCAAACTTGTACGATGACACTCAAACTCTCAACGAAGAATATTCCACAGAGGATTGGAAGCATCAATTCCTTATGTATGATGATAGCTCCTACTGCAATGATACCACCGATGGTTAAGCTACCAGTATCTCCCATGAAAACTTGGGCAGGGTAAGCATTATACCAAAAGAAACCTATCAGTGCTCCAATAAATGCCATGAAGAACACTACTAGCTCCTCCGTTCCTGGAATATACATAATATTCAAGTAGGCTGCATATTGTATGTGGCTACTGACATAGGCTAAAATTCCGAGAACAACACCGATTATAGCGGAGTTTCCAGCACACATACCATCCATTCCGTCATTAAGGTTTGCTCCATTAGAGACGGCTGTTACAACGAGAATGGTCATGATTACGAATAGAATCCAACCACCAGCTGTTTTATAGTCTCCTAAGAATTCAACTAGTTTGGAGTAGTCTAAATTATGTGACTTTACGAATGGTATTGTCGTCTTTAACGTTTTCTCAGCCTTAGCTTCATGTTTAACAACTATTTCCTGACCATTCTGATTAGTCACTTCTAGATTCATGTTTGCTTTAACATCAGGCGATGCCCAAAGAACAACACCTACAATGAGTCCGATAGTGACCTGTCCTATAATCTTATACTTACCCTTTAAACCCTCTTTATTGTGCTTGAAGATCTTGATGAAGTCGTCCATTCCACCGAGAAAACCCAACCATATAGTTGTAATAATCATCAATATCAGGTAGATGTTACGCAATCGACCAAGCAAGATTACAGGTACTAGCAGAGCAATAATAATGATGATACCTCCCATGGAAGGTACTCCAATCTTCTTAACACCGAATGGGTCTATGCTAGCATCACGTTGAGTCTCTGTTATTTGTTTACTTTTAAGATACTTGATAAATCGTTCTCCGAACCATGCTGATATAAGCAATGCTAATATCATAGCCAATATGCCACGGAAACTAATGTACCCCCATAGATGGGAGCCACTTATACCGAACTGATCTAACCAGCGGAAGATATAATATAGCATATTACTTGTCTTTATTATTCTTATTTAATACAAAAAATCTCACGAATGACTTCGTGGTCATCAAAGTGATGTTTAACACCATTGATTTCTTGGTATGTTTCGTGTCCTTTACCTGCTACTAAGATAACGTCTCCCTTCTTTGCCATCATTGAAGCAGTACGTATTGCCTCTTTACGATCAACAATGTTGAGTACTTTCTTACGTTGTGTAGCATCAAGTCCTGCCATCATGTCATTGATGATAGCCTGTGGATCTTCATCACGTGGATTATCACTAGTAAGGATAACAGTGTCACTTTGCTTAACAGCTTCTTGTGCCATCAATGGACGTTTACCCTTGTCACGATGACCGCCAGCACCACATACGGTTATGATATGTCCACCCTTATTATCCAAAACATCATGGATAGCAGCCAAAACATTCTCTAGTGCATCAGGGGGTGTGTGCATAGTCAACAATGGCTGTGAAGCCTTCTGGGGATTGAATAGGCTCAAGACGACCATTCACACTCTTCAATGTGCTAAGTGCGAGGAGTATCTCATCTGTTTTCTTGCCCAGCATCTTTGCTGCACCATATACAGCCAATAAGTTGCTAACATTGAATTTACCAATAAATTGAACGCCTACCTCTTTTCCATCAATCTCTAGGTACATACCTTCGAAATGACACTCAAGAATTTTTGCACGGAAGTCTGCCATGCGTTTGGTTGAGTATGTCTTGATGGTAGCTTTCGTGTTCTGCACCATGATCATCCCATTCTTGTCGTCAGCATTTGTTATGGCAAAGGCATGCTTTGAAGACCATCAAAGAACATCTTCTTCGCATTTCGATAGTTTTCGAAGGTTTTGTGATAATCTAGGTGATCACGTGTAAGATTTGTAAATATAGCTCCAGTGAAGTCTAATCCACCGATACGGTGCTGATGAATCGCATGGCTAGAACATTCCATGAATGCATATTCACATCCAGTTGCAACCATATCTGCTAGGAGTCGATTGAGTTCTATTGGATCTGGAGTTGTGTGATCGGCTGGTATTGCCTTATCATCGATATAGTTGCATACGGTAGATAATAACCCAACTTTATAACCGAATTCACGGAACATATTATATAATAAGGTGGCAATCGTAGTCTTGCCATTTGTTCCTGTGACACCAACTAACTTTAGTTTATGTGATGGGTCTCCATAGAACAATGTTGCAACTTCGCCAGCAGTTTTCTCAGTTGATTCAACCTGTACGTAGGTAACATTCTCATTCAGAGTGTCTGGCATGTCTTCCAATAATACAGCCACCGCGCCTAGTTCTATAGCCTTTCCAATAAACTGATGACCATCTACTTGTGTTCCTTTCATAGCAATGAATAGATGACCATTAGCAATCTTTCGGCTATCAATGTTTACACCAGTAATTTCAACCTCGGTACTCCCTTTGATGGTAGTAGGGTTGATGTTCTTGAGTAATTCGCTTAATTTCATATCTTTGTTCTATTATATCTTTGTTTATTGTTCACTAGTATGTTAACCCAATCTAAGTGAACATTGCATACCATTTTTTATTTTGTCGCCAGGCGCCAAGCTCTGTTCTATAACACGACCTCTACCTGTTATGCGTACTTTAATACCTCTCTTTTCCATTAGATAGACTGCATCACGGGCTCCCATACCACGTACATTCGGTACTAGATTCCCCTGATTTATGTCTTCCTTATGGAAGGTAAGAGTCTTACCATTCTCTGTGGTTGTTCCCCAAACTGGGTTTCCGAAGGGATATGCACCATTCCATCCGTTTGTTACATTAAAGCCAAGTGCATTTAAAACATAGTCTGTTGCTAATAGATTTCCTATCTTTGCTGATGGGATAAGTATCGATGATTTGTCACGTGCATCGGTAACATTCAATTTCAGACTCTGTGCCATTATACCTTCTGCTATATGGTGGAAAACGACGCCACTCATACCACCACCTGAAGCTGGTAATCCGCTCTTTTGAATACAAACGATACAACTATAACGAGGTTTGTCTGCAGGGAAGAAGCCTGCAAAACTAAGTAGATAGTTTACTGCACCAGCCTTATAACCAACTGCACCTTTGGACATCTGGGCTGTTCCAGTCTTACCAGCAACGAGGAATTTGTCTGATCCTGCTCTCTTGCCAAGACCTTCTGATACTACTTCTGTTAGGATTCTAGTAATATCCTTGATGGTACTTTCTTTGGCAATATGTTCTTTTACTACTTGTGGCGGATTGTCATAAATTACTTGACCATTCTTTACGATTTGCTTTACAAAGCGTGGTCTCATCATTTTACCACCATTAGCAATGGCATTGTAGAATGCTAGGGTTGAGATTGGAGGAATCTGTGTTTCATATCCAATACTCATCCACGGCAGTGCTGTTGCACTCCAGTTGTCATATTGCCCATGGTGATTCTTATGAGGCATACGTATCTTAGCAGGTGATGACCCCACAATTGGTATGTGAAAATTAGTAGCGAGTCCGAGGTCGTAAATACCCTGAACAAACTTCTCGGGATTCTTGTGGTAATGTAAGTCAATGATACGACTAACACCTATATTTGAGCTATATTTCAATGTCCATGGCAGTGTTAACGTACCATAGCCACCACGTGTCCAGTTATGATCTTTCATGTCTCTACCATACATTGGCCATACTCCTGAACCTGTTTGAACTGTATAGGTAGTGTCGACCAAACCATCGTCTAGGATTGCCATAATAGAGGCTGTCTTGAATACAGAACCCGGCTCAAGTAAGTCGCTAACAGCATGATTCTTTACTTCACGATACTGTCCATCGCTGCATTTATCCATATTGACGATGGCTTTTACATCTCCTGTAGCAACTTCCATAACAATAGCCACGCCCACATTACCATTCACATTAGGATCTTTGAGCTCGTCTATTAAGGCTCTTTCTGCTAAGTCTTGCATACCAACATCAATGGTGGTAATGATGTCTGCACCATCGACAGGAGGTGTATCTGTGATGTTTAAGTATTTATTACGAACTTTGCGACGATGAATGATACCATCTGTTCCACGCAATATAGAGTCATATGATAACTCAAGTCCGCATCGTGCCGTATCTTTTGCACCGAACATATCACCAACGGTACGCTGTGCCAATGAACCAAAGGGACGTCGACGAGCATTGAATTCTTCCCAATGAAATCCACTCTTAAACTTAGATAGATGTAATATAGGTAAGGTCTGTATTTCTTTGAATGTATTGTAGTCTATGCGCTCATCCCATATTGGCCAGTGCTTACTCATCTTATGATATCCTTCTAAGAGTTGCTTTTTGAAGTCTGCAGCAGAGCGCTCTGGAAAGATGTTGTTAAGACCTTTGCTGATGTAATTTATACTATCGATAAATGCCGTATCATTGCCTGCTTCTTTAAGAGCATTGAAGTCTAAATACACTTTGAACTCTGGTAGAGAACTAGCCATGAGTTGCCCATCACAACTAAGAATGTTACCTCTTGTAGGTTTTACCCTTACACTATCTTTCTTTTGCGTAGAAGCAACTTCCATCCAATAAGACCTACTAGCAGTCATCGTGTAGATGGTTTTCCCAAGTACAGCAAGTGCAATCAGCGACATCACAATAGCGATGGCGCTGTAACGTGGGATGATTTTTTTATTATTGAACTTGCTCATTTTATTTACTTCTCTGGGACATTTATTATATAAGGTGGGCGATCTGACATTTTCAGAACGCTGTCTTTTCTATTCTTTAGCAACTCTAGAATATGACTTTCTCGAGACTTTTCTGTGAGTTGACTACTACTTGATAATGCTCTATATTTTGCATCTTCCAGCTCTGTGTTAAGCTTATCAATCTCTATCAGATATTTCTGAACGCTGTATCTATTAGATATGTATATAATGGTGAAGCCAACAATGACGAGGATTAACCAAATGTTATTGCGTAACAGACGGGTTGAGAGAATATCGCCACCAAGTATCTTTCTCAAGGTAAAGTTGGATGATTGAGGCTGTTCATCCTCGCGCGCTTGTTCTGCGATTGCTGCTTTGAGGATCTTAACCTCAGCTTCTTCCTCTTTTTTTCGTTCCTCTTCTTGATGTCTTTTCTCTTCTTCCTTTATCTGTCGTTTTGCTTCTTTCTTTCGCTCTTCTTCATCTTGAGCAGAGATGTCCTTAACTCTCTCTCTGTTAATATATCACCTTTAAGGTGGGGAAATGTTTGTCCCTTTATTACTATCTGTAATCTCTAAAAGCTATTGAAGATGACTCTTCTCTCTCATAGATATCACCTTTGGCGAGTGGATTAATGACCGATTCAGATTTGTCATTATCCGTATTGTCTCTACCACGAAAGCTTTCAGCGGTTACATCTAGATTCTTTATGTCGTTCTTGTCAATCATTTGCTTTCTTTTCTGCTATTCTTAGTTTGGCACTTCTACTACGTGGATTCTGCTCTTGTTCTGCGTTACTTGCTGTGATAACCTTGTTGTTTATTAGTTTGAAAGGAGTCTCTCTCTTCCCATAGAAATCTTGCTTTACCTTTCCTTCAACATTCCCCGACTTCATGATATTCTTAACCATTCGGTCTTCTAAAGAATGATAGGTGATTACTGAAAGACGTCCCCCAGGTGAAAGCAAGTCTGTTGCAGCAAGTAGCATTTCACGTAAAGCATCCATCTCATGATTGACTTCAATGCGTAGTGCTTGAAACATCTTCGCCATGTCTTTCTTCTCTCTTGCATGAGAGAAAAATGGTTCGACGATGGTTAGTAATTCATTTGTGCTTTTGAATTCCAGCTGTGCTCTTGCTTTGACGATAGCTGATGCGATACGACGGGACTGTTTTATTTCACCATAGAGATATAATATGTTCGCCAGTTTCTCTTCATCTTCTTCGTTAAGAATATCGGCTGCTGTGCGTCCAGCACGCTTATTCATTCTCATATCGAGGGGTGCATCGAAACGGAAAGAGAAACCACGAGTCTCATCATCAAAATGATGACTACTGACTCCCAAGTCGGCTAATAAACCATCTATATGGTCTATATTGTAATAGCGCATCCAGTTCTTTAGATATCTAAAGTTCGAACGAACGAAAGTGAAACGATCTGTTTGATCGTTGCTTAACCCCATCTTGCTAATATTCAACTCGGCATCTGCATCTTGATCGAAACTATAGAGACTGCATCCCTCTTTAAGGCGAGAGAGTATTTCTCGACTATGACCTCCACCTCCAAAAGTGACATCCACATATACCCCATTAGGATGAATGTTCAGCCCCTCAATACTTTCGTTGAGGAGTACAGGTACATGATATGTTTCTGCAGTTTTAATCATCTTTTCCGTTTGTTGTGGGAGTCTATTTATCTGTATTTAATAAACTACTAGAGTCGAAGTCTTCTGTTTCCATGGTTTCTTCCATGGCTTTTGCTAAATTCTTCTGCCGACATAAAAGGTTGTTCGGAATCGCTTGTTGACCAGATCTCTATACAATCATCCATCCCTGTAAAACGTATTTGTTGGTTGATGTTAGCCATTTTTAGATATCGCTTAGGGATGAGGAATCGTCCACTATTGTCCAGCGTGATAATTTCGACATCAGTAACAAACTGACGATAAATCATCTGATCTCGTTTGTTCCAACGGCTTAATCGCTTGCGCAAAGTATCCATACGTTGATTCCAAACTGATTGGGGGTATAGTACAAGGCACGCTTCAAAGATGTCTTTACGCAGTATCAACGAGTCTTCGCCAGATGCGTTTAGCACCTTGCGGAATGTAGCAGGCAGAAAAGCTCGCCCTTTCGTATCTGTTTTTGCTTCAATATTTCCTAAGAACCTCATGCGTACTTCTTATAAAACTCGTATTTGGCTTCAAAGTTACATATTTTTCCCCACATATCCCCACCATACTCCACTATATTTTATAAAGGCTCTTTTTTTTGTGAAAATTAACGCTTTTTTTTGGTAAAGACAGTGTCCTAAAACCAGTTAGACGCATACTTTTTTTGTCTAAATTGCATATTTTTCGACAAAAAAGATAGCTAATTCAAATGGTTTCGTTATTTTTGCATGTTATTACGAGGATTTCCGATAACATGAGTAGTTCGATAGAGAAGACAATAGACATCGATAAGATACTTGTTGATAAAATGGGTGCAAAGGCAAAGTTTGTACCTTCTTTTGTTGTAAAGTGGTTGAAGCATATTCTTCATGAAGATGAAGTCAATCAGTTTCTGTGGGATAATAGCGGATTGACAGGAACAGCATGGCTCAAAGCATGTGTATCATATCTTGACATGACCTTACAAATTGAAGGTCTAGAAAATCTACCAGATAAGAACGATGGAAAACTTTATACATTTGTTTCTAACCATCCTCTTGGTGGACAAGATGGTGTAGCTCTAGGTGCTATTATCGGGCAACATTATGATGGGAAGTTCCGTTATTTAGTGAATGATTTGCTTTTAAATCTTCCAGGTTTAAAGCCTGTTTGTATTGGGATTAATAAAACGGGTAAACAGAGTCGAGATTTCCCTCGTATGGTAGAAGCAGGTTTTCAAAGTGATAATCACATGTTGATGTTTCCTGCAGGATTGAATAGTAGGAAGATAAATGGACGTATTCATGATCTTGAATGGAAGAAGACATTTATTACAAAGAGTGTCGAATATCATCGTGATGTAGTACCTATCTTTTTTTGGAGGTAGAAATTTGAACGCTTCTACCGCATAGCTCATTTTAGTGATAAATATGTCAAAAAGGTGAATATTGCAATGCTTTTCCTTGTCGATGAAATGTATAAAAATGTTGGGAAAACATTTCGTGTAGCTATTGGGAAACCTATTCCATGGCAAACATTTGATAAGTCAAAGAAACACCGATGGAATGGGCTAAGTTTGTAGAAGATAAGGTGTATGAATTATAGTTCTATTCGATGAGGCTAATGATAGTTAAGGGATAAAAACTGAATGAGAGAATTAAAGAGAAAGCAAAAAGAATAGTACATATATGGAAGAAGAAATCATCCAACCCATCAGTAAGGAAGTGCTCAAAAGCGAGCTGACAGTAGATAGGTTACTTCGCATGACCAATAAGAGTCATAATGAAATCTACGTCATAACAGCTAAAAAAATGCACCTAATGTAATGAAGGAAATCGGTCGTCTTCGTGAGATTGCATTTCCGTAATGCTGGTGGTGGTACGGGTAAGTCAATGGATATTGATGAGTTCGATACAATGGATAGTTGTTGTCGTCAGCTTATTGTCTGGAATCCCGATGCTGAGGAGATTATAGGAGGCTATCGTTATATCTTCGGAAGCGACTGGGAAATAGCTAATGATGGACAACCAGTATTGGCAACAAGTCATATGTTCCATTTCTCTGATAAATTTATGAAGGATTATGCACCATATACTGTTGAATTAGGACGTTCTTTTGTTTCCTTAGAATATCAAAATGTTCGTCGCAATGCAAAGAGTATCTTTGCTTTAGATAACCTTTGGGATGGTCTTGGAGCATTGACAGTCTTGAATCCAGATTGTAAGTATTTCTTTGGGAAGATGACAATGTATCCTTCTTATATACGCCGTGGTCGGGATATGATTCTATACTTTTTAAAGAAGTATTTTGATGATAAGGAAGACTTAATTATACCGATTAAACCATTAAAAATAGATACTCCAATTGATGAATTAGACGCTCTTTTTAATGGTAAAAACTTCAAGGATGATTATAAGATACTGAATAGTGAGGTTCGTAAATTAGGTTACAATATTCCACCACTTGTCAATGCATATATGAATCTATCGCCAACAATGAAGCTATTTGGCACAGCTATCAACTATGGATTTGGTGAGGTTGAAGAGACGGGAATCTTAATTTCTGTTGATGAGATATTTGAAGAGAAGCGTATTCGCCACATCGAGAGTTTTGCGGATGAGCATCCTGAGTCGTTAGAGTTTACTAGTGGCGCAAATCATGTTATTTATAAGGAAAAATAGGGTGGGGTTATATTCTTTGTGAATAATTCCTTTTACTTATATGAAAATGGTAGAGAATCCTTGAAAAAGGAGATTCTATTTTTATATTATACTTTGAAATCATTTAATAAAGTTAATGAGTGAGAGAGTTGAACTTAGTTTCTACCCTTTTCGATGGTTCTCTCTTATCAAATCATTGGTGACTAATATTCTGCGAAAGCATCTTTTTAAATTAAAAATAGATTAATAAGTTATAGAAAATAAATTATTTAATTTATAATAATAGATTATTTTCTAGTGTGGTAAGCAATCTTATCTTGTTTACTTGGCGTTTTCTATTAATAAAGTTAACGCTTTTTATGCTTTAAGTAGATGAATGAAAAGAGTGCATCAAAGAGCCCCTTATGTGACTCATTCAATGCACTCATATTCCTCAAAAGTGTTTTTTAGTATCTAAGAGATACTTGTTATCGATGGAATCGTGATATTTTATCGGATAAATAAAAGCTCTCGATACTTAGGTAGTGTCCATAACTCATCACTAACAACCAACTCAAGCTTATCAATTTGATACCTAATCTTTTCCATCTTAGGTGCTATCGTGTTATGGTAAGTAATGGCTCTCTCACGTTGATTCTCAATCTTATTAGCTACCTTGCGAGCATTTACAAGCTCTTCAATTCCACTTTCGATGAGCGTAGTACGTTCTGCTATCTCACGGATGATCTTGATATTTCGCTCACTAAGTTGCTTACCTTCTACGTCTCCAAAGACGTCCATCATATTCTGTACATTCTTAGCCAATTGACTCTGATAATGCGTTGCAACAGGGATAATATGGTTCATTGCGAGATCTCCCATGACGCGTGCTTCTATCTGAATCTTCTTAGTGTATGTCTCCCATTTAACCTCATTTCGAGCCTCTAATTCATTATGACTCAAAACATGTGTGGCTTCAAACATCTTGATGGAGTTGCTATCTAGGTATCGATCGAAGCATATAGGACAACTTGCCTCACAATCTAGTCCACGTTTAGCAGCTTCTACTTTCCATTCGTCAGAGTAGCCGTTTCCATCGAAGCGAATAGGCTTGCAGGCTTTGATATCTTCACGAATAACATCAATAATAGCAGAGTTCTTCTCCTCTCCCTGTGCTATCAATGCATTTACACGATTAGCAAAGTTGTCAAGAGCTTCTGCTACAGCAGCATTTAGAACAATCATTGCTGATGCACAATTAGCCTCTGATCCCACAGCACGGAATTCAAATCTATTACCAGTAAATGCGAATGGTGAGGTACGATTTCTGTCAGTATTATCAATGAAAAGCTCTGGTATCTCTGGTATGTCAAGTTGCATACCTGTTTTGCCAGTGAGTGCAAATAAATTGTCTTTATCAGCTTTCTCAATGTGATCAAGTAGGTCGCTAATTTGCTTACCAAGGAAGGATGAGATGATAGCAGGAGGTGCTTCATTAGCTCCAAGTCGGTGATCATTGGTGGCACTCATGACAGATGCCTTCAATAAACCATTGTGTTTATACACTGCCATTAGTGTTTCTACAATAAAGACAACAAAGCGGAGATTGTCAATAGAAGTTTTTCCTGTGGCATGCAAGAGTACGCCAGTGTCTGTACTTAAACTCCAGTTATTATGTTTACCAGAGCCGTTAATACCGCCAAATGGCTTCTCATGTAATAGAACTCGGAAACTATGTTTGTGAGCAACCTTCTTCATTAATGACATCAGAAGCATATTGTGGTCTACTGCTAGGTTACATTCTTCGAAGATAGGAGCCAACTCAAATTGTCCTGGAGCGACCTCGTTATGGCGCGTTTTACATGGTATCCCCAACTCAAGAGCCTGTATCTCTAAATCTTTCATGAATGCCTGAACACGTTCGGGGATAGTTCCAAAGTAGTGATCATCCATCTGCTGGTTCTTTGCAGAATCATGCCCCATGAGTGTTCTACCTGTTAGCATTAAGTCAGGACGTGCGAAGTAAAGGTCTTCATCAACAAGGAAATATTCCTGTTCCCACCCTAGATTACTTGTAACTTGCTTTACTTCGGGGTAAAAAGTATTGGCAAACTTTAGTTGCTGCAGCGTTCACAGCACGTAAAGCCTTTAGTAGCGGGGGCTTTATAGTCGAGTGCTTCTCCTGTATAAGATATGAATATTGTTGGGATACAGAGTGTGTCGTCAATAATAAATACAGGGACTTGTCGGATCCCAGGCAGAGTATCCTCGAGCTTCAAAGGTATTTCTTATACCTCCATTAGGGAATGAACTCGCATCTGGTTCTTGCTGAACAAGGAGCTTACCAGAAAACTCTTCAATCATTCCGCCTTTCCCATCATGTTCAATGAAGGCATCATGTTTCTCGGCTGTTCCTTCTGTCAATGGTTGAAACCAGTGGGTGTAGTGGGTAACCCCATTCTCTTCTGCCCATTTTTTCATGCCCTGTGCCACTGCATCTGCAATGGATCTATCTAATCGGCTACCATTATCCATGACATCAACGAGCTTCTTGTAGATATCAGCAGGTAGATACTTGTACATTTTAGCACGATTAAACACGAATTTCCCATAGAACTCTGAGGGGCGTTCTGCTGGTGCATTGACTTCTACTGGTCGCTTCTTGAACGCTTCTTCAATAGCTTCAAATCTTAAATTTGCCATATCTTTTACCTTAAAGTGAAACTTCGTGTTGCAAAAATAAACATTTTCCTTATATCTTGCAAAGTATTTAAGAATATATAAGGTGCAAAGTTTTTGATGTAATAATTTAATAGGTTGTAACAGAGAAGAATATAATCTCTCTTACTTTGATTCTCTTAGTAGGGCTGTTGTTATGTGCTTGTTTAATATAGAAGAGTTCATCTTCAATAGTAAAAAAGTGCATATCTGCTCACGCAGACATGCACTTAGCCACTTAACTAAATAACTCAAAAAATTATTTGACTCAAAATATTCTTTAGGTAGTCTTCGTCACGAGGACAATACCTAAGTACTTAAATTTGACTATTAACTTACTAATAACTATTTAAACGTAATTTGATTGCTACTCAATAATAGCTTTGAATTAACGATTGCAAAGATAAGATATTTCTCAAACAAGTCTGTCTATATAAATAGTTTTTGTTTGTTATAAGTGTAATTTATTATTGTCAATAGTTTAAAAATGCGATTCAAACAACGATTTTATCCCTTTTCATCGAGTTTTTATATTGTTTCTTGTCTTTGAATCTTATGTGTTTGTTTATGTTGTTGGTGGCTCAATGACCTTCCTTCTATAAATGGTTGGCGCAACCCCAAAGCGTTTTTTAAAGGCTTTACTCATGGCCGCAAGGTCACTATACCCACATTCATAGGCAATCTCGGATATATTCTTTCTTTCGTCTTCCAGTAGTTCTTTACAGTATTTCATTCTACACTCACTCTGCCAAGATAAGAATGTTTTACCTGCAAATTCATAAATATAATAAGACAATGAAGAAGTACTAATACCGATTGATTCGGCTGTCTTTTCCATTGTTAGGTCAGCTTCCGATAAAGGAAAGGGTCTCTGTTCTAACCAGGAGTCTATCTTTTCTTTGATACTATTATCTGCATCTGAAATATTGTGTTCTATTGCCATTAAGCTCTTATGAAAGCTGAGATAGAAGATTGTTGTGCAAATGACAAATCCAATGATGAGCACCCTTAAGATAATGTGATAGCTCATTGATGGTACAATCTGACCGATAGTCATGGCAAGAAGTAATAACGCCCATGCTCCATAAATAATACTTCTGAATTTTACACCTCGTTGCTCTCCTCTTTCTTCAACTATTTGCCTCTTATATCGAAACTGTTGATGTATAATTTCGACAAGCATGATGAGTTTACAAAAAAATAATCCCATAGAAAGGGTTATCCTTGTATAAATCTGCAAGGGAAATGGCTGATTTAATACATCTATAAGTTGTGTGTAATTATGTATTTCTAACCCTTGCCCCATAACTTTAAATAAGATATGCGGAACGATTAAGGTCGCTGGAACGATATTATAAAATAGCCAAGCATAACGATTCTTATAGATTTGTCCATTGCTAAATGTTGTACAGGTAGCAAGGTAACTCTCCCAAAGTAGGTATAGAATTAACATCGATGGAACGCAAAGAATCTCAGTTTCATCGTTATGTTGATGTATGAAGTAGCTACACAGATAACCTACTAAGAAGAGGTAATTAATCATAATTACTCTGCGTTTAATGGTCAATGGACCGCTCCTAGCTTTGCGGTATTTACGTGCTACTAAAGCGAAGCATATCAGTGTGATTACTAATGTAACCAGCGTTATTGTATAACTTATAATCATGGTGTTGTGTGTTGTTGTGGGCGGCAAAGATAAGGATTTAAACTGATACTACCTTATATTTTTATCTTTATTAAGTCATTGTTGTTTTCATTATCAATAGAATATCTGTATAAGTGATGTCGGCTGGGCACAAGATCTTAATGGCTTTTAAAGACGCTTCTTTACCAACGAGCTGTATTTTTTGTAGTATTGTCTTTGCTTTTTCCTCATCGATTACTTCGTTTAGTTTTATCTCTCCTTTTTGGATATAAGGGATGAGATGTCCCTTGTATAGTAGCAGGTGTTAAATTACGCTCCTTAGCAATTTCTTCTATGCTCTTGCCAGTCTTAAAGAGATTAAATGTGACTTCACCCGTACTAATTTTAGGTACTTTAGGAGTTGTTTCTTCGATTTTATTTTTTCTATTCCTACCTGTTTTCTTCTCTAAACTATTAAGTATTGCCTCTTGTTTAGCGGTTAAATAACCATTAATGGAGAACCCTTTTTCCATGATTCTCTCCAATAGCTCATGCTTAACAACATAAGTCTGAAGTAAATCGGCATAGTTGTTATCAAAGCGTTTGTAGGCTATCTTATTATTAGATTGTACACCTTTTGTCATATCAAGTAGATGACTAAAAATCTCAGTAAGTTGACTATGAAAATAAAGAGCTCCTTTTTTCATACGTTGTAAGAAGTCATCTTCGTGTAATTGATCTGTTGTCATATTACAGATAATACCTTTTCCATTTTGAAGAAATACTCATTATCCGTTCGTCAAGATCAATTATTGCCATCTTATGAAGCGTTATAATCTTAGGATACTTATAAAAGTATTCTGTTAGAACACGATAGAGTGCATCTTCACAGGCTTTTAAGTCGGTGAAACTGAACAATTCTAAGAGTAGTTGTCGGTAATACTCAGCTTTCAAAGTAGGTAGTGCTGCTATGCTCTTTTCTGCTTCTTCCGTTTGATGAGAGATATAATTCATTACCTGATTATCATTAATAATGGCAGAACTACTTATTGGTGAGGCAAGGATAAGCCCTTCCAAAGTCTTACAACGGCTTAAAGCTACATACACCTGACCAGCGGCAAAGGACGACTGCGCATCAATGATAGCATGTTCGAACGTCAATCCCTGACTTTTGTGTATAGTGATAGCCCATGCTAAACGTAAGGGATATTGCTTGAAAGTACCTTGTACTTCTGCTTCTATTTGCTTTGTCTTTTCGTTTAAGCTGTATTTAGTATTCTCCCATGTCTCTTGCTGAACTTCTATCTCCTTGTCATCACCAGGACAAAGTACAAGTATTTTCTCATTGTCAATGTGTGTTACGTGTCCAATCCGACCATTGTAATAACGCCCGTTATTATCATTTCGAATGAACATTACCTGTGCTCCACGTTTTAGCGTAAGTCTGAAGTCGGCTGGATAGTTGTATTCTGGAAAATTACCATCTGCTTCTGCTGTGAAAGTACAAGCCTTTGAAGGTAGGTTGTGTAGTTGTACTTCATTATAACTCTCTGCCATTTTATTGTGAGTCGTTAGTCGAATATAATCACTTCCCACCTCTGGTTCAAAATTAGGGTTGAATCTTTCGTTTAGTCTCTTTAGATCTGTCTCACTTACCTGTCCTTCTCTTATATTATTAAGTAAGGTGATAAATTCCTCATCTTGCTGTCTATATACATGTGTTAATTCGATGGTTACATAGCTAATACTGCGTAAAGCTTTTGAACCAAAGAAGTAAGATGTGTCGTAATAACGCTGAAGTATTACTTCGTCTTCAGGTGTTACGACTGGTGTTAGCTGTTGTAAGTCCCCAATCATTAGTAACTGTACACCTCCAAAAGGCTTTTCGTGTTCCCTAAACCGGCGTAGAACAGAATCAATAGCATCAAGAACATCAGAGCGCACCATACTTATCTCATCAATGATAAGTAAGTCCAGGGTTCTTATTATCTTACGTTTCTCTTTGCTATAATCAAATCGATTCTTGAAGTTTGCTTCTGGTACAAATGGAGATAATGGTAATTGAAAGAAGGAATGGATGGTCATTCCCCCCGCATTAATTGCTGCTACACCTGTTGGAGCAACGATGATACTACGTTTAGAACTCTTTTTTTTGAGTGTTCGGAGAAATGTTGTTTTACCAGTACCAGCCTTTCCCGTAAGAAATATACTGATTCCTAGTGTGCTCTACAAAGTCCCAGGCGTGCCTTAATTCAGAGTTCTTTTCCATTGTCTAATCCTCTATTTATAATGAGGAACAAAGGTAATTGAAATAATTTGAAGTAGCAAATAAACCTCAAGTTGATAAATATCAATCGTCTTGACGCATAATAATAAAACTATGCCAATAAGCCTTTAAGTATAACAAATGCTTGTATATCGGTTGAAAACTAGCTACCTTTGCACTCGTAAAAGATAAAGGATAACATATTAAAGAACCAGAGACAAAGGGTCTCTATTAAACGTAAATGATTATGGTTTCATTAGTATTAGCAGCTGTAGTAATTGCAGCAACAGTAGCAAAGGCAGTAAGTGTTAATAATCACATGGCTGCCTAATTATTAGACAAAGTTTAGAAATTTGAGAGTAAAAACAATATTCCAAGTTCACCAAGAGTGCGCTTGGAATTTTTGTTTTATAGGTGTTTTATGACGTAAATATCATAGATTTACACCATAACCAAACAACGCAAAGTCGGCTTTTAATGGGTCTTCGGGGAAGAAAGTGGCAAGTTCTTCTGTTAACCGACGTGCTGCAACCATTGTTGCTGACTTGCTTTTAAGTAGCCCCAACTGCATAGCTTGCTGAATAACATGTGTGTCGAGTGGCATAATCAAGGTGCGTCGATCGATGAGTTCAGACCAAATTCCTATGTCAACAGGCGATCCCTTGCGTACCATCCAGCGTAAAAACATACAAACGCGTTTACAACAAGAGTTTGTATTCTTCGGTACGATACCTGTAATCTCGTGTTTTTGGAAGTATTGACAGATAGCATCTATGGCTGTAAGAGCATCGATTTCCTCCATTTCATCGTACTTTTTAGCATACGAACGGATGTAACCCTCCATGTCCCCATGCTCCTCATACATTGATTGTAAGGCTTGGAAAAGACCGTACATCATGTGATTTGTATATAAACGATAGAAACAATTGTCATCATCGGGAATGTCTAATGCAAACCGTCCTGTCCTTACCCATTGATAAGGTTCACCTCTTGAGCAATCAAGGATATACTGGATACGAGGCATGAATACTTGTCTAGAACCATAGCTAAGACAAGATGCTATGAAGGCAATGGTTTCTTGGTTGCGCTTTCCTATTACTTGATGCATAAACCATGAAGGGTCGCCTTTTATAAAGTCTTGTGTTTCGTATAGAGCAGCGAGGGCGTGAAGTCTATTCTTCAAGCCCTCTGTAGTTTTAGTTTTTACCATGTATTTATTCTTATGGAAAAACTTATTATGTTTATTTTCTATTACTTCTTTGTAGTAAGAATTTGTGCTGCATGATCTTTTGTCTTAATCTCTTTCGGACCAATGATGCGTTCAATGATACCCTCCTCATTAATAATAAAGGTGGTACGGAATGTCCCCATGTAAGTTCGACCATACATCTTCTTTTCGCCATAAACCCCAAAGGTCTCTACAAGCTTTAGGTCTGTATCAGCAATGAGGGGGAATGGTAACTCATTCTTCTCTATGAACTTCTTATGCGATTTCTCATCTTGTATACTTGCTCCAACAACAGCATAGCCTTGAGCTTTTAGTTCCGTATAGTTGTCGCGGAGGTTACAAGCCTCTACAGTACAGCCTGATGTCGAATCTTTTGGATAGAAGTAAAGAACGAGCTTCTGCCCTTTATAATCACTTAATTTAATCTCTTTACCATCTTGGTCAGTGCCCAAAATCTCTGGTGCCTTATCTCCTACATTCATAATTTTATAGTTTTTAATGTTTTACTTTATTGGTTTACAAAGATACAGAAAGATGTGGAATTATTACAAGCAAAGGCTCTTAAACATTTAAAAAATATGGGACCTCATCTCACGATGAAGTCCCACTGGTAACTAAAAATATCCTATAAAAATAGGATTCAGTAGTTTTCTCTTCCGTATAACACCTATCTGCTATACTTTATATCTTTATGCTTTCAACCACTTCTTAATACGTGTCATGGCCTCAAGACAATCTTCACGATTACCGAAACTAGTAAGTCGGATGAATCCCTCACCAGCTTGTCCGAATCCAACTCCTGGTGTACAAACTACTTGAGCACCATAGAGCATATCCTCAAAGAACTTCCATGAAGGAGCATTATTCGGCGTTTTCACCCATAAGTAAGGTGCATTCTCTCCACCATAAACTGTCAAACCAAGTTCTATCAAGCCCTCACGCATAATACGTGCATTCTCCATGTAGTAAGCAATTGTTTGCTTGATCTGCTTCTTTCCTTCTGTTGTATAGATTGCTTCTGCGGCTCTCTGTGAGATATAACTCGTACCATTGAACTTCGTGCATTGACGTCTATCCCAGAATGGAGCAACTTCCACACGATGACCATCAGCTGTCTTGGCTGTCAATTCCTTTGGTATAACAGTGTAACCACAACGTACTCCTGTAAAACCAGCCGTCTTGCTATAACTATGAAATTCAATGGCAACCTTCTTTGCACCTTCTATCTCATAGATAGAGTGGGGTATATTGGGATCTTGGATATATGCCTCGTATGCTGCATCGTAGAGTATGATAGAGTCGTTCTTGATAGCATAATCAACCCATTTTGCTAACTCTTCCTTTGATATGACCATACCCGTTGGATTGTTCGGGTAGCATAGATAAATCATATCTACACGATGGTCTGGTATTTGTGGAACGAATTGGTTAGCTTCATCACAAGGCATATAAGTGACATTACTCCAGTGTCCATCCTCATATATCCCTGCACGTCCAATCATTACATTAGAGTCGATGTAAACAGGATAAATGGGATCGGTAACAGCCATGGAGTTATCCCAACGAATTAATTCACTAATGTTACCCGTATCACTCTTAGCACCATCATTGACAAAGACTTCGGTTGGTTCTATTTGAATCCCACGTGCAAGATAATCGTTCTTAGCGATAGCTTCACGTAGCCATAGATAACCTTCTTCTGGTCCATAACCATGGAAAGTCTCTTTTGTCGACATATCATCAACAGCCTTATGCATGGCTTCGATAACTGCTGGTGCTAGTGGTTGTGTCACATCACCAATGCCTAAGCTGATGACATTTGCTTGAGGATGTGACTCTTTAAAAGCACTTACCTTTTTAGCAATGTCTGCAAAGAGATAATTCTTCCGAAGCTTTAGGAAATTCTCATTTATATGTGCCATTGTGTTGTATATATCTATAAATCAATTTCTCCTTCATATGCGAATGCTGCGGGACCACTCATATAGATGTGATTGTCTTTACGCCATTCTACGCTTAATGTTCCGCCATCCATCTCTATCTCAACAGGCTTCGACCTATCTGCAAGTCCATTTAGTATAGCAGCAGTTGCCGTTGCGCATGAGCCTGTTCCACATGCCATTGTTATTCCACTACCACGTTCCCATACCCTTGTACGCAAGTGATTATCAGCTGTTAAGCAAGCGAATTCTATGTTGCAACGTTCGGGGAAAGCTGTATTATGCTCTAGACTATGACCAAACTCTGTGAGTTCTGTATCGCTGATAAGCATATTCGTATCCTTTATCTGTTCCTTTTCAAGGAAGATAACGAAGTGTGGATTACCCATACTTACGAAGGTTGGATGAACACTTGCATCCTTGATTAAGGGGAGGTGAAATTCTGATAAGTCAGGTGCAACACCTGTGTATTGTGCAGGAACGTCAAGTTTGGGTTCGAGCATATCTACTGTTACAGAATCAACTTGTTGTTTGTTCGTATTTAAATGGAGCTGCAAAATCTTGATGCCAGAGGCTGTTTCTAGATTAATCTCTGTCTTTTTGCAAAGTCCTTTCTCAAACAGATATTTACCAATACAACGACTTGCATTCCCACACATCATTGCTTCTGAACCATCTGCATTGAAGATGCGCATACGATAATCTGCACCTGCTTGTGTTGGTTTACCTATCAATACCAACCCATCACTACCGATACCTGTGTGGTAGCGACTCCATTTTATGGCTGTTGCTGTAGGGTCAGGTATATTATTCTCTAGTGTGTTAACGTAGATATAGTCGTTACCTGCACCATGCATCTTAGTAAACTTTACTTTCTTTGCCATCCGTGTAAATGTTTTTACCTAAACGGTAGTTGCTACACCTTTTAATCGCCTGCAAATATACTACTTTTTATGGAATTAATAGATAAATATCCTCATTTATTGTTCGTAATAAGCAAATATTTGATAAGTGTCATTTGATTTTATCTATGTTAATTTATTACAGATATGCCTAAAACAAAGGCTTCGATTGTAAAGTCAAGTGACATCATTTGCGACCCATATAATGCTATCTTATAGGATTGATCAGCAATGCTGGAATACAAGAAGAGCCTCTTCTATACAGGAGAAGAGGCTCTTTAAAGTTTGAAGAAGGCGTTATCTCAAATCAAAGAAAGCATCTCTTACCAGATGTGAGCACGCTTCTCCTGTGGGACAAAGAGTTTGTCACCTTCTTTAATATCGAATGCCTTATACCAAGAATCTATCATTGGTAGGGCTGCGTTAACACGACTTACGTTAGGAGAATGTACGTCAGAATTAACAATGTAAGCAACAAATTGAGGTGCAACATTGCTTGCCCATACTCGACCCCATGCGAGGAAGAAACGTTGAGAAGGGGTGAAACCATCCTTGTCTGTAAGCGGATTTTGCTTCATACTATTCTCTAATGCACGATAAGCAACGTTCAAACCACCATTATCACCAATGTTTTCTCCAAGTGTTTTCTCGCCATTTACCTTTAGTCCTGGTATAACTTCTTGCTGGTTGAACCAGTCTACTAACACCTTTGTACGTGCATCGTAGTTCTTCTTGTCTTCGTCTGTCCACCAGTTCTTCATGTTTCCTTCTTTATCAAACTGGCAACCTTGATCGTCGAAGCCGTGGCTCATTTCATGCCCAATCACTGCACCAATAGCACCATAGTTAGCGGCATCATCAACCTCAGGATCAAAGAATGGAGGCTGTAGAATAGCTGCTGGGAAGTTGATACTATTCGTTGATGGATCATAATAAGCATTGACTGTCTGTGGTGTCATGTGCCATAGTTTCTTATCAACTGGTTTGCCCCAACGCTTAGAGATAATATATTTTGAAGCAGCCTCTTGTACGTTTTTTACATTGTCAAGAAGTGACTTTGCTTCGTCAATAACAAATACACTATCCATGTTTTGCCACTTATCTGGGTAGCCAATCTTTATGTCGAATGCCTGTAACTTCTCGAGTGCTTTTGCCTTTGTTGCAGCTGTCATCCATGTATTCTCTTCGATACGCTGTGCAAAAGCTGATTGCAAGTTCTTAACAAGTTGAATCATTCTTTCCTTGCTACTCTCAGGGAAATACTTCTGAACATAGAGCTTACCAACGGCTTCGCCCATAATGCCTTGTACGAAAGATAAAGCACGCTTCCAACGTGGCTGTTGCTGTTGAACGCCGTAAGCAACCTTTGTATACTCGAATTTACGATTTGAGAAAGCATCAGAAAGCATACCCGCAGAACTTGAAATAACAGCTAATTCCATGTAAGCCTTCAACTGATTGAGTGGCGCAGTAGCCAAGATTTTCTCTACCTCATGTACTGGCTCCGGTTGACCAACATCCACCTTACCACCATTATTAGGATAGCCAGCAATCTTTAAGATGTAGTTCCAATCAATACCTGGGTAATCCTTTAAGAGTTGTTCCCATGTCATTGGATGGTAATTAGCCTGTGGGTCACGTGATTTCACTTGATCATAACTAACCTTTGCTATACGATTCTCCAGTGCAAAAGCCTCTTCCATCTTCTTTTTAGCGACTGCTGGAGCATTGCCAACCATCTTCAAGTAGTCATTCTTCAAGCTCTTGTAAGCAGCCACAACAGCCTTTTGTTGTTCATTAGGTTGTGTGTAATACTCTGGATCCAAACCTAATCCTGACTGTGAAACTCCGATGATGTATCGGCTAGAATTCATGGCGTCAGTAGTCATACCCAAAGCCTACAGGGAAAGTGTTATAGCCCTTTTCGTCAAGATCATACATCAGTTTGATGAGTTCCTTGCGTGTCTTAGCAGCGCGAACTTTAGCTAATACGGGCTTAATAGGGTTGTATCCCTCACGATTGCGGCGTGTGCTGTCCATGTAGAGATTGTAGATAGAAGCAATCTTCTGTGCTACAGTACCCTTCTTCTGTGGTTTCTTGGCATAATCCTCAACCATTTCTCGAATGCGTTTGTTGTTTAACTCTTCTAGATCAACAAATGCGCCGTTCATTGGATGTTCCTTGTCTAGAGGGTGAGTCTTCATCCAGTTACCTGCAGCATACTCATAGAAGTTCTCTCCTGGTTTGACATTTAGATCCATGTTGTTGCGGTCTATACCCGATTTCAATCCCTGGGCAAATGCCGAGGTGGCGACGAGTGAAGCCGCTAGAAATAGCATTCTTGCTTTCATGTGCTTAATGTTTTATGTGTTGAATATTATCTTCTATCCTATTAAAAAGCTACGAATAGTTTACAAAGATAGCCAAAAATGAGTAATTGTTTTACTTATAAAGCTCTTTTTTGACGAATACTAAGTTTGTAAAATATACTTTTGATTATTTTAACAGGGGATTTATACAAGTGTAGGTCGTTGTTTTATATTTTCTCTTTCAGCTTTTGGAAGCGTTGTTGACAACGTTGTTTATAGTTGTACTTGAATACATGTTTCTCAATCTTCCTTATGTTATAAACGAGAGAGAAACGGATTTTATCCCATGCTTTAGGACTTTTGTAGGCATAAATCGAACGTGGAATACGAACGAAATAAAGGTCGACAATTGTGTCAAAAGCAGAGAATTGCTTGTGATTAGACAGTTCGAGAGCCATACCTCTGAGTAGAATCGATTGGTAGAGATGATGTTCTTGTCGAAATGTGGGAGTCTCTTGATGTAATCGGACTTAGCCCACCAGAAGCTACCAGAGTACATGGTATATTTGCGTGGAGGCCATCGATAACAGCTGTAAGTGTCATATCCAGCTGTTAACACATTCACTGCCACCTTCCACTTGTCAAAGATAAAGTATTCTAAGAGCTCTCTCCACGCATCAATCTTACGTTTGAACGAATGGAATTGACGATCTCTTGTGGTAATAGACTGGTAGGATATGCCCTTAGAATGGAAGTAATAAATCAAGCAATCCTCGTTATCTGCGAGTTGTCTGATATATTCTAATGCAGGATATTCGTACTTCTTTGGGTCAGAACTATTTGATATAATCTCAACCTTATCACTATCGATAATTTGTTTCAGAAGTGCCACGTCCGATTGTTTAGAGGCTATACAACTGACAAATAGTTTCTTAGTTGCAGTTAAAAGACCACTTCTCTTGAGGTTTTCTATCTGACTTTTAACTAATGAAGTCCAACCTGTATCTAACATAACATGGTAAACTCCATAGATAGGGAGTGGGGTAGATGGCATGTGTTCCCACGCACTCAAATCCTTTCGATTATATGTGTGGAAGAGACTGTCTTTCACTCTTTTATATAAGTTACTCATATCTATTCTTCCTTCATGGAGGCTATTAAGCGACCAAACATATCCTTCATATTATAATAAGGTGTCCATCCCAAACTTTGTATCCGTTGTGTATCTAAGCGTAATTTGGTGGTAGGTGAATAGCCTAAACCCTCTTGCATCTCAATTACAACATGTACGTGATCAGGATTGAAAGTCTCGGCAACGAGTTCAGCCATTTGTAGAATGGAGATGTAAGTTGCTTCATTTGCCACATTATATGCTGTTCCGTCTTCACCTTTCAATAGGATATAAAGCATGGCACTGATCGCATCTGTTGTATAACAATAACACCTACTTAGTTCACCTGTTGTATGTAAGATGATGTCTTCATTATGGATAACGCTACGTGCAAACTGCGCAAAGACACGATTGTCCTGTTTGCTAACTCCTGCGCCAAAGGTTTGTGCCAATCGTGCAACCTTTACTTTTACTTGCTTCTCCACAGCATAGTTATGACATAACCCTTCTGCTGCACGCTTTGCCAAAGGGTAACTACTACGGGTTGCCATAGGGTCCAAATAACCTTGTTTGTCCTCCGTGAGTGGGGTAGAGTCATCTGTTATCGTACCATAGACTTCCAATGTTGAGGCTAAAACAAGTGATTCCAACTTTGCTTGCTCAGCATAGTTGAGTATATTCTGCATACCCATATAAACCGTATTCATCGTTTCTACGGGTTTCTCAACGAAGTCTTTTGATGCGGTAGGGGTTGCAAAGTGGAAAAGATAATCCACCTTTCTCTTCGGTTGGAAAGGTTCCGTTGAACTGAAATTATATTGATAATAGCTGAGCTCCTCACGCTCTTCTCCAAAGAGCCGGACAGCTTTCTCCATATTTCGTACTACTGCCACGATATGTAAGTTGACGCCTCTTTGTGCCTTCAAAGCCGATAGACACCGCACCATACAAGCTCCTAACAGTCCCGTTGAACCTGTTACTGCAATCGTCTTACCCTCTAACTCTGTGGCTAAAGCAAACCGAGACGCAAAGAACTGTATATCTTCTTTCAGTATGTTATTCATCTTCTTCGTCGTTCTTACAATCCGAATATCTGTTGATCTTCATGTACCTGAACCATAGCACGCAGTACAAAATAGTCTGTTGGAGTCGTAATCTTAATATTCTCCATGGGGCCGATAACTGTTGCCACCTTATGTCCATAATGGCTCATCATCGTACAGGAGTCTATAAAGTCATGTCTTCCTTCCTGCAAAGCACGTCGATGTGCTTCCATGATATCCGATAAACGGAAACTCTGTGGAGCACGAGCAATGAGTGATCTTGCACGTGAAGGAATCTCTAAATTGCCATCATCTTGTTTCACAATAAAGGTTTCGGTGGCAGGAATACAGGTGATACAGCTTCCTTCCTCTTCTACCTTATTAATATTATCAGTGATGGTTTCTTCCGTAATCAATGGTCGCACACCATCATGAATCAGTACGGTTGTCTGCTTTGCATCAGCCTTATGTTCTTGTGCATACTCTTCAGCAGCACACAAACCATTATAGATAGATTCTTGACCAGAGCTTCCTCCAGGTACAATCTTCACCACTTTGTTAATCTCAAACTTGCGTATCTGCTTTTCTAAGAAGGGTATCCAACTCTCAATACAAGCTACAACAATAGCATCAATAGCCTCATGGTTATCGAATAACTCTAGTGTGTAAATGATAATCGGCTTACTATTGAGGTCAAGAAACTGCTTCGGTCTTGACTTTGTGTGCATACGGAGACCAGAGCCTCCAGCGAAGATTACGGCGATATTCATACGTTACTTTTAGAAGATTAGTTATTCCTTTGCTTCCTACTTGAACTCAACATCAATCTTATGTCTGTCCCGCTTGTCCTTTGGAGGCAAGTCCATGTAATTGCCATAAGCAATCCTACAAAGTCCCTCAGGGTCAGCTGGACCTTCAAAAGTATATCCTTCAAAGACGATATCTTTGTGAGGAATCATGTATTGACGTGGATTTTGCTCATAAAACCATGCTCCGTATGAGTGCATGTATAGGTCGGGATTGCCAAAGAGTCTACCGAGGATGCGGGAAACCAGGAAACACAATGTGGTGTAAGATATCGTAACCAAGCTGCGCTAACATAGGGTATCTGCCAGCAAATTCTAAGTTGAGATTCACTGACAGTTTAGCTGCAAGGCGTTGTAAAGAGGGTATCATATATCCTTCGTAAGGGAAGATATCAATATGCAAGCCCCTAAACTTCTGTGCTTCATGCACTCTTCTGTTCTCGCTGTCACTTGCTTCATGACTGCGATTCTCACTCTTTAAGTCGCGCAGACAAGCCCATTCTTTATAGAAACCAGGGTCAGTATCATTGTCTTGCAGCACATATTGAGGGTGAGGGTGGGCTTTGAGGTAATCGCAAAGACGCTTGAAATCATAATAGCTCACGACCATATCAATATCATCATCCCATGGAATAAAGCCACCATGACGCAGAGCACCGAGCACATTACCACCATCCAACCTACAAGGAACGCCTATCTTTCGTGCAGTCTCTTGTAGATAGATTGCCATATCCAATAGTCTCAGTTGTGCTTTACGTAGCACCGAACCATCTGGATTATATTCCTGTCTCAGACTCTCTTGAGTCTCCCCCGTGTTGAATGTTTCTATCATCTCTTCTCCTTATATCTTTTGCAAAGATAATAAAAGATTGTGATTTCCCTAAATACTTATTGTCTAAAGAGATTAAATATGATATTTAAAGTACCTTTGTTCTCTAACTTATACGTTAATCGTACTTATACTTACGGGGCATTTGTACTTTAACTTAAACGTCAATCCTTCTCTAATTTACAATTAATTTGTTCTTTAATTTACATATTTCGAAGGCATAATAATGCTTAGATGTTTAACCTGTAATTCTAAATCTATAAAAACTAGCTAAGCAAAAGGCTTAATTGTTAACAACGACGAAATGTACTTTCGTGGGGTACGGGTTATACTTCCGTGCCCTACGGGTGTATAACTCGTGCCTTACAAGTCCTATTAAACTTTTAAGTACCCTTCTCAATATTACTCAAGTTATCACGATTCTATACCTAGGGTATCTCAGTATAGGACCTAGGGTATCTCAGTATAGGACCTAGGTCTTATTAGTCTTGTGGTTGACAATATATACTTTTGTAATTAACAATCTGTACTACTATTGTGCTGCACACTATAAAAAAAGAGCAGACTCTTATCTTTTAAGAATCTGCTCTTCTGTCAATAGGTTTCTTGTTAATGTGTTTGTGAACTCAATCTAACCAATAAGTCCATACATATATGCGCATAATGCAACTATCATCAATGAACACAAGACGAGTATTCCAAGTCCTACCTGACGCAACACAACCATTACGTGTTGATGTCTCATCTCTTGGTAGAAATGGTCTCTAGCATCCATTACCTCAGAAGAGTGGGATAGTAACATCATTGTTTAATCCTCCCATGGATCGAAATGATGGAATGGCTTTGCTGCTACCTCGTCGTCATCACCAAGGTCACCACCTTGTCCAGGAGCAGGGGAAGATGCTTGGGGACTTGTTTGTAAAACTGCAGTATGGTCGTCCATCAATCCTTCTGTTCTTAAGTTACAGCAGAGAATTTCAGGTGTTATATATGTCTTCTTTTTCATTGTATGGTCTTTTTAAAATGTAGAATATAGATTTTAAATCTCTTTGAATAAAGCTTTTTCCCTGTTTTAGAGTGTTGTCTCTGCGTACATTTCTGTTGATATGTAGTACAGAGAGCAACACTCCTTACAGAATGAAGATATCTTTAATTCTTATATACTTAGTAGTTTACTTTAAAACAACTTTCTTGCCATTGTGGATGAATACACCATGTTGTGGATTCTCAACACGCTGACCTTGCAAGTTGTAGTAAACGTTATTGTCTGTTGTTGTGGTATTCTCTACATTCTCAATGCCGTTCACAACATTGATAGCAGAACCATCCTCATCAAAGACAAACATAACCTTTGCAGAACCTGATAGTGTTACCTTTGGACGAGCAACAGCCTTGTGAACAGGGATCGTACGATCAGTTCCTATCTTGAGAGGCTTAAAGATACCCGCTGTTGTCATTGCGAAGATTGGGTCAGAAGTAGATGACTGCTTCTTTGTATCCTTCACCGTCACACCTTCCAAGATGTTATTTGAGAGGCTATATGTAACATTGTCCTTCTCACCGATAGCATAGTAGAAGTCTGCAGGAGTACTTGCTCCACTACGACTCTCCAACAATACACCTGTCTCAGCAGGTACATAATCATAGTCAGTTACGTGAGTACTACCATAATTGATACTCTTCATAATGAACTTTGTGGTCTGTACACCAGTTGAAGCATCCGTCTCTGTTGACATACCAGCAGTCTGCGTAATGAATGCACCAATGCGTCCTGCTTCATTGTTCTCACGTGCATAGATACCGAGGTCAGCATCAAACTCACGTGCGAAAGTACCATACCAATGTGCTATATTAATCTCACCTAGTATCTTATAAGATGTTTGATCAGCATAACGAGCCCAACCGGTAGCAGTCTTATAAGCATTCTCAGCTGACTTCTTTACATAGACCTTGAGACTTGGTTCAAACTCCTTCTGGGTATAATTACCTGAGTTATCAATGTATTCCCACTTCGTTGCACTCATATCCTTTGTAGGTTCAGTAGCGGTGAAGTAGATACGCTTAACACTTGAAGTACCATTACTCTTCTTGAAGGCATCGAGACCTACATAATCAAGTGTATTCTTGAAGACAACCTCCTGTATATTAGTTGTGTTGTCATTCATTGCATAGTCGCCCCAAAGACGCACCTCGTATGTGTTGTTATTGTCATCAGTTACGGTTGGTTTTACTACGTATGTATAGACGTCAGCTTGTGTACCAACAATCATTACAGCCTTCTTTGACAATGGGAAGTATTCTGTTGTACCATTACCAGTACCATTTGTTTCTTTAAAGAAAGAGACTCCTCTGGTACGGAACTGACTCCATAAAGGATCACTATCAAATGCTGCCTTTGCATCTTTACGTACACTAAGGTCAATCTTAGTCTTATCTACATTAGCAGGATTGAATGCTGATGCTGCAACATCAGTAATAGGAGTCTTACCTAAGAAAGCTATCGTATTCAAGTTACCAACACGGTCGAAGGCGAAGTCTTCAATCTTCTTTACCTTCTCTGGGATTGTTACGTTCTCAAGAGCCTGTACGAAGTAGAATGCTTGCTTACCGATTGTCTCGATAGTTGGAGGCAACATAGTATAATAGGTGTTGGCTTTTGCTGGAGGGAATGAGACTAATGTCTTCTTATCTTTACTCAACAAGAAACCATCAACACTAGAGTAAACTGGGTTGTTCTTATCTACTGTGAACTTTTCAAGTTTAGCACACTCTTGGAAGCCAGTGGCATCTATAGCGGTCACACTTGCAGGGATTACAATCTCCTTCAAGCTCGAACAAGTATTGAAAGCATCCTTGCTAATCGTTGTTACAGTATTTGGAAGCTCTATTCTCTTTAATGCTTTTGCATTTTGGAATGCACCTTCACCGATAATTGTCATCGTAGCAGGTTGCTTAAAGGTGATAGTCTCCAAGCCAGAAGCACCATTGAAAGCTCCTCTCTCAAGAACGGTAATCTTCTCTGGAATAACAAAGCTCTTCAATTTATCATCACCACTGAAAGCATCTTCCTGAATCTTATTCAAGGTAGAAGAACCCTCAAAGGTAAATTCTTCAAGGTCCTTACACCCATTGAAAGCTGCCTTATTAATGGATTGTAACTGTGAACCATCTGCAACGGTAACCTTCTTAAGTTTAGTTGAACCAAAAGCACTCCAACTGACAACTTCTAATGATGCTGGTATGTTAAGTTCGGTTAGTCCTGAGCCTTGGAAGGCAAATGTACCGATAGTCTTAATCTTAGCTGGTGCTTCAAAAGTGATGTTCGCTAATTTTGTAGTTGCTTGGAAAGCATCATTATCAATTATCTCAAGATTACTATTGAAGTTCACCTTGGTTACCTTTGAGCATAGTAGAAAGCTCTATTACGAATCTTCTTTGTGGTTGGCAATGTTGTATATTCACCAGCCTTACCGGCAGGGAACAACACAAGTTCTTCCTTATTCTTTGTGTAAATGACCCCATTATCAGCTGTATAATTAGGATTTGCTGGGTCTACATCAAATGCAGCGAGGTCGTTATTACCACCGAAAGCGCCATCTTCTATCGTATCAACAGAAGGACCAAGTAATACATTTCTTAATTTAACAGCCTTGTCAAAGGCACCTTTAGCGAGTTTCTTTACACCATTCAATTCGATAGCTGTAAGTCCATTAACCTGTGCGAAGGCTGCTTGCTCTATAGATTCAACACCATCTGGAATCTTATAAACACTTGCATTAGGCTGCCCCGTCACACCTTGATAAGCTGGATTAGTTGAAGGAGAACCTGCTTTACCATTTGGATAAGCAATCAACTTTTTACCATCAGCTGATAAGAGGACACCATCCACAGACTTAAATGCTGTATTACCAGCAGCGACAGCAATTTCTCTAAGGTTCTGAGCACTTGTATAACCATTGAACTCTGCTGTTGAAGGTGACTCCTTTAACGAAGCTGGTAAAGTAATTTTTGTTAGGTAAGATGCACGTTGGAAAGCATTTGTGTATACACCATAAACGCCTTCTGGCACTGTATATTCCGCATCAGGCCTTGCCAAAGGATATGCTGCTACCCACTCTTTTGAATCCTTCTTCTCTATGAGTACACCATTATCAGAGCGGAAGTTTGGGTTCGCTGCATCAACGTTAATCGCTGTAAGGTAGCTCATCTGACCGAAAGCACCACTTTTGATTTCAGTGACAGATTTTGGTATTGTGATGCTTGTGATATTACCACCCTTAAACGCATTAGCCTCAATCGATACGATAGTGTTAGGCATTGTGACAGATGTCGCATTAGGAACTGTACTGTTATTAGCAATAGCCGTTACATTAAAAGTGTACTGGTTATTAGGATCCATAACGGTTGCTGGGATGTTTACAGTAGTGTTCGTAGATGATACAAACGCCACATTGTAAGTTTTGGGGATGCCATCGTGAGCCTCATCCATCTTAGTAACCCTGTACGTGTTACCATTTTGAGTAAAAGTGTCGTTTACTATCAGTGCATTTGCATTGGTCACATACAGCAATGCAAGCAGTGTAAACAACAAGAAACTAATTTTTCTCATAATTGTAAGTAAATCTATTTAATTATTTAACTAGTGATTATTTGTTTTTATCCTAACTTTATCCTTACGTCTAAACGTGAGTGGTTTTGTTATTGCAAAGGTATTTACAATTATTTACATACTTCTTTCTTTTAGTAGAAAGAAGTTTCCTTTTTAGGCATACTTATTGCCTTTATTGTTTTTTAATTTCCCTTTTAGGTATAACAGGAGTCGTTAGTTTTGCTTTAAGCAATTATTCCTTCTTCTCTTATTAATGATTTTCTTTGTTTGACACACGATGTTTTTTTAATGTGTTATTAATCTATCTCAATGAGGCAGTAAAGTGTTAAATATATGGTTTTGAGTGTATTGTTTACGATTTTAAAAGGCTTTCTTAGGAAGATAGAGTAGTTTTGTAGTATACGAAGAAGGATGTTTTTAGAAGACGTAAAACCACGTATTTATATTAATAAGGTATAGATGAGAAAGGTTCAGATGGATTTTTTTCCTTACTTTAAAGACTCTCTTTATTCTCATGTAATCATCTTCTTTCCTGGAAGAAAGCGACTTTATAATCCTTATAAATACTTTTTGAAAAAAAGCTGACAGTTGTCTTCTTGCTCATAAGAAATCATGTCTTAAATTACAAAAATACGCTTAGCTATGTTTATGGAAGCCCGTTGTTAGCATAGAAAAAGAGTGCTCTTATATTAGAAAAAAATAGATTATTAATCTTAAAAATATTAGTTTGTTTTCTATTAATTTTTAATCTATTTTCCTGATACACGAACAGTCTTCAAGAAGATAAGGAGGTATAGTAAGGCTTATTACTCAGCCTCATCCCATAGAGAGTAATACCCTTGTCACTTTATTTATTGGGTATATTGAGATTGGAAAAAGCACCTTTATATAGAGAGTATAATGTTAATTCTGTTGTTAAAAGTTGACATATCATAAATTTAAGTTAACTTTGCAAGGAAATGAAAGTGTGTATATGAAAATTTTGAGAAGTGTAGCTTGCTTATTAAATAAGGTGTATCAGCCTATTAAGGAGAATGCCCGATTCTTTTTCTTCATGTATCTCCTTGGCGTGTTAGTCACGTTTGAAGAGTTGCCAAAGAATGATCCGAATGCATGTGTCTATGGTAATCTTTGGTTAGAACTCTTCCTTGATTTGTACGTTGTATGTCTATTGCTTACATTCATACCGATGCGCATACGCCGATGGATTCGTGCTTTCTTATATGTTATTGCCTATGCAACGACGATGGCAGATGTGTTCTGTTGGGAGAAGTTCCAATCGACATTAAACCCTTCAATGTTGCTGCTTGTAGGGGAAACAGATGGGAGAGAAGCAAGTGAGTTCTTTAGTAGTTATTTCAGCGCAGACTTACTCTTTTCTGGTGTCGGGCTGGTTCTGTTGATTATGCTTATCCATATTCTTTGTGCTTTCTGGGGCAAGGTAAGGATGCAGTTACCTGATAAGTTGCAGAAGAGTTATGCGGTTCTTTGCAAAGGTATTAATCGTCTTCAACCAGTATTAGGAGCGTTAAGTTTGGGCTTATTGGTGTGGTCTGCTTGTACTTCTGCACATAATAAGAAGGAAATGGTACAGATGTTCTCGATGGATACGATAGGTTCTGTCGAACATGAACTGACCACAAGTGATTGCGCACAGTTCTATCTTCCCGTGTATAGACTTGTCTTTAGCATCTTTGCAAATGAGTTAGCTTCACAGCAGATAGACCGATTGATTGAGGCAAAAGACAAGGTGAAAGTGGATAGTTGTACGTTTAAATCGCCTAATATTGTCCTTATCATCGGTGAAAGTTATGGTAAACATCATTCGCAACAGTATGGTTACTTCATGCCAACAACGCCTCGACAGATAAAGTTACAGAAGTCTGGTTTACTCGTTCCATTCAGTGATGTTGTATCGCCATGGAACCTTACTAGCTTTGTTTTTAAGAATGTCTTTTCTCTACATGTGGTCGGAGAGAAAGGCGAGTGGTGCGATTATCCTCTCTTCCCAGAGCTTTTCCGTAAGGCTGGTTACCATGTGACATTCATTACCAATCAGTTCTTACCAAAGGCAAAGGAGGCTGTTTATGACTTTAGTGGTGGTTTCTTCTTAAATCATCCAGAGCTTTCTCAAGCCATGTTTGATACTCGTAATGATCAATTATATCAATATGATAGTGGTTTGCTCGATGACTTCGATAAAAAGAGAAGCAGCAGAGTACCAATCATAACCTTATCATCTTTCATCTAATTGGGCAACATGTGGCTTATAAACAACGCTATCCAAGCGATAGAAGACACTTTCATGCAGATGATTATACCAACAAACGGAGTGATCTGAATGTGAGTGAGCGTAGCGTCTTGGCGCATTATGACAATGCAATACTATACAATGACTCAATAGTAAACCAAATCGTCAAACGTTTCAAGAACCAAGATGCCATCATCATTTATATGCCTGACCATGGAGAAGAGTGTTACGAAGGGAATAGAGGCTTTATTTGTAGGAAGCATTCAGCCGCTATTGACTATGATTTGGCTAGGTATGAATTCGAGATACCATTCTGGGTTTATTGTTCAAAGAAGTATATTGCAAATCATCCAGAAGTGTTCCGTGAGATCAAAGCTGCGAAGAATCGTCGTTTTATGACAGATGCCTTGCCTCACATGTTATTGTATTTAGCGGGCATCCATACGAAGGATTATCATGCTGAATATAATATTTTGAGTTCGAAGTATGATGAGAGACGACCTCGATTATTAAAGAATACGACCGATTACGATAAACTTGTTGAAGCAAAGAAATGAAAAGAGAACTCTTGACAAGAGCAGAGTGTAATGCCTTGAGAGGCCTTGCCATCATAGGAATATTCCTCCATAACTATTGCCATTGGCTAGCTCCTGTGGTGAAGGAGAACGAGTATCAGTATTTTCAAGAGAATGTTAACTGGTTCTATCATGTGATACATAGTCCGTTGGATACGCTCTTCTTCTTTCATATGCTGTCTTTTTTCGGTCATTATGGAGTACCTGTTTTCCTCTTCCTTTCGGCTTACGGATTGACAATGAAGTATGAGCAACAGGAGGAAGTAGCACATGGAAATCTCCAACCTGTGCAGGAAAAGTTACCAGTTTGGTGCTTTATTAAGTATCATTGGCTAAAGTTATTCAGCATGATGATAGTTGGTTTTGTTGCATTTACCATGTTGGATGCTATTACACCTAGCCCACATCATTATGCAGTGATAGATATTATCGGTCAAATGGGACTTTTTAACAACCTCTTACCACACCCTGATGACATTATATGGCCTGGTCCTTACTGGTTCTTCGGACTGATGATTCAGTTCTATATTGTCTATCGGCTTTGCCTTTATCGGCGCCATTGGGTATGGAATGTGTTGTTAATTGCTATCTGTGCAGCCATCCAGTTAGCTTGTGACCCCGAGGGAGAAGCCTTGAATAGATGGCGTTATAATTTCATAGGAGGTATGCTTCCATTGGTTTTGGTGTGCTTTATGCCCGTTATATGCGTCCTTTGAATATAGCAACTTACCTTGTTTTGTTTCTTCTCTCACTATTTGCTATCGTCTTGATGAGCTTTAATTACGTCACATGGTACTTCGTCCCGTTGGCTGTTTGTATAGCTTCTGTTAGTTTTGTAAAGCTAGCTAGTAGATTGCAAGTTGCACAAAAAGAATATAAGACAGGCTTTATGGCAATGCTTACGTGGGTGGGTAGCATTTCTGCAGCACTATTTGTTTGTCATCCCATCACGCGTAAGATCTTCATCCCATTGTCTCGCGAAGGGGATTACTGGACGGGACTTCTACTCTATATTATCAGTTCCATCTGCCTGGCTTGGCTCTTTAAAGAATTGCTGAAACGTATTCCCAGTCCTCGATTAAAGGAGAGATAAGTATAAAAGTGACGGATTTATCGAAGAAAAGATATGAAGATAAAGGACATAGAATTGGCTAATATCAGCCGCTATCGAGGTGAGTTAATGGGTGCAGCCATGCTCTTTGTAATCCTATTCCATGTAGGGTTACCTCGTGAAGATATGTTCTTCGGACTGAGAAGAATGGGCAATATCGGTGTTGATATCTTTCTTTTTCTTAGTGGTATGGGACTTTGGTTCTCATGGACCAAACGCCCATCTTTATCCCACTTCTTCACTCGTAGATTCTTACGCATTTATCCAACTTGGTTGCTTTTAGCCTCTTTGTATTATATTCCCGATTACCTCGACTTATCCTTTGTACAACATAGTGGACATAGCACAAGCATCATTGATTTGATAGGAGATATCTCGATCAATTGGGACTTTGGTTACATGATGAGTTAACGTTCTGGTATATCCCTGCAATCATGCTCCTTTATCTCTTGAGTCCATTCTATATGAAGCTCATCCTCACGCACCCTATTTATCGATGGTTGCCTGTTGTGATGTTGATGTGGTGTATATTAGTACAATACGTTACACCTATTAATAATGCTGTTGGGCATTTGGAAATTTTTTGGAGTAGAGTTCCTATCTTCTTCATAGGCATTAATATGGCTGCATCTGTGCAACGGAAAGAAACAATGGATGGTACTTCAATATGGATGATATGGTTAATATTCATCATGGCATTGGCTTCTAGCATCTTTTTAGAGCAAGAGAAGCATGGTCAATTCCCCCTTTTTCAAGAGAGAATGTTATATATTCCGCTTACAATTACAACCATCTTATTATTGAATCGAGTGTTTCGTCGTACACCAGTAGCCATCAATAAGGCTTTCAAGTTTGTTGGAACGTTAAGTCTAGAAGCTTATCTTATTCATGACCACTTTGTATTAACGTATGTGGAACAGCTCCATTGGACTTATTGGCCCACCTTCTTATTAACCACCGGCATAACCTTATGTGCTGCATGGATTGTCCATCAATTGTTAGAAAGAATTATAACTCCCTTAGAGAATAAGCTGAAATAATGAAGAATCTCATTCGTTTAATACGCCCACATCAATGGGTTAAGAACCTTGTAGTACTCCTTCCTGTCTTTTTCGGAGGTGCGTTATTGCATATAGAGTCCGTCTATGCAGGACTTGTCACAGCCCTTTGTTTCAGTTTTGCAGCCTCTTCCATCTATTGTCTGAACGATATTGTCGATGTTGAAGACGATAGGCAACACCCTGTAAAATGCCATCGCCCTATGGCTTCAGGTGCAATCAGCATCACACAAGGTTATACACTTATGTTCTTGATGTTCGTTTTGTCGATGCTTTCGACCTTTTTGTTACGTCAAAGCCAACTAGAGACTGCAAGTGTAATCCTATTTTATTGGTTATTAAACATAGCCTATTGCCTAAAGTTAAAGCAGTATGCAATTATTGATGTGTGTGTTGTTTCCTTTGGATTTGTGCTTCGAATCCTGGCTGGCGGATATGCAACAAGTATCCATCTAAGTAAATGGATTGTTTTAATGACCTTTCTTCTCATGTTATTCTTGTCCTTTGCTAAACGGCGAGATGATGTCGTTAGAATGAATGAAACAGGGCATGCACCACGCCAAAATACCATTCGTTATAACCTAACTTTCATCAATCAAGCAATAACAATAACGTCTAGTGTGACCCTCGTGTGCTATATCATGTATACTGTTAGCCCCGAAACAATACAGAACTTCCACACTGATTACCTTTATCTAACCAGTGTTTTTGTTCTTGTTGGTCTATTGCGTTATATCCAAATCGCTGTTGTTGATAAGAGAAGTGGCGATCCGACGAAGGTGATGTTGCATGATCGTTTCATGCAATTTGTCGTTTTGGCTTTTGGATTAGCATTCCTTTTCATTATTTATGTACTATAAGTAAGGAGTTTGATGATGGTGAAGAAGGTTTATGCATTCGACTTCGATGGTACATTAACGACGAAGGATACACTCATAGAGTTTATTCGTTTTGCTCGAGGTAATACTATCTTCTTGTTGGGATTCTTATTGTTTTCCCCCTTATTGGTGCTCATGAAGTTAAAATTCTACCCCAATTGGAAGGCAAAACAACGGGTGTTCTCATGGTTCTTTAAGGGTATGCTAGTAGACGATTTCAACCATCTTTGTACAGAGTTTGCCTTTCATAATAAGCAACTCCTGCGTCCGAAAGGAATGAAGGCAATAAAGAAAGCAATAGAGGAAGGTGCTCAAGTTGTGATTATCAGTGCAAGTATAGATAATTGGGTGCGCCCTTTCTTCGATGAAATGGGTGATAATATTATCGTTGAGGGTACTAAGATTGAAATAAGCAATAACCATTTAACAGGCAAATTCATCACTAGTAATTGTTATGGAGCAGAGAAGGTGAAGCGTTTACAAGCACTCTTCCCGCAGCGCAATGCCTATACTTTAATCGCTTTTGGCGATAGTCGTGGAGATAAAGAACTATTAGCTTATGCCGATCAAGGCTTTTATAAGCCTTTTAGAGAGAATGAGGAATAGGATGAGAAAGGATGTTTTAGATAAGAAGAAACTCGGTGAAATCGTTAGATTCATTGTCGTTGGTGGTTTAGCAACAGCCATCCAGTATGGTATCTATTTACTTATGTTATTGTGGTTACAGCCTCTCTTGTCAAATACTATTGGTTACTTTGTGAGCTTCACCTTTAATTATATCGCCTCAACTCACTATACTTTCCGTGTTAAGTCGACTGCCAAGCGAGGTTTAGGCTTTGTTTTCTCACATATAGTAAACTATTTCCTGCAAACCCTTACACTGCATGCTTTTCTGATGTTAGGGCTCGATAAGAAGATAGCCATGATTCCAATGTTTGCTATATGTGTCCCAATTAACTTCGTATTGGTGCGCTTCTTCTTGCATAGAAAGTAACTTACACATTACTACATTTGGTTGGCTCTGCTTTAATTAGTACCTTTGCAGCTGTTAATTAACAATTATTTAATGCGTATATTCAATATATTTAAGGTAAGAAAGGAGGAACGTTGGCTTGCTCTTTCCATGCTTCTTGTGTTCATTCTGTTTAATGGCTTATTGATAGCAAGCCATTATCACACCTATACAATGGGTGCACATGGAGGTTTCTGGAGCATTTTTACTAAGCATTTCCGTATGTCTGGATATGATAACTGGTCGTGGATAACCATCTCAGGGATGCGTATTCACTTTGAAACTAGTCGTCATCCACTTTACTTAACGTTCCTTTATCCGCTCTATCTATTGAATCATTGGCTCATACAAACCTTTGGTTATAACTTTGCAGTGTATTTCATGGCTGCTATTATCATCTTTCATCCTTCTATGCAGTACTCTTTATGTATCGTGTATTCCGTGAAGTGATGGAGATGAAACAGAAGGATGCAACACTGCTAACGCTCTTGCTTTTCTCTTTTGGGCATATCCTCATTCCTTCAATGGTACCCGATCACTTCATCGTATCGCTGATGTTGCTTTCAATGACGCTTTATATTGCAGGAGTGAAGATGAAGAAAGGACTGTTATTAACGTCTTGGCAGTCTCTCATACTAACTTTCTTCACCGCAGGAATGGCTACTTCCAATGGTGCAAAGACGCTTTTAGCAGGTCTATTTACCAATGGAAAAAAGATATTCTCTACTAAGTTTATCATCATAGGAGTCATTCTTCCTTCTTATTGTTGCTTGGTATTCAGCAATCCCAGTACTACCTATTAGAAGTACCACAACAGGCTGTTATCCACCATATCGAAAAGGAGAATCTAAAGAAAGACCCGCAAAAAGTTTTAGAGCATAATCGACAGCGTAATGAATGGCAACGTACACATCTCGGACAACCTGTTGGTGATGGGGTTATAACTAAGTTGATGGATGTATCTACACCACGAGTTCCAACGTTGGTAGAGAATTTCTTTGGTGAATCCATCCAACTCCATCAACGTTACTTGCTGAAGGATGTGTCATGGGAAAGACCTATTTTTGTGTCTTATAACTGGGTCTTTAATTATATAGTAGAGGCTTTTTGTTGTCTTATTGTTCGTTATTGGCATTGTTATTAGCTGTAAGCAACGCTTCTTTCAGATGTTACTTGCATGGTTCGCATGCGACATCACCTTACATCTCATCCTTGGTTTCGGTATTACGGAAGTATATATTATGACAGCAGGATGGGTGTTTATCATCCCAATAGCTTATGGCTTCCTGTTAAAGAGATTATCGATGAATTGGCAAAAAATCATGCGTGTAGCACTCATTCTGCTGACAGTTTATTTGTGGATATATAATGCTGGACAAACGTTCAAATACCTAATATCATAATATGTGGGCTCAGTTTACAAAAGTAAGAAAGGCAGAACGTCTACCTGCTTGTCTGTTTCTTCTATGGCAGATTATTATGCAGGCTACAGTCATCGTACCATATTATTCGGTGTTTTCGGTTGTTTCTTCGAATTATCGCAAGAACTTCCTCGACTGGTTCCATGTGTCAGGCTTTGACCCATTAACTTATTGTGTTGTCACCGATTGGTCGACAGCTTACGATGTACATAGGCACCCTTTATTGGCTTTCTTCTATTATCCCTTGTATCTTATCAACCATGGGTTGACAAGTTTGTTAGGTGTTAATTGTGTGCAATTCTTAGTTGCTTTCGTTCTTCTTATTAGTTCGTTCTATGCCTTCCTATTGATGATGAGAATTGGTAAAGACCTGCTCCATCTATCACAAAGAGAGTCAGCTGTTATTGCCTTTCTACTCTTCTCTTTTGCTTATGTTCTATTGGCTGCTGTTTCACCAGACCATTTCATACTATCACTCTTCCTCCTTCTCCTAGTGATATACATTACTGGTAAACAGATGGCAGAGGGCAAACCACTAAAGAAGAAACAAGCGATTATTCTCTTCCTACTCACTGCTGGCGTTTCTCTCAATAATGGATTAAAGGTATTTCTTGCTGACTTCTTCTCAAAAGGAAAGCGTTTCTTTCGCCCTTACAACCTTATTCTTGTTGTTGTCTTACCAGCTGTTCTTATATGGTTCTTTGGTGCTTGGGAGTATAAAACATTCGTTGCTGATAGCGTTAAAGAGCGCAAGATGAATGAGAGACAAGCAGTACAGAAAGATAAAACTAAACTATGGACAGCCTTTGTGATACGACTAGTATCAAAGATAATAAGCAACAGAAGGCAGCGTTCGACCAGCTATGGAAACGGCACCGACAGGCACAATTAAAGGTAAAGTATAGTGCTCCACGTTATGCCCACTCGGGTGATCCCGTTAGTAAACAGCCTTTCTTAAATTGGACAGACATAACCACCTCACGTAGTAAAACCATTGTGGAGAATCTCTTTGGTGAGTCTCTACAATTACACCAGAGCTACACCTTAGGAGATGTGATGCGTGATCGTCCAGTCTTTGTCAGCTATAACTGGTTCTTTAATTACGTCATTGAAGCGTTCATTGTATTACTTTTCTTGTGTGGTATATGGGCTGGAAAGCGCAGTAAGTTAATGTGGATGACGCTGTCATTCTTTGCTCTTGACATGATACTCCATATAGGATTAGGCTTTGGAATAAACGAAGTTTACATCATGACAGCGCATTGGGCGTATGTCATTCCTTTGTGTATAGGATTCTTGATAAAGTCCACTTCGGGTAGAAAGCGTACTGCCATCACGTTGTTTACAGCATTAATAGCCTTCTATCTCATTGTTTATAATAGTGTACTAACCATCTTTACGCTCTGAAAAAGTTATGAGTAATAAGGCTACTGTATCAATCGTTCTCTGTACTTATAATGGTGAGAAGTATTTGAGAGAGCAGCTTGATTCCATCCTCAAGCAGTCATATCCAATTCATGAAATTGTCATTCAGGATGATAATTCGGCAGATGGTACGTGGGATATATTAGAGGAGTACGCCATAAAGAATCCCCTCATTCGAATCTATCGAAACGAAGGGAAGCATGGTGTAAACCCTAACTTCCTATCAGCCATACACCGCGCAGAGGGTGATTATATTGCTATCTCTGATCAAGATGATGTGTGGGAAATTGATAAGATAGCCAATCAAATGAGTTGTATTGGGGATAAGATGCTTTGTAGTGGGCACTCTCGTCCTTTCTCAAATGATGGTTCTTTTGCTTATTTTGATGGTAGAGAAACGCAATGTGAACATCTTTCGTATGATGTTCCTAGGCTTACCTGGGCACACACTACTCTGTAAGCAAGAGTTGATTCATTTGTTACCACCCATCGAACATCCCGTCTTTAAGGTTACTCTCTATGATGCTGTATTGAGCATTATTGCGGCATCCTATGATAGTGTCGTATTCTGCAATCAAGTGTTAGTGAACTTCCGTCGTCATGTAGAAGCCACTACTTACAATGATTATAGTAGGAGTTTACCATCATGGAAGAATGCTGTACACGAGTTGAAATGGTGCCTTCTACATTATCATGAGATGCGTGAGAAAGCCCTACCAGTCTATCGAGGTAAACTAGAATTGATGGATGATTTGTCCTCAGAAAAGCACGATTTCATCGAAGCAAGAGAGGCTATGAGGATGGAAACAAGGGGTGGATTCATGGCATTCTTGCGCCTACAATATTTGCTAACAAGGAACTATAAGAAACTATTTCATACACCTGGTGGTGGCTTGATGAAGCTCTTTCGGGCAATGCTCTATCCCATCATGCAATTATATATGTACCACTAAGAACTCTTTAATCAGCCTTTCTTATGACGAAAGTAGTTGATGCATTCCTGTTGTATTTGCGAGCCTCCTACTTTCATAACGACATAATAGAGTGAAACGGCTATAACAACTCTTGCCAACAAGAGGATGATGAGGCTGTCTATCCATAATGTAATAAGATAGGTAATAACCATCACTGCAGCAGAAACTAATAGGTAAGGACTAATGTCCTTCAGTATGTCTTGCAATCTAATACCTATCTCCTTATTTGCGAAATATTGCCAAACAAGGAGCCAAAGAATCGTGATGATGGTATAGACACTCACCATGAAGACGATGCCTTGTTGATAACAAAGAACAATAAAGAAAACCTGTGCTACGATGAGTAATATTGTACACCACATATAGACTGTGGACCTTCCTCGACTGAGAATAAGGTTTTGATACATTGTATAAAAGGGTAGGAAGGCTCCACTAATACAAGGATTCGTAGTAAGGGAATGCTATCCATCCACTTATCAGATATTAGAAGAATAATGAATTCATGTGCAACCATCGATAGACCAAACATAGCTGGAAAGACTAAGAAAGCGGTGAATCGGAGCATTTTACGGAATACTTTTACCTGTCGACAGGTATCATTATTCACCTCAACGAGTACTGGTTGCGCTACTTGTGATATAGTACCAGAGACGAAGGTACTAGCCATTGTGTCCCATTTGAAGGCTTGCGAGAAGTTGCCAACAGCCTTTGCACTATACAAACGACCGAATATAAAGGTCAGAATGTTTTGGCTTATTGTGTTCACAACAGTGGTTATTAAGATCTTATAACTAAATGAGAACATGTGCTTGATAGGGGTGAAGTCGATGTGAAACGTGGGTCGCCAAGGAATAATAAAGAATCGCCATAGACTGGTGAGAGCAATGTAAAGGACCTGTTGCCACGCCAAACTCCAATAAGCATAACCTTTCAGTGCAAGCACAATACCCACCACGCCCGATATTACTAAGCAAGTGATGCGCAAAAGAGTGGTCTCTTTCACCATCATATTCTTGAATAGGTAGGCCGCAGGAGCAGTCCCTATTGACGAGAATAACAGCGATGCAAAGATAAAGCGAGATAGGTTTATGAGTTCTGGATGATGGAAGAATGAGGCTATCAAAGGTGCTGAAACGAATAAGACAGCGTAAGATAGCCACCCAACGAAGGTGCTGAACCAAAACACAGCATTGTAGTCATTATCCTTTGGATGCTCCATGTTAGCAAGAGCTGAGGTGAATCCGCTCTCTTGTAAAGCACTAGCTATGGCTGTGAATACTGCTAACATCCCCACCAAACCATAGTCGGCTGGTGAGAGCAAACGTGCTAAGAAGATTCCAATAACTATATTGAGAAGCTGCATAGTACCATTGTTCAATGCCCCCCAAAAGAGTCCTTTTGCAGTCTTCTCCCTTAGTGTCTCTTTTCCCATGATTGTCTTTTAAGCTATCAGCAAACTTCTAGTTCTCTTGTTCGATAGCCTTTGTTATAACAAAAATATTTGAGTTGCAAATATAAGGTATTCTCATGAGAAACCAAAGAGATTGTTTGTTTAATCGCTTCAGTTTGTTTCCTAGAATCGAAGAGAGGCTCTTCTCATAGCAACGAAACGCCCTTTTCACATGGAAGAGAGGCTCTCTTCAAATAGAGAAGAGCGTCTCTTTCATACACGAAAAGTACATATTTATACGAAAGAGAGGATGTTTCCCTATTTTAGGACAATGAAATATCCCTAAAAAGGGACATGATTGTTGCTTGTTTTGGTAGAAAAGGGACTTTATTTTTTTGCGACGATTTATACAACAGAATGAGAGAGAATAAACTAATTTCAAGTGTAAGAACCACTAGTTTTTGAGAAAATTGTATCCTATTTAGCCAGCAACAAAGCTAATCTTGGAGGTGATATATATGTAGGGACTGAGTTTGCTATAGGCCTTGGTTGTCTTCCTCCTTTTAGTCCAGTCCATGATAAGACAGACTTGGTTAGGGTTGGATGTTCTACGTGTTATCATCATTAAAAGTGGGTGGTGTGAACCTGTCATCAACTTTAAGAAGTATCGTTGTGGGCCTGGGGATATTCTATTTATCAACTGGGGTGTTGCTATTAAAGAGGATGCTTTAGGGCGTGATATAACCTTTGATGGATTCATGATGACGCAAGAATACCTGAAGATGATATTTCATGGAAGACTTCCTAAACGATTCTTGTCTCCTAATCTTTGCTTCTCTTTCCATATGCAGGACTTTGAGTTAGATATTTGGAGCCAATATATTCGTCAGCTTTATAGCTTAGCTAACATTCAATCGATGGCAAATGAGGAAGCGATGAAAGCCCTCTTTGGATCGGCAATGGCTTTTGCTATGTCGCTATATAAGTCGAGAATGCCTCAAAACGACGATATGTGGTCACGTAGCAAAGAGTTGATAGAGCACTTCCTGTACTTTGTTGATCAGTATGCAAAGACTCAGCATGAACTTGACTTTTATGCTTCAAAGCTGTGTGTAAGTACTCATTACTTGGGGATGATAGTAAAGAAAGAGACAGGAGAGACGGCAAAAGCAATCCTTGATAAGGCTTTGCTTCTCTTGATAAAGCTGGAACTTAGATATTCAAATAAGCCTTTGAAAGTGCTAGCTGATGAGTTTCATTTCGTCACACTAAGTGCCTTTTGTAAGTTCTTTAAGCGTTGTGCAGGAGTAACGGCATCGGAATATAGGACGATGCCCGATAATAAGCACGAAGACAGCTTACCCCTATATAATTTGGAGAAAGCTGAGAGTAAGGGCGAAGATCCTTATTTGTAATATTGTAAGATAGCGTTTTCAACTCTGGAAGGAACCCATCCTGTGATGGGTTCTCCTTGATTAACTCTTTCTCGGATAACTGTACTGCTGATATCAATTAGTGGTGTTTGGAGTATGCTAACATTCTTAGGTAAGAGGGAAGAAGACGGAGTATGGTCACGACGAGGATACACCACTATATGATAATGAGTGATGATATCCTCTGCATGATACCAATGGTTAAAGGCTTTCCAATTATCTCCTCCAACAAGAAGTGTGAAGGTATGATGAGGAAAGTCATGCTTTAAATGTTGTAAAGTGTTCCATGTATAAGAAGGCTTCGATAGGTGGAACTCATAGTCGGAAGCCTTGAAATGCGGTTCGTCGAGTATAGCTTGCCTTACCATCTCTAGTCGGAGATGATCATCCAAGAGTCTTTGATTCACTTTAAAAGGGTTCTGTGGAGAGACCATGAACCATACTTCGTCAAGTTCTTTCTCTATTAGAAAGGCTTTAGCAAGAGCTATGTGCCCATTGTGAATAGGGTCGAAAGAACCTCCAAAGATGCCCACCTTCAGTCCTCCCTCTTCATTAGAAGGAATAGGGGAGGGGTACAATTCCTTAAAAGAAGAAGGTGAGTCTGGTGTTTGTTGGGTTTTTGGAACCATTTATATAAACGCTTTAATCATCTCGTAAACCTCTTGTTTAGCTTTGTCGAGGTCATCATTGACGATGATCTTATCGAACTTGTTAGCAAAAGTAAGTTCGTAGGAAGCTTTTGCAAGGCGGTTTTCTATGGCCTCAGCACTATCCGTTTGTCTACCCACCAAGCGTCGGCGGAGTTCGTCTAGAGATGGAGGTTGTATGAAGAAACTCAATGCGCGTTCTCCATAGAAGCGTTTGATATTGCATCCCCCCTTAACATCTACATCGAAGACAACGTTCTGTCCAGCAGCAGATTGATGCTCTACTTGTTCTTTCAAAGTACCATAGAAACGATCTTTATATACCTCCTCATACTCAAGAAAGTCATCATTTTTGATTCTCTCTTTAAATTGTTCGGGGGAAAGGAAGATGTATTCAACACCATCCTGTTCGGTTCCTCGTGGCGCACGAGTGGTACAACTAATAGAGAAAGCAAGCCTTAGTTCTGGGTGTTCCTGCATTAACCACTGAACGATGGTACTCTTTCCTGCACCTGATGGAGCCGAAAAGATCAATAGTTTACCAGCGCTTTTTGCTTCCTTCGAGGCTTCTGTCTGGGGAGTAGAAAATTGATTCGACATATTGTTGAGTTGAGTGTTTGTCTTGTTTTGGATTGATTCTATGGATTACTATTGAGGTGAGTTGGGCTATTTAAAGAGCGTTAAGAACCTGCTCTTTTATCTGCTCTAGCTCATCTTTCATCTTAACGACAATGTTTTGCATCTCGGCTTGGTTACTCTTAGAACCAGTCGTATTGATTTCACGTCCCATCTCTTGTGCGATAAAGCCGAGCTTCTTTCCTACACCATGACCACACTCTGCCATTGTCTCACGGAAGTACTTCAAGTGGTTAGTTAAGCGTTGTTTCTCCTCACTAATATCAAGTTTTTCGATGTAGTAGATGAGTTCCTGCTCTAGACGATTCTTATCGTAATCAACCTCAGGGATATGTTTTAAACCATCGACAATCTTATCTTTAATCTTTGGAACACGGCTCTTCTCGAAGGGTTCTATGCTCTTTAAAGAGGGCAGAGATATTATCGATTTTCTCTGTAAACTTCTTTTGTAACGCTGCTCCCTCTTGTGTTCTAAAGTCAATGAGCTTGTTGATAGCCTTGTTAATGGATTCCTTTGCAGCCTCCCATTCTGCCTCGTCAAGTTCCTCAACATCAATTTTTGCAGTCACATCAGGCATTCGGAGCAAGGTGGTGAACCAATCGCTTGGCTCTGGAATACCAGTTTTCTCTGCGATAGTCTTTATTTGTTTATAATAGTTCTCGACGAGAGCAGCATTGATTGGAGTCGCATCAACAATGGTTTCCTTCTCTATCCAGAGAGAGAAATCAACCTTTCCTCGTTCTAATTTCTGTGCAAGTAAACGACGAATCTCCATCTCTTTCTCTCGGTAGAGTGGGGCAATGCGTGTAGAAAGATCAAGTGACTTGCTATTAAGAGACTTAACCTCTACATTGATTTTCTTTTCCTTGTAGGTTACAACAGACTTACCGTAACCTGTCATTGATAGTATCATTAGTTTTCAAGTTAAATTTCTGCAAATGTACAAATAATGCGGGAAAAAAGAGTATATTTGCATGTTTTTAGAACATAATTATATTTTATGTCTTGTATATTAAGCATTGATACGAGTACAAATGTGTGCTCTGTTGCAGTAAGTCAGGATGGGACTTGCATCTTTGATAAGGTAGATAACAGTGGTCCCAATCATGCCGAGAAGTTAGGAACATTCGTTGATGAGGCCTTAGCCTTTGTTGATAGCCACGAGTTAACGCTCGATGCTGTGGCTGTTAGCTGTGGTCCAGGTTCATATACAGGCTTGCGTATAGGTGTGTCTATGGCAAAGGGCATTTGTTATGGACGTAATATAAAGTTGTTGGCAGTGCCCACTTTGGAATTACTAGCTGTTCCTATTCTTTTACATCATGAGTCAATAGAAGAGGAAGCCTTGCTTGTTCCGATGATTGATGCACGACGTATGGAGGTTTATTCTGCCGTTTATGACCGTAGCTTAAAGGCTGTTCGTGCGATTCAAGCTGATGTGGTTGATGGTGATACATACAAAGAGTTCCTTGATAAAGGACCAGTTTATTTCTTTGGAGATGGTGCAGAGAAGTGCATGGAAGTTATCAATCATCCTAATGCCCATTTGATTAAGAATATCGAACCAGTGGCTAAGAACATGTTCCCGTTAGCAGAGAAACGAATGGCTGAAGGTAAGTTTGAGGATGTAGCTTACTTCGTTCCATTCTATTTGAAAGACTTTGTTGCTAAACAGGCAAAGCCTCTGTTGTAATTAATAGATTATGATTGTTGATGAGGAAGGGCTTTATGTTCCATCCTCAGAGTTCAAAAGTTCAAACCTCAAAGATGAATATTGAAGGATTAGATTATAATACCCAACGAGAGAAACTCGTGCTTCCGCAATACGGACGAGAGATTCAAGATATGGTTGATTATGCGGTTAGTTTGCCTACAAAGGAGGAACGACAGCATTGTGCGGAGACCATCATTTCTATCATGGATAGGATGAATCCACTAAGTCGGGGGAATGTTGACCACATGGATAAGCTGTGGGATCACTTGGCATTGATGTCTAATTTTAAGTTAGATATTGATTATCCTTGTGATGTATCACAGGCATTGAAGATAGCAACGAAGCCTGAACCAATGTCTTATTCAACATCGAGGATACCTATTCGGCATTATGGTAAGTTACTTTTCGAGGCTTTGACAAGTTGAAGACAATGGAGCCTGGAGCAGAGCGAGATGCTTTCGTTCGTTCAATCGCTAACCAGATGAAACGGAGTCTGGTACAATGGGGACATGGATCAAGCGATGATGAGAAGGTTGCTTCAGATCTTGCGCGTTTTACGAATGGTCAGATACAACTTGATCTGGACTCTTTTAAGTTTGATAAAATAAATGAGAGGGAGCTTGCTCAGCCTCGTAATAAGAAGAGAAGATAGTACATGGAGTCTTTTATTATAGAAGGTGGACATCGCTTAAGTGGTACGATTACGCCGCAAGGTGCTAAGAATGAGGCATTGGAAGTGATATGTGCAACATTGTTAACAACCGAAGAGGTAATTATTTACAATGTACCTGATATCCTAGATGTCAATAACTTGATTAAGTTGTTACAGGATATTGGCGTAAAGGTAAAGAAGCGTGCCCCGAATGAGTATTCATTCCAGGCTGATGAGGTAAACTTAGACTATTTGGAGAGTGTAGACTTCGTTAAGAAGTGTTCGTCATTGCGTGGTAGTGTGTTGATGATTGGTCCTTTGTTGGGTCGCTTTGGTAAAGCTACGATTGCAAAACCAGGTGGTGACAAGATTGGAAGACGCCGTTTAGATACTCACTTCCTTGGCTTTAAGAATCTAGGTGCGCGTTTTGTTCGATTGGAAGATCGTGATGTATATGAGATACAGGCCGATAAGTTAGTTGGACAATACATGCTTTTGGATGAGGCTTCCATAACTGGTACAGCTAATATCATTATGGCTGCAGTCATGGCGGAAGGCACTACAACGATTTATAATGCAGCTTGTGAGCCTTACATCCAACAGCTTTGTAAGATGTTGAATGCTATGGGTGCGAAGATTACGGGCATAGGAAGTAACCTGCTAACCATCGAAGGTGTGCAGAAGTTGTCAGCAACCGAACACCATATACTACCCGATATGATTGAAGTCGGCTCATTTATCGGTATGGCTGCAATGATTGGTGATGGCGTTCGCATAAAGGATGTTTCTATCCAGAATCTCGGTTTGATTCTCGATACATTCCATCGATTGGGTGTACAAATCATAGTGGATGGTGACGATCTTATCATCCCACGTCAAGACCATTATGTGATAGATTCTTTCATTGACGGAACGATTATGACCATCAGTGATGCACCATGGCCAGGCTTGACACCAGACCTTATCTCTGTGTTACTTGTTGTAGCAACGCAGGCACAAGGCAGTGTCCTCTTCCATCAGAAGATGTTTGAAAGTCGATTGTTCTTCGTGGATAAGCTCATTGATATGGGTGCGCAGATTATTCTTTGCGACCCTCATCGTGCTGTGGTAGTCGGTCATGACCATGCTAAGATATTACGTGCTGGGCGTATGTCAAGTCCAGATATTCGTGCAGGTATCGCTTTGTTGATAGCTGCTCTATCAGCACAAGGAACAAGCCGAATCGATAATATTGCTCAAATCGATCGTGGTTATGAGAATATAGAAGAGCGACTAAATGAGTTGGGGGCAAAGATTCGCAGAGCAGAAATCTGTTAGCTTCGTCGTATCTGAAGCTATCCCTTTGAGGAAAAATAGGTGTTAGCTTTAAACAAAAAGGGTCTACCCTTTTTTTCTCAAAAAAAGGTCTACCTTTTTCGGGCAAAAAGGTCAACCCTTTTATAGAACACACCATTTGATATTGAAGTAAGCTATAGTTTTATCAGCGTTGCTGGTATATGATAAAGAGATGATAAAGAAGGAAGAAGTCTATAAGATAGGGCGCATAGGGAAACCTCATGGCGTACACGGAGAGTTGCAACTGCAGTTCTCCGATGACGTTTTTGATGCTGTTGATGCCGATTACTTAGTATTGGATATTGATGGAATACTTGTGCCCTTCTTTATGGAAGAGTATCGTTTTCCGTTCGGATGAGATAGCACTTATGAAATTCTGTGATATTGATACGGAGGCACAAGCACGTGAGCTTACGGGTTGTGAAGTGTTCTTTCCGCGCAAGTTGGCGGCAGAGCGAACCGAAGATGTGTCTTGGGCGCAGATTGTGGGCTACTCATTAATAGACGAGCAAACAAAGAGAACCATCGGAAAGATTACTGCCGTTGATGAGACAACAGTAAATACTCTCTTTGAAGTGGTAACGTCTGAGGGAGATGATGTTCTAATTCCTGCCAGCAACGAATTGATAGTTGAGGCTGATACAGTAGGTCAGACGATAACCATGCGCATTCCTGCTGGGACTGCTCGACCTATAACTCATCGTATAAAGGAAATACAAATGAAACAACAAATCTGTATATTAGGTTCCACTGGTAGCATAGGTACACAGGCACTTGATGTCATTAGTCAGCATCCCGATCTCTATGAGGCTTATGCGCTAACAGCTAATAAGCGTTGGAAAGAACTGGCTGACCAAGCCCGCAGGTTTCATCCATCTGCTGTGGTTATTGCCGATGAGAACTATTACGAATCGCTGTCTTCTGCGCTATCCGATATGCCAGATATAAAGGTATATGCTGGTACGAAAGCATTGGAAGAGATCGTCGAGTCGCCATCTATTGATATGGTACTTACAGCGATGGTAGGCTACTCGGGACTAGCTCCAACTATACATGCTATCAAGGCAAAGAAGAAGATTTGCCTGGCTAATAAGGAGACATTAGTAGTGGCTGGAGAGCTTATTTTGCAGCTCGCACAGCAATATCACACACCGATCTTACCAGTGGACAGCGAACATAGTGCTATCTTCCAAAGTCTGGTAGGGGAAGATGATAACGAGATTGAGAAGATACTTCTCACCTGTTCAGGAGGTCCTTTCCGCACCTTCACGCACGAACAGTTGAAGTCTGTTACAGCCGCTGACGCACTTAAACATCCCACATGGGAGATGGGAGCAAAGATTACCATCGACTCCGCCTCATTGATGAATAAGGGCTTTGAAGTGATAGAAGCTAAGTGGCTCTTTGGCGTTCCTGCAGATAAAATCCAGGTATTGATACATCCACAATCGATAGTCCATAGTGCCGTGCAATTCGTGGATGGCGGTGTGAAGGCACAATTAGAGTGCCCGACATGCGCCTTCCTATACAATATGCTTTCTCATTCCCTAAGCGATTGCCACTCAATGGCGATCGTTTGAATCTCTTCTCTCATCCCTTAGAGTTCTTCGAACCCGATGTTGAGAAGTTCAAGTGTTTAGCGATGGCGTATGAGGCTATTAATAAAGGTGGCAATATGCCGTGTATCGTTAATGCAGCCAATGAGATTGTCAATGCTGGGTTTCGTCAAGGTGCGTGCTCATTCCTTGCTATGGGCGACATCATCGAACAGACGATGCAGCGCGTAGCCTTTGATAAGAATCCTGATTACGATATCTATGTGCAAACAGACGCTGAGGCGCGTCGTGTGTGGCACAATCAATTATGAACAATAAATAATGGTTATATAACAATGGAAACATTTCTAATCAGATTGCTTCAGTTCGTTCTGGCAATCTCTTTACTTGTCTTGCTACATGAAGGCGGACATATGTTCTTTGCGAAACTCTTTGGAGTTCGTGTGGAGAAGTTCTTTGTATTCTTCGATGTAAATATCGGTAAGTGGTCAGGTAAACTCTTCAGTTGGAAGCCGAAGAAGGACGATACCGAATATGGAATGGGTTGGTTGCCCCTGGGCGGATACTGTAAGATATCGGGAATGATAGATGAGAGCCTCGATAGGGAACAGATGAAGAAGGACCCACAACCATGGGAGTTCCGTACTAAACCAGCATGGCAACGACTCTTAATAATGATTGGTGGCGTGTTAGTCAACTTCGTCCTCGCATTATTCATCTATTCGATGATTATGTTCACATGGGGAGACAGCTACTTCAAGGTATCTGATATGACCATGGGAATGCGTTTCAATGCTGATGCAAAGGCTTTGGGATTCAAAGACCATGACGTTATGTTGGGTACAGACCAAGGTGCTTTCCGGGAGTTCGCTAATGTCAATGGCGATTTCTTCCGCCAGATTGCACAGGCAAAGCGTGTTGATGTGCTGCGTAATGGTAAGAAACAGAGCATTAAGCTACCAGGTGATATGGATATGTTATCCATGATTAAGACCCGTCCTTACTTTGTTGAGCCATTTATTCCAGCACAAGTTGATAGTGTTATGAGTGGTTCTCCAGCCGCTAAAGCGGGTATGAAGGCAGGCGATGTTATCAAGTCTATCAATGGAAAAGCTGTTGAGACGTGGTCAGACATGAATTATCAGACAGGCGTCTTAGATGATGTTATGGCAGTGAAGAACACCCATAAGGATTCACTTGCAGCTCGTTCCGTTGTCTTAACGGTGCAGCATAAGGGCGCAACAAAGCTCGATACCATGCGAATGGTTATGACTCCCGACTTGAAACTAGGCGTTTATCAGTCGAGCTTAGCCTCTTTCTATAAGCCAGTGCAGGTTCAATATAGTTTCCTTGAGAGCTTCCCCGCTGGTGCAAAGCATGGTTGGAACGTTCTACGAGGCTATGTCGGCAACTTCCGTTACCTTGCTTCTGCAGATGGAGCAAAGAGTATTGGCGGCTTCGGATCGATTGGTAGCCTCTTCCCTCCTTATTGGGACTGGTATATGTTCTGGTCGATGACAGCCTTCTTGAGCATTATTCTAGCCTTTATGAACATCCTTCCTATCCCTGCGTTAGATGGTGGTCACGTGGTATTCCTGCTTTATGAGATGATTACACGTCGCAAGCCATCAGAGAAGTTTATGGTTTGGGCAGAGTATGCTGGTATAACGATACTCATTATATTAATGGTGTTTGCCAACCTTAATGACATCCTTCGCTGGCTGCATGTGATGTAATAATGCCCGTATAAGTCCCTCCGAACGGAGGGTATATGCCTAACGGAAGCTAGTTAGGACTGCGAGATGTATCAAGATCTTAGGTGTTGCTAAACTCTTGATACATCTCTTTTTGTGTGTATTATCCTAGTGTTAGAATCGTCACTCCTATGTCTTATTCGATTGTATCATGCGTCTTGTGTCTTTTAAATCCGTATCTTGTATTCGTTTCACCATGGTGAAACGAATTTCTCACCATGGTGATAATATTGTGTCACCATGGTGACGTTTATGTTTCACCATGGTGAAACTAACTTGATATACGTGTGTGAGCGATGTTATATAATAGGTGTTCGTGTTTAGAAGTGCTATGTCGTGTTATTGTGAAGCGCATATATACGAACAAGGAAACGCCCTTCTCAATATCGAGAAGGGCGTTTCCTTGTATTAATGAGAGCCTCTCTTCGTGTTAAGGAGAGCCTCCTTTCGTCCGCAAATAGCTATATGCGCTCCCCTCTCCATTTGTAGAGAGGGTGGGGGTGAAGCACCTTATAACTTACTCTCAACCCACTTACGTGCATTGACGAAGGCCTCAATCCATGGTGTTATCTCGTCTTTGCGACGTTCACGAGGATAGTAAGCCTGCTGCCAAGGGAATATAGATCGCTCCAAGTGAGGCATCATTGCGAGGTGACGACCATCCTGTGAGCAGATTCCTGCGACGTTATAATCGGAGCCGTTAGGGTTGCCTGGATACTCTGCATAGTTGTATTTCGCAACAATGTTGTACTTGTCTTCTGCCTCTGGGAGATAGAAGCGTCCCTCTCCGTGTGCTACCCATATACCGAGTTTGTCACCACTTAATGAACCAAACATTACACTATTGTTCTGTGGAATGGCTACATTGAGGAAGGTGCTCTCGAACTTCTTTACTTGTATTATGGCATAGATGTGCACGGTGCTTGTGCTCTGGATTGATGAGATTCAGTTCCACCATCAACTGACAACCATTGCAGATACCGAGTGAAAGGGTATCCTCACGTGCATAGAAGCGGTCGAGTGCTTGCTTAGCCTTTGGGTTATAGAGGAATGCACCAGCCCATCCCTTAGCAGAACCGAGCACGTCAGAGTTGGAGAAACCGCCGCAGAAGACTATCATATTCACCTCTTCCAACGTCTCACGACCGCTGATAAGGTCGGTCATAGTGACATCTTTCACCTCGAAACCAGCTAAGTAAAGTGCATAAGCCATCTCTCTTTCACCATTAGTACCCTTTTCACGGATAATAGCAGCCTTTGGCGTTGCATGGTTCGTGGCAGGTTCTGATGACTTCCATCGGTCGGCATCCAATCCATATTGCTTGAGCGTTCCAGTGAAGTCAGCGTTGAATTTCATTTCTATAGGCTGCTTCTTATAGTTCGTGTAACGCTTCTTCGCCATACCATTCATGCTCTGCTTGCGATCGAGCAAGTAAGAGGTCTTATACCATGTGTCACGTAGAGCATCAATATCGAGTTCTACCTTCCATTCGCCATCAGCTATGTTAAGTACACGTTGATTGATTTGTGGAGCACCGATACAGGCGAATCCAATGCAATTCTCTTGTAAGAATGCTTGTACATCGTCCTTATGCTCATCCGCAACCTGTATTACTACACCTGGGTTCTCAGCGAACAACTTCTTGATAACATCATTGCCTTGGATGTTCTGAAGGTCAATATGCAATCCACCTTCTGTATTGGCAAAGGTCATCTCAAGTAGGGTTGTGATCAAACCACCAGCCGAGATATCATGTCCAGCGAGTATCCATCCACGACGGATAAGCTCTTGAATAGCATCGAAACAGTCGCAGAAGTATTGTGGCTCTTTGATAGTTGGAACGTCACTACCTATCTTTCCGAGACTTTGGGCGAATGCGGAACCTCCTAAACGTTGCTCATCAAAACTGAAGTCGATATGATAGATGTGGCTCTTCTCATCGTTCACAAGTACTGGAGAAACCACCTGACGAACATCACTCACCTCGCCACCGCTCGTCACGATGACCGTTCCTGGAGAGATAATCTTGTCTCCATTAGGATATTGCTGGGTCAGAGAAAGAGAGTCCTTACCTGTTGGAACGTTCACACCGATAGCGCAACAGAAGTCGGATAATGCCTTAACCGCACTATAAAGACGTGCATCCTCACCCTTTTGTGAGCGGCAAGGCCACATCCAGTTAGCCGATAAGCTGAGGCTGTCCATACCATCAGCCAATGGTACCCAAACGATGTTCGTCAATGATTCAGCAACGGATAGTACGGAGCCTGCCTCTGGTGATGCAAGACCTGCCTGAGGCGCATGGCCGAGTGCAGTGGCTATACCTTTATGCCCACGATAGTCTAATGCTACGACACCACAATCCGATAGTGGGAGTTGTATCTCACCCTGGCATTGCTGTCTTGCAACCTTACCCGTGACAGAGCGGTCGACCTTGTTTGTCAACCAGTCCTTACATGCAACGGCTTCCAGTTGGAGCACACGTTGGATGTACTCTTCCACCTTATTTATATTATAAGAGGCGTCTTCATATTTGCGAACGACGGTCTCATCCTTCATAATTGTCTTAGGAGAATGACCGAACATCTGCGCTACGTCGAGGTCGAAGGCTTAACACCATCACCCTGAACGAATGAGAAGTGAGCATCGCCAGTGGTCTCACCAACAACATACATCGGTGCACGCTCACGTTCAGCAATCTTCTTTACGTGCTCGAGATGCTTCTCATCAATGAGTAAGCCCATGCGCTCTTGCGACTCGTTGGCTATAATCTCTTTCGCACTGAGTGTCTTGTCGCCGATAGGAAGTTGGGTCATATCTATCTTGCCACCACAATCTTCTACTAACTCACTCAAGCAGTTTAAGTGACCTGCAGAACCGTGGTCGTGGATGGAAACAACAGGGTTGGTGTCTTCTTCAACCAATGCACGTACAAGGTTATAAGCACGTTTCTGCATTTCAGGGTTAGCACGTTGTACGGCATTCAATTCGATACCATTAGAGTAACGACCCGTATCAACAGATGAAACAGAACCGCCACCTAGACCGATACGATAGTTATCGCCACCTACAACAACCACCTTGTTGCCTGCCTGTGGCTCGCCCTTTAGACAGTCACGTTTGGTACCATAACCAACACCGCCAGCCAACATGATGACCTTATCATAAGCATATTTCTCGTCATTCTCTTGGTGCTCAAAGGTGAGGAGCGAACCCGTAATCAATGGTTGACCGAACTTGTTACCGAAGTCGCTCGCACCATTTGATGCCTTGATGAGGATTTGTTCTGGTGTCTGATAAAGCCATTGACGAACGGGCAATATGTCTTCCCAATCTCTAAGAGCTGGCGTTGAATTATCGTCCTCTTTAAGTCGTGGGTAGGCAGTCATATATACTGCAGTACCTGCGATAGGCCATGATCCAACACCGCCACCCATGCGGTCGCGTATTTCACCACCTGTTCCTGTTGCGGCACCATTGAATGGTTCAACCGTAGTAGGGAAGTTATGCGTCTCTGCCTTGAGTGAGATTACACTCTCAATAGGCTTTACGCGGAAGTAATCGGATACACTTTGATTAGCTGGAGCAAACTGTTCTATCTCTGGTCCTTGTGCAAAGGCGACATTGTCCTTATAGGCTGACAGAATCTTTCCTGGGTTCTCTTTAGTTGTCTTCTTGATGAGGCTAAAGAGACTACTCTCCATTACTTTGCCATCAATGATAAACTCTCCGCCAAAGATCTTATGCCTACAATGCTCGGAGTTAATCTGTGCGAAACCAAATATCTCAGAGTCTGTCAGTGGGCGACCATTTTGCTTTCAATCTTATGAAGGTATTCCATCTCTTCGGGTGAGAGCGCAAGACCTTCTTCTTCATTGAACTTCTCTAAGTCGTCCACATGTTTGATGGGCTCTGGCTCATGGTTAACAGTGAAGATGGATTGGTCTAATCCATCATACATACGTTGTAACATTGGGTCATAATCAGCCTCTTTGCTCTTCACTGGGAAGTACTCCTCTATACGCAAAATGCCGTCAAGACTCATGTTTTGAGTAATCTCGACGGCATTTGTACTCCATGGAGTTATCATTTCACGACGTGGCCCTACATAGTAACCTTGCAATGATTCTTCATTCTGCAAGTAGGTTGCGTCGCCGTAAAGCCAGCAAAGTTCGTTGATTTCTGCGTTAGACAAAGCATGATCTACTTCTGTAGCAATCACGCTCTTGGACTGAGTTCTGAAGAAAAGAATCATAGTCTTTATATAAAAATTGGTGTAACTTCTGTTTGCAAAGATACGAATTACTTTGGATATATGGTAGCTTGTTGTGGCTTTTTTGGTGTATGGAACGATGTTAGCGAGTGTTTTTTATCTTCTTACACTTATCTTCTATGGGCTTTGATGATGAAGGGCTTATTTTTCTTAAATATGAGTTTTTCATCAGTGGAGATAGTAAGTGGAATTGGGGGTAAGCTTATAGGCTGACAAAGAGATACCCTTTTTGATTTGAAAGGTGCTCTTCTTGCCTCAAGAAGATGCCCTTTTGAATCGTAATATGTGCTCTTTTATTCTCTTGCAATAAGTTCTGTATAATTTTATCAAATTGTATCATGAATACAACAGATGAAAGTTAAAATAACTAAAGCATACGTCTAATCACTTGCTTTGGACTAGTTTATGATATATCTTTGTAGCAGAATACAAACAAATACGATTATACTATTATGAAAAAAGGTCTTTTTATAGGTGCTTTATTCGTTGGTGTGCTTGCTTTCAGTAGCTGTGCCAGCAAAAAGGATTTGGAGAATTGTCGTACAGAGAATAGTAAACTTACGGAAGACTATCAGAGTGCGAAGGAAACAATTGCAGCCAATAATGCTCGCATTAAGAGCTTGGAGGATCAGTTGGCTCAGGCAAGAGAAAGTGCTGCTGCACTACAAGGAAGTCTTGACAATAGTTTGAGAAATGCCAATTCGAACAACATAAATATTTCGAAGCTCGTTGATCAGATCAATGAGAGTAATCAGTATATTCGCCATTTAGTAGAGGTGAAGTCGAAGAGTGACTCGTTGAATATGGTGCTGACGAATAACCTTACTCGCTCGTTGAGTCGTGAGGAGTTGAAGGAAGTTGATGTACAAGTTCTGAAGGGTGTTGTGTATATCTCTTTAGCTGATAATATGCTTTATAAGAGTGGTTCTTATGAGATTAACGATCGTGCTGAGCAGACTTTAAGTAAGATTTCAAAGATTATTACCGATTATAAAGATTATGATGTCTTAATTGAAGGTAATACTGATAATGTGCCAATCAATACCGCAAATGACAAGATGAAGAATATCCGCAATAACTGGGATCTCTCTTGTTTGCGTGCAGCATCTGTAGTACAATATCTGCAAGATCATTTCAATGTTAATCCTAAGCGTTTGACAGCTGGTGGTCGTGGTGAGTATAACCCACTCGCAACTAACGATACAGAGTTGGGTAAGCAGCGTAACCGTCGTACACAGATTATCATTACTCCAAAGCTTGATCAGTTTATGGATCTCATTGGTGAGGCTCCAGAGACTAAGGCTACAAAGTAATTTATTGATGAGTAAAAACGTTTTGGTCGGAGTACTCCAGCAATGCCCATGATTATATAAATGGTTGTTGGTTGCACTTTCCGTTTATGTGATTTATTTCTGTGGAAAGTGTTTTGGAGGAACAATGTGGTCTTTATTGCATTGATAGAACAGAAAATGTTGATAAATATAAATCTGCATCTTGTCTATTTAATATTGGCAAGGTGTAGATTTTTCCTTTATAATAATATAAAGGCTTGTATATGGATATTACTTTTTATGATTTTAGCTACATTGGTAGCTGTCGAACACATATATATAATGTGTCTTGAAACGATATTTACTAAATCGAGAACAACTGCGCGTACTTTTAATATAAATATGGAGGAATTAAGTCGCTCATCTGTATCTATATTATTTAAGAATCAAGGTGTCTATAATCTTTTATTGGCAGTGTTGATTTTAATAGCAGTTTGGGTTACGAATGATTTGTTTTGGACACGTTGTTTTTTGTCATATGTAGCATCGGTGGCTATTTATGGCGGTATTACAAGTAGTCCGACTATTATTTTAAAGCAGGGTGCGCCAGCTTTGGTGGCATTAATATATAGTTTTGTTCTATTGTAGGTATTTGTAGTTTTTGGCTAAAATTGAAATTTCCCTTGTTTTTGATTTTGTGTTTAAGGGGTTATTTCTTGTTTTATGGCTTTGTAGTGCTATTTTTGTCTTTATGGCTTCCTGGGTTGTGATAGGGGTGTGTTTGATGCTGTTTTGATTGATTTGTATCAAGGCTTTGGTTGGTTTTTAAGTTTTTTTGAAAAATAATCTTCAAAACATTTGGTGGGAAGAGAAATTCTGTATACCTTTGCACTCGCTTTTACGAAATAAGCTAACTGCTTATGAGTACTTAAAGCAATAAAGAAAGAGTTCTTTGAAAAGATTTACATAAACAGAGAAGTAGTACAAGAAGCGTCTGTTTGGTTAAGAATCAAATAGATGGGTAAAAGAAACGAACCGATCAATTCAATTGAATTCCTTATATAGGGATAGGTGCTTTTAAAACTTGATACTAAAGGATAAGCATTCTGAAACAGAGATTACTCGGTGAAGAGTTGTTTTTATGTGGTATTTTTTATCACTATTATCAATTCTTATCACCCAAACATATTTTACAATGGAGAGTTTGATCCTGGCTCAGGATGAACGCTAGCTACAGGCTTAACACATGCAAGTCGAGGGGAAACGGCATTTAGTGCTTGCACAGAATGGACGTCGACCGGCGCACGGGTGAGTAACGCGTATCCAACCTTCCCATTACTGTGGGATAACCTGCCGAAAGGCAGACTAATACCTCATAGTCTTCGATGACGGCATCAGATTTGAAGTAAAGATTTATCGGTAATGGATGGGGATGCGTCTGATTAGCTTGTTGGCGGGGTAACGGCCCACCAAGGCAACGATCAGTAGGGGTTCTGAGAGGAAGGTCCCCACATTGGAACTGAGACACGGTCCAAAACTCCTACGGGAGGCAGCAGTGAGGAATATTGGTCAATGGACGTAAGTCTGAACCAGCCAAGTAGCGTGCAGGATGACGGCCCTATGGGTTGTAAACTGCTTTTTGTATGGGGATAAAGTCAATCACGTGTGATTGTTTGCAGGTACCATACGAATAAGGACCGGCTAATTCCGTGCCAGCAGCCGCGGTAATACGGAAGGTTCGGGCGTTATCCGGATTTATTGGGTTTAAAGGGAGCGTAGGCCGGAGATTAAGTGTGTTGTGAAATGTAGACGCTCAACGTCTGACTTGCAGCGCATACTGGTTTCCTTGAGTACGCACAACGTTGGCGGAATTCGTCGTGTAGCGGTGAAATGCTTAGATATGACGAAGAACTCCGATTGCGAAGGCAGCTGACGGGAGCGCAACTGACGCTTAAGCTCGAAGGTGCGGGTATCGAACAGGATTAGATACCCTGGTAGTCCGCACAGTAAACGATGGATGCCCGCTGTTGGTACCTAGTATCAGCGGCTAAGCGAAAGCATTAAGCATCCCACCTGGGGAGTACGCCGGCAACGGTGAAACTCAAAGGAATTGACGGGGGCCCGCACAAGCGGAGGAACATGTGGTTTAATTCGATGATACGCGAGGAACCTTACCCGGGCTTGAATTGCAGAGGAAGGATTTAGAGATAATGACGCCCTTCGGGGTCTCTGTGAAGGTGCTGCATGGTTGTCGTCAGCTCGTGCCGTGAGGTGTCGGCTTAAGTGCCATAACGAGCGCAACCCCTCTCTTCAGTTGCCATCAGGTAGTGCTGGGCACTCTGGAGACACTGCCACCGTAAGGTGTGAGGAAGGTGGGGATGACGTCAAATCAGCACGGCCCTTACGTCCGGGGGCTACACACGTGTTACAATGGCCGGTACAGAGGGATGGTGTAATGCAAATTGCATCTAATCTTGAAAGCCGGTCCCAGTTCGGACTGGGGTCTGAAACCCGACCCCACGAAGCTGGATTCGCTAGTAATCGCGCATCAGCCATGGCGCGGTGAATACGTTCCTGCCTTGTACACACCGCCCGTCAAGCCATGAAAGCCGGGGTGCCTGAAGTCCGTGACCGCAAGGATCGGCCTAGGGCAAAACTGGTAATTGGGGGCTAAGTCGTAACAAGGTAGCCGTACCGGAAGGTGCGGCTGGAACACCTCCTTTCTGGAGAGGATGTTTATCGGTTAATCGAGTTGATAAGTATCTAAGTATACGAGACAACAAGTTAATGGTAATCAAGATAAGAAAAAGAACCTTAGGTTTGTTTTTTTCTTCTTGTACTGCAATGACTCTGTATTATATAATGTAGGAGTTAGAGTTAAAGGCTCATATTAAGGTTCAATTCCTTATTCTCCACTTTGCTGTTTTGAAACAGCATCGATCTTTGACATATTGACACAAGCAAGACTGTAAAGTAGAACTAGATCATTTATAAATAGATTTAGTATTCTAATAGAGGTTAAACTTCAAAATTAGAATCACACAACAGCTGAAAGTATGAGCTACATTCTTTGTAAGCAGTTACAAAGAAGGCGAAGAAAGTAAGAAAGGGCGCATGGCGGATGCCTTGGCTCACGGAGGCGATGAAGGACGTGATAAGCTGCGATAAGCCTTGGGTAGGTGCAAATAACCTTTGATCCAAGGATTTCCGAATGGGACAACCCATCAGGTTGAAGACCTGATATCACTACATCTGTAGTGAGGCAAACGGAGGGGAACTGAAACATCTTAGTACCTCTAGGAAGAGAAAATAAACTAATGATTCCCCTAGTAGTGGCGAGCGAACGGGGAATAGCCCAAACCAGTGACGTAGCAATGCGCTGCTGGGGTTGTAGGACCACGCTGTCGTACTTAGATTGTGAGAAGAATGTTCTGGAAAGAACAATCATAGAGGGTGATAATCCCGTATTCGAAGCATGACGAGACGTAGTGGTATCCTGAGTAACGCGGAACACGTGAAATTCTGCGCGAATCTGCCGGGACCATCCGGTAAGGCTAAATACTCCCGTGAGACCGATAGTGAACGAGTACTGTGAAGGAAAGGTGAAAAGCACTCCGATTAGGAGAGTGAAATAGTTCCTGAAACCATGCGCTTACAAGCGGTCGGAGCTGTTAATTCAGTGACGGCGTGCCTTTTGCATAATGAACCTACGAGTTACCATGTCTGGCAAGGATAAGTAACAAGAGTTACGTATCCGTAGTGAAAGCGAGCCTGAATAGGGCGTCAAGTCAGATGGGGTAGACGCGAAACCAAGTGATCTACACTTGCCCAGGTTGAAGTTCGGGTAACACCGAATGGAGGACCGCACGGATAAGCGTTGAAAAGCTTCCCGATGAGGTGAGTGTAGGAGTGAAAGGCCAATCAAACTTGGAGATAGCTCGTACTCCCCGAAAGGCATTTAGGTGCCGCGTGCATCGATCTCCATAAGAGGTAGAGCGACCGATAGGTCAAGAGGGCTTCACCGCCTATCGAGACCTGACGAACTCCGAATGCTTATGGACAGCAGATGTGCAGTAAGGGGGCGGGTGCTAAGGTCCGTCCCCGAGAGGAGAAGAATCCAGACCGCCGTCTAAGGTCCCGAAATTCTGTCTAAGTTAGTCTAACGAAGTCTGGTCCCCGTGACAGCTAGGATGTTGGCTTGGAAGCAGCCATTCATTCAAAGAGTGCGTAACAGCTCACTAGTCGAGGGTCCGGGCATGGATAATAATCGGGTATAAGTCAGATACCGAAGGCGCGGGATAGTAATGTATATTAAAAGTATCGGTAGGGGAGCATTCCATCGACGTCGAATGGTGAAGGTAACTGATCCTGGAGTTTATGGAAAAGCAAATGTAGGTATAAGTAACGATAAAAAGGGTGAGATTCCCTTTCGCCGAAAGACCGAGGTTTCCCGGCGATGCCAATCAGCCCGGGGTTAGTCGGGTCCTAAGTCTCAGCCGAACGGCGAAGGCGATGGCAGATGCGGTTAATATTCCGCAACTCGTATGTTCAGTGATGTGGAGACGGAGCAGTGACACTGCCGCGCCCTGACGGAATAGGGCGTTTAAGTGCGTAGGTTATGAGAGTGGCAGGCAAATCCACCACTTGAGCTGAAACACGAAAGTACGGAACTTCCTTCGGGAAGAGTTGAGTGCAGGTAATCATACTTCCGAGAAAATCCGCTAAACTTAATGTTCATACGACCCGTACCGCAAACGGACACACGTGGTCGGGTAGAATATACTAAGGCGTTGAGAGATTCATGGTTAAGGAACTAGGCAAATTGACCCCGTAACTTCGGGATAAGGGGTCCTCATAGCAATATGAGGCGCAGAGAATAGGTCCAGGCAACTGTTTAACAAAAACACAGGGCTGTGCAAACTCGAAAGATGACGTATACAGCCTGACACCTGCCCGGTGCTGGAAGGTTAAGAGGAGATGTCACTAGCAATAGGAAGCATTGAATTGAAGCCCCAGTAAACGGCGGCCGTAACTATAACGGTCCTAAGGTAGCGAAATTCCTTGTCGGGTAAGTTCCGACCTGCACGAATGGTGTAATGATCCGGACGCTGTCTCAACCATGATCTCAGTGAAATTGTAGTATCGGTGAAGATGCCGATTACCCGCGATGGGACGAAAAGACCCCGTGAACCTTTACTACAGCTTAGCATTGACCTTGGTCATCCGATGTGTAGGATAGGCCGGAGGCTTCGAAGCGGGTGCGCCAGCATTCGTGGAGCCATCCTTGAAATACGGCCCTTTGGCTGTCTGAGGTCTAACACGCAGATTGCGTGGACACTGCTTGGTGGGTAGTTTGACTGGGGTGGTCGCCTCCAAAAGCGTAACGGAGGCTTCCAAAGGTGCCCTCGGGCCGATTGGTAACCGGCCTTATAGAGTGCAATGGCATAAGGGCGCTTGACTGGGAGGCAGACATGCCGAGCAGGCAGGAAACTGGGGCATAGTGATCCGGCGGATGTGTATGGAAACTCCGTCGCTCAAAGGATAAAAGGTACTCCGGGGATAACAGGCTGATCCCCCCCAAGAGCTCATATCGACGGGGTGGTTTGGCACCTCGATGTCGGCTCGTCACATCCTGGGGCTGGAGAAGGTCCCAAGGGTTGGGCTGTTCGCCCATTAAAGTGGCACGCGAGCTGGGTTCAGAACGTCGTGAGACAGTTCGGTCTCTATCTATCGTGGGCGTTGGAGTTTTGCGTGGTGCTGACACTAGTACGAGAGGACCGTGTTGGACAGACCTCCGGTTTACCAGTTGTGCCGCCAGGTGCACCGCTGGGTATCTGAGTCTGGTATGGATAAGCGCTGAAAGCATCTAAGTGCGAAGCCTTCCACAAGATGAGAACTCCTCATAAGGGTCGTCATAGACGATGACGTCGATAGGGTGTAGGTGTAAAGACGGTGACGTCAAAGCCGAGCACTACTAATTGCCCAAAACTTTCTTCGGGTCTGGCACTATCCAAGTCGATAGTGCAGACCAGTGACTCAGACTTTGAGCTGTGTAATCTTTAAAATGAATTAATCAGTTCTAACATACGAGTCTTTGCTTGTGAAAATACGTCACCTTATACGGCTGACAAGTTAGTAGATTAGTTTACGATAAGACAAGTTAACAAGACAACAAGTTAAAAGTTTACAAGTAAACGAGTTATTAGTCCGAGAGACTAATATAAGACAATGAAGAATCTACTGATTAGAAAAGAAGAAATGACAAACGACAGAAGTAATAACTAGTCAGCTTGTCAACTTCATAACTAGTCAACCGAACAAAATATTAGGTGGTTATTGCGTCGGGGTTCCACCTCTTCCCATTCCGAACAGAGAAGTTAAGCCCGTCTGCGCCGATGGTACTGCAATGCAATGCGGGAGAGTAGGTGGCCGCCTTCTTTAATATGAGAGAGTTTCGAAGAGAAATCTTCGAAGCTCTCTTTTTTTGTTCCCTTTTTTGTGGCTTTACTCTTAATTCTATCACCTTATTACTCCTCAACCTCCTTCTCCCAAATTCTCTCTCCCAGCCTCTCCAAACGAACGTTCACTATCCGCAAGAAAGTAATGTAGATGGAGATACTTTACTGAAATACCATAGACAAGCCTCAAGATGTTTTTATCGACTTGCTTCAATCGTACCTCCGTGTTTTTGTAAATCGTACCTTGGTTTTTTTAATAAAACGTACCTCCGTTTTTCGATAAATAGTACCTCCGTTTTTAGTAAAACGTACCTCCGTTTTTACTGAAAACGATAGTACTTTTTGCTTAAAATGATAGTACTTTTATATTTAGAGACAAGTATTTGGTCACACAAGCAGTAGTTTTTTTACTGAAAAGTTGGATAAATATTGAATGATGAAAGTGGTACGTGTGCAAGAAGAATTAATTCTAACTGCGTGTAGTATTTAGGCTAAATACATGATGTATTAATGCAGAGCACCGATAATGTTGATGGTAAGTACGACTGCTGAATGTTGTTCTTAATAGGCGAGGAAAAAGCTGATATTTCTGTAAACTGTTGTTTTACAATGATTGAGATAGCGTACAACATCTGTTTACAGCATCTTTGATTGATTCTTTTTATAACCCTGTTTTTTTATATTGAATAAGGCTAAAGGTTGTAAAGTTTTAGTTATCCTCTCCCCAACTTTCTCCCTACTTCTCTCCGAACGATTCCTCACCGTCTGTAGGGAAGTAATGCTGATGGAGAGTAATTTCCGAGATATGTTGGATGCGCATCAAGAGTGTCTTACCTTAATAATCTTACGCCAATAAGACTTTATGAAAGCATCAAGAAGACGCACTTCTAAGACAGGCTAAAATTTGTTCGCGAACAATTCAAGAAGAGTTCGCGAACAATTTGTTGAGTGTCTTGTGTTATTTGTTTAATTGCTCTTACCTATATAATATGCGAGACCAATATTCCATATACCTTGCAGACCATAGCCTAGCTCTGAAGTGAAGCGGAGACGGTGGCTTCCAAGCTCTATGCCAACAGGCGATAATTGGTAGGCAAGTCTCATTTTATTCTCTTTGATATTAGGAAAGTTGCTACTATTTGATCTTAGTTGATAGTAGCTTAACCCCATCCCGACCTTTGAATATAGTGTAAAGTTCCTATTTCCGAGCCATGTGTAATGCACTTCTGGCATGACAGTCCATGCTTTACTCGATAACTTCAGTTCGTCATTAGGAAATATAGAGTAGAAAAGTCCTTCAAAAATAAGTCTGAAAGGGTTATCCTTCTCTTCTTCAGTTAATGGTCGATGTGCTCCTTTTGCAGCTGCTTCAGTGTAGCTAATATCTGCTCCTATCGCCCATCTCTTATTCAGATGATAGATATACTCCATGTTAAGAGAGCTGTTGATATTCTGAAACGAAGAGAATAATGAAGCATCATCCTCAAGTTGAAACTGTTTAACGTAATTGTTTCTAACACTCTTCAAATGTGGCTCGTCCCCTAATCCGAAGCTCCATATTAATTCGTGTTTGGGTTGTTGAGCGTTCAACGAGAGTGTAATACCTGTTAATAATAGTGCTAAGAATCTTCTTTCATATTGTGATATAGATTTTAATTATATTACTGCAAAGGTAATAAAATTACAGCTCATCGTTATTTCTTGTTCCATCTTTTGTTTGATGTGTAGGTGTGAAGAATCGTAATAGAGGCTCTTCTCCGTTCAAGAAGAGCCTTTCCTTGCCTTTAAAGAGGCGTCTTCTTTGGTTGAAGAAGTGCCTTTCTGTATTAGTAATAGCTATTATAGGGAAGAAAAGCGTACCTAATATGTATGATTTTTTATTGTTTTTATGTGGTATGTATATGATGTTTAAGAAAAAAGCGTTACTTTTGTTAGTCGCATAATCATTAATATGATATACTTTATTAAACGATCCGTTGTATGGCTAAGACGTGCACAGTACTCTCGAGGGTTCGGTGTACAATCGCCTTGGGCATATAAGTTTATTCGTTATGTTGTGAATGAGCATTATCCATATTATAAGTATGCACAATTAAAGCAACAGGTCTATGGGATTGATAAGCGGGTTCGTAAACTTTGTAAACTCTATTTTCGTATATCTAATTTCCAGCAACCTCATAGCTTTATAGACTATCTTCCCTCCTCCTCCTGTTATAAGATTTATGTATTGACAGGAGCTAAGAATACGCTTTATCAGTCTATTTCTCAAGGGATAAGACCTGAAAAATATGCACAAATACTTGATAAGGTGGGTGATAATACAATCGTTCGTGTTAGTTTAAGAGGTAACTATCGTGAGTTTATTGATAAAGCAATCGAGCTACTCCCATCTACATCTGTCTTGATTCTAGAGCATATAAAACGTGACAAAGAGACACGGGCATACTGGAAAAGGTTGATTGCTGACAATCGTACTGGTATTACCTTTGATTTATATTATTGTGGTTTAATCTTTCTGAATAAGTCCATGATAAAGCAAGATTACATTGTTAATTTCTAAAATGAAGCTATATACAAAGACAGGTGATGAAGGTATGACCTCCTTATGTGGTGGTAAACGAGTTTCAAAAGACGATATACGGGTAGAATCCTATGGAACTATTGATGAGTTGAATGCCCATATCGGATTGTTAAAATCGTATCTTCAATCATCTTCAATGAGTAATATTCGTAGTGGAAAACTGAATCAGCAAGAGTTGGAGTCTTCGATTGTTTCTTTCTTGGAAGATGTTCAGAAGGAACTTTTTGTGATAGGAGGAGAATTAGCAATAGATAACTCAACTCTATCAAAACTACCTTCTGTAGCCTCCTTGGTTATAAGGTTAGAAGGAAAGATAGATGAGATGATGATGTCAATTCCAGCTCAACACGAATTCATTTATCCCGGTGGTAGCCTTATGTCAGCCCAATGTCACGTTTGTAGGACGGTATGTCGTCGTGCAGAAAGACGTATTATCACACTATCTAAAATAGCTCAAATTCCTGGAGATATATTTCCTTTTATGAACAGATTATCAGATTATCTTTTTGTTTTGTCACGTTATTTAAACATAAAGACTGATAATAGTGAAAAAACGTGGGAAATGCTTGTAGATAGGAAATAATATATTACTTTTGCACGAACTAAGAACATGTAAAAAAATAAGAATATGTATTGGACATTGGAATTGGCCTCTAAATTGGAAGATGCTCCATGGCCTGCAACAAAAGACGAGTTAATCGACTATGCTATGCGATCAGGTGCACCTCTTGAGGTTCTAGAGAACTTGCAAGAGATAGAAGATGAAGGAGATGTTTACGATAGCATAGAAGATATTTGGCCAGATTATCCTTCTAAGGATGATTTCTTATGGAATGAAGATGAATATTAAGACATTAAAGCAAGAAAAGGTTACTCATAGATAAGATGTGAGTAACCTTTTTTATTGCTCTAGAAGACATTTATACCATAAATAAAAATTGCCTTTGCTAGCAATAAACAGCTATATCCTCCGTTATAAAATCGTGTTTAAACGCTTATTTCTTATAATCATTCTGACGAGCTTAGCAGTAATTTCTGTCAAAGCACAGTTCGATCCGTCCTATAGTCACTATTGGGCTATGGAGCCGTCGTTCAACCCTGCAACTGTTGGAAAAGATAATAAATTAAATGTTATTGGAGCCTATGCTTTAGACTTTGCAGGCTATGAGCATAATCCAAATACTTTCTATGTGGGGGGGGATATGCCTGTTTATTTCATGAAACAATACCATGGCGTGGGTGTGTCAATATTGAATGATAAAATAGGAGCTTTCACACATCAACGGATAGCAGGACAATATGCTTTTCGTAAGAACTTATGGGGAGGAATGCTGTCAGCAGGTGTGCAAGTAGGTGTTCTGTTTGATAAGTTTGATGGTAGTAAGCTAGATCCTGCGGAGGCAAATGACCCCGCTTTACTTACAACAGAGGGTAATGGTAATAGTCTTGACTTAGGAGTAGGACTTTATTACACTCACAAAAACTGGTATACCGGAATATCTGTTCAGCATCTAAATGCCCCTTTGCTAGAACTTGGTGACAGAAACCAATTTCAAATAGATCGGACCTATTATTTGACAGGAGGATACAATATAAAATTGAGGAATCCGTTTCTAAGTATACCAATGTCTGTTTTGGCACGCTATGATGGTACTGCTTATCGGGCAGATATAACGGCACGTTTGGTCTATACGAATGATAAGAAAGTCCTATATGGGGGCGTCTCTTATAGTCCAACAAATTCAGTTACCGCTTATGTTGGTGGTACTTTTCATGGGATAAATGTTGGGTATAGCTATGAGATGTACACTGGTTCTGCAGCTTTTGGCAATGGTAGTCATGAGTTGTTTGTAAGTTATCAAACAGACATAAACCTTCAGAAGAAAGGTCGAAACAAACATAAAAGTGTAAGATTTCTATAAGAACGATATATGAAAACGAAGAAATGTATATTAACCATTTGTCTTAGCACACTCTTTCTAGGCTCTCTCACTGGCTGTTTTTCTGGTAAAACAGCATCAACGTCTGGTCGCGGTGGTGAGGTCACTGGTGTTGGTGGAGGTGGTAGCTTCCGTGAACCAACACCTTATGGTATGACCCTTGTAAAGCGTGGATGGCTGCACATGGGTTTAGACAAACAAGATTCTCTTTGGGGAAAGAAGACTCCAGTAAAGGATATATCTGTAGATGGTTTCTGGATGGATGAGACCGAGGTCACCAATTCCGAGTATAAGCAATTTGTAGAGTGGGTGCGTGATTCCATTCTTCGTACACGTTTAGCCGATCCTGCTTATGGTGGAGATGAGACCTATATGATCACAGAAGACAAGAATGGTGACCCTGTTAAGCCTCATATCAATTGGAATAAACGATTGCCACGAAAGTTCAATGAGGATGAGCAAAGAGCTTATGAAAGTCTGTTTGTTACTAATCCTGTAACAGGGGAGAAGAGTCTTGATGCGAAACAGATGAATTACCGCTATGAGATTTATGACTATACAACAGCGGCTTTGCGTCGTAATCGTTTGAATCCACAGGAGCGTAATTTGAATACAGATATAAAGGTTGATCCTAGTGAAGTAGTGATGATTTCTAAGGATACAGCCTATGTTGATGATGAAGGAAACATTCACCAAGAAACAATCAACCGCCCATTAACAGGTCCTTGGGACTTCTTAAATACTTACATCGTTAATATCTATCCTGATACAACTTGCTGGGTAAACGACTTCCGAAACTCTGATAATGAGATATACTTACGTAATTATTTCAGCAACCCAACCTATAATAACTATCCAGTAGTGGGAGTTACATGGGAGCAAGCCAATGCTTTCTGTGCTTGGAGGACGGAATATCTATTGAAAGGATTAGGTCGTGAGGCTCGTTATGTACAGCGTTATCGACTGCCGACAGAGGCAGAATGGGAGTATGCTGCACGTGGAAAGAATCAAGACGAGTTCCCTTGGGACAACCAGAATGTTAAGAATGGCAATGGTTGTTTCTATGCTAACTTCAAGCCAGATCGTGGTAATTATACGAAGGACGGAAATCTGATTACAAGTAAGGTGGGCATTTATGGTACCAATTCCAATGGTCTTTACGATATGGCAGGTAATGTTGCTGAATGGACAAGTACCGTTTATACTGAAGCAGGTGTGGATGCGATGAATGACTTAAACCCACAGTTAGACTATAAAGCTGCTAAAGAAGACCCTTATAGACTCAAGAAGAAGAGTGTGAGAGGTGGCAGTTGGAAGGATCCTGAGAGTTACATTCGAAGTGCATGGCGTACTTGGGAATACCAGAATCAACCGCGTAGTTACATTGGATTCCGTTGTGTTCGTAGCCTCGCAAGTTCATCTAGTGAAGCAGCAAAAGAGAATAAAAAAAGCAGTAAGAAAAGGAAAAGATAATGACACAGTATAGTAAATTCAACTTCATTTACCATCTACAAAAGTGGATGGATAGTGTCCCTGGACAAACATTCCTCAATTATGGTTATAGTTGGGGAGCATCAATTGTAATCCTTGGTGCCTTGTTTAAGCTCACTCACTTACCAGGTGCTAACATCATGTTATACCTTGGTATGGGTACTGAGGTTATAGTGTTTTTCCTCTCTGCATTTGATCGTCCGTTTGATAAAACAGATGATGGTCGTGAGCTGCCAACGCATGTTACAGATGAATACCTAGCTGGGAAAGAAGAGAATAGGTCTACTTCTTCAGCTGTACAACCACAATATTCTGCGGTTTCATCGGTAGATGTTGAGCGTGTACAGCAGGCTATGCCATCTGCTGATGACATAGCAGCTGCAGTTGTTGGACAACAGAGTAAGGCTATTGCTGATGCTCAACAACAAACGCCAGAGATGGTAGAGGCACAAACAAATTACGTCTCTGCTTTGCAGAATCTTACAGAGATGTTAGGTAAGGTGAACGATCAGAGTCAGCGTCTTACACGTGATAGTGAAGAGATGGAGAACCTCAATCGTACTCTTACAGGTATTGCAAAGGTTTATGAAATGCAACTTAAGGGAGCAAGTCAGCAGATTGGTACTATTGATCAGATTAATGAACAAACCCGTAAGATGGCTCACCAGATAGAGCAACTTAATAGTATTTACGCTCGTATGATTGAGGCAATGACTGTTAATATGCGTGTTGCTGCACCAGGGGCGGCTACACAACAATCAACTCCTGAAAGCTTATAAACAGAAAGATGAAGGTAAGGGGAGGTTCCGTAAAAGATACTCTTCAATACTAATAAATAAGATTAATGGCTATTAAAAAGAAAAAGGTTAGCCCACGCCAGAAGATGATAAACCTCATGTACGTTGTCCTCATGGCAATGTTGGCATTGAATATTTCTACGGAGGTACTCAATGGCTTCTCTGTTGTTGAGGAGAGTTTGAATCGTACGACGGGTAATTCTTCAAAGGAGAATGAAGCGATTTTTGGTGAACTAGACCAAATGATGCAGAAGAATCCACAGAAGGTTAAGGAGTGGTTTATGATGGCATCGACGGTTAGAGAGATGAGTGATTCTCTCTATAATTATGCTCAATCATTGAAGGTTGCCATTGTCCGTGAAGCAGATGGTGAGAAAAGGTGATCCTTTGCACATTGAAGGTAAAGACAATCTGGAGGCTGCCAGTTATATAATGTTGAACCCTGCTAATGGGCAAGGGCGCAAGTTATACAATGCAATCAATAGTTATCGCAGTCGAATCTTACAGTTTGTAACAGATCCACAGCAGAAGAAAATTATTGCAAGTAACCTCTCAACGACAGTGCCGAAACACTCAATGGGAAAGAACTGGGAGGAGTATATGTTCGAGAATATGCCTGTTGCAGCTGCTGTAACATTGTTATCAAAGTTACAGAGCGACGTTCGTTATGCAGAAGGCGAAGTCCTGCACTCATTAGTGGCTAATGTTGGTTTGAAGGATTTACGTGTTAACAAATTGCAAGCATTCGTTGTTCCGAGTCAAACTCGTCTCTATCCAGGTGAAACCATGACTGCTCAAATGTTTATGGCAGCAGTAGATTCTACCCAACAACCACAGGTGTATGTTAATGGTCAACTAATTCAAGGGAATCAAGTGACCGTGAAAGCTGGCGCTCCTGGTAAGCATACTTTGAGTGGATACATGCTTATGAAGGATATGGCAGGTAATGTTTTGCGCCGTAATTTTGCACAAGACTATTGGGTTACTGGTGGACCACAACCTAAGCAATACATTAATCCTAGTGGTATGCAAAAGACACCTCCTTTCGATGGGATGGCTACAATTGCAGCTGATTTGATGAATGTATTGTATGCTGGATTTGATAATCCAATCACCATAAGTATTCCTAATACCTCTCAAAACGATGTACAAGCAACGATGTCAGGAGGTACACTTATTGCCCGTGGTGGCGGTCATTTCATAGCGCGACCATCAGCAGTCGGCAGTCCTGTTACCATTTCTGTATCAGCCAAGGGGCGCAAGGTAGGTGCCTATCAGTTCCGTGTTCGTAAGCTACCAGACCCATCTCCTTACATTGCTATGGGGGGTGATCGCTTTAAGAGTGGACCATTATCTAAAGCAGCCTTAATGGGTGCTCCAGGTATTCATGCGGCTATTGATGATGGATTACTTGATATTCCGTTCACTGTGACAAGCTTCCGTGTTGTCTTCTTTGATAATATGGGTAATGCTGTTCCATTGGCTAGTAATGGCGCTTCTTTCTCATCTCAACAGAAGGAGCAGTTCCGTCAGTTGAGTCGTAACAAGCGCTTCTATATTACCAATGTTGTTGTTCATGGACCTGATGGAATCACTCGAACCCTCAATGGGCGCAATATGGAGGTTATTGTTCGATAACTATTTGTTAGATAAAACTAGCTGAATATAATATAGGGGATGGTCTTCTTTCCTCTCATAAAGATAAAACAAAGAAACAATGAAAAAGATATTTCTCATAACCTGTACGGTTTTCTTTGCACTAGCCATCAGTGCTCAGCCTGCTGCTAGACGTAATCAGCAAATGGGCGCAATCACCTGCTAACACGATTACACACGTGCGCAGATATCTTTCCCAACAGCTGCTCCTTTGCAAGAAGATGTTGTTTGGCGTCGTGATATCTATCGTGAATTGAAGTTAGATGAGGATGCGAATGCAGGACTCTATTATCCTGTTGAACCCGTAGGATCACAGATGAATCTCTTTACTTATATCTTCAAATTGATGATGAATGGTCCTAATCGAGGGGGATTGCCGCTTATAATTATCGAATGGATGGTAACGAAGTCTTTACCGACTCTGCCCGTGTAAAGCCCTTGCAGTTCCTTGACAACTATCATATCTATTATGAACGCACCGACCATGGTATTCGTCTTGATAATAGTGATATTCCTTCGAGCGAGGTAAAAGGGTATTATCTAAAGGAAAGTGCTTATTATGACCAAGGTACATCAACTTTCCATCGTAAGGTAGTGGCACTTTGTCCAATCATGTATCGCGAAGATGACTTCGGAGATGGAGAGGTTAAATATCCCATTATTCTGGGTTCGCTATGACGATCTTGCTCCTTTCCTCTCTAAGCAAACCATGATGACTAGCAACTTAAACAATGCAGCTACGATGAGTGTAGATGATTACTTTCACGATGAACTTATACAAAGGAAAGATTTACAAGACCACCAATCTCTTAGGGAAGACGCTTGCACAATATTGTCCAAATGATTCTGCAATGGCTGCAGAACAGAAGAAGATAGAGCGTGAGCTTGCTGATTTTGAGAAGCATATTTATGGTGATCCTGCTCGTAAGGATAGCCTTGATAGTATTTCGGCAAACCAAGATACAGCGAAAGGAAGCAAACGAACTGTTCGTGGTCGTCGTACAAGTTCCTCGACAAGTAGCGTTAGGCGCACACGCCGTCCATCTTCCAGTGGGAGTGCGAGCGTGTCTCCTGCACGAGTGACAGTTCGCCGTGAGCGTCATTAACATAGCTGTTAAATTTCTTCAATTAGGTAATAAAAGCCATTTGAGAACGAATAATGTATAGTCATTATAGTTCTTTTATCATTAATATTTATGATTATGAAGAAAATTATTTCATCGGCTTTATTAGTCCTGTCGTTTCTCTTCTCCATTCCTGTTCACGCTGACGAACCTTTGAAGTTTGGTGTAAAAGCAGGATTGAATGTGAGTGATTTCTACTTTGATAGTGAAGTCTTTGATAAAACGAATCAAGCTGGCTGGTTCTTTGGACCAACGGTGAAATTCACATTACCCGTTGTTGGTTTAGGTATGGATGCTTCTGTTCTATACGATTATCGTGCAGCAAAACTCGATTATGCCACGATGACGCAGACTGTTAAGCAACAACAGATTGCAATTCCAGTGAATGCTCGTTACTCTATCGGCTTAGGTAGCATGGCAAGTGTATTCATCTTTGGTGGACCTCAGGTTGCTTTCAACATTGGTGAGAAAGAATATCAATGGAACATGAAGAGTACATACGCTTTGAAGAATAGTAACTTCAGTGTCAACCTTGGTTTTGGAGTTACCGCATTTAAGCACCTGCAAGTGAGTGCGAATTACAATATTTCCTGCGGAAAGACAGGGCATGCAACGTGGAAGTCAGCAACTGATGCTGCAACGTCTGTATTCAATAAGAAGAGTAGTCGTAACAACTCTTGGCAGGTGGGTGTAGCCTATTTCTTCTAATCTATTTCGATATATCTTCGCTGATTATTTGGCAGTTCTAAAGGAAAGCCTTACCTTTGCCGCCGTGAAACAATTAGCAATGACATATCAAGTGAACGAAGTACTGCAAAGAATTATCGAATTCTTTGCATCTTTTTGCACTTTATCTTTGGTCAATCCAAATAATTTGCTAACACACACACACACACACACACACATTCGCACCTAGCGTCTAATAACACATTTTTTCTTCTCGCATACGCGCGCGCGAAGCGTGCCGTAACCCCTGTAAACAAAGGACTTTCAAGAGTTTCCTTTGTTCGCTTTTTTATGCCCTTTTCTGAACTCGATTTAGAGCAAAATAAGAACGAAATAACAGCTATTTTAATCAATAAACAAGTAGGATACGCTGACTCCGTATCCTTTAAAATTAAACGAAATGATGGTAATTGAAAGAAAGATTTATCAAAAGCCCCAGTGCAACATTGTTTGTACGGAGACAGAAGCTCTCTTGGTTCATGCCAGTGGTAATGCTGGTACAATTCAACCTGGTGTAGTAACGGGCGATGCAAAACGTAATTTTTTTAACGATGAAGAGGAAGACCAAGGTGGGACTTCTTGGAATAGTACGGAAAACGATTAAGAATTATCAGAAAGGAAAAGAAATGAATAGGTTTATGAAGAGAACGACTATTGGTTCAGTAATGCGAGGTATATGTTACGGCTTCGCAGCCTTATTGTTTGCTGCCAGCTGTGCGAATGATGACGTTGCACAGAATGAAAAGCAAAAGAAAGATAACACTCCTGCTGGCGCAACTGTCTTTACAGGCACTTCCCAGCCAGAGACAACAACACGTACAGCCATCCTTAACCACACAAAAGGCGCGGGTGCTTCTGTAAATTGGAGCAGCACAGACAAGATATGGGTAAAGGACGATGGAGGAAACTGGCGGCAAAGTGGAGCTGTAACATTCCCCTTTGCTACTAATAAGGCACAAGGAATGTTTGCCCTCTCTGGTACTTATACAGGTTCTACACACGATATTCTTTACACAAACAAGGCTGTTTCGGGGACGCAACCACAAGTAGAGATAAAGGCAACACAAACACAGTCTGCCCCAAACAACTTCGACCATGCTGGTGAATCGGGCGATTTTGGAATTGCCACAGCTAACAACTACAAATTCACCCTTAATCATAAGGCTGCCTATCTCTGTTTTATCCCTCGCTCAAGTAACCCATACGTAAATCGCAGTAAGCTGTTTAAGGTTGAGATTATGAGCGATGATGATATTGCGGGAACTTACAATATTGCTGCCAATGGAACTCTCACCCTCGCTTCGGGTGGTTCAAAGGCGATTACAGTAACCACTGGTTCAGGCTTCGCAATAGATAACTCTGCTGACGATATGAGCAAGAATGCAACCTACGCAGTCGTTGCTCCTGGTACACATACTTTCCGTATTCGCTATTGGCTTCGCAATACAACAGACAATCCAGATGGACCGATAGAGGGGGAACAGTCTCAAAGATTGTCACGCTTAACTGTACTGCTGGTTCAATTCAGGATATAACTGCAAATCTAGCCCCGCATGATTATGATGGAGACCATTATTATATGTGGGATGCACAGCAGCAATATTGGTATGGTTACGAATGGACAAGACACTTGTCAGGAAATACAGGTCAGCCAACACTAAACAATAACAGTTCCCCAAATAAGCCCCAGAGTAACAGTGATGTGTCTCGTTGGTACAACGAGTATTATCCAGGGTTATGGCGTAAGTAACCCTGCTACCCACACTTCATGTAAAGACCTTCCTAACGCCAACGAGATGTCTTGGTATGCAATGTACGGTGATCCACGTAGGGACGCAGATGAGCTATGGACAGCAATGGGTCACTTATACAAAGGCGGTATGTGGTTTAAGAAGAAGTCTGTGCTACTGGCAGAGGGTCATTACAACACAGAGAAATCTGCCGATGGTTCAACCGACATGCGTACAACATACAAGAGCTACCACAACAACAGCAGTAGTATCAACAATTCCGGTCTCCCATCCGCAGCCGATGCAGGCAATTACTTCTACCTGCCCGCCTTGGGTGACTACCACTCTGGTCAGCTGTTCGTCTTTGGCATCTACGGCAACTATTGGTCGTCAAGTGCTTACCCATGGGACAGCTACCGCGCGTACTACCTGTACTTCAGCAGTGGTCAGGTCAATGTGGACTACTACCCCCGCAGCTACGGGTTCAGGGTCGAGCCGTCGTTTCAGTAGTCCTCGCGCTTGCTCCTTTACCAGTGTCGCCCTCTAAAAGGCGACACCTTGGAAGCCGCTGTAAGGTGATTGAAATAGGATATAGAATAACGAGTCTCAAAGGTGTTAAACACTCTTGGCTGTAGGTGTTTAACACCTTTGATCAATAGTGTTAAACACTCTTGATGAAGAGTCTTAAACACCCTTGAAACGAAGTGTGGAATACCAATAGAAAAAGAGTTTTAATAACATAATTATCAACCATTTAAAAGTATAATGCTATGGTAGAGTTCGAAGTAAAATCAAAGAAACAAACAATCGGAAAGAAGAAGGGGCAGACGGTGTACTATGCTGTGCCCAAGAGTAATCAACACATGACGCTTGATGCACTTGCGACATGATTATGGACGAGACATCGCTCTCGCGTGGTGACGTGATGAACACGCTTATCACGTTGGGTAAGATGGCGTGCCGCTCATTGAAGATGGGTGCCAGTATTGACCTTGGCGACCTCGGTTCGCTTCGCATTTACTTCCCACCAAAGATGATGGACGACATGAAGGACGTGACAGCTGCCACGCTCAAAACTCCTAAGATTATCTTCACCCCTAAAGCTAAAATGCGTGAGGCTGCCCATGCTGCGGAGGTGTCGGTGGATAATCCTGCTAGGAAAAAGGAGAAAAGCCTCACCCCGGCCCCCTCTCCGAAAGAAGAGGGGAGTGAAGAACACCCTGGACCACAGGTAGGGTAATGCCCCCTCCACAAAAGAAAGCCTCCCCAAGCCCCTCCGAAGGAGGGGATGTCCTTATTGGATATAGTTTGAAACAACTAGAGATATGTGAGGGGATTAAAGACATCCCCTCCTTTGGAGGGGCTTGGGGAGGCTTTCTTTAGTGTCGGCTTTTACCACGGGAGCTTTTTTAGATTGATTCAGGGTATCAATCGTTCTGTAATAAGACAATCGATTATATTAATTGTGAAATTAATGTCTTTCATAACTAGTGTATTAATTTGGTTCTCTCGCTCCGTGGTACGGCCTCACCCCAACCTAACGGGGTAGGGTTTTTGTATGAGACAGAAGAACATGGGATTTAGAGACAAAATGACAGAAGAACATATTATTTAATGACATAGGCTTTGAAGACAGAGTAACATACGAACACAAGAGGGTAGTAACATAGGTTTTGAAGACATAATGCCAGAAGAACATATTATTTAATGACATAGGCTTTGAAGACAGAGTAACAAACGAACATAAGGGGGGAGTAACATTGGCTTTGAAGGTGGAATGACATGAGAACATATTATTTAATGACACAGGATTTGAAGACATAGAAAGTTTATTTGTACCTTTGCGCCACTATAGAATGGTAATCTTTAGCAAATGACTTACGCAAATATCATCTTACCTTTGCCACTTGATGGCTATTTTACATATTGTGTACCTGATGCTTTGGCTTCACGGGTGCAGAATGGGATGCGTGTTACGGTTCCGTTTGGTAAGAGTAAGACTTATGTGGGTGTAGTTGCTGAATATCCTGTTGATGTTCCTAAGTCCGCAGAAGAGGTTGCACGGCAAGGGAAGAAGAAGATTGAATATAAGAACATTGCTGATGTGTTGGATGATAGCCCGATACTTCTTCCGCAGCAGTTGAGGCTTTGGAAATGGATAGCCGACTATTATATGTCGCCCATTGGAGACGTTTATAAAGCTGCCCTTCCTTCTGGTTTGAAGGCAGAAGATGGTTTCCGACCTCGCACGGAATTGTTTATTCGTTTGGCGGATAAGTATCGTGACGAACAAACGCTCACTCTTTTAATCAGTTCTATGAAGAGAGCTGCAAAGCAGTTGGATGTTCTTATGACTTATCTTAGACTGACGGGGGTTGATAATATAGAGCATCTTTTGCCAGAAACAGAGCTTCGTGAGGTTACAAGAGAGGAACTTATGAATGAGTCTCATGCGTCAATAGCTGTCATTCGATCGCTTCAAGAAAAGATGATACTTGTTACTTATGAGAAGGAAGTGGGACGTCTCAATCATAATATTGCTCCTCATCCAGAGAAAATAAAGCCTCTGAACGAGGCACAAACCGAGGCTTACAATCATATCTTGGTGCAGATGATGGGGCATCCTGTGACTTTGTTACATGGAGTAACCTCTTCGGGTAAGACGGAAATATATATCCATTTAATCCAGAAAGCCATCAATGAGCATAAGCAAGTGCTCTATCTTCTTCCAGAAATAGCCCTTACTGTGCAGATAACAGAACGATTAAAAGCTGTGTTTGGCAATCGGTTGGGTATTTACCATAGTAAGTATAGCGATGCCGAACGTGTGGAAATATGGAAGAAACAACTTTCCTCCAATCCATACGATGTTATCCTTGGTGCGAGAAGTGCCGTCTTTCTTCCTTTTCATCGGCTCGGTCTTGTCATAATAGACGAAGAACATGAGCAAAGTTTTAAGCAGCAAGACCCTGCTCCGCGCTATCATGCACGGTCAGCAGCCATCGTATTGGCACAAATGTATGCTGGTGCGAAGACATTGTTGGGTACAGCAACCCCTTCTATGGAATCATATTATAATGCAAAGCAAGGCAAGTATGGACTTGTGGAGCTAAGCCGTCGTTATAAAGATATTCAGTTACCTCAATCGAAGTGGTGGATATGAAAGATCTCTATCGTCGGAAGATGGTGTCAGGTCCTTTCTCTCCTCGCTTGTTATCGGCTGTGCGTGGTGCTTTAGAGCGTGGGTGAACAAGCAATCTTATTCCAGAATAGGCGTGGCTTTGCACCTATGATAGAATGTAGACAATGTGGTTGGGTACCGAAATGTCCTAATTGCGATATATCACTGACCTATCATAAGAGTATGAACTATCTAAGTTGCCATTATTGCGGATATACAATGAAGGTGCCCGAGGTGTGCCCTTGTTGTGAAAGTAAGGATATTCGAGGACGTGGTTATGGTACGGAGAAGATAGAAGATGAGATTCGTTCCATCTTTCCAGAGGCTCGTATTGCCCGAATGGACTTAGATACAACCCATACGCGCAATGCTTATGAGCGATTGATTAATGACTTCTCGACGGGCAAGAACAATCTTCTGATTGGTACGCAAATGGTTACTAAGGGATTAGACTTTGGGAAAGTCTCTGTCGTGGGCATACTAAATGCTGACTCAATGTTGAACTATCCTGACTTTAGAGCTTATGAGCAAGCCTTTCATGATGATGAGTCAGGTGAGTGGTAGAGCTGGTAGAAAGGGAAAGAGGGGAGAGGTGATACTTCAAACCAAGACTCCTGATTTACCCGTTATCCAGTATGTTGTTCATAATGATTACCCGACATTCTTTAAGGAACTATTGGACGAGCGATGCGAATTTCATTATCCCCCGTTCTATCATCTGGTGTATGTCTACTTAAAGCATAGGGATGAGAACATTGTCAATACGGCTGGGGTAGAACTTGGAAGTAGGTTGCGTGATATCTTCGGGGCTCGTGTTCTTGGTCCTGATAAGCCTGCAGTAGCACGAGTGAAGACATTGAGTATTCGAAAGATAGTACTGAAATTAGAGAATGGTATTGATTATCCTCGTGTCCGCCAGTATCTTCGTGGAGCATTAGACGCCATGATGAAAGATAAGCGTTATGGTGCTTTGCAGGTGTACTATGATGTTGATCCGTTGTAAGGTGATATGGTTGTTTTCCTAGAAAGAATTACTTAATCGAAATAGGGATACAGCTCCTTAAAACCATTAACAATGTCTGTGATAAGCTGAGGATTCTTCTCCATCTCCTTTTTGTTTATTAGGAGGTAAGCACTCTTAGCAAGGTTATAATGGTGAGTATAATTTTCTGAATTAAAGAAAGTTTGCATGTATCTACTATAAACACGGAATCTTTTGGTTTCTAATTCAGATTCTCCAATAGAGTTTGCACCGATAAACCCAAATGAAGATTTCTCGTCTTTAGCTGCAACCTCTAACATAATCTTCATGCAAGTCTGTATACACTGTCTCGGCTCGTTAAGTCCAGTCATAACATTGTACTTCTTATCACTATCACGATGTGATTTCAGATGGAACTTAACAGCATAAAAATGTTCCTTATAAACTTCAACCCACACCCAATATGTCTGATGAGTTTTTGTCGATTTGAAAGAGTAAAGAAGCTTATATAATAAGAAACCTTGGGGTCCATCCCATGGCTCTTCTATTTTCTGTACATACCTGTAAGGATAATAGTCTAGTCCCATTTGTCAGCGATAATTAAGTGTGAAGATATGCATCAATTCTCATTCTTTTTGCTTCTTCTTTGGGAACACGGACAAAGCCATCTCCGCTGAAGAGGATTTCTCTTTCTTCTGCTGATAGATAACGTGCTATTCGTAACAAGTCTTCTTGTTTCTTCTTCTCTTGATGTGCTTGCTTGCGTGCAATCTTAGTTGCAAGTGCTGTGGTAATTGTTCCCATATTGCTGAATATTTTCTGCTGCAAATATATGAATATTACTTGATATTTGCAAGTGTTTAAAAGGAAGTCTTTTCGAATCTTAATGAATTGAAGTGAAGGAAAAAATAAGGCGGAGATAAGTTGAAGTCATTCAATTATCTCCGCTTTGTGGTTAGATTAACTCGGTTGTGAGTTATTGTTTTTAGAAATCAATATCAAGTCCGACCCCCAATACCTTATTAGTACGGGTGAAGATATCCGTATTCTTGGTATTAATTACGATAGGTTGTACTTTTACAGAACCATCAGGTTGTGTGACTTGATCTTTACCGACAGTAATTGCATCGTTGTATTCCTTCTTAAAGTTAGAATAGTTTGTAAAGAAGTAAGCAACGTTGAGGTGTGCATTCTTAGCAACTTTAATCTTTGCACCAAAGCCGAAGCTGTAACTGCTCGTAACGAGCTGAGATCGGTAAGATACTTGCCATCGCCGAGTCCATACTTTGTGCGTTGTCCGCCAGCACTAACCGTCACTGCAGGAGTAATATCCCACTCAACACCAGCAAGGAATTCCTGTGTATTGTGCGCAAGGAGCTTCTGTTTGTTATTTGCCATTCGTGCTTCTTTATCGAAGTAATAGTTGTAACCAGCCATAACGCGCAGGTTTTTCAATACTTCATATTGTGCGCCGAGAGCAAGAATACCAGGAATATCGTTAGGAGTTGTTACGCCATCTTCATAACTGTGCGTATCATCTGGATTAGCCTTTGTCTCAACATTGAACTTAGTTGTGAACTCATAGCGAGCTGCAAGATTCCATTTTCCATTGTGATAATCAATGCCGAGGATAGGAGTAATACCCCAACCACGTTGGCTCACTTTTACATAACGATCCTTTACGAGTTCCTTACTGCTACTGAGTTTGTCGGCTCCAGCACTCACTAACTTCGCTCCGTTACTCGCTTTCTCAGCACTGCAGCATATTGATTTGCTGCGGCCAATAGTTGTGCCTTGGCTGTTGGATCTGTCGTTGCATTGGCTTGTGCCTGTAAAGCTGCGGCTTGCGTTCTAGCTGCAGTAGCTGCCGCCTGTAACGAAGTAGCTTTTTCGTTAAGAGCTTTTACCTTAGAATCGAAGTAATCGTATAGATTTTGATTGTTTCCCACCAACATTTGCAGAGATGTTGGTAAGGTTTCCTTCGTATTTATTATAAACATAATTGAATCGTGCACCCCCATAAACAGCAAGATGATCATTGATTTTATATGCTGCACCGAGTTGCAAACCGAAATCGTATTGCTGCCCACTCATATAACTCTGCATACTATAAGCCGTTGCAGGCGTCTCCTTCTGATCAAGAAGTGCAGCGAAAGTTGGGAGTTTTTGGTTGATTAATGCAGGAAGAAGTGATACCTGGCGTTCGAAACTAGGGAGTCCCTCGTTGAAAGTTGCCTTTCCACCGCCACCTGTCAAGCCAAAACCAGCTTGAAAACTCCATTTATCCTTATTATAAGCTACTTGAAATGATGGAAGGATTGGCACAGAAGCCTTACCTTTATAAAACTTACTGCCATCTTCTTTTCCTCCATTGAGCTTGAAAGGTTTTGCAAACGGCTGCAATGCAGGTACTTGTTCAAATGCTGGAACAGAGAAAGATGATGTTATTTCACGTGTTTGATAAGCGTTTTGGAAGTTGAGAGATAGGTGGAATCCATTACTGAGGAATGCAACGCCGGCAGGATTAAAGTAAACTCCATCGATACCAATCGCACCAACACGTGCAAAATTACGGTTGAAAGCAATGCTTTGATTGGTATTTGTGAGTAAACCTCCGGCTTGTGTTGTTGTAGTCATTGCTAACATTGTTGCAGCAATGATGATTTTTGAATACTTCATTGGTTGTTTGTTTGTATATAAAAAACCTATAAATTTGGTGCAAAGTTATATATATTGTTCTAAACTTCCAAATCTTTCCTGTCTTTTTCTCATTTCGTCTTAAAATGTGCATATATATGTTAAGTGCGAAAGTAAGGGAAGTTGTTTGTGAAATGATAGGTGCTTTTATAAGAATATACTTTACATTCTATTTTTTCATTCTAGCGTTTTATAGCAAAGTAACAAGCCAGAAAATGGTATTGATTGTAGGTTTTTGAAAAAAAGTACTATCGTTTTGAGTGAAAAGTAGTATCGTTTTCATGAAAAAGTACTATCTTTTTGATGAAATGTAGTATTGTTTTTTGCAAAAAATACGATGGTTTCGGCTAAAATTAAGTCTATTTTCACAAAATAAGTGGGTTCTTTCTCTTTATATTGTAAGTTGTTTTTAGATAAAAGGTTGATTGTTAATGGGTTGCGCTTACTATACAAAAAGCCACCATAATTTGGCTATTTGAGTCCAAGTATGGTAGCTTTTCAGAATAACGCCAAAACGAGTGGCAGAATTAACAATATTCTATTACAAAATAGGATAGTTGTTTACGCCTTTAACGTTGGATATTGAATACGTGTATGATACATTGATTTGAGTCGTTCGATGAGTACAGCCTTTGCCGCAGTAATATCTCGGAAGGTGATTGGGCAGTCTGTAAAGTTTCCGTCAGCTACCTGCCCATCAATAAGTCTATTGACGAGTTCGCTGATACTATCCTCCGTATACTCCTTCAGCGATCTTGAAGCAGCCTCCACCGTATCACTCATCATGAGAATTGCTTGCTCTCGTGTGAACGGATTAGGTCCTGGATAACGGAAAAGATCCTCATTGACTTCCTCATCAGGGTGCTCATTCTTGTAATGAATGTAGAAGTATTTTGCCATTCCAGCACCATGATGTGTGGTGATAAACTCTTTGATTTCCCTTGGAAGATTATATTTTTCTGCGAGTTTCAAGCCCTCGGTTACGTGACTGATAATAATGCGTGCACTCTCAAGATCCGTCAATTTATCGTGCGGATTAATACCCGCTTGATTTTCTGTGAAGAAAGCAGGGTTAAGCATTTTACCGATATCGTGATATAGTGCCCCTGTACGAACCAGTTGGCTCTTAGCTCCAATCCTGTTTGCTATCTCAGTTGCGAGATTTCCAACCGTGATTGAATGTTGGAAAGTACCAGGTGCAACCTCGCTCAATCGTCTTAGAAGTTCGTTATTCGTGTTGGATAGCTCGAACATTGTTACAGTTGAAACGAAACCGAAAGTCTTCTCAATCACTAACATAAGCGGATAAGTAAAGAGAAGGAAGAAAGCATTGACCCCAAAGTGATAATACATTGTGTGGTCGAGCTTAGAGAGATCGTCGGATTGTATGAGTTGTAAGGCTAAATACATAGCAGCAGAACCGATAGTAACCAATAAAGCCGTAAGGAAATCTGACTACGTTTGGATAATTCTCTAAGAGAATAGATGGCAATCAAGCCTGCCACTAATTGTACGATAATAAATTCGTATTGATATTTCACCGCCACGGCACAGATAAGAATCATTGTTACGTGCGCTATGAAGGCTGTTCGTGAGTCCATAAACACTCGGAAAAAGATGGGTGCCATGGAGAAGGGCAGGATATAGACACTGAGAATGTTATGTTCCATCATTAGCGAGGTGAGGATAGGGAATATGACTATCATCACATACAATAAGGAAATGGAGCGCGGCTTATCGAAATAATCTCTGCGGAAGAGAGCGAGGTAAAGAGTGAATAATCCGATGAGGATTAAAACATAGATACTTTGTCCGATGATGGTTGATGTTATCTCTGCTTCAGATGCGTTACGTTTCTCCATTGCCTGCTCGAATGAATTGAGCACACGATACGTTTTTGCATCCACGATATCGCCTCGGTCGATGATTCTCTGTCCTTCCAATACCATTCCTGATGCTTGCGGAATGAGACTGAGCATATCATTCATCTCTGTCTCACTACGATCTTTATCATAAATAAGGTTTGGTTCAATGTATTCGTTTAGATTACATTGTTGTAAGATAGCACGCTTCGAACCTAAAGTAGGATTCACAAAGAGATGTTCATAAGCCCCGAGCGTTGAGAATGTCTTATTGATTGGAACACTCACAGCTTGTTTACCAGTGACCACACGAATCACATTATCGCTATCTTTCACGAGTTTAGAATATTGCTGTGGGTCGATCACTCCAGCTTCATAAATATCATGCAGGTGTTGGGCAATGATTTCTACATACGATTGCGGTAATCCAGGAATACCATTCTTGTAAGCAGTCTTGAATTGTTCAATCTTCTTTGCTTCGATAGACGGATTAACGTTATAATACGGCTGGAAATGCTTCATCATCGAGTCACGTTCCGCCTTCAATGCTTCATCAGTCTTGAAGATTGGAAAGTCGAATTTGGCAATCAACTGCCCATACATCCATGGTTTTCCCTCATCATAATGGAAGAGTTTTCCCTTTGTTCGTGGTAAGAAAAGCACTATCATCACCACAGCAACAATGACCAATGCCGTTCTTGATGCTACATTTCGCCAATAGTGGTTTTCTAAGTTTCTGAATCTTATCATATTTCTATATTGTTTCTATTAACTTCTAAGGACTTGCGAAAATACTAAAAATATGGCGTATACTCAAAAAAAAGCATTAATTTTGCAGGAAAAATAATAATTAAGACAATGGCAGAGAGAAATGTAAGAGTACGTTTTGCACCTAGTCCAACGGGCGCATTGCATATTGGTGGTGTACGTACGGCTTTGTATAATTACCTTTCGCACGTCAGCATGGCGGTAAACTCATCTTCCGTATAGAGGATACAGACTCTAATCGCTTTGTTCCTGGAGCAGAAGAATATATCCTTGATTCGTTTAAATGGTTAGGAATAGAGTTTGATGAGGGCGTTAGCTTCGGAGGTGAACATGGACCTTATCGACAGAGTGAGCGTCGTGAAATCTATAAGAAGTATGTTAATCAGTTGTTAGAGGCTGGTAAAGCATATATTGCCTTTGATACTCCAGAGGAATTAGATGCTAAGCGCAAAGAGATTCAGAACTTCCAATACGACGCACATACTCGTATTCAGATGCGCAACTCTCTGACCATGTCGAAAGAAGAGGTTGATAGCTTGATAGACGATGGTCAACAATATGTTGTTCGCTTTAAGATAGAGCCAGGTGAAGAGGTGCATGTCAATGATATGATTCGTGGCGATGTCTGCATTAAGAGTGATATTCTTGATGATAAGGTCTTGTATAAGAGTGCAGACGAGTTGCCTACTTACCACCTTGCTAACATCGTTGATGACCATTTAATGGAAATCTCTCACGTGATTCGTGGTGAAGAGTGGTTGCCAAGTGCTCCTTTGCATGTATTGCTCTATCGTGCCTTTGGTTGGGAAGATAGTATGCCCCGTTTCGCACACCTTCCATTGTTATTGAAACCAGAAGGAAAGGGAAAGTTAAGTAAGCGTGATGGTGATCGTTTAGGCTTTCCTGTGTTCCCATTAGAGTGGCATGATCCTAAGACAGGAGAGGTTAGCTCGGGTTATCGTGAGAGTGGATATTTCCCAGAGGCAGTGGTGAACTTCTTAGCATTGTTAGGTTGGAATCCAGGAACCGAACAGGAACTCTTCTCTCTTGATGAGTTAGTAAAAGCATTCGATATAACGAAATGTTCAAAGAGTGGAGCTAAGTTTGATTATCAGAAGGGAATGTGGTTCAATCACGAGTATATCCTTCGTAAAAGCGATGACGAGATAGCAGAACTCTTTGCACCTATCGTTGCTAATAATGGTGTTGAAGCTACGATGGAACAAGTAAGACAAGTTGTTCACATGATGAAAGATCGTGTTAGTTTCGTGAAAGAGCTTTGGGAACTTTGTTCTTTCTTCTTTATCGCTCCAACAAGTTACGATGAGAAGACGGTTAAGAAGCGTTGGAAGGAATATTCTGCACAGCAGATGACAGAATTGGCAGAGGTGCTTGAAGGTATAGATGACTTCTCCATTGAAGGTCAGGAACCTGTTGTGATGAAATGGGTAGAGGATAAAGGCTATAAGCTTGGCGATATAATGAATGCTTTCCGATTGACATTGGTTGGTATTGGTAAGGGACCTGGTATGTTTGATATCTCAGCTTTCCTTGGCAAAGCTGAAACCTTAAAACGTATGCGCAAGGCTATAGAAGTACTTGGTTAATGATAGAAATCGAATAGATGAAGTATCAGATAACATGTGATAATTGTGGTACACAATTTATAGTGGAAGCTAGTGAGGGGCAGACAATCGAATGTCAGTGCCCTCATTGTCATGGAACGATGGAGGTAACATTACCTCTTATTAGTGCAGGACAGCAGTATCAGCCACAGAATCAAGTGAATGCTAATGCACAAGTTCCACAAACGGCTCAAACAAACACGAAGAACAATCATGCCATCTTATGGGGTATCTTGATTGGTTTAGTTGTATTAGCGATAGGAATTGGTGCTTATGTTGCCTTCCGTCCAACACCACCAGCGGCAGTTGCTTCAGATAGCTTGTCTGTCGATACAATTCCTTATGAAGCGCCAGTCCAGAACACAGCTCCTCCTGTTGTGGATACAGTTGTTACTGCGCCAGAGCCAGCGGAGCCCGAGGAAGAAGCAACCCCTGCGCCAAAGGAAGAGAAACAGCAAGCTGATACCGCTGCTGTCGAAGAGGAACATCGGCAATAGGATTATGCAGACTTCCTATTAATAACGTAAATAAGAAATAAAGATACATGGGAAAGATTATTTTAACGGGTGACCGCCCAACTGGTAAGTTGCATCTTGGTCACTATGTGGGTTCACTTCGCCGTCGTGTGGAGTTACAGAACCTTGGCGACTACGATAAGATGTTTGTCTTCATGGCAGACGTACAGGCGTTGACAGATAATGCTGACAATCCAGAGAAGATTCGCCAGAACATTATTGAGGTGGCTTTGGATTATCTTTCTGCAGGACTTAGTCCAGAGAAATGTACGCTCTACATTCAGAGTCAGATTCCAGAATTGGCAGAACTGACCACATTCTTTATGAATCTTATCAGTGTAAGTCGTGTGCAGCGTAACCCTACTGTGAAGACTGAAATCAAGATGCGTAACTTTGAAGCCAATATTCCAATGGGTTTCTTTGCTTATCCTGTTTCTCAAGCTGCTGACATTGCCGCCTTCAAGGCAACTACCGTACCAGCGGGGGAAGATCAAGAGCCAATGATTGAGGTGACACGTGAGATTGTACGTCGCTTCAATCAGATTTATGCACCTGTATTAGTTGAACCAAATATCATGTTACCAGAGAATGCAACGGCTCGTCGCTTGCCTGGAACGGATGGAAAAGAGAAGATGAGTAAGAGCTTGGGTAATTGTATCTACCTGTCTGATGATGCTGATACGGTATGGAAGAAGGTGAAGACAATGTACACCGACCCAACTCACTTGAACGTTTCTGATCCTGGTCATGTTGAGGGTAACGCTGTGTTTACCTACCTGGATGCTTTCTCAACCGATGAAGATTTGCGGAGTTCTGGCCAGAGTTCCAGAATCTTGACGAACTGAAAGCTGCTTATACAGCTGGTGGTATCGGTGATATGAAGTGTAAGAAGCTCTTGAATAATGTGCTCAATAAGATACTTGACCCTATTCGTGCTCGTCGCCATGAATACGAGCAAGACATTCCAGAGATCTATAACATCTTGAAGAAAGGATCTGTTGAGGCTCGTGAAGTAGCTGCAAAGACGATGGATGAAGTTCGTGCAGCTATGCAGATCAATTACTTCGAAGACACAGCTTTGATTCAGAGTCAGGCTGAGAAGTTCAGGAAGAAGTAAATCATAAAGTCAAAGAACGTTCTCCTTTTTTGTGAGAAGTTAAACTAATGATAGGGACGTGTTAGAGGTTTATTTAACCTTTGATGCGTTCCTTCTTTTTGGGGAACATCGTCTTGTGTAATTGGCGAGAGTCTTTCCTTGTGAATTGTTGATGTCCCCTTTGAGTGGAGAAGAATTATTAGGTTAACCAGTAATCATAATTTTGAACTCAGGATTTTGATTTATGTTTGATCTTGCCAATGCTAATCTTTTGTTCTACCAACGCTAATCTTTTGTTCTAATAACGCTAATCTTCAAGCATACGAACACTAACTTCTAAAACTTGAGAACACTAACTTCTAAACTTCTTGGGGCAATCTCGCTATCTGTACTCCTCCCCTCTCGGGGAGGTCGGGTGGGGCTGTTTCTTTCTGTTTGCAAAGGTAAGCAAGTTTATTCTGAAAACAATCGTTTTTCGGGGTACTGGAGTAACAAGTTCCGCAAACGCCATTGTAACTATCTGTTTTACAGAAAGATATGTATAGATAGAGAAAGCCTCCCCAAGCCCCTACAGCCTCCCCGACCCCTCCGAAAGGAGGGGAGTGCCTATGCGCACACGAGGGATAAGGGGCAGGGCTCTTTATCTGATAGTTTTCTGCAAAAATACTTGCGAACTTGCACTCCCCTCCTTTACTGCGCGTCGGGTCAGTGACTGTTGCCCTTTCGGAGGGGTCGGGGAGGCTTTTTATTCACAATCACAAAAATCACAATCACAAAAATCACAAAAAAGGATTTTTCAATGTGTAAAAAGGGATTCTTATATAATATAATACCTTATTAATAAATAATAATATATAATGATACATTATCTATGTAAGAAAAAATGCGATATTACCATAATTGATTTTGTGATTTTGTGATTGTGATTTTGTGATTGATATGGTCTGCCATTTAGTCATTTTATCATTCAATTTGTCAATTTCTTCACCAGGTTCTTTTTCAATTTATTTACTTACTTTTAGGTATTGTCTTATATTTTAGTTATTCTCTATCTTTGCAACGTTATTTAATTACATTTTAGTTTAATAGTAAGGACTTAAATCAATATTTCCAATTAAGTCCTTAATTAGCAAGTCAGATGGAGAGACAGAGAAAGAAACCTATAGGAGAAGTAGCTTCTAATGTTTATTTGTTGTATAAGAAAGTATTTTGTTTAATATTGCTTTCGAGTCTTAGCCTGCTTACATGCTATGCGCAGGACGTTGTTAAGCGTGATACAACCTTAGAGATGAAGGAAGTTACTGTGACAGCACGTAGCGAGATTAGGAAGCTGAAGGAGTCGGCTATGCCTATATCCGTTATAGGACAGCGTCAGTTACAAGGTACAGCGACAAATATTAATGACGTACTTGCGCGTACAGTTGGTGTAACCGTGCGAAACACAGGAGGCTTAGGTAGTGCCTCTCGCATCTCACTCCGTGGCTTAGAAGGTAAGCGTATGGGAATGTATGTGGATGAAATTCCGATGTCGCAATTGAGTAACTTTGTTGCTTTAAACGATATTCCAACGAATATGATAGAGCGTATAGAGGTATATAAAGGTATTGTCCCTTATAAGTTTGGTGGCTCAGCCTTAGGCGGAGCTGTTAATGTAGTAACAAAGGAATACCCACCAGTTTATTTTGACTTCTCATACGAGTTAGGTTCATTTAACACACATCAGGTATCAACGGTGTTTAAGCGTACCAATCATAAAACTGGTCTACAATTTGGTATTGGTGGAGCCTTCTCGTTCTCAAAGAACAATTATAAGATGACCTTGGCAAATCTTGATAATAGAATAGTAGAAAGAGATCATGATAAGTTCAGTAAAGTCATGGCTGGAATGTCAGTTAAGGCTACGAAATGGTGGTTTGATGAAGTGAAGTGGGAATTGATTTTCTTAAAGACACGTCAGGAGATACAAGGGATAGACCTTGATGTGCGTGAGGCTTATAACCATTCTGTTAGTGGATTGACGACATTGGCACTAAAACGTAAGAATTTCTTTTTAGATGGTCTTGATTTTGACTTTGATATAGGTTATTTCATAGGTAAGTATGGTTTGAATGATAAGGCTTCAAATCGTTATGATTGGGATGGAAACAAGTTGCCTGCAGTCTCTCCATACGGAGGAGAGCAGAATAACTTCCCTTCAGACGGAAGAAACCGGTCAAATGAGTTGACATCGAAGCTTAATTTGGGATATACCATAGATAAGCATCATGGTGTCAATCTGAATGTTTATTTTGATAGGAATTCACTTCATCCGAATGACTCTTTAATGGATAAAGCCTTAGGATTTCAATCAAATTTCCCAAGTAAGATGAAAACCTTAACAACGGGTTTATCATACGATTTGACTCTCTTTGATGGTCGTTTCCAAAACGCTTTTACTTTAAAGAACTTTATTTTCTCATCTCATTCTCGTAGTATTGATGTTTATTCGGTACGATCACCAGAGCCTGTAAAGGTGTTTAAATCTTATTTCGGTTTTAGTGATGCCTTTCGTTATAAGTTTACAGACGACTTGATGCTAAAGGGTTCTTTTAATTCAGAGGTGCGAATACCTACAAGTGAGGAGTTGATAGGTAATGGATATTCTATCCTTGCATCCCCAGCTTTGAAGCCTGAGCGTACATCTGGTGTCAATCTTGGTATGCTTTATCGTCACTTAAAACAAGATGGAGGACTTGTTGAGATAGAGTTGAATGGATTTATAATCAGTTGAAAGACATGATAAGGTTCACGCCTGATATGATACCTACGATGGCTCGCTATCGTAACTTTGGTAGTGTTCGTACGAGAGGTGTTGAACTTGATGTTAAGGGAGATGTCTGTCCAGTACTTTATCTTTATGCGAATGGTACTTATCAAGACCTTCGTGACGTCAGAAAGCTAACTCCTGGTACTACTGTCGAGAATCCCACCTATATGAAACGTATCCCAAACGTACCTTATCTATTAGCAAACTTTGGTGCAGAGTTCCATAAAGAAAACCTCTTTGGAGGAAAGGAACAGAACACACGTTTCCTCTTTGATGCTTCATACGTTCATACATATTACTATGATTTTGAAGTAAGTCGGTATCAAGATAAGAAGATTCCTTCTGCTTTGACGATGGATGCAGCAATAGAACATAGTTTCAAGAATGACCAATGGGTTTTAACGTTTAAGGTAAAGAATCTTATGGATCGCCATGTTGTATCAGAGTTTAATCGTCCTCTGCCAGGAAGATATATAGGAGTAAAAGTTAGATATCTTCTGAAGTAAGAAGCAATAAGACTTTATTTTGCAATATGAAAGAGTAAAGCGTGATTCACAAAGAAAGGGCATCTTGTGTGTCTATAGAGATAATATTAATATTAAATAAAGAGAACAATGAAAAAGTTTAAATCAATTCTTTCAGCCATTGTTGTGATGGCTATGTTTACCGCTTGTGGAAACAATGGTGACGACCCAACACCGGGTCCTAAACCTAATCCTGGTAATAAGGACTTCCATGGAGTTGTCTTCGCAACGGGAATTACCAATCCAGAGGGTAATAGTGGTAATGTATATTTACAAGCATTGCCAAGTTTATTGCCTGGTACTTATGATAATAGCAATAGTATTCCTTGCGGTTTTGGTTCTACGCCAATTGTTACAGAGTCGGGCAATGTCTACTCATTCCCTGATTATATGGGTAACACGAAGGCGGAGATAAATCGCTATAGAATTATGAACGATGGTACATGGAAGAAAGAAGGTGCCTTGTCTATTCCTGCAGGTGCTGCAGCATGTAACATCGTAGAGGCAAGTAGTGAGAAAGCATACGTCAGTTTACAAGGTATTGGTGTTGTGATGGTATTCAACCCAACAACTATGACAAAGATTGCAGATATTGACCTTAATAATCTGAAACAGTCAGATACGAGGGTTGCACCTGCTGCAATGATTATTCGTGATGGTAAACTCTTTGTTGGACTGAACCAAATGAATGCTCAGTATATGCCAACACGTAATAACATTGAACTGGCTATGATTGATGTGAAGACTGATAAGGTTGAGAAGCATATCGTTAACACTACCTTGGGACTGTGCTTTGCCACACGCCCGATAGACCCGGGTTCCATTTTCATGGATGAGAACAAAGACATATATATCAACTGTATCGGTTCATTCGGTTTCATCCCAGGTCTCAATGGTGGTATTGTACGCATAAAGAACGGTTCGACAGACATCGATCCCGACTACTATATCCGGCTTGACAAAACAGAGGTTGTAGGTCTGACGACTAAGTATGCCAACTTCCTGTCAACGATATTCTACGCCGACAACGGGAAGGCTTACGCATATGCTACCTCATTCGGTCTTGATCCTAACGGACTGAAGAATCCTTATGTCAGCCTTACCAATATTCCAGTTGTTATCGACCTAAAGCAGAAGACGGTGGCTGTCATAAAGGGAATGGAAATTTCCCAACCCGCAAGGAATAGCCATCGGCAGGCATAAAAACCTGATTGTCTTTGGAAGTGCCAATAAGAAAGCGAATGGGTTTTACACATATAACCCTGACACGAAAGAAGTGGTTGGTCCAGTCGTACAGGTGAAAGGAAATCCAAGCTTCTTCCATAGTTTTGCGAAGTAATTTAGCTTTGTACAATAGAAAAGAGGGTGTGTCAAAATTGATACATCCTCTTTTTATTTTGCTTTGTAAACATATAACTTGTTAACTCGTCACCTTGTTAACCCGTCAACTAACTTAGCTTTGTACAATAAAAAAGGCAACCAACGAAAAGTTGATTGCCTTTTATGTTTTGCTTTGTAATCAGATAACTCGTCAACTTGTTAACTCGTCAACTCGTCAACTTGCTTACAAATTCGCGTTGTCGTTCTTCCATTCAGCAACAGCTGGTACGATGTCGAGGCTGATGATTTCCTCACGCATCTTGCAGAGGTGCTCGTAAGAAGCCTGGAGAGAAGCCATCTCCTCTGGAGTACCTGTTGGCTCTGTGTAGTGAACACCAGTAGCGTCGATTGTTGTAGGCATAGCCATCATAACGTTCTTGAAGCCGAGCTTCTCATCGTTAACGTAGCAACCTGCAGGCAAGGTGAACTTCTCACCACCCATAGCAGCCTCAATCATCTTAACGGCGTTGTAAGCTGGGCTCTGGAATGAGCTACGGCCACGAAGCTTGATAATGTTTGAACCACCCTGTACAGTGTGGTGCTTAATCTCTTCCCAACGCTCTGCAGAAAGACCCATCTCTGACAATGGCTTGCCATCAACCTTAACCTGAGAAGCAAATACAGCCATCTGCTCACCGTGACCACCGTAGGTGTGTGCACCAGTAACCTTATCCTGCTGTACACCGAACTCATGAGCCAAAGCCTGCTGTAGACGAGTTGAGTCGAGAGCAGCGAGTGATGTCAACTGATTTGGCTTCAAACCAGAGTGGATAAGAGCTGTCAATGCTGTAACGTCAGCTGGGTTGAAGATAACAACAACGTGCTTTACATCTGGGCAATACTTCTTGATATTCTCACCGAAGTCAGCTGCAATCTTGCAGTTACCCTTCAACAAGTCCTCACGTGTCATACCCTCCTTACGAGGAGCACCACCAGAAGAGATGATGTACTTAGCACCAGTGAAAGCCTCTGCAGGGTCAACGGTGTAAGAAAGGTTAGCACCTGGGAAAGCGCACTGCTCCATCTCGTCGAATACACCATGAACGCCTGGCTCATAGATATCATATAGACAGATGTTAGGAGTAAGACCAAGTGTAAGAGCGGTCTGAACCATGTTTGAACCAATCATACCGCCTGCACCGACGATAACAAGTTTCTCGTTTGTTAAGTAATTCATAATAAATATTTTATTTTAAAAGTATATTTTCCCTTTTGTTCGATACCGCAAAGTTAATAAAAAAAGAGTATGTGAGAAGAAAAAGAATGAATTATTTGTGTTATTATTTATAAAAGGGTAAGCCTTTGTAAAGTCGGTTTTGCATTTATAGATATTTCTTGTTCTTCTTGATTTGGATGTTATGAAATTATTGATTAACTTAGCAGGCGGATAGGAGAGATTTTCTTTTCTTGTATTGTTTTATAACCTCTAACCCCATAAATATTATGCAAACAATCAATGAACGCCTTGTTGCTCTTCGCAGATGGATGAAGGAGAATGCGCTTACTGCTTTTATTTTCCCAAGTAGTGACCCTCATAATAGTGAATATGTGGCCGACCACTGGAAGACGCGTGAATGGATATCTGGTTTCACTGGCTCGGCTGGTACTGCCGTAGTAACGTTGCATCACGCCGCCTTATGGACGGATTCTCGTTACTTTATTGCAGCTGCAAAGGAACTTGCGGGGAGTGAGTTCCTATTGATGAAAGAACGTGTAGAAGGTACTCCTTCTATTAGTGAGTGGTTAGCAAGTGAGCTGGCAGAATACGATAGTCCTATTGTTGGAGTGGACGGAAGTGTCAATACTTTTGTTAGTGTTGCTGATTTGAAAGAGAGTTTGGCGACAAAAGGGAACATGCAGGTGCGTTGTGTTGATGATCCAATGGATGTACTATGGCTTGACCGACCTGTCATTCCTAATAATAAGATCTGTCTTCATCCATTGAAGTATGCTGGTGAGACAACAGAAAGTAAATTGTCTCGAATACGTGAGTGTTTAGTTAAACAAGGTGCGGACGGACTGTTAGTTACGGCCTTAGATGAGATTGCTTGGGTGCTGAATTTGCGTGGAAGCGATGTTCATTGTAATCCGGTCTTTGTCTCTTATCTATTAATAGCTCCTGATAAAGTTACTTTATATATATATAAGGATAAATTATCAGAAGAAGTGCAGGCCTATCTTTCTACAGAGCATGTAGATGTGGAGGAGTATGGTGCGGTCGTGGAGGGCTTGAAGAGATATGTTGGGAAAGCGCTTTTGGTAGACGTTAGTTCTACTAACTACAACTTATCTACTGCGGTGGAGAGTGAAAAGTTACATGTAGGAACGTCTCCAATACCGATGATGAAAGCCATAAAGAACAAGGTTGAACAGGACTGCTTCCGTGCGGCTATGTTGCGTGATGGTGTTGCAATGGTTAAGTTCTTAGCATGGATTAAGGCTGCTGTTGAGAAAGGCGGACAAACAGAGATGTCGCTTGACGAGCGTTTGACGGGTCTACGTGCAGAGCAACCTATGTTTCAGGGTATCTCCTTCGACACGATTGTCGGGTATGAAGAACATGGAGCAATCGTACATTACGAGGCAACACCAGAGACGGATATCCCAGTAAAGCCACATGGATTGGTACTCATTGATAGTGGTGCACAATATTTAGATGGTACGACAGACATAACGAGAACCATTGCCTTGGGCGAACTAACGGAGGAACAACGACGAGTCTATACCTTAGTTTTGAAAGGACATATCCAACTTGATAGGCTTCATTTCCCTGCAGGAGCCTGTGGTTCACAGTTGGATGCGATAGCTCGTGCACCGATGTGGCGCGAAGGTTATAATTATCTGCATGGTACAGGACATGGGGTAGGGAGTTACCTCAATGTACATGAAGGTCCTCATCAAATTCGTATGGAGTGGCGACCAGCACCTATGCAAGCTGGTATGACGGTAACCAACGAACCAGGACTCTATCTTGAAGGGAAATTCGGTGTGCGCATAGAGAATACCTTACTCATTGTTCCTGCAGAGACAACCGCTTTTGGTGAGTTCCTCAAGTTTGAGACACTTACACTTGCACCGATTGATACAACCCCGATAGTACTTGAGATGTTGAGTGTTGAGGAACGTGAGTGGCTGAATAACTATCATCGTCGTGTCTACGAGAGTCTGTCGCCTTATCTGAATGGAAGAGAGCAAGAATGGTTAGAAAAAGCAACTCTTCCAATCTAAGAGATACTGAACTATGTATGAAGAGAGCCTTATCTCCATTATTAAAGACGCTTCTCATATATATAGAAAGGCGTTCTTAATGTCTTGAAGAAGTCGTTTAGGTAGTTCGCTAATTTGCTTTTATACAACTTAAATGAATGATTAATGAGATATTGTGATGGATATAATCAATGATAAATATGCCAAGAAAGTCTACAAATGTTTGGAAGTTAAGATAATAAAGTGTAACTTTGCAGCCGCAGAAGTGGTGTCATTACCCTTTTGTGTTATGTATAACAATTAATTTAATTAAAACAAAAAAGCATGATTATTGTACCAGTAAAGGATGGCGAGAACATTGAGCGCGCTCTTAAGAAGTTCAAGAGAAAGTTTGAAAAAACAGGTGTTGTAAAGGAGCTTCGTGCTCGTCAGCAGTTTGACAAACCTTCTGTAAAGAAGCGCTTGAAAATGGAGCATGCCGTTTACGTACAGCAGCTTCGCGACGCAGAAGAGTAAAATCTTCTTAAGGAATTTGGTAGTTTAGAATTAATTCCGTAAATTCGTTGCCAGTAAATGATATGACATTGTGCTAATGGTAGACTTGTTCTTGGATTACTTGAAGTTAGAGAGAAATTATTCTCCAGCAACGGTAAAGCATTATCGTGATGACTTGAAAGAGTTTGAACGATTTTTTCAAGAACTTGATTTACAGCTCTCTTGGGAGACTATTGATTCTGATATAGTCAGGCGTTGGATGGAGGCAATGATGGATAGAGGTAATGTAGCCTCTTCCGTAAATAGAAGACTCAGTGCACTAAGATCTTTTTATAGATACGCACTCCGACGTAATCTTATTGAGAAGGATCCTGTTCACGGGATTCAAGGACCAAAAAGGAAGAGACCTCTTCCACAATTTCTGAAAGAGGCTGAAATGGATCGACTTCTTGATGAAAATATGTGGACGGATTGTTATAAAGATGTGCTTGCTCGTACAATTATTGTAACATTCTATGAAACAGGGATTCGTATTTCTGAATTGATTGGTCTCAATGATAAAGATGTTGACTATATTAATTGTGAAATAAAGGTCACAGGAAAGAGAGATAAACAGCGCATAATACCCTTTGGTGACGAATTGTCAGAAACGCTTATTAGTTACCAGCATAGACGTAATGCTGAAATGAAATGCGAGTCTGAGGCTTTTTTTCGAACAGAGAAAGGAGAGAGGGTGACTGATGCACAAGTGAGACAAATAGTGAAAACAAACCTCTCGAAGGTTTCGACACTGAAGAAACGTTCTCCACACGTGCTTCGGCATACATTTGCTACTGCAATGCTTAATCATGAAGCAGGGCTTGAAAGTGTTAAGAAATTGCTTGGTCATGAGAGTCTGTCTACGACAGAGATTTACACGCATACGACCTTCGAGCAATTGAAAAAAGTCTATAAAAATGCCCACCCAAGGGCGTAACCTTTTAAAAATGGAGGTACCTATGGAAATTAAAATTCAGTCAATTCACTTTGACACTACCGAAAAGTTGCAGAGTTTTATTGCTAAAAAGATTGAGAAATTAGAAAGTCTTACGAAGACATTCAGAAAGTTGAGGTGCAATTAAAGGTGGAGAAACCTGCTACTGCATTAAATAAGACTACAAGTGTATCAGTTGTTGTGCCAGGTACAACGCTTTTTGTGGAAAAAACATTCGATACTTTTGAAGAAGGAGTTGATGAGTGTGTTGATGCAATGAAGGTTCAGCTTACCAAGTTTAAGGAAAAGCAAAGAAAACGTTGAAAAAATCTCCTAAATATTTTGGAGATTGAAAATAAATCATTACCTTTGCAGCCGTTTTACTACAGGTAGCCTTTGGCTGCAAAGTTTGCCTCTTTAGCTCAGTTGGCCAGAGCACGTGATTTGTAATCTCGGGGTCGTTGGTTCGAATCCGACAAGAGGCTCTTCTTGAAAGGAGAGAACATTTGAAATAAGGGTAGTTTCCAGAGTGGCCAAATGGGGCAGACTGTAAATCTGCTGCTTCTAGCTTCGGTGGTTCGAATCCATCACTACCCACTCAAATGTTATTTGCGGAAATAGCTCAGTTGATAGAGCACTAGCCTTCCAAGCTGGGGGTCGCGGGTTTGAGCCCCGTTTTCCGCTCTATGGTTTTGCTGTAATAGCTCAGTGGTAGAGCGCTTCCTTGGTAAGGAAGAGGTCCTGAGTTCAACTCTCAGTTACAGCTCTGCTATATTTTTTTCTAAGTTAGTATAACAAAAAAACGCAGATTATTCATTTAATATTAAATAAGAAAAAGCTATGGCTAAAGAAGAATTCGTGCGTACCAAACCGCATGTAAACATTGGTACTATCGGTCACGTTGACCACGGTAAGACCACTCTTACTGCAGCAATCTCAAAGGTTCTTCATGAGAAGGGCTTCGGTTCTGAAGATGTTAAGTCTTTTGATCAGATTGATAATGCTCCTGAGGAGAAAGAGCGTGGTATTACCATTAACTCTGCACACATTGAATACGAAACAGCTAATCGTCACTATGCACACGTAGACTGTCCAGGTCACGCCGACTATGTAAAGAACATGGTAACTGGTGCTGCTCAGATGGATGGTGCTATCTTGGTTGTAGCTGCTACTGACGGTCCTATGCCACAGACTCGTGAGCACGTATTGCTCGCTCGTCAGGTAAACGTACCTCGTTTGGTTGTTTTCTTGAACAAGTGCGATATGGTTGACGATGAGGAAATGCTTGACCTCGTTGAAATGGAAGTTCACGAGATTCTTGAGCAGTATGGTTACGAGGAGGATACTCCAATTATCCGTGGTTCTGCACTTGGTGCTTTGAACGGCGTAGAGAAGTGGGTTGATTCTGTAATGCAGCTCATGGATACTGTTGATACTTGGATTCAGGAACCAGAGCGTGAGGTTGATAAGCCATTCTTGATGCCTGTTGAGGACGTATTCTCTATCACAGGTCGTGGTACTGTTGCTACTGGTCGTATTGAGACTGGTGTATGTAAGGTAGGTGATGAAGTTCAGTTGCTCGGTCTTGGTGAGGACAAGAAGTCTGTAATCACTGGTGTTGAGATGTTCCGTAAGAACCTCGCACAAGGTCAGGCTGGTGATAACGTAGGTCTTCTCCTCCGTGGTATTGATAAGGCTGAAGTTAAGCGCGGTATGGTTGTCGTACACCCAGGAGCTATTACTCCTCACGATCACTTCAAGGCTTCTATCTATGTCTTGAAGAAAGAAGAGGGTGGTCGTCACACACCATTCGGTAACAAGTATCGTCCACAGTTCTACCTCCGTACAATGGATTGTACTGGTGAAATCAAGTTGCCAGAGGGCGTTGAAATGGTAATGCCTGGTGATAACGTTGAGATCGAAGTAGAATTGATCTACAAGGTTGCTTTTGAACGAGGGTCTTCGTTTCGCTATCCGTGAGGGTGGTCGTACAGTAGGTTCTGGTCAGATTACAGCAATCCTCGATGATATTAAGTAAATCATAGATTTACATCATAAATAGTTCCCGAGTCTTCGGGCTTGGGGAACTTATTTACGGGTTTAGCTCAGTTGGTAGACGACTGGTCTCCAAAAACCAGGTGTCGAGGGTTCAGTTCTTCAACCCGTGCAAAAAGAGAAGATTTTATGTTTAAGAAGATAGTTAATTATTGCAAGGCTTGCTACGACGAACTTGCGCATAAAACTACATGGCCATCACGTGCTTCAGCTTACACATAGTGCAATGGTTGTTTTTATCTGCTTCCCTTGTCATTGCATTGGTAGTGTTTGCTATGGATTTTGTTTTTCCAACATGTGATGGATTTTTGTATATCCGAGTTAATTCATTAGAAAATGGCTGATACAGAAAAAGAAATGGTATGTTCTTCGGGCTGTCAGTGGTAAAGAGGCTAAGGTAAAGGAATATATCGATGCTCAATTACGACAGAACGATAAGCTTGCTGAGCGTGTTTTCGAGGTTTTGTTGCCTATGGAGAAGCACGCAACTTTGCGTAATGGCAAACGCGTTGTCAAAGAGAAATTAAGTCTTCCTGGCTACGTGCTTGTTCAAGCCAACATGACTCCAGACGTAGCTTCTACGTTACGTTTCATGCCTAATGTATTGGGGTTCCTCGGCGGTATGTCTGAGCCTTCTCCAGTTCGCCAAGCAGATATTAATCGTTTACTTGGTAACGTGGAAGAAACAGAACTTGATGAAGTTCAAGATGTTCCATATGAGGTTGGTGAGACTGTTAAGGTTACTGATGGTCCTTTCAGTGGTTTCCATGGTATCATCGAAGAGGTGAATGCTGAGAAACATAAGTTGAAAGTGATGGTTATGATCTTTGGTCGTCAGAATCCATTGGAGTTAAGTTTTATGCAAGTCGCAAAAGAAGACTAGTGTTGTTACGGACACTATTCTGACTTTTTATAGTTTAATTTTTAATATTAACAAGAAAAATGGCTAAAGAAGTAGCTGGATTAATCAAATTACAGATTAAAGGTGGCGCTGCAAATCCATCCCCCCCAGTAGGCCCTGCATTGGGTTCTAAGGGTATCAATATTATGGGATTCTGCAAGGAATTCAACGCCCGTACCCAGGACAAGGCTGGTAAAGTTCTTCCAGTCGTAATTACTTACTACAATGATAAGTCTTTTAGCTTTATTATCAAGACTCCTCCAGCAGTACAGCTTATGGAGGTTGCTAAAGTAAAAGGCGGATCAGGTGAGCCAAACCGCAAGAAAGTTGCATCCGTAACTTGGGAGCAGATAAAGGCAATTGCTGAAGATAAGATGCCAGATCTTAACTGCTTCACAGTAGAAAGTGCGATGAGACTGATTGCAGGTACTGCTCGTAGTATGGGTATCACTGTAAAAGGGGACTTCCCTGGTAAATAATTTAAACTTCAAAAGTAAAAATGAGTAAACTGACAAAAAATCAGAAATCAGTCGCTGAGAAGGTTGAAGCAGGGAAAGCATACACATTAGCTGAAGCAGCTAAGTTGGTTAAGGAAATTACCACAACTAAGTTTGATGCTTCTGTAGATGTAGATGTTCGCCTTGGTGTTGACCCACGTAAAGCTAACCAAATGGTTCGTGGCGTTGTGTCATTACCAAATGGTACAGGTAAGGTGACACGTGTACTCTGTCTCTGTACTCCTGATCAGGAAGCTGCCGCTAAGGAAGCTGGTGCTGATTACGTTGGTCTCGACGAATATGTTGAGAAGATAAAGGGTGGATGGACTGATGTTGATGTCATCATCACTATGCCATCATGCATGGGTAAGTTAGGTCCTTTAGGTCGTGTACTTGGTCCTCGTGGATTGATGCCAAACCCAAAGAGTGGTACTGTGACTATGGATGTTGCTAAGGCCGTGAAGGAAGTAAAGCAGGGTAAGATTGACTTTAAGGTTGATAAGGCTGGTATTATCCATACATCAATTGGTAAGGTTAGTATGACTGCTGAGCAGATTTATGGTAATGCGAAAGAATTTATCTCTACCGTTATCAAGTTGAAGCCTGCTGCAGCTAAAGGTACATATATCAAGAGTATCTTTATTTCTAGCACAATGAGTAAGGGTGTCAAGATTGATCCTAAATCAGCTGAATAACTCTAAAAGTTTTGTACAATGAAGAAAGAAGTAAAAGATACAATTATCGCTGAACTCGGTGAGAAGTTGAAGAACTTCCCTCATTTCTATCTAGTTGATGTAACTGGTTTGAATGCTGAGGCTACAAGTTCTCTTCGCCGTAAGTGCTTTAAGAGTGAGATCAATATGGTCGTAGTGAAGAATACTCTTCTTCACAAGGCTTTTGAAGCTTCAGATGTAGATTTTGAACCACTGTATGGTTCTTTGAAGGGCAATACTGCAGTTATGTTTGCTCATACTGCAAATGTACCAGCTAAACTGTTGAAAGAGTATAAGAAGGAAGCTATTCCTGCTCTAAAGGCAGCTTATGTAGAGGAAACTCTATTTATTGGTGCAGATAAGCTCGAAGAACTTGCAGCTCTCAAGAGTAAGAACGAAGTTATTGCAGATGTTGTTGCATTGCTACAATCTCCAGCCAAGAACGTTGTTTCTGCTCTTCAATCAGGCGCTGGCACTATTCATGGTGTACTTAAGACTTTAGGTGAGCGCGCTGAGTAAGAAATCTAATAAAGTCAAAGATATATTATTTTTAGAACAAAAAATTAAAAAGTTTAGAATAAGATGGCAGACGTAAAAGCTATTGCAGAAGAGTTAGTAAACCTTACTGTTAAGGAAGTAAATGAGTTGGCAACTGTGCTCAAGGAAGAGTATGGTATTGAGCCTGCAGCTGCAGCTGTTGCTGTTGCTGGTCCTGCTGCTGGTGGTGCAGCTGGTGGTGCAGAAGAGAAGTCAGAGTTTGACGTAGTTCTCGTTGAGGCTGGTGCTAATAAACTTAAAGTAGTAAAGGCTGTTAAAGAGGCTTGTGGTCTTGGTTTGAAGGAAGCCAAAGACTTAGTTGATGGCGCACCTTCTACATTGAAGGAGGGTATGGCTAAGGCTGAGGCTGAGAACTTGAAGAAGACTATCGAGGCTGAAGGTGCAAAGGTAGAGTTGAAGTAATTTCTTCATACTTTGCATAAAATATAATTTGGTTAGGATTTACCAAGTAGGTGAGTCCTAACCTTTTTGTGTCTTTTGACACATTCGTTGATTGTTTAATCACGCTTTAAGTTCGTTATTGAACTTTGAATATTCGAATATTTAATTTCAGTTTATGGCATTAGATAATAAACCCAGAGTAAGTTTCGCCAGCGTTAAGAATCCTTACCCATATCCGGACTTCTTAGATGTGCAACTGAAGTCTTTTCGTGACTTCTTGCAGCTAGATACTCCGCCTGAGGAACGCAAGAATGACGGTCTATATAAGGTGTTTGCAGAGAACTTCCCTATTACCGATACACGTAATAATTTCGTTCTTGAGTTCTTGGACTATTATGTTGATCCACCTAGATATACTATTGAAGAATGTCTGGAACGTGGTTTGACATATAGTGTACCTTTAAAGGCTAAGATGAAGTTGTATTGTACAGATCCAGATCATGAGGATTTTGGTACATTTATTCAGGATGTATTCTTGGGTACAATCCCATACATGACTAGCAATGGTACATTTGTTATCAATGGAGCTGAGCGTGTAGTTGTATCTCAGTTACATCGTTCTCCTGGTGTGTTCTTTGGTCAAGGTGTTCATGCTAATGGTACGGTATTGTATAGTGACGTATTATACCTTTTAAGGGATCATGGATAGAGTTTGCGACAGACATAAATAATGTTATGTATGCTTACATTGACCGTAAGAAGAAATTACCTGTTACAACGATGTTACGTGCCATTGGGTATGAGTCTGATCGTGATATTCTTCAAATCTTTGATCTTTGTGAAGAGGTAAAGGTCAATAAGAAGAATATGAAGGCAGCCATTGGACGTAAAATTGCGGGTAATGTGATGAAGACATGGACTGAGGATTTTGTTGACGAGGATACTGGTGAAGTTGTTTCTATCGAGCGTAATAAGGTTGTTGTAGAGAGAAAACTGTTATTACCGAGGAGAATGTTGACGAGATACTTGATAGTTCTGTTTCAACAATCTTGCTTCATAAGGATGAGGATGCAGCAAATAAGTATTCTATTATATTTAATACACTGGCTAAAGATCCTAGTCACTCTGAAATAGAGGCCGTTAATTACATTTATCGTCAACTTCGCAATGCTGATGCTGCAGACGATGCAAGTGCACGTGAGGTATTCCAAAACCTTTTCTTTTCAGACAAACGTTATGACTTGGGTGAGGTCGGTCGCTATCGTATCAATAAGAAATTGAACTTGGATACGGACATGGATACGCGTGTGTTGACTAAGGATGATATTGTTGAGATTATCAAGTACCTCATTAGCTTAGTCAATTCAAATGCAACCGTTGATGATATTGACCATTTATCAAATCGTCGTGTACGTACTATTGGTGAGCAGTTAGCTAACCAATTCTCAATAGGACTTGCTCGTATGAATCGTACTATTCGTGAACGTATGAATGTTCGTGATAGTGAGGTGTTCCAGCCAACGGATTTGATTAATGCAAAGACGATCTCAAGTGTTATCAACTCATTCTTCGGTACTAATCCATTGAGCCAATTTATGGATCAGACTAATCCTTTAGCCGAAGTGACCCACAAACGTCGTCTTTCTGCATTGGGTCCAGGTGGACTTTCTCGTGAACGTGCAGGTTTTGAGGTGCGTGATGTTCACTATACTCACTATGGTCGCCTTTGTCCAATTGAGTCTCCTGAAGGACCAAATATTGGTTTGATATCTTCACTTTGTATGTATGCGAAGATAAACGATCTAGGTTTCATCGTTACACCTTATCGTCGTGTTCGTGATTCTAAGGTTGATATGGACAACAAGGATGTTGTATTCTTGACGGCAGAAGAGGAGGAAGATCAGATTATTGGACAAGGTAATGCTCCATTGAATGATGATGGAACTTTCGTTCGCGACACCGTTAAGTGTCGTCAAGATGCAGATTATCCTGTTGTGGGACCTGACTCTGTTAACTTAATAGATGTTTCTCCACAACAGATAGCTTCTGTTTCTGCTGGTCTCATTCCTTTCTTAGAGCATGATGATGGTCACCGTGCATTGATGGGTTGTAACATGATGCGCCAGGCAGTTCCATTGCTACATAATGATGCCCCAATTGTTGGTACAGGTCTTGAGAAACAAGTATGTGAAGATTCACGTACAATGATTACAGCAGAAGGTGAAGGAGTTATCGAATATGTTGATGCCACAACTATTCGAATTCTTTACGATCGTACAGAGGACGAAGAGTTTGTTAGTTTCGAACCAGCATTGAAAGAGTATCGTATTCCTAAGTTCCGTCGAACGAATCAAATATGGTTGTTGACCTTCGCCCTATATGTGATAAGGGACAACGTGTGAAGAAGGGTGATATTCTTACTGAAGGCTATGCAACAGAGAATGGTGAATTGGCTCTAGGTCGTAATCTTCTCGTTGCTTACATGCCTTGGAAGGGTTATAACTATGAGGATGCTGTTGTAATCTCTGAGCGTATGGTACGTGAAGACGTATTAACATCAGTCCATGTAGATGAGTACTCTCTTGAGGTACGTGAGACGAAGCGTGGTGTTGAAGAATTTACTTCTGATATTCCAAATGTAAGCGAAGAAGCTACAAAGGATCTTGATGACAATGGTATTATTCGTGTTGGTGCTCGTGTAGAACCAGGTGATATCATGATTGGTAAAATTTCACCTAAGGGTGAGAGCGATCCTTCTCCTGAAGAGAAGCTCCTTCGTGCTATCTTGGTGATAAGGCTGGCGATGTGAAAGATTCTTCACTGAAGGCTAATCCTTCATTGAGTGGTGTCGTTATCGATAAGAAACTCTTTGCTCGTGCTATAAAAACTCGTGAGAGCAAACGACAAGATAAGGTAACACTTGCTAAGATTGATGAAGAACAGGAGGCTAAGGTTAATGATTTGAAGGATCTCTTGGTTGATAAACTTCTAGAGCTGACAGAGGATAAAGTTTCCGAGGGTGTTAAAGATTACTCTGACGCAGAAATCATTACAAAGGGAAGTAAGTTCACTGTAGCTGCATTAAAGAACCTTGACTATGAGGGAATCCAATCAAATGGTTGGACTGATGATGAGCATACCAACCTCTTGATTCAGAAGTTGATAATGAACTTCATACATAAGTATAAGCAAATGGATGCTGAACTTAAACGTAAGAAGTTTGCAATTACTATCGGTGATGAACTTCCATCTGGTGTTCTTCAGATGGCTAAGGTTTACATTGCAAAGAAACGTAAGATTCAAGTTGGTGATAAACTAGCTGGTCGTCATGGTAATAAAGGTATCGTATCAAAGGTTGTACGTACGGAAGATATGCCATTCCTCGAAGATGGTCGTCCTGTAGATTTAGTATTGAACCCAATGGGTGTGCCTTCTCGTATGAACCTTGGTCAGATCTTCGAAGCAATTTTGGGTGCTGCTGGACGTAAGTTAGGTGTGAAGTTTGCTACTCCTATCTTTGATGGTGCTAAGCTCTCTGATTTGAAGGAGTGGACAGATAAGGCAGGTCTGCCAAATCTCTGTTCTACATATATCTATGATGGTGAAACTGGTGAGAAGTTCGATCAGCCAGCTACTGTTGGTATCACTTACTTCTTGAAACTCGGCCACATGGTAGAGGATAAGATGCACGCACGTAGTATCGGTCCATACTCATTGATAACCCAACAGCCACTGGGTGGTAAAGCACAATTTGGTGGTCAGCGTTTTGGAGAGATGGAGGTTTGGGCTATTGAGGCCTTTGGTGCATCTCATGTTCTTCAGGAGATTTTGACAATCAAGTCTGATGATGTCGTAGGTCGTTCTAAGGCTTATGAGGCTATCGTTAAGGGTGAACCAATGCCAACACCAGGTATTCCAGAGTCACTCAATGTGTTGTTACACGAATTACGTGGTCTCGGTTTAAGCATCAAACTTGATTAATACGTACACCCCTATAATAGAAGTAAAACATGGCTTTTAAGAAAGATAATAAAGTAAAGAGTAATTTCAGCAAGATTACTATCGGACTGGCTTCACCTGAAGAAATCCTTGAAAATTCTTTTGGTGAGGTAACCAAGCCAGAGACTATAAACTATCGTACCTATAAACCAGAACGTGATGGTTTGTTCTGCGAGCGTATCTTTGGTCCTACAAAGGATTATGAGTGTGCTTGTGGTAAGTATAAGCGTATTCGCTATAAAGGTATTGTTTGTGATCGTTGTGGTGTTGAGGTAACAGAAAAGAAAGTTCGTCGTGAACGTGCTGGTCACATAGAGTTGGTTGTTCCAGTTGCGCATATCTGGTACTTCCGTAGTCTTCCTAACAAGATTGGTTACCTCCTTGGTATGCCAACCAAGAAGTTAGATGCTGTTATTTATTACGAGAAGTATGTTGTTATCCAGCCTGGTGTTGTAGAGGGTATGAAGAATGCCGATACGGATGAGGATTTGAATGGTTCTCATAAGTTCGACCTTCTTTCAGAGGATGAATACCTCGATATCCTTGATAATAAACTCCCAGAAGGCAATGAGCGTCTAGATGATTCTGACCCAAGTAAGTTTATTGCTAAGATGGGTGCAGAGGCTGTCTATGATTTGTTAACTGGTATCGATCTTGATCGTCTTGCTGGCGAATTACGTGATCGTGCCACAACTGACTCTAGTCAGCAACGTAAGACAGATGCCTTGAAGCGTCTTCAAGTAGTAGAGGGCTTCCGTCAGTCAATAGGTGTAAATAGACCAGAGTGGATGATCATGAAGATTATCCCTGTTACTCCACCAGAGCTTCGTCCATTGGTTCCATTGGATGGTGGTCGCTTTGCAACATCAGACCTTAACGACCTCTATCGTCGTGTTATCATCCGTAACAATCGTTTGAAGCGTTTGATGGAGATCAAAGCTCCTGAGGTTATTCTGCGTAATGAGAAGCGTATGCTTCAGGAAGCTGTTGACTCTCTCTTTGACAACAGCCGTAAGTCATCAGCTGTTAAGAGTGAGAGTAATCGTCCTTTGAAGTCTCTTTCTGACTCATTGAAGGGTAAGCAAGGACGTTTCCGTCAGAACCTCCTCGGTAAACGTGTCGACTATTCTGCACGTTCAGTTATCGTTGTTGGTCCTGAGTTGAAGATGGGTGAGTGCGGTCTTCCTAAGTTGATGGCAGCAGAGCTTTACAAACCATTCATCATCCGCAAGCTCATCGAGCGCGGTATCGTGAAGACTGTAAAGAGTGCTAAGAAGATAGTAGACCGTCGTGAGCCTGTAATTTGGGATATCCTTGAGAATGTAATGAAGGGTCACCCAGTGATGTTGAACCGTGCTCCGACACTTCACCGTTTGGGTATTCAAGCATTCCAGCCTAAGCTCATTGAGGGTAAGGCTATCCAGCTGCACCCATTGGCATGTACAGCGTTCAATGCCGACTTCGATGGTGACCAGATGGCTGTTCACCTCCCATTGAGTAATGAGGCAGTCTTAGAGACTCAGATTTTGATGCTTCAGAGCCATAACATCCTTAACCCTGCTAATGGTGCACCTATCACCGTTCCTTCACAGGATATGGTGCTTGGTCTCTACTATATTACTAAGATTCGTCCAGGCGCTAAGGGTGAAGGCCTATCATTCTATGGTTCGGAAGAGGCTATCATTGCTTACAATGAGAAGAAGTGCGACCTTCATGCTCAAGTAAAGGTTGTTGTTGACGACCTTGTAGGTGGTAAGATACAGAAGCGAATGGTTGAAACCTCTGTTGGTCGTGTTATTGTTAACCAGATTATCCCAACCGAGATCGGTTTCTTCAATGGTATTATCTCAAAGAAGTCACTCCGTGGTCTTATTGCTGATGTAATTAAGGCTGTCGGTATGGCACGTGCTTGTGAGTTCCTTGATGGTATCAAGAACCTCGGTTACCACATGGCATACGTAGCAGGTCTATCCTTCAACTTGGACGATATCATCGTTCCTGTAGAGAAGAAAGACATTGTTGGTAAGGGTCAGGATGAGGTTGATCAGGTGAAGGCTAACTACGAAATGGGTTTCATCACTGATAAGGAGCGTTACAACCAGGTAATTGATGCGTGGACACACGTTAACAATAACCTTAAGGCAAGTGTGATGAAGCACATGACCGAGGCCGACCAGGGATTCAACGCTGTATATATGATGCTTGACTCTGGTGCCCGTGGTTCTTCTGACCAGATTGCTCAGCTTGCTGGTATGCGTGGTCTTATGGCTAAGCCACAGAAGGCTGGTGCTGAAGGTGCACAGATTATTGAGAACCCTATCATCTCTAACTTTAAGGAGGGTATGTCAGTGTTGGAGTACTTTATTGCTTCACACGGTGCTCGTAAGGGTTTGGCTGATACCGCTATGAAGACAGCTGATGCCGGATACTTGACACGTCGTCTTGTTGACGTTTCTCATGATGTTATCATTAATGAGGAGGATTGTGGTTCACTCCGCGGTCTTGAGTGTCGCGCCTTGAAGAGTGGTGACGAGACTATAGCAACTCTTTACGAGCGAATCTTGGGTCGTGTGTCTGTTCACGATGTTGTAAACCCTACAACAGGCGAGATTATTGTTGCAGCAGGTGAGGAAATCACTGAAGCAAAGGCACAGGCTATTGAGGATTCTCCTATTGAGATGGTTGAGATTCGCTCTGTACTTACTTGTGAGAGCAAGAAGGGTGTATGTAAGAAGTGTTATGGTCGTAACCTTGCTACTGCTCGCATGGTACAGATGGGTGAGGCTGTTGGTGTCATTGCAGCGCAAGCTATTGGTGAGCCTGGTACACAGCTTACACTTCGTACGTTCCACGCCGGTGGTGTCGCTGGTAACGCAGCCGCTAACGCAACTATCACTGCTAAGAACGAAGCTAAGATTGAGTTTGATGAACTTCGTACCGTACCATTCGTTGATGACGATGATAAGGAATGCCAGATGGTAGTCAGTCGATTGGCTGAAATCCGCTTTGTCGATCCAAACACTGGTATCGTATTACTTACTGATAACGTACCTTATGGTAGCTCTCTCTACTTCAAGTCAGGCGATAGGGTACAGAAGGGTGATGTAATCTGTAAGTGGGACCCATTCAATGCCGTTATCGTTAGTGAATATGAAGGTGTACTTCGTTTACACGATGTTGTTGAAGGTGTAACCTATAAGGCAGAAACCGATGATGCAACTGGTTTGACTGAGCGTATCATCACCGATTCTCGTGATAAGACAAAGGTTCCAACTGTAGACATTGTTAAGGTTGGTGCTAAGAAGGGTGACGATGGTCAATATGCAGCTAGTGACATCCTCGGAACTTATAACCTCCCTGTTGGTGGTCACTTGGAACAAGTTCTCCAGGATGGCGCAGAGATCAAGACTGGTATGACACTTGTTAAGATTCCACGCTCTGTTGGTGGTGCTGGTGATATCACGGGTGGTCTTCCACGTGTTACCGAGCTCTTCGAGGCTCGTAACCCATCTAACCCTGCTGTCGTATCTGAGATTGATGGTGAGATTACAATGGGTAAGGTAAAACGTGGTAATCGTGAGATTGTGGTAACATCTAAGACTGGCGAGCAACGCAAGTACCTTGTTAGCTTGTCAAAGCAGATTCTGGTACAGGAGCATGACGCTGTTCGTGCTGGTACCCCATTGTCAGACGGTATTATCACTCCAGCTGATATCCTTTCTATCATGGGTCCAACAGCCGTTCAGGAGTATATTGTGAATGAGGTGCAGGACGTTTATCGTCTACAAGGTGTGAAGATTAATGACAAGCACTTTGAGATTATCGTCCGTCAGATGATGCGTAAGGTACGTATTGATGACCCAGGTGATACAACATTCTTGGAGCAAGAGTTAGTTGATAAGCTCGACTTTACTGAAGAGAATGATCGTATCTGGGGTAAGAAGGTAGTTACCGATCCAGGCGACTCTGAGAACTGCTATAAGGGGCAGATTCTCTCAGTACGCAAGTTGCGTGATGAGAACTCTAGCTTGAAGCGTCGTGACCTCAAACTTGTTCAGGTTCGTGATGCCGTACAAGCAACAGCAACTCAGATCCTGCAAGGTATCACCCGTGCTGCCCTTGGTACGAAGAGCTTCATGAGTGCAGCATCGTTCCAGGAGACAACAAAGGTACTCAACGAGGCTGCTATTCGTGGTAAGAGTGATTGCCTTGAGGGCATGAAGGAGAACGTAATTTGCGGTCACCTCATCCCAGCCGGTACTGGTCTTCGCCAGTGGCAGAAGATTGTTGTTGGCTCACAAGAGGAACACGAGCGTATGGAGGCAAATAAGAAGAATGTTATAGATTATGCCAATCAAGAAGTAGCTGAAGCTACAAAAGAATAATTTATAGCATCCAATTCATAAAGATAAGAGGGGTTCATGGCGTTATGCTGTGAAGCCCCTCTTTTCATTGTAAGGTGTTCTGTACTTTATACCTTATCATCCTTTCGATTGAAGCGGTGCTTATTAACAGGCAAGGAGAGGCTTTGCTTTACTTCAAAGTAGCATCTTCTATCTTATAGTAAGCTACCTGTTGCTTTTCTCCTTAGGGCAATGAGCAATGTTCTGACTTGTACTGATATAGGTAGACACATTTAATACTAATAAAAAAATGTGTTATCATTATGAGTAAAATTTACAAGCATTACAGCGAAGAAGCGAAGCTTTCTCTCATCCGCTCTTATTACCAATCAGGTCAGTCAAAGAAAAGGTTCTGCATATCCCATGATATATGTGGTATCAGACTATTAAATAGTTGGCTAAAGAAATATGAAAGTAGGCAAGAAATGGTATCTTTGTGCTCAGAACCAGAATCAGTAGAAGATATGGCAAATCGAAGCAAAGACAGCTACAAAGAAGAGAATGCACAGCTAAAGAAGCGCATCAAGGATTTGGAGAAAGCTCTAGACTACTCCAAACTGGAAACTTTAGCCCGTGATATACTGATCGATAAGGCAGAAGAATACTTTGATATCTCCATACGAAAAAAATCTGGGGCCAAGCAGCGTTAGAACTGGTCAACGAACGAGCCCATAAGGTCTCTGTCGTTTGCAAGCTGTTTGGTCATTGTCGTCAGGCTTTCTACCAGTCAAAGACTGACATTATAAAGGAGCAGGAACATGAACGTAAAGTCATAGAATCCGTCCAAGAGATTCGTACAGAGGATGCAGGTATAGGCGGTTTACAAGCTGTGGCTGATGCTCATCGCCATGTATGGTCGTGACTTCGTTCCTGGTCGTGACAGCTTCTTCAATCTCTTACGTCGTAAAGGTTTAATGCTTCCCAAGCCCAAACCTCGTCATACAACAAACTCAAATCATCGTTATCATAAATGGAAAAATCGTATAAAAGACTTCGTTCCCACAGCGGCCAACCAGCTCTGGGTAGCAGATATAACCTACATTCCATTGGCAGCAGGCGATGTATGTTATCTGCACCTCATTACAGATGCCTATTCCCATAAGGTTGTAGGCTGGATATTGGCTGATACTCTCCGTGCTGCCATAACGCTAAAAGCTTTGGATATGGCAATAGAAGAAGCCAAAGCAATGAGAAGTACGGATACCCTACCAGGACTTATTCATCATTCCGATCGTGGCGTACAATACTGTTGCGATGCCTACGTAAAGAAACTTCAAGACAATGAAATATCCATTTCTATGACCGAGGATTATAACCCTACAGACAACGCCATTGCGGAAAGTATTAATGGTAAAATAAAGGTAGAATGTGTCTATCGAACTCGCTTCAATACCTTTGAGCATGCCCACAAGGTGATCCAGCGATACATTCACTTCTACAACTATTGCCGACCGCACATGAGCATTGGATACAAGGTTCCACAGGTCGTCCACTTCGAGCAAGGCACACAGAAAAGAATGTGGAAGAATAAAGTTTATCCACAAAAGGATAGCAGGAATGGTAACAATCCACTATCTTTGCCAAGCCAGACTACAAATCGCTAATGAAGGTGTATGTCAATAAGCATAAAACAGAATGCTCCATCGAGGGGCATCCAGTTTTGCCACACAAGCCAAGCCACAAGCTCTGCGTATCCAATAAAGACCAAGTGTCTAGCTTTCCAGCATGGATTCTCAACTTGTGTCTAGCTTTCCAGTAGACTTACAAAAAGACTGTCTACTTATTCAGCTAATATAACAAAAAAGTGTCTAGTCAAATCAGGAAAAGTCACATTATAAAGGAGCGGGAGCATGAACGTAAAGTCATAGAATCCGTCCAAGAGATTCGTACAGAGGATGCAGGTATAGGCGGTTACAAGCTGTGGCTGATGCTCATAGCCATGTATGGTCGTAACTTCGTTCCTGGTCGTGACAGCTTCTTCAATCTCTTACGTCGTAAAGGTTTAATGCTTCCCAAGCCCAAACCTCGTCATACAACAAACTCAAATCATCGTTATCATAAATGGAAAAATCGTATAAAAGACTTCGTACCCACAGCAGCCAACCAGCTCTGGGTAGCAGATATAACCTACATTCCATTGGCAGCAGGCGATGTATGTTATCTGCACCTCATTACAGATGCCTATTCCCATAAGGTTGTAGGCTGGATATTGGCTGATACTCTCCGTGCTGCCATAACGCTAAAAGCTTTGGATATGGCAATAGAAGAAGCCAAAGCAATGAGAAGTACGGATACCCTACCAGGACTTATTCATCATTCCGATCGTGGCGTACAATACTGTTGCGATGCCTACGTAAAAGAAACTTCAAGACAATGGAATATCCATTTCTATGACCGAGGATTACAACCCTACAGACAACGCCATTGCGGAAAGTATTAATGGTAAAATAAAGGTAGAATGTGTCTATCTAACTCGCTTCAATACCTTTGAGCATGCCCACAAGGTAATCCAGCGATACATTCACTTCTACAACTATTGCCGACCGCACATGAGCATTGGATACAAGGTTCCCACAGGTCGTCCACTTCGAGCAAGGCACACAGAAAAGAATGTGGAAGAATAAAGTTTATCCACAAAAGGATAGCAGGAATGGTAACAATCCACTATCTTTGCCAAGCCAGACAACAAATCGCTAATGAAGGTGTATGTCAATAAGCATAAAACTGAATGCTCCATCGAGGGGCATCCAGTTTTGCCACACAAGCCAAGCCACAAGATCTGCGTATCCAATAAAGACCAAGTGTCTAGCTTTCCAGAATGGATTCTCAACTTGTGTCTAGCTTTCCAGTAGACTTACAAAAAGACTGTCTACTTATTCAGCTAATATAACAAAAAAGTGTCTAGTCAAATCAGGAAAAGTCATTCCCGCACTGGAACGTCCATGTTCCCATACTGGAACGTTAATGTTCCCACGCTGGAACGTCAATGTTCCTACGCTGGAACATCAATGTTCCTTATGCGGTATGTCTTTGTTCCTAATAGGGAAGATGCTGAATCATCTTGAGTAATGGGGAAGAAGTTAAGGTCATAAAGAGAGGGAAGTTGTATGATTTTGAATGGTTAGACAAGGAGATTACATAAGGAAAGATACTTGTTAGAAGGGCTTTTATTTATCTTTTTTAGTAGTTTTTTATACATTCGTTTGCCTCGTGGCATATTATTTCGTATTTTTGCAAGTGTTACTTATGATTTGAATCATTACGTAATTTGATGGCGATGAATACTCTACAGACCGATTTATAACAAGTGAATGATTAATTTAAAATATAACTATTATGCCCCGATTGATATATCTTGTTTATTCTGTCTAATGGCTTTGAATGTTGAGGCACAAGGCTTGAGACTCCCCACTAGACGGCAACATTCTACGGCTCCTGCTGTAAGAGTAACAGTGAAGAAGCCTGCACCACAGCGTAAAGTCGTTGTGAATAGACCACGTGTTGTTAAGCCACATTCGGTGCAACCCCGTCCGTCTAGACCCGTTAGCGACTATGACGTATATGTATATGATGATTGTCCTACTGCAACGAAGAAATCGAAATCCAAGAGCCGTAATTCGTGCGAGGACTCTGATTGTGAAGAGTCTGAATACGATAGTTCGGATGAGATGTCGTCAGAAGATGCTGATAAAATTTATACGATTGCAGAACAAATGCCTTCGTTTAAGGGGAATGTGAATGCTTGGTTGTCTAGCCATTTACAATATCCAGCAGTGGCAGCTGAAAATGGTATCCAAGGTCGTGTTATTGTGAAGTTCGTTGTGGAGAGTGATGGTAGTGTTAGTCAAGCACAGGTTGTAAGAGGAGTTGACCCATCACTCGATCGAGAAGCGTTGCGCGTTGTGAATAGTATGCCTGCATGGAATCCAGGTATGAATCATGGAAAGCCTGCTAATGTCTGGTTTACTCTTCCTATTGGATTTAAACTACAATAATTATCAATGTCACATATCTAAAAACCTTATCATAATGAGAAAATACCTATTACTAAGTTTCGTGTTCGCCCTTATCTCCTTGTTGTCATCTTGTCAGAAAGAGGATAGTGTAGCAGAGTATATACCTTTCAGATCAGAAAAGGATGGTAAATGGGGATTTATTAATTTAGATGGAGATGTACTCTTAGAAGATGAATTTAAGAGCGAGCCAACCATCGTGTCGAATGACCGATTCTTTGTTAAGAATAAAGCAGGGTATTGGGAGATGTACACCGCTGATAAGAATACAAGACAAGTAGGTAAGGAGTATGTGCAAGCAGGAGCTTTATTGAGGATGTTGCCCCTGTCGTTGAGAAAGGTAAAGCTATTGACTTTATTGATAAGAACGGCAAAGTAAGGTTTACATTGGGTAATGTAGATGGCGTAGCTATTACTTCGTGTAGGAACTTTACTGATGGACTTGCAGTGTTTAAGTGTGGCGGCTATTATGGAGCAATTGACGCATCAGGTAATGTAGTTATAAAGCCAGACTATCTTGTACTGGAATCAGCTAAGGATGGTAAGTTCATAGGAGTTCACAACAAATATAAGGGAGTAAAAGATAGATCTAAGGTTAAAATAACCGTGTTGGATACGTCTGGTAAGGTTCTTTCTGAGTTCCCCTTAGCAAAGATTTCCGATGGTGTTGATTATTTCTGTGATGATGTCTTGGCTGTAGCAAAGGAGGGTACCGATGGTAATAATTATTGGGGACTTATCAATGAGAAAGGGGAGTGGATTCTTCATGCCTCCCATAAGATACGATCTATTAAAGGAATGAGGAATGGTAAGTTCATCTTTAGTGATGGTGAACAATGTGGCTTAATGGACTTTAATGGTGAAGTTCTGATACGTCCAAAATATTCAAATATTAAGTTTACGGGGGCTAGCCAGCTCTTTGTTCTTGATGACCATACTGATCCGCAATGGAAACTTATTACCGAGGAGGAGGATGTTGTTTCTCCTAATGAGTTTGATGATGTTTATCCTTTGTCAGGTGATAAAGTATTTTGTTAAGGATGATGGTGATAGTTGGATTATTATAGATGATAAGGGTAAAGAAGTTAAGACGAAAGCTGATATTTATGAGTTCAGCTATAATCAGGGAGACACCGAGTTTGAAAGTCAGTACTTAGATCTTACGTCATTCATTAACCAATTACATATAAAGAAGGATGGGATCTTGGGGCTTAACCTAACCATGGAAGTAGCAGATGTCATAAAGTCGTTTAGTTTCCTAGATAAGCAGTATGGAGAAGGCGATTTTAGCAACAATGCTTCATCGTATCGATATTCTAATGATATTAGTGTTGACTTGAACTTCAACAATGTGAAGTTTCAGATAGCTGCTTTGTTTGATGATAATGTTGCTGATTACACTTTCTCATCAGGCTTTAGTAATATTAGTCCTAATCAAATATCTGTTACCTTCTACAATGAAAAGCTATTAAAAGGACATTTGAGTCAGCTTACGAGAAGTTTAAAGGCGAAGCTGAAGAAGGTGGGTACGGTTGTCAAGGAGACAGAGTATGCGTTGATAGTCGCTAGTGGCAATGCTTATTATTTTGTGGGTAGCGATGGTGATAAGGTTTATTTGAATTATGGTAATTTTGATGTTAATGCCATAAACCTTAATATGTTTACGGGTAGTGATGATGCTGTTACGACCACAAGTGACTCATATGCAGATGATACGGAGTACGCTGATAGTGTTTGTCTAGATTCTGCCATAGCCTATTAGTCGATTCGTTGTTCTGTACAGACCTTTGATAAGTTCTGTAAAACTATTGCGTTAAGATTTGGGTAAGTGCAATGAAAGTATTACCTTTGCATAAGCTAGACCCTACGAGGCATATAAGTTGTAGATAATGCTTAACCTTGTTCGGTTTATTCAAGCAATACAAACGAATTATTTATCTAAATCTTTTAAGTAAAATGGACAATAACAATCAGAATCAAGAGGGACAGCAGTTGCAGATTGATCTCTCACCAGAAATCGCTAATGGTGTTTATACAAACTTCCAGATAATCTCTCACTCTAGTTCAGAGTTTGTGCTCGACTTGCTACACTTCTTCCAGGTGTTCCAAAGGCAACAGTTACCAGTCGTGTTATCATCGCTCCAGAGCATGCTCTTCGTCTTCTTGCAGCTTTGCAGGATAATGTAGTACGCTATGAGAAAGAGTTTGGTAAGATTGATCGCCACGAACCAAAAGAGCAGGGGCCACGCACTATTGCTCCATTCGGAAATGGTAAGGCTGAAGCGTAAGCAATCCTTTAATATTTAAATACTTGATAGTCGTCTCCTTGTTGGGGGCGACTTTCTGTTTTGAGGTGAACTAGTAGTTATACTCTCTTCTCCTAATCATTAACCTTTATCGTCCATTAACTCTAACCTTAACTATCATCAACCTCTAACCTTAACTATCATCAACCTCTAACTTTAACTATCAGCAAACCTAACCTTAACTATCATCAAACCTAACCTTTACATCTTCTAACCCTAACCTTTATATCTACCAACCCTAACCTTTTTGAGTCCTAATTATTGATATTTGAACTTGAAACGTTCCTTCCCTTGACTATGTTCCACTAGGTAAAAAGCCTAAAAGTAGAAGTTGGATGATAGAGGGTGTCACTTCTTTTTCTTTCTCTGTTTGCAAAGGTAAGTAGAATCTTTCTGATAACCATCGTTTTTCAGTATGCTAGAGTAACAAGTTCTGCAAATACCATTGTAACCATCTGGTTTACAGGTGGATAAGTATAAATAGAAAAAGCCTCTCCGAAGCCTCCCCAAGCCCCTCCGAAAGGAGGGGATGTCCTTTCCCACACAAGGGGCATACAATAGATAACGGGTAATTAGCGTGCAAGTTAACGTGCTAATTACTATCATTGTTACTCCAGCAATCGAAGTAATTATAGTTTTGAACTTTGAATTTTGAATTATACGAGGGCGTCAGCTTCCGTGGATTCCCATGTTCCGCAAGGAACTCTGTGTGCCTCGGCTTTTGTGCCATCCGTGCATTCCGTGTCAAAAATAAATTCCAGCACTTCGGTGCAGAAATCTTAAACACAGAGTGCACAGACGTTTACTGCCAGGAGATTACACAGAGTACCTAAAGGTACAAAGAAGCCACAGAAAAGCCTCCCCCCCGACCCCTCCGAAGGGAGGGGAGACAAGGTTTGCAAGTATTTGCAGAAATTATCAAAAGAAAGAACCAAGATTTCTTATCTCCCTCGTGTGCGCATAGGCACTCCCCTCCTTTCGGAGGGGGCGGGGGAGGCCTCTCCTAACGTGCATACCAATCACAAAATCACAATCACAAAATCACAAAAAGGATTTTCAACATACAAAAGAGATTCCTATATATAATATAATACCTTATTAATAAATAATAATATATAATGATACATTATATACATAAAGAAAAAGCATGATACTACCATAATTGATTTTTGTGATTTTGTGATTATGATTTTGTGATTGACGTGATTGCACCTTCATTCTTTGAATTTAATTATTTCAGGTTAGTAAGATTTAAATAGCTTATTACTTTTATCCTTTCATCAATCTATTGAGTCATACTGCTTGTTTTTTTAAATAACTTATCAATTTTCGAAGTAATTGCTTACTTTTGCAAACAAAAAATATCTCAATGAGTATTATCGTATTTACTATTCTCTTATTGTTAGGTGCCTATTGTGCAGGTTTGTTAGGCTCCTTGACAGGTTTGGGGGGAGGAGTAATTGTCATTCCTCTACTCACTTTAGTTTTCGGTATCGACTTCCATTATGCCATTGGAGCAGCTTTGGTTGCTTCCATAGCAACCTCTTCTGGTTCGGCTAGTGCTTATGTAAAAGAAGGAATGACCAATATTCGGTTAGGAATGTTTCTTGAGATAGCAACAAGTATTGGTGCCGTTATTGGTGCTGCAGTTGCTTTGTGGATGCCTACTAATGGTATCGCTATCGTTTTCGGAGCAGTTCTCCTTCTCACAATAGCCTTACAATTTCGTCAGAAAGCCGATTATGTCAATGTAAAAGGTAGTCGATTAGCGATGAAACTGAAGCTTTTTGGCTCCTATCCTACGAAGGAAGGGAAGTTGCAAAAATACGAACTAACCAACGTGTCGGGTGGCTTTTCTGTGATGGTACTTGCTGGAGCATTGTCTGGCCTATTAGGAATTGGTAGTGGAGCATTAAAGGTGTTGGCTATGGACGGATGCATGAAAGTCCCATTTAAGGTTAGTACAACAACGAGTAATTTCATGATAGGTGTAACAGCTGTAACCTCCGCCGTCGTTTATCTACAGCGTGGTTATATAGAGCCAGGTCTTGCCTTTCCAATAATGGTGGGCGTGTTAGCAGGCGCAATGAGTGGAGCAAAGTTACTGAAACACTTAGATGTGAAAGTATTGAGAAAGATATTTGCTGTTGCCATATTGTTGGCAGCATTAAACATGATATATAATGGCATAATAGGAAAGTTCTAATATGGAAGATAATAGAAACACTAAGAATGATATGAACACTCTGATAGGCAATACTTTGCGTATTGGAGTCTTCACGGCATGTATCATTGCACTGATAGGTGGTATATGGTATGTTGTAAGTACTTCGGGATCAGCATTACCAGATTATAAAGTTTTCTCTAAAGGAGCCGAAAGTTATACAACTTTTGAAGGAATCTTTAAATCCGTATTTGCGATGTCAGCTACAGGTTGGGTACAATTAGGCGTAGTCGTTCTCATGCTCACACCAGTAATGCGTGTCATATTATCATTGGTAGATTTCAGCATCCAACGTGACTGGCTATATGTGGTCATAACGGGTATTGTTCTCCTCATTATTGTCATGAACTCACTTGTTGGAGTGGGGTAAGGTGTGTTAAATAATAAGTAAAAAGTTATTTATTGTTAACGTGGGTAATTTGTGAACTTATTATTTTTCTTATTATTAGGTCATTTGAGGGAATATTCGTACCTTTGCAACCCGAAACAATAGAGTAAATTATAGCGTTCTTAGACGTTTTACTCTTGTTTGTAATGGATTGAAAAATAAACAAAAATAAATATATAACAATAAAAAAAGTAAAAATTATGCCTACTATTTCACAATTAGTAAGAAAGGGCAGAAAGGACATCGTAGACAAGAGCAAGTCACCTGCTTTGGACAACTGTCCACAGCGTCGTGGTGTTTGTGTTCGTGTTTACACAACAACTCCTAAGAAGCCTAATTCGGCAATGCGTAAGGTTGCCCGTGTTCGTTTGACCAACCAGAAGGAGGTTAACTCTTACATCCCAGGAGAGGGTCACAACTTGCAGGAGCACAGTATTGTTCTCGTTCGTGGTGGTCGTGTAAAGGACCTTCCTGGTGTACGTTATCACATCGTTCGTGGTACTCTTGATACCGCAGGTGTTGCCAATCGTACACAGCGTCGTTCTAAGTACGGTGCTAAGCGTCCAAAGGCAGCTAAGAAGTAATATCTGCGTTGTTCAAAGGCAACAAAGAAACTTCAATCCATAAAGCCGAGGTGCAACGGCCGGTGATGGTCGATGCTCCAAGGCTCTTTCAAAAAGAATAAACTAAAAACAAACAGTTTTGCTGGAGATTTGTAATCACAAAGGTTGAGTAAACGCCCAAGAGAGGGTGTTGAAGAACGAAAGACGACAGCCTCCGCAGAATTAAAGTTTAAAATAAAAAATGAGAAAAGCAAAACCAAAGAAGCGTGTAATCCTTCCAGATCCAAAGTTCAATGATCAGAAGGTATCAAAGTTCGTAAATCATTTGATGTATGATGGTAAAAAGAATACCTCATACGAAATCTTCTATGCAGCCCTCGATATCGTAGGCGGTAAGATGAAGGATGAAGAGAAGTCTCCACTTGAGGTGTGGAAGCAGGCTCTTGATAACATCACTCCACAGGTAGAGGTAAAGAGCCGCCGTATTGGTGGTGCTACTTTCCAGGTACCAACAGAGATTCGTCCTGATCGTAAGGAGAGTGTGTCAATGAAGAATATGATTGCTTTTGCACGTAAGCGTGGTGGTAAGAGTATGGCTGATAAGCTTGCATCTGAAATTATGGATGCTTTCAATAACCAAGGTGGTGCTTATAAGCGTAAGGAAGATATGCACCGCATGGCTGAGGCTAACCGTGCATTTGCTCACTTCAGATTCTAATCAAGTTATTATAATAAGGTAAAAAGAAATGGCAAATCACGATTTACATTTGACTCGTAATATCGGTATTATGGCACACATCGATGCCGGTAAGACGACAACATCTGAACGTATTCTTTTTTATACAGGTAAGACTCACAAGATTGGTGAGGTTCATGATGGTGCTGCTACCATGGACTGGATGGCGCAGGAGCAGGAGCGTGGTATCACAATTACATCTGCTGCTACAACATGTAACTGGAACTACCTTGGCAAGTCTTATAAGATTAACTTGATTGATACTCCGGGACACGTTGACTTTACTGCTGAGGTAGAGCGTTCACTTCGTGTTCTTGATGGTGCAGTTGCTACTTATTCTGCAGCTGATGGTGTACAGCCACAATCAGAGACTGTATGGCGTCAGGCTGATAAGTACAATGTTCCACGTATTGGTTATGTAAACAAGATGGACCGCTCTGGTGCTGACTTCTACGAGACAGTACAGCAGATGAAGGATATTCTTGGTGCTAACCCAATCGCTATTCAGATTCCTATCGGTGCAGAGGAGAACTTTAAGGGTGTAGTAGACCTCATCAAGATGAAGGCTATCTTGTGGCACGATGAGACTATGGGTGCTGAATACGATATAGAGGATATCCCAGCTGATCTTGCTGATGAGGCTGCAGAGTGGCGTGAGAAGTTGCTCGAGGGTGCAGCTAACTACGACGATGAGTTGATGGAGATGTATCTTGAAGGTCAGGATATTCCAGAGGATAAAATTATTGCTGCTATTCGCAAGGGTTGTATCTCAATGGAATGCTGCCCAATGCTCCTCGGTTCTTCTTATAAGAACAAGGGTGTACAGCCTCTTCTCGACTATGTTTGTGCTTTCTTTGCCTTCTCCATTGGATACACCAGCTATTGTAGGTGTTAATCCAGATACTGAGGAAGAAGAGTCTCGTAAGCCAAGCGAGAACGAGCCTACTGCAGCGTTGGCATTTAAGATTGCTACTGATCCATTCATGGGTCGCTTGGTATTCTTCCGTGTTTACTCAGGTAAGGTTTCTGCTGGATCTTATGTATTCAATACACGTTCTGGTAAGAAGGAGCGTATCAGCCGTCTGTTCCAGATGAACTCTAATAAGGAAATTCCTATGGAGTCTATCGACGCAGGTGATATCGGTGCTGGTGTAGGTTTCAAGGATATTCGTACTGGTGATACCCTCTGTGATGAGAATGCACCAATCATCCTTGAGTCTATCACATTCCCTGATACTGTAATCTCTATTGCAGTTGAGCCAAAGAGCCAGGCAGATGTTGCTAAGCTCGATAATGGTCTTGCTAAGCTTGCAGAGGAGGATCCAACATTCACCGTTCGTACTGACGAGCAGAGTGGTCAGACTATTATCTCTGGTATGGGTGAGCTTCACCTTGATATTATCATCGACCGTTTGAAGCGTGAGTTCAAGGTAGAGTGTAACCAGGGTAAGCCACAGGTTAACTACAAAGAGGCTATTACAAAGGCTGCACAGAGCCGTGAGACTTATAAGAAGCAGTCTGGTGGTCGTGGTAAGTTTGCTTGTATCGATGTAACAATCGAGCCAAAGATGAGGATTACGAAGAGGGCGACTTGCAGTTTATCAATGTCGTTAAGGGTGGTAACGTACCTAAGGAGTTCATTCCATCAGTAGAGAAGGGTTTCAAAGACTGTCTCAATAGTGGTGTACTCGGTGGTTTCCCATTGACAGGTCTTAAGGTTACTTTGACTGATGGTTCTTTCCACCCAGTTGACTCTGACCAGTTGTCATTCGAACTCGTAGCTCATCAAGCATTCAAGGTTCTTTGTCCTAAGGCTGGTCCTGTTCTTATGGAGCCTATCATGAAGGTAGAGGTTGTTACTCCAGAGGAGAACATGGGTGATGTTATCGGTGACTTGAATAAGCGTCGTGGTCTTGTACAGGGTATGGAAGAAGCTCGTAGCGGTGCTCGTATCGTTAAGGCTATGGTTCCATTGGCAGAGATGTTCGGTTACGTAACTGCTCTCCGTACAATTACCTCTGGTCGTGCTACTTCTTCTATGGAGTATGATCACCACTCACCAGTATCAAGCTCTCTTGCAAAGGAGATTCTTGATGAGTTGAAGGGTAACTCAGACCTTGTTAAGTAAAGAATATAAGGAAGTGCTCTCTCATAGCGAATGACTCTTATGAGGGAGCAACCTTTATGTATATTAATAATAAATAATAAATTAAACATGAGTCAGAAGATTCGTATTAAGCTGAAGTCTTACGACCACCAGTTGGTTGACAAGTCAGCAGAGAAGATTGTGAAGGCTGTAAAGGCAACAGGTGCTATTGTTAGCGGTCCTATTCCATTGCCAACACACAAGCGTATTTACACTGTAAACCGCTCTACATTCGTTAACAAGAAGTCACGTGAGCAGTTCCAGCTCTCAGATTTCAAGCGTCTCATCGATATTTACAGCTCTACAGCAAAGACTGTTGATGCTTTGATGAAGCTTGAGTTGCCTTCAGGTGTTGAGGTTGAAATCAAGGTGTAGTCATCTGTTGACAAATAAGAAACAAATTAATACAAAAAGCATTTACATTCATTTTAAAATCATTAATTGAAATGCCAGGATTATTAGGAAAGAAAATCGGAATGACATCCGTTTTCAGTGCCGACGGTAAGAATGTTCCGTGCACTGTTATCGAAGCTGGTCCTTGTGTTGTAACCCAGGTTAAAACCGTAGAAAAGGATGGTTACAAGGCTGTTCAGTTAGGTTTCGGCGAGGCTAAAGAGAAGAGAACTTCTAAGCCACAGCAGGGACACTTTAAGAAAGCCGGCACAACACCAAAGAAGCACTTGGCCGAGTTCAAGTTTGACGAGGAATATAACCTCGGTGACACTATTACTGTTGAATTGTTCAATGACGTTAAGTTTGTAGACGTTGTAGGTACATCTAAGGGTAAAGGTTTCCAAGGTGTTGTAAAGCGTCACGGATTCGGTGGTGTAGGTCAGTCTACTCACGGTCAGGATGACCGCGCTCGTAAGCCGGGTTCTATTGGTGCTTGTTCTTACCCAGCTAAGGTCTTCAAGGGCATGCGCATGGGCGGCCAGATGGGAGGCGACAGAGTAACTACTCAGAACCTTCAGGTGTTAAAGGTTATTCCAGAGCACAATCTTATCCTTGTTAAGGGTAGTGTTGCTGGATGTAATGGTTCAACCGTAATAATTAAAAGAAGTAATGGATATTAACGTATTAGATATCAAAGGTCAGGAGACCGGCCGTAAGGTAACTCTTAACGAGAATATCTTCGGAATTGAGCCTAACGATCACGTCCTCTATCTCGCAGTTAAGCAGTATCTCGCTGATCAGCGTCAGGGTACAGCTAAGTCAAAGGAAAGAAGTGAGCACGCTGGTTCTACTCGTAAGTTGGGTCGTCAGAAGGGCGGCGGCGGTGCTCGTCGTGGTGATATCAATTCTCCAGTCCTCGTAGGTGGTGGTCGTGTATTCGGTCCTAAGCCACGCGATTACAGCTTCAAGCTGAATAAGAAGGTAAAGGTTCTTGCTCGTAAGTCTGCATTGGCTTATAAGGCACAGGATAATGCTATTGTTGTAGTAGAAGATTTCAATCTTGATGCTCCAAAGACTAAAGATTTCGTAAATATTGCGAAAAATCTTAAAGTTGATAGCAAGAAAGTCCTTCTCGTTTTGCCAGAAGTAGAGAAAAACGTATATTTGTCAGCTCGTAATCTGCAGAAGGCTGAGGTTATGACTGCTTCACAGGTAAATTCATACAAAGTTTTGAATGCTGATGTAGTAGTTATTACAGAAAACTCTCTGAAGGTTATTGACGAAATCTTAACCAAGTAATAATTAGGAGACAAGAAGAATTATGGGATTTATCATTAAACCAGTGGTCACTGAAAGATGACCAAGTTGACAGACAAGTCTTCTGAGGATAAGGTTGTAAAGCACAAGGGTGAGAAGAGAACTATTTTGGCACAGCCAAAGTATGGTTTCATCGTTAAGCCTGAGGCCAACAAGCTTGAGATTAAGAAAGAAGTTGAGGCTTTGTACAACGTTACAGTAGTAGATGTGAATACCGTTCGTTACGCAGGTAAGCGTCAAGCACGTTATACCAAGGCAGGTCTTGTGAAAGGACAGAAGAACGCATTCAAGAAGGCTATCGTCACTTTGAAGAATGGCGATTCAATCGATTTTTATAGCAATATTTAAATAAAAAATGGCAGTACGTAAATTAAACCCGGTTACACCGGGACAAAGACACAAGGTTATTGGCACGTTCGAGGATATTACTGCATCCGTGCCAGAGAAGTCTCTCGTTTACGGTAAACGTTCTACCGGTGGTCGAAACAACACCGGTAAGATGACTGTCCGCTATATAGGCGGTGGTCACAAGAAGAAGTATCGTCTTATCGACTTCAAGCGAGAGAAAGATGGTGTTCCAGCTGTAGTGAAAACAATCGAGTATGATCCTAACAGATCAGCTCGTATTGCGCTGTTATACTATGCTGATGGTGAAAAACGTTACATTATTGCTCCTAACGGACTGCAGGTTGGTGCAACACTAATGTCAGGTGCTGAGGCAGCACCTGAGGTTGGTAACGCACTTCCTTTGGCTAACATTCCTGTTGGTACTGTAATTCATAACATTGAGTTACGTCCAGGTCAGGGTGCATTGCTCGTTCGTTCGGCTGGTAATTTTGCTCAGCTTACTTCTCGTGAAGGCAGTTATTGTGTTATCAAGCTCCCTTCTGGTGAAACACGCCAGATTTTGTCAGCTTGTAAGGCAACTGTAGGTAGTGTAGGTAACTCTGATCACGCTCTTGAGCAGTCTGGTAAGGCTGGTCGCTCTCGTTGGTTGGGTCGTCGTCCTCACAACCGTGGTGTTGTTATGAACCCTGTTGATCACCCAATGGGTGGTGGTGAAGGTCGCCAGTCTGGTGGTCATCCACGTTCACGTAAGGGCTTGTACGCTAAGGGTCTTAAGACTCGTGCACCTAAGAAGCTTTCAAACAAGTACATTATTGAGAGAGCTAACAAGAAGTAATCAAAGTAATTAAGAGTAAATTATGAGTCGTTCATTAAAAAAAGGTCCATACATCAACGTATCACTCGAGAAGAAGATTCTTGCTATGAATGAGAGTGGTAAGCAGAATGTAGTTAAGACATGGGCCAGAGCATCAATGATTTCCCCTGATTTTGTGGGTCACACTGTTGCAGTTCATAACGGAAATAAATTTATCCCTGTTTACATTACTGAGAATATGGTAGGTCACAAGCTCGGAGAGTTCAGCCCTACACGCCGTTTCGGTGGTCACTCTGGTAATAATAAGAGGTAAGCAGGTCATAATCCATTTAGAAAATAGAAAAATATAATGGGAGCAAGAAAACATATAAAGGCTGAAGCTCGTAAAGAAGCTTTGAAAAGCCAGTATTTTGCAAAGCTCAAGGACTGTCCTTCTTCTCCACGTAAGATGCGCTATGTAGTAGACATGGTTCGTGGTATGGAGGTCAATCGTGCCCTTGGCGTGCTGAGATTCTCCAAGAAGGCAGCTGCTCAGAACGTTGAGAAACTTCTGCGTTCAGCTATCAACAACTGGGAGACAAAGAATGACCGCAAGGCTGAAGACGGTGAACTTTATATCTCTAAGATCTTCGTTGATGAAGGCGTTACAATGAAGCGCATGCGTCCTGCACCACAGGGCCGTGGCTACAGAATCCGCAAACGTTCTAACCACGTCACTCTTTTCGTTGATTCAAAGAATGACGCTAATAATGATGATAAATAAATAGTAGAATGGGACAGAAAGTTAATCCAATTAGCAACCGTCTAGGTATCATCCGCGGTTGGGAGTCAAATTGGTTCGGTGGCAAGAATTTCGGGGATAATCTCGTAGAGGATCGCAAGATTCGTACTTACCTGAACAAGCGTTTGGAAAAAGCAAGCGTTTCCCGTATTGTCATTGAGCGCACATTGAAGCTCGTCACCATTACTATTTGCACCGCTCGTCCGGGTATCGTTATCGGTAAAGGTGGTCAGGATGTTGATAAGCTTAAAGAAGAGTTGAAGAACCTTTTCAAGAAGGAGATTCAGATTAATATCTTCGAGGTTAAGAAACCTGAACTTGATGCAAACATCGTTGGTAACAATATCGCTCGCCAGGTAGAGGGTAAGATTGCTTACCGTCGTGCTATCAAGATGGCAGTTGCTAACACTATGCGTGCTGGTGCTGAGGGTATCAAAGTTCAAATTACAGGTCGTCTGAACGGTGCCGAAATGGCTCGTAAGGAAATGTTCAAAGAGGGTCGTACTCCTTTGCATACATTCCGTGCAGACATCGATTATTGTCAGACAGAAGCCCTTACAAAGGTTGGTCTGCTGGGTATTAAGGTATGGATTTGCCGTGGTGAAGTTTACAACAAGGTAGATCTTACTCCTAACTTTACTCAGGAGAAGAGCAATGGCCGTTCTAACAATGGTGGCCGTTCTGGAAGAGGTAATCGTAGAAGAAACAATAACCGTTAAAAGAAGAAGCTATCATGTTACAGCCAAAAAAAGAGTAAAAATATAGAAGACCCCAAGACGGACGTGGCAATAAAGGCAACGCCCACAGAGGTACACAGCTGGCTTTCGGCTCATTCGGCATCAAGACACTTGAGGCTAAGTGGATCGACAGCCGTCAGATTGAGGCCGCTCGTATAGCAGTAAACCGCTATATGAACCGTCAGGGCCAGGTCTGGATCCGCATCTTCCCTGATAAGCCAATCACTCGTAAGCCTGCCGATGTTCGTATGGGTAAGGGTAAGGGTGATCCAGCAGGATGGGTTGCACCAGTTACTCCAGGTCGTGTTCTCTTTTGAAGTAGAGGGCGTAAGCTTTGATATTGCAAAGGAGGCTCTCCGCCTCGCTGCACAGAAGCTGCCTGTTAAGACAAAGTTTATTGTTAGACGTGATTTCGATAAAAAAACGCTTAAGAAAGATGAAGATTAAAGAAGTAAAAGAACTCGAGACCAAGGATTTGGTTGAGAAAATTGAGAACGCTGAGACAGCTCTCGCAAAGATGAAGCTGAATCATCAGATTACTCCGCTTGAGAATCCATCTCAGATTAAGGCCGCTCGTCGTGATATTGCACGTATGAAAACAGAACTTTCTCAGAGAGAACTTAATAAATAACAATGGTCCAGATGGAAACAAGAAATTTAAGAAAAAGTAAGACAGGGTGTCGTTATCAGCAACAAAATGGATAAAAACCATCGTTATTGCAGCTAAGTTCAAGGAGAAGCACCCTATTTATGGTAAGTTTGTCCAGAAGACAAAGAAGTACCATGCTCATGACGAGAAGAATGAGGCAAATGTAGGTGATACGGTACTCATTATGGAGACTCGTCCTCTTTCTAAGACAAAGAGATGGAGATTAGTTCAAATCGTAGAAAAAAAGCTAAGTAATTATGATACAGACAGAATCAAAAACTTACAGTATGTGATAACAGCGGTCGCCGTGAAGCTAAGTGCATTCGTGTACTCGGTGGTACTGGCCGTCGTTACGCAAGTGTTGGTGACGTTATCGTAGTTGCTGTACAAAACGTCATCCCATCAAGTGAATTGAAAAAGGGTGCAGTATCAAAGGCTTTGATCGTTCGCACAAAGAAGGAGATTCGTCGTGCTGATGGTTCATACATCCGCTTCGATGATAATGCATGTGTATTACTGAACAACGCAGGCGAAATTCGTGGTAGCCGTATCTTCGGTCCTGTTGCTCGTGAGCTGCGTGCAGTGAATATGAAGGTCGTTTCTTTGGCACCTGAGGTTCTTTAATTATTAAATTGAATAATAAAATGGCAAAATTCCATATAAAGAAAGACGATCAGGTCATTGTTCTTGCTGGTGCAGATAAGGGCAAGACTGGAAAGGTGCTTAAGGTCATCGCAGATAAGGAACGTGCTATTGTAGAGGGCTTGAATATGGTCTCTAAAAGCACAAAACCTTCTGCTGCTAACCCACAGGGTGGTATCATTAAGCAGGAGGCTGCAATTCATATCTCAAATTTAAGTCTCATCGATCCGAAGAGCGGTAAGGCTACACGTATCAAGATTGAGCGTGAAGGCAAGACTGTTAAGCGTATCGCTAAAAAGTCAGGGGGAGGAAATTAAGTAATGAATACAGCTCAGTTAAAGAAACAGTATAAGGAGCAGATTGTTCCTGCTTTGCAGAAGCAGTTCAACTATTCTTCAGCTATGCAGGTGCCTGTTTTGAAGAAGATTGTTATCAATCAGGGCCTTGGTGATGCAACTCAGGATAAGAAACTTATCGAGGTTGCTGTTAACGAGATTTCTTCTATTACAGGTCAGAAGGCGGTTGCAACTTATTCAAAGAAGGATATTGCAAACTTCAAACTGCGTAAGAAGATGCCTATCGGCGTAATGGTAACTCTGCGTCGTGAGCGTATGTATGAGTTCCTCGAGAAGCTCGTTCGCGTATCTTTGCCACGTATTCGTGACTTCAAGGGTATCGAGAGTAAGTTCGATGGTCGTGGAAATTATACTCTCGGTATTACCGAGCAGATTATTTTCCCAGAGATTAATATCGATCAGGTTGACCGTATCCAGGGTATGAACATCACCTTCGTAACATCTGCTAAGACAGATGAAGAAGGATATGCTTTGCTGAAGGGCTTCGGACTTCCATTCAAGAATGCTAAAAACGATTAATTGATATGGCAAAAGAATCAATGAAAGCTCGCGAGGTAAAGCGTGCAAAGCTTGTAGCTCGTTATGCTGAGAAACGTGCAGCTCTGAAAAAGATTATCGCTACTTCAAATGATCCTGAAGAGGCTTATGAGGCTGCTCGTAAGTTGCAGTCTATTCCAAAGAATGCTAATCCCATTCGTCTACACAATCGTTGTAAGATTACAGGACGTCCAAAGGGATACATTCGTCAGTTCGGTCTCTCTCGTATTCAGTTCCGTGAGATGGCATCTCAGGGACTCATTCCAGGTGTAAAGAAGGCAAGCTGGTAAACAAATATATCGACGCGGATAGTGAATTGTGAAAAAGATTTTGTATCTTTGCAGCTCATTATCCGCTTTCAAGCGATTTTTTAATATTGTCGGGGTAGTCCCGATTAATTAAACATTTATATTTTATGACAGATCCAATAGCAGATTATCTGACAAGACTCAGAAACGCAATCATGGCTCATCACCGTGTTGTTGATGTTCCTGCGTCTAACTTGAAGAAGTCTATTACAAAGATTCTCTTCGAGAAGGGTTACATCTTGAACTACAAGTTCATCGAGGATGGTCCCCAAGGCTCAATCAAGGTCGCATTGAAGTACGACCCTGTAACAAAGCAGAGCGCTATCAAGAAGTTGAAGCGTGTTTCTACCCCAGGTCTTCGCCAGTATACTGGTTATAAAGACATGCCGAGAGTAATTAACGGACTTGGAATTGCAATTCTTTCCACGTCTAAAGGTGTAATGACAGACAAAGAGGCTGCTGCTGAGAAGATCGGTGGTGAGGTTCTTTGCTATGTTTATTAATTGGAGGATTGAATATGTCAAGAATAGGAAAATTGCCAATTAGTGTTCCAGCTGGCGTTACAGTTGCTCTTAACAATGGTGTTGTCACAGTAAAGGGTCCTAAGGGTGAACTTTCTCAGAAGGTAGATTCTTCTATTAAGACTATCATCGAGGATGGTCAGGTAACATTCGAAATTGATGAGAATAGCCCAGTAAACTACAAGCAGAAGCAGGCTTTCCATGGTCTTTATCGTTCACTTGTTAACAACATGGTTGTTGGCGTAAGTGAGGGTTACAAAAAGACATTGGAGCTTGTTGGTGTAGGTTATCGTGTTTCTAACCAGGGCAACTTGGTAGAGTTCTCTCTTGGTTATACTCACCCAATCTTTATTCAGCTTCCTTCAGAAGTTAAGGTTGAGACAAAGAGCGAGCGTAACCAGAATCCAATCATCACTCTTGAATCAGCTGACAAGCAGCTGCTTGGTCTCATCTGTGCAAAGATTCGTTCTTTCCGTAAGCCTGAGCCTTACAAGGGTAAGGGTGTCCTGTTCCAGGGTGAGGTTATTCGCAGAAAGTCTGGTAAGACAGCTGCAGCTAAGTAACTTTAATTCATCATTACGATTATGACAACAAAGAAAGAACAAAGAAGAATTAAGATAAAGTTCCGCATTCGTAAGAGTGTGAACGGTACTGCTGAGCGCCCACGTTTGAGTGTTTTCCGCAGTAATAAGCAGATTTATGCACAGGTTATTAACGATCTGACAGGAACAACCCTCGCTTCTGCTTCTTCACTTGGCCTTGAGAAGATGGCTAAGATAGATCAGGCTAAGAAGGTAGGTGCACTTGTTGCTGAGCATGCTAAGGCTGCTGGCGTAGAGCAGGTCGTTTTTGACCGTAACGGTTATCTCTATCACGGACGTGTACAGGCTTTGGCTGATGCTGCACGTGAGGGAGGACTTAAATTCTAAACGATTATGGCAATGAATAGAGTAAAAGTAAATAGTGATGTAGAACTGAAAGATCGCTTGGTTGCTATCAACCGTGTAACTAAGGTTACAAAGGGTGGTCGTACTTTCACATTCGCAGCTATCGTCGTTGTAGGTGACGGTAAGGGCGTTATTGGCTGGGGTCTTGGTAAGGCTGGTGAGGTTACTGCTGCTATCCAGAAGGGTACAGATTCAGCAAAGAAGAACCTTGTTAAGGTTCCTGTTTTGAAGGGTACTGTTCCTCATGAGGCAGAAGCTCGCTTTAGCGGTGCTCATGTTCTCCTTAAGCCAGCTGCAGCCGGTACTGGTTTGAAGGCCGGTGGTGCTATGCGTGCTGTTCTTGAGAGCGCAGGTGTTACTGACGTGATTGCAAAGTCAAAGGGTTCTTCTAACCCTCATAACCTTGTAAAGGCTACTATCGCTGCTCTCGCTGATATGCGTGACGCATATACAATCGCTGGTGAGCGTGGTATCAGCATGGATAAAGTTTTTAACGGTTAATTTTAGGAGGTATTAAATTATGGCAACAATTAAGATTAAGCAGATTAAGAGCCGTATTGGTGCTCCTAAGGACCAGAAGGAAACTTTGCAGGCATTGGGACTTCGTAAGATTTCTCAGGTTGTTGAGGTAGAGGATACTCCAAGCTGCCGCGGTATGATCCGTAAGGTGCATCACCTGGTATCAGTAATTGATTAATTAATCTTTTAAAGAAAACAGTAATTATGAAATTAAATAATTTGAAACCAGCTGTTGGCTCTACACATTCACGTCGTCGTATTGGTCGTGGTCCAGGTTCTGGACTCGGTGGTACTTCTACTCGTGGTCACAAGGGTGCAAAGTCACGTTCTGGTTATAAGAAGAAGATTGGCTTTGAGGGTGGTCAGATGCCTCTCCAGCGTCGTGTACCGAAGGCTGGTTTCAAGAACATCAACCACAAGGAATATTTCGCTGTAAATCTTTCTACTCTTCAGGCACTTGCTGAGAAGAACAATCTTACTAAGATTGGTGTTGAGGAGCTTAAGGCTGCTGGACTTACCAATGGTAAGGAACTTGTTAAGGTTCTCGGTAATGGAGAATTGAAGGCTCAGTTGGAAGTTTCAGCAAATGCTTTCTCTAAGACTGCTGAAGAAGCTATTAAGGCAGTAGGTGGTAACACAACTATAATCTAAGTTAATGAAAAAGTTTATTGAGACACTGAAGAACTGTTGGAAAGTTGAAGACCTACGTCAGAGACTTCTAATAACGATTCTGTTTACAGCTATTTATCGATTCGGCTCGTTTGTAGTACTCCCAGGTATCAATCCAGCCTTATTAGAGAAATTGCAGTCGCAGACAGCCGGCGGTCTTATGTCGCTTTTGGATATGTTCTCCGGTGGTGCATTCTCCCATGCGTCAATCTTCGCATTAGGAATTATGCCATATATCTCAGCTTCTATTGTTATGCAGCTCCTAGCTGTTGCTGTTCCTTATTTCCAAAAGATGCAGCGTGAAGGCGAGAGTGGTCATAAGAAAATTAATTGGTATACGCGTGTCCTGACAGTAGTTATTCTATTGTTTCAGGCACCGTCTTACCTAATGAACTTAAAGATGCAGGCCTCTGGAGCACTTGCTACAGGTGTTGATTGGACTACATTTATGATTCCTGCGACTGTAATACTAGCAGCAGGGTCTATGTTCATATTATGGCTTGGTGAGCGCATCACGGATAAAGGAGTTGGAAATGGTATCTCTCTTATTATTATGATTGGTATCATTGCTCGTCTACCACAAGCTTTTATACAAGAAGTTAGTAGTAGATTTACAGCAATTACAAGTGGTGGTTTAGTTATGTTTATCGTCGAACTGATTATCTTGTATGCTGTTGTATGTGCATCTATTCTACTAGTGCAAGGTACACGTAAGGTTCCTGTACAATATGCTAAACGTGTTGTGGGAAATAAACAATATGGTGGAGCACGTCAGTATATCCCATTGAAACTATTTGCAGCCAATGTAATGCCCATTATTTTTGCTCAGGCTTTAATGTTTATTCCTTTGGCTATAGTTCAATATTCAACGGACAATGGTAGTTCTGTACTCCAGTCTCTTATGGATACAAAGAGTTTGGCTTACAATATTGTTTATGTAGTCCTTATCATTTTGTTTACTTATTTCTATACAGCTATTACATTGAATCCGACTCAAATGGCTGAGGATATGAAGCGAAACAATGGATTTATTCCAGGAGTTAAACCTGGTAAGGATACTGCTGACTATATTGACACTGTTATGTCACGTATAACAGGGCCTGGCTCTTTATTCATAGCTTTTATTGCTATTATGCCTGCATTAGTTGGTTTCTTGAATGTTCAGAGTGCTTTTGGTCAGTTCTTTGGTGGTACGTCATTGTTGATTCTTGTTGGTGTAGTTATAGATACACTTCAGCAGATTGAGTCACATTTAATGATGCGCCATTATGATGGACTGCTTAATTCTGGGCATACACGTAGCAATACTGGAGTTGCGGCTTATTAAATCTTTATCTTAGGGAATGAATATATTTCTAAAGACAGAAGATGAAATAGAACTTATGCGTGAGGCCAACCTGCTGGTAGGTAAAACTCTGGCAGAAGTTGGTCGTCATGTTAAGCCAGGTGTCTCAACTCTCCAGTTAGATAAAATAGCTGAAGAGTTTATTTGTGACAATGGTGCCATACCTACATTCAAAGGTTTTCCAAGTTCTTATGGTACACCTTTCCCTGGAAGTATATGTGCGTCTGTTAATGATGTCGTCGTACATGGTGTTCCTAGTGAAGATGTTGTACTGAAGGATGGAGATATAATTTCAATTGATTGTGGGGCTTTGCTTAATGGCTTCAATGGTGATAGTTGTTATACTTTCTGTGTTGGAGAAGTAAGTGAAGATATAATGAATTTGCTTCGAGTAACGAAGGAATCACTTTATAAGGGTATCGAAGTAGCAGAAGCTGGTCATCATGTTGGAGACATTGGTCATGTTATTCAGGACTACTGTCAAGCACAAGGTTATGGTATTGTTCGCGAGTTAACAGGACATGGTATTGGCCGAGAGATGCATGAAGATCCTTCAATTCCTAATTACGGGAAGAGGGGAACTGGCGTTTTACTCAAAGCAGGAATGTGTATTGCGATAGAACCGATGGTTACAATGGGGAATCGAGAAATTGGATTATTGCCAGATCGTTGGAGTATTGTTACACGTGATCATCGTCCAGCAGCACACTTTGAGCATACTATTGCCATAAGGGCTGGCAAGGCTGATATTTTATCTTCGTTTGAGGAAGTTGAACATTTAGAAGGACAAAATTTTAATTAGTTTATGGCAAAGCAAACTGCGATAGAGCAGGATGGAACAATTCTCGAAGCGCTTTCAAATGCGATGTTCCGCGTAGAATTAGAGAATGGTGTAGATATCACTGCTCATATTTCCGGTAAGATGAGAATGCACTACATCAAAAATTCTTCCTGGTGATAAGGTGAAGGTTGAGATGAGTCCATATGACCTAACTAAGGGTCGAATCGTTTTCAGATACAAATAAACAACATAGAGATATGAAGACAAGAGCATCATTAAAGAAGCGTACAGCTGACTGTAAGATAGTTCGTCGTAAGGGTCGTCTGTTCGTTATTAACAAGAAAAACCCTAAGTTTAAAATGCGTCAGGGTTAAGTTAAAAAAGCGTAAAGAGGTAAGTTCTCTCGTAAATTATGCTTACCTTTGCGTGCTTTTTAGCGGTAAATGACATTTATTTATTTAATTATCAAACAATGGCAATAAGAATTGTTGGAGTAGATTTGCCCCAGAATAAGCGTGGCGAAATCGCATTGACCTATATCTATGGTATTGGTCGAAGTAGTTCAGCAAAGATATTGGATAAGGCTGGTATTAGCCGTGACCTGAAGGTCAGCGAGTGGTCTGATGACCAGGCAGCCAAGATCCGTGAAATTATCGGTGCTGAATTCAAAGTTGAAGGTGATCTCCGTTCTGAGATCCAAATGAACATCAAGCGCCTCATGGATATAGGTTGCTATCGTGGTGTTAGACATCGTAATGGTCTTCCTGTTCGCGGTCAGAGTACTAAGAACAATGCTCGTACCCGTAAGGGAAAGAAGAAGACTGTTGCTAATAAGAAGAAGGCTACTAAGTAATTCTAAGGAGGAAATTAATTATGGCAAAGAAATCAGCAACATCTAAGAAAAGAAACGTAAGAGTTGATGCGTTGGGACAGCTCCACGTACACAGCTCATTCAATAACATCATTGTATCTTTGGCTAACAACGAGGGTCAGGTTATCTCTTGGTCTTCGGCTGGTAAGATGGGATTCCGTGGATCAAAGAAGAATACTCCTTACGCTGCTCAGATGGCAGCAGAGGATTGCTCTAAGGTAGCTTTCGATCTCGGTCTTCGTAAGGTTAAGGCATTCGTTAAGGGTCCAGGTAACGGTCGTGAGAGCGCAATCCGTGCGGTGAACGCAGCAGGTATTCAGGTAACTGAAATCGTTGACGTTACTCCATTGCCACACAACGGCTGCCGTCCTCCAAAGCGTCGTCGTGTATAATCACATCTTATAACAATTAAAAGAATTCATATTAATTATGGCAAGATACATAGGTCCAAAATCACGAATTGCACGCCGTTTCGGTGAGCCAATTTTCGGCGCAGATAAGGTATTAGCTAAGAGAAACTTCCCTCCTGGACAGCACGGTAACAACCGTCGTCGTAAGGTGTCTGAGTATGGTGCTCAGCTTGCAGAGAAGCAGAAGGCTAAATACACTTATGGCGTTTGGAGCGTCAGTTCCGTAATCTGTTCGATAAGGCTGCAAAGGCAGATGGTATTACTGGTGAGGTTCTTCTTCAGAGCCTTGAGAGCCGTCTGGATAATGTAGTGTTCCGTCTTGGTATCGCTCCAACTCGTGCAGCTGCTCGTCAGCTCGTTAGCCACAAGCACATTGTTGTTAACGGTAATGTCGTAAATATTGCTTCATATCAGGTAAAGGCTGGTGACGTTGTTGGCGTTCGCGAGAAGGCTAAGTCACTTGAGGTTATCGAGGCTGCTTTGGCAGGCTTCAATCACAGCAAGTATCCTTGGCTCGAGTGGGATGATAACGCTAAGTGCGGTAAGTTCCTCCATCGTCCAGACCGTGCTGACATCCCTGAGAACATTAAGGAGCAGTTAATCGTTGAGTTGTACTCTAAACAATAAAATTCATTAAATTAATGGCGATATTAGCATTTCAAAAACCTGATAAAGTAGTGATGCTGGAGGCCAATGACCATTTCGGCAAGTTCGAATTCCGTCCTCTTGAGCCTGGCTTTGGTGTTACCATTGGTAACGCTCTTCGCCGCATCCTCCTTTCATCGCTGGAAGGTTTCGCAATCAACACTATCCGTATAGCTGGTGTTGAGCACGAATTCTCTTCAGTTCCAGGTGTAAAGGAAGATGTTACCAACATCATCTTGAATCTCAAACAAGTTCGATTCAAGCAAGTAGTAGAAGAATTCGAGAATGAGAAAGTTAGTATCACCGTAGAGAATTCCACCGAATTCAAAGCAGGTGATATCGGTAAGTATCTGACTGGATTTGAAGTGTTAAACCCTGATTTGGTGATTTGTCATTTAGACTCCAAGGCTTCTATGCAGATTGATTTGACCATCAACAAGGGACGTGGTTACGTTCCTGCTGAGGAAAATCGTGAATACTGCACTGATGTAAACGTACTCCCAATCGATTCCATCTACACCCCAATTCGTAACGTAAATATGCCGTTGAGCCATATCGTGTTGAACAGAAGACCGACTATGACAAATTGGTTGTTGAAGTTACGACTGATGGTTCCATTCACCCAAAGGATGCACTGAAAGAGGCTGCAAAGATTCTTATTTATCACTTCATGTTGTTCTCTGATGAGAAGATTACTCTTGAGAATCCAGATCAGGAGGGCAACCAAGAGTTTGATGAGGAGGTTCTGCACATGCGCCAGCTCTTGAAGACCAAGTTGACCGACGCAAGTCTCAACTTGAGTGTTCGTGCACTTAACTGCTTGAAGGCAGCTGATGTAGAGACATTAGGCGACCTCGTACAGTACAACAAGACGGATCTTCTTAAGTTCCGTAACTTTGGTAAGAAATCGCTTTCTGAGCTTGATGATTTGCTCGAGAGTCTGAATCTGTCGTTTGGAACCGACATTACAAAGTATAAATTGGATAAAGAATAGTTGACGAGTTGTCTAAACGACAAGTTGACGGGTTTATCCACAACAAGTTTAAAACAAAATGAGACATAATAAGAAATTCAACCATTTGGGTCGTACTGCTGACCACCGCGCTGCATTGCTTTCAAACTTGGCAGTTGCTTTGATTCAGCACAAAAGAATCACTACGACTCTTGCTAAGGCAAAGGCTCTTAAGAAGTATGTTGAGCCGCTGATCACACGTTCTAAGAACGATACAACCAACTCACGTCGTGTTGTATTCCGTTATCTTCAGAACAAAGAGGCTGTTACTGAGCTTTTCAAGGAGATTTCAGTAAAGGTAGCTGATCGTCCAGGTGGTTACACACGTGTTATCAAGCTCGGAACTCGTCAGGGTGACGCTGCTCAGATTGCATTTATTGAGCTTGTTGACTATGATGAGAACATGGCTAAGACTCCAAAGGCAGAAGCTAAGAAGACTCGTCGTAGCCGTCGTTCTACAAAGAAGGCTGATGCACCTGCAGAGGCTGCTGAGAACGTTGCTGAAGAAGCAAAGGCTGAATAATCCGATAGATTTTATCTCTATAATAAAGAACTCCCGGTACTTAATGTATCGGGAGTTTTTATTTTATGGTAGTTGATGTGTTTTTATTTTAACATCCTTGACACATACCCATTGTGGCGGAACCATTTATGCGCCCAGTTAGGTACCATAAAGATATAGCCAGAGATGTCTTCGTGCGGAGCGCAGTCAAGTTGGTTTCCTATGATGTCTGCAGCTTCTTGTACAGATGTTCCGTATAAACGTGCTAATTCTTCGCGTATGAGCGTATATGTGATGTTACGGATAGAGGCTGCATTGATAGGTTGATTTCCTAATAGAGCCAATAATTCTTCTTTAGAAGGGATTTTTACTTTTGGTCCTACTCGTAGCCCTTCAAAGCAGTATTCACCATCTACCTTGTACATTGTAAATCCATCTTTATGGTTACGTTCGTTACAGTCCTCTGCCATTTGGCGTGCAATAGGGTGGGTGATGCGTTTTAGAATCTCAGTTATAATCGGTTGATGACGTAATTGTCCATATGTATAGCCTTCTCCGTTGATACCTCCAGATCCTGCTGGGATGTCTGAGTCGGAGATTATGCATAACTCTTTTCTTTCCATTTCTTCTTGTTTAAGTATTCTGATTAAATTTTAGTTCAAACTTTGTGTAGAAGTCCCTAACATAAATGAAGTCGAAGATGCTGAAGCTTGTATGGTCGTATAGATTGTGAAAGTGCTGATGAAGGTGTAAGTCGTAACTCCATTCTCTATCTAACCCTTCATTCCAACAATCATCCGCATCTTGCATTCCCATGAGTTCCATTTCAGTCTTGTCGTCTTCTTCCCCATGATATCCGTCGAAGCTCATACAGCAACCATATTTGCAATAGATGTCGTTATAACTTTCATCATTGAGAATCTCCCAAATCATTTCTGAATCTTCTCCTTGAAAAGGATTACTTTTCGAGTATTGTCTGTCTTTTCCTAAGAAGATTTTACACTCTACACCCTCAAACAGCAAACTACTTCCACAATCTGCCAACATTTTCTTTGTATTGTAATACAACTCTCTGCTTTGTTGATAGTTTTTAATTACTACTTCTTTAAGTCTTTCGTTGAATTCCTTTAACAGCTGATAGTTTTCATCTGTTGGCTTGAATAGTTGGTTAAGGAGCATTCGACGATTAAAGATGAGAGTTTCCATCTTTTCATCACGTGCTTTTAATTGTGGGTTCTCGTAATATGCCAAAAGTGAGGACTCTGTGTTGTTGATTCTTTCTTTTAAATTTTTCTTTATTTTCATTTCTAAAGTGGTCCCTGTAAAAATTAAAGATTTAGGTTAGGTTTTATTAATGCCGTTGTTCTGTTGTAGTGGACTTATAGCCCTTTTTAATTACTGAAATATAATCTAATACGTGTACTTTTTTTATTTTGCATTGGTTTGAATTCAAAGAGCAATTAAGCCCTCTTATTCTGGGAATATTTTATTAATATTTAATCCAAATCGGTTATTAGGCTACTTAAACTGCATTTTCAAATGATTTCTAATAACGGGCATTAGAAATTGACGTCTGTAAATGATTCTCATTTAATAACTTAATAATCAATTACGTTTAACCCCACTTTTTTTATTTATTTGGGTTTAACTTGTCTTCGTTCAATGAGAAACTAATGATATGAGAAGTAAGAAAAAAATGAGCAGTTTGGTTTAATAACTGATTTGGATTAAATAGATGTGTTATTTATATCTTAATTAAATGTGTAAACTTCCATCGTTTTGTTCTTCAATTACTTGTATATAATTTTTTTCATCCACGCTATTCTAAGTTCTCTCATCTCATCGTCTTCTTCATCATCATCGTCATCATCGTCATCATCGTCATAATCATCGTCATCATCGTCATAATCATCGTCATCATCGTCATCATCGTCATCATCGTCATCATCATCATCATCATCATCCGGATATATTTCATATGGACAGTCAGCTGTAAGTGCTTCTACTTCATCTTCTGTAAGCCAATCTTCAAGCTCATCAAAATAATACTCTTCTTCTTCATCTTCATTATATCTAACAGATGAATACTTTAAACCACAAATTTTTCCCATAGTTGTTTAACTTTTTATTATTAATAATAACTCTATTATTGAAATAGAGCCTCGTTAGTTCTTATCATTTGCTTGTATATACTCTGTTTATATTCTGCTGTACATTTTCTGCGTGGATGGTTGACTATCTTGAAAGCTTCCTCTTGTTGAAAGTCTTTAAAATATTGTATTCTACATCCTCCACCGCAGATGTATCGCAAATCGCAGTTTCTACAAGGTATCAAGTTATCTACGCATGAAATTCTACTTGCTTCTTTTGAGAAAGACAGTATCTCTTCGAAAGAATTTCTCCTTATATTCAAAGAAGTAGGGAGCATAGATAATGAAGGACAGAAATATACGTTTCCGTTTGATTCTATAGTCAGGTTGCCAAATTCACAATTATCTTCTAATAAAAAGTGGGTATGGAAATCAATGAAAGCTAAGTCTAAAACGTCCTCACCCATACAAGATTTATATATGGATTCTGTAATAGTCTCATACTCTTGTTTTTCTTGTGAAGAAAATTTTATCTCTCTACCATCTAATAGACTTGTTGTGAAACGGATTCCGAATGGCTTATCTTTATATTTTTCTATAAGTTCCTTTCCAAAGATTGCATACCCTTGTATCTTGTTTTTTAAAGTTTGATCAAACCAAGGGGTGATACCAATATCTGTTGGCACACCGTAAGATAGAAATGTATCAACAGTATTGAGCGCCTTTTCGAAGTTGCCTTTATCCCTAATTTTAGAGTTTTCTTCTTCGTTAATTCCATCAATACTTATCTGAACACGTGATAGATATGGACTAACAGCTTTAATGTCTTCTTCTTTCCATAAAGTTCCGTTGGTCAGAACTTCTACATTTAGTCCTGAACTATGCGTGTGTTTGATGATATCAAGAAGATCTGTTCTCATACAAACCTCTCCCCCTGTGAAAGTTATTTGTTCACCTCCACTCTCTTTAAATAGATCTATTACTTTATAGATTTCTTCTGTAGTTAACTCCTTTTCTTTCTTCTTTCCTGCATACATATAACAGTGAGGGCACTTCATGTTGCATGCGTTCGTTAAATGAAATTGCATAACACCACCATAGTTTGCAGGTCTTACATCTTTCTTCTCAAACTGCTTAGCTTCTAATTGGACTACTACACTATGTGCATTCTCTTGTTTACCTTTAAAAGCCTTTAAGGCTGTTTCGAGGTTATTCGTTTGTAAGAGTTTGAAAAAGTTTAATTGTTCTTCATTCTTAAGTACAATCCAATTAGCAGTAAGAGGTGAAACTATCACATAGAGCCCTAAAATAGGCTCTATGTGTAATTGTTCTGGAAAACTATAAACCTTTAGTGGGCTTATGCTTTTTCTTTTCTTCATAGTTTGTTGTTTGAAGAAATTTACAGAATACCCTGTGCTCCCGCATTTACTCTTTTACAACATCTTGCAAAGCAGCCAAAAAATAATCTTTTGTCTTCTTTTTTCTCAACTCGATAGTTAATTTCCATAATTTAAAAGTATTAAAATGTTAGTAATAATGCAGTGAGGATAAAAGAAGAAAGGGGACACGGTCCGCTTTATCTTTATTTATCCGGTTCGGTTCTGGAAAACACCTTGGAGTCAAAATAAAGTAAAGACAGTCCATGCCCCCATATAGGATAGGGGCACAGAACCTGCCTAAACTCGATTAGTGACGACTCCTTAGTTTAATTTTCCAGATTTAACCGGGTCGAATAACCTCGTTTGCAAGTTTTGTGCAATGAATGGCGAGGGGTTTGTAAAGTACCCACCAAACATGGCACAAATGTAGGGAATTTATTGGAAATAGCAAAATAATAATGAAATAAAGTAAAGAAAACACAATGAAAAGTATATGTTGATACTACTCTAAAGAATATAATTACGATATATTTGCTTGGTAAAATATGTTCAGTAGAAAGCTTGTTTACTGGTTTAGCTAATGGAAGCTATCACATTTTAGCCTATTGCCTATCACACTTGCTTTCTTCTTTGTCCATTTCTTCCCAAATCTTTTTATATATGTCACGGTCGTTGCCGAAAGGGTAAAAGCCGAATATACTTAAACTTGGAATATAAGTGTGTCGGCTGTTACACTTTGGGCAAGGCATTGGGACAGAGAATATTGTTGCATTGTACTCAATGTCGAATGCGCGAAAGGTGTTGTTGCAGTTGTCGCATGTGAAATTGATATAACCTCTGATCATAAGTTTGATGATTTAAATTATAATTCTCAGTCTTGTTGTGAAGGAAGCAACTTCTTTGTAGGGAATGAGTTGTACTATCACAAGTTAATAAAACATATTTGAAAAGTAGGAACTATTTACTCCTTTATGAACAGAAAAACTCAATTTAACTGGTAGTTGTGAGTGGGGTAGTGCTACAGAGTAATGTAATACTAATCGTTAAGATAAATGTTGTTTTGTTCATAATTCATTAGGTTTTTGTTTCTGTTTGCAAAATAAATATTTAATTGTGAGAGGCACAAAGGAATTAATTTGTATTTTTGCGGAAGAGTAGCTTAAGTGCTGCGATTAGTAATATATGAAGAAAGGGGAACTCAAAATTGTAAGAAAGATCTTCGGAATCTTCTTTACAGATTGAGGGCGAGAGATGGTGTTAATAACTGAAAATGTTTGACAGGACTTGTATCTGTGCAGTATTTGTAGGCAGATAGAAGATGACAAAGCTAAGAATGAGAGATATGAATATAGACGATAAGACTATCAACTTAAGTACTGAGGAGGCTAAGACGCGCGGAAAGTTTGTCAAGACTGATACCGAAGACGAGGCAATAAAGGCAAAGCTGAATGCAGTGTATCGCCTTAGACTATTATATAATAGTGGTGAAGAGCTGTGGAAACATATAGGAAAGGCGGGTAGTGGAAACAATTCCTTTGGTCGTGTTGGGGGGAAAGATGCTTTTTTACGCAGAGCCGTGTTTCACGAGTTGGAGCGTGAATGGTATGACGAAACGGGCATTATTCTTAATGAGTTGTTAGATGCTTATGTACAAGCAGCAAAGCTTATGGAGAGGTTTAAGCCTTTGCATGAGGATGAAGAAGAGGGTGTGAGGATAGAATGTTGTGAGCAAATCATCAATGTTTGTGTTTTTGATGATGAGATAACAGATAAGCAAGATGCGAAGATGAGGGAACTTCTTTTACGTTTGCAGGAAGAAGATACTTATTGCCTTGCGGTTTTGTTGTTGATGTTGCTTGGCGTATTGCCCTCGTCTTTTGATACTCGACAAGGGGATGCGAAGCAGATGAAGGTAAAATACGAGCTGGTTTATAACTTCTTTCTACGTGTATGTCATCGTAATATTCTTTTCGTACAGACACCACGGATGACACTCTTTCATAAGGCTTTAAAAGACTCGGAAGAGAAGCTGTCACGTATTAGATTGGTTAAGTTTACGGCTGATGTACTTTGCAATCTGTCAATTCTTGCAAGTGCAGAGCAGATTGCAGAGAATGGACGGCGTGTTCAGTGGGACCAGTTGTATCCAGATCTTGATGGTTATTGGTTGAGTGAGCAGCATAGTGAGCAATGTCCAGACTATTGGCGAGTGGAAGAATTAGCAACAAGCTATCTATTTTGTCATTATTTTCAGAAGGAAGGTGAGGCTGGTAAACTGCATCAGCAAGAGTTCACTGTAAGTTTCTATAGTAATGGTGAGGATTATGCCTGTGTGCAGCATCCCCGTTCTGTCTTGCAGTGGTTGAACAATGAAAAGCTGTCAAAGGATGATATCACTTATCCACACTTTGTTTTTTGGGGAGGAGAAAAACCAACGAAGATAGCTTTTGAGTCGTTTATGATGGATGTGTCGTGGTTTCGTCCGATGCAATTGATACGTGCAAAAGATGATTGGATAGCTCCAACTGAAAAGGGAATGGAGGTAGTAAATGATTTTGCAGCCTATTCCTATACTTTCTATCAAGAATTGGAAGCTATAACACCAGATTTTATCTCTGTAAAAGATGAGAAAGGAAAGTCATATAGAGTTTCTGTTTCTGAGCATGAAGAGTTAAGAAACTGTACGTTGAATGATGCTATTGGTATTATCACTTGGGCTGATAAACGTTATATAGCATTTGATCATTTGATGTTGTATCTTCCGATAGAATCATAGAAAATGTGGCTGTTCGTAACTATTGTAAGCCAAAGACTCTTAAGAAGTATGTTGAGCCGCTGATCACACGTTCTAAGAACGACACAACCAATTCACGTCGTGTCTAAAACGTTCTTTACTGCTATAATATCTATAATGGTGATTTATTCCAATCAAACAGGATGTTTAGGCACCACAATAATCTGTTTATGTTAAATACATATTAATTTATCTTTTGATTTTTGCTTTATTCCGTCATTTATTACTACCTTTGCAACCAGCTGTACGAAAATTAATCAATAATAGCGATGAGAGTTATTGAACATCTTAGTTTAGCCACTAATGTTTGCACCTTGTATAATAAAGGTGTAGGTGTGGTTAATATTCCTTTTTCTTGTTGTGAGAAGGAGGGAGAAGATGTGTCTGAAAATAAATATATAGAAAAGATGTTAAATTGTTTGGTGGTTCCAAATAATTTTATACTCTCTCTCTTAATTCTTCTATAATTTTTTATTTAGCGAATTGCGTGTCTATGCAGTGCGTGGCACGCGATGGAATGTCGACAAAGGACTTAGTGCAAGTTCCCTTTGTCTTTTCTTGTATTGATTCAAATGACAGCCTCTTCTTATGTACTTTGAGTAGTCTCATACTGGTGCAAATAGGTAGAGTGCCACTTGTCTATTTACTTATGCAAGTCAAAATGGAGTCTTAAATTCTTTTCAGCATAGCGGAGAGAACGGATTAATATATGTATAACTATTAAAGGTAATTAATTAAAAATGAAAATGAATGGAATGATGAAAAAGGTTTATGCGAAGCCCGTTGTAACAGTTGTCCACCTTTTGTATGAAACAACATTGATGGATACTTCTTTTCATAGTGATCATCAGAAAATGCAAGATGGTACAGCTCCAACCCCTTCTGCAGGTGCTAAGCGGTTCGTTTTCGATTCCTCTGATGAAGACGAGAATAATGCTTGGTCAGAAGATTAGAGAGTAATCACATTGAGAGAATAATTGATTGAATCAGTAAAGAACTAAAAAACAGAATTAATAGAAAAATGAAAATGAAAAGAAAGTCATTTAGAGCATACGCTGTAGCCGCTATCGCAGCATTCGGTTTGGTTACAGCTATGGTTTCTTGTTCTAGTGACGATGTTGCTGAGAATAATAAAAAGCCAACAACAGAGTCTGAGGATGATGCAAATTTAACCACATTTACAATGGATGTCCCTGAAACCCGTGCAAGCTATGATGATAACTCTCGTAGTTTCTTCTGGGAAAGTGGAGACCATATTTGGGTGAAGGATGATAATAACCAGTGGAAGCAGAGTAGCAATGCCCCTTCTTCTAAGACGGCTTCATTCAAGTTTAAAGTTCCTGGCAAGTTTACTCATAATACCAAGTATTGGGTATATTTCCCTGGAAAATATGGTAACAAAGATCAAGTAAATATACCTAAGGAGCAGATTCAGAGTGACCCTAAGGTTACTAAGTTCTTTGATGAAAATGGTGATTGCGGTATGGCTGAAGCTGAAAAGCAAACAGGTACAGGTTATTTCAAGTTCACACTCGTACATCAGCCTGCAGTTCTCGTTTTCACACCATGGTGCAATAAGAACCTAAAGAACGATCGCGTTAGAATAACAAAGATTGAGATAACATCTGATAATAACATTGCTGGTAGTTGTACCCTTGATCCTTACACGAAAGCCTTGTCAAATGGTAGCGAGGGTCTTGTTACAGTAAAAGCCAATGATGTATCCCATGGTAATACAGGATTTGCTATGAGTCAGTCAGCTAATATGAATACTAATGGTATGTTTGCTCTGATTATACCAGGTTCACATAGTTTAACGACAACGTTCTATGTGAAGGATTTGGATACAAATGTTGAATATAAATACGCTAAAACGTACAGCTCTTTCTCTTATGCTCCAGGTACTCGTTATGTGATGGACTCTGAAATTAAGATAGAAAAGGAGTATCCAAGAAACAAGTACTTTATGTGGGGTGCAAGCTCTGAGTATTGGGGTGGTAGTAGCCATCAGCCAACTTATGATGGAGGAAATTATGGAAATGGTCCATCTAGTGGTTCTCGCTATATGAACACAAAAAAGACATCTGACGATTTAACGACTGGGCGATGGAATAATATTCCAAATGCCAATGAGATGGCTGCGTATGTAATGTATGGAGATCCGCACTGGGATGCTGATAAAGTCTGGGTACTTGGAGGTCACCTGCACAAGAGCGGTATGTGGTTCAAGAAGATGGACGTACTACTTTCTGAACATGGCTATACTCGTAGTCAGGCTCATTCAATGGATTTCAATGGTGTTGATTTGCGTACCACAATTGACCCCGTCTACAATTATAGTATAAGTCAAGGAGAACCATATAACAAGAGTGATTACTTCTTCTTGCCGTCTATGGGAGGATATTCGTATGGAACAATGCAACAGAGTGCTCAAGGTGGAGGTTATTGGTCAAATTCAACTGTCCCTGGACGTCCTTCTAAGGCATATAACTTAGGTTTCGACGCTAGTCATGTTAGTATAGATAACTATGAGCGTTATTTTGGTCTTATAGCAACTCCTTTCGGTTATGGTGACCTCGAGTTTCAGTAAATCAAAGATTGGGAAAAAGTAGTTATCCTCTTTTATAGCTACTCAATAATATTAAGACAGTGTTTCGTCGCAAGATGGAGCACTGTCTTCTTTTTAATTCAAAATTCATAATTCAAAGTTCAGAATTGTGATTAGTTCCGTTTGAAGCGGATAAACCACATGTAAAGTATTGGAAGATACTCTGTTCGGATGCTTGATATATCCGTATCTCGTTTTCACTATCCTTATCCTCTTTCCTTTTTTATTGGTTGAGTAATACATTTATACCTAATAAAATTATATTTTTCACCTATTCAAATTAGAATTTTATCCTAATCAAATTTCATTTTTCAGCATAGTGAAAGAATATTTTCAGCACTGTGAAAGAACAATTTCAGCATAGTGAAATTATATTTTTCACTATAGTGAAAATGTAATTCTGTACGTATAAAATTACTACGCTCCTAGTAGAAATGGTATTTAGATTGGGGATATTTGATGTGGGGATAGGAGGTACGAATCATTTTCTACGGTTTCCTGGTTCTTCGAAACTATAGTTAGATGATAAATAATGTGTCGTTTTATCGTTGGATGCAATATAAAAGAGTGGGAGGAAATGGTGAGTAATCCTTTATTAAAAGATTCCTGTATGCTTTTCCCTTAGTTGCGATAATACCTTATAGGGTTTTCCCCTCATCAAGT
>BNJU01000743.1_pt1 | contig 165853 bp, 226 predicted proteins | sample 8539281 | NCBI WGS metagenome assembly BNJU01 (sample SAMD00202456, study PRJDB9452) | human saliva metagenome | isolation source: human saliva | place: Japan | reverse complement strand
TTATAGCCCAATGTTTTACTAATCTGATTAACTGTTAGTTGGGAATATACTAATAGTTTTTTTGCTTCTTGTATGCGCAATAGTGTTATATATTGCACTACTGAAAGTCCTGTATCATCTTTAAAAATCTTAGAGAAGTAGGACTCACTTAAATGAATATGTTCCGAAATCCTTCTGAGCGACACGCGTTTGCCCAGATTTTTTTCTATATATAACATAGCCTTTCGAATTTCTGGACGATTAATAGGTCGTTCAGACTCCACAAAGTCTGGCAATTGTTCATAAGGCATCTCTTCTGCTATGGCATCGTTAAATGGGAAGTAGTGTTCTACCAAAATCCGTAAAACCTTTGTAGCACTGTAAATTTGTTCGGCTGTCAAAACTGGTAAGGTCCGATATAAGGCTCGAAGTTTGGTGTCATCATGCCAATCGGTTTGGGTCGGAAGAATAGGTTTGATCGTTGTATCTTCTGTTTTTGTTTGTCCTGCCATGATGAAGCCTAAGATGGCGCCATCTTTCATGATTGGCACGGAGAAATCTATAAGGCCCATATGACAGCGATATGGGCAAGAAGATAGTTCTTTTGTCGCATCGAGTCCGCCATATAAATCACATTGATTACATCGCTTGGCATAAGCTGGATTACGCCTTACTACCTTACAGAAGGGGGAAAAGTTATATTCTTGAGATAACACTTTTCCACGATTATTAACAAAAATAGCCGCAATCTTTGTTATGTTTGTGAAATCGCGCATGATTTCATTAATAAGCTTAGTATCTTCATTCGTACAAATCATGGTAAAACCTCCAATCACAAATGTGTTAAGAGGTCTAGTAAGCACACCGTTAAATAGCTCTACTTGCTCTCTATCTAATGGGAAGGCTCTAAACCTGAGAAAAGAGAAAAGTGACATACCACCTAAAATTCATATACCTATAAAATTAAGTTATTTCTTGCTTTTATATGTATAAGTATAACAGGATTGTCGTATTTTTAGTAATAGAAAAATCGCATTTTACGAATATACATAAAAAAGTTACATTTAATAATTTTTATAATAAAGGTAGATAAAAGCCTTATAGTACATGTATTTAGAAAGGATTGAGTCCGATGGGTTGTGACTGAATAGCAAGGCATGCTCTATAGCAATATATGGTGTACAGAATCTAGGGTTGCATACATATGAATGGTTAAAGAAATGATAAAAAATATAAAATGGTATACTGCAACATAGTTTTCTGTACATAGATACTTTGATACTTTCATTATACGTATGGAGGGTATTATGGCGACAACATGTGGATTAACTGAATTTGTAGGGACTAGTAAAACTGGTGATACTATTGGTCTTGTAATTGCTAACGTAGATCAACAAGTATTAGATGCGATGAAACTAAAGAAAAAATATCGTTCCATCGGTATTTTAGGTGCTCGTACTGGTGCAGGCCCACACATTATGGCTGCTGATGAAGCAGTAAAAGCAACCAATACTGAAATTGTTAGCATTGAATTACCTCGTGATACTAAAGGTGGCGCAGGCCATGGATCGTTAATCATTTTTGGTGGTGATGATGTATCCGATGTAAAACGAGCTATTGAAGTAGCATTAGCTGAAGTGGAACGCACTTTTGGCGATGTATACGCAAACGATGCTGGTCATATTGAACTTCAATATACAGCACGCGCTAGTCATGCAGTAAATGCAGCATTTGGCGCTCCTGAAGGTAAAGCTTTTGGTCTTATCGTAGGTGCTCCAGCAGCTATTGGCGTAGTTATGGCCGATGTAGCTGTTAAATCTGCAAACGTTGATGTAATCGGTTATGCATCTCCTTCTGCAGGTACAAGTAATTCTAACGAAGTAATTTTACAGATTTCTGGCGATTCTGGGGCTGTACGACAAGCGGTTATTTCTGCTCGTGAAGTAGGTAAACAATTGCTCAGTACGATGGGTGACGAACCAGTGAACGGAGCCCCTTCCTATATCTAATCTGAAAGGATGGTATGCCCTATGAAATCAAAACGTTTCGAAGTCTTAAGTCAACGTCCTGTCAATCAGGATGGTTATGTAAAGGAATGGGTAGAGGAAGGTTTTATAGCCATGGAATCTCCTCAAGATCCAAAGCCTAGCCTCAAAATCGAAGGTGGTCGCATCGTTGAACTCGATGGTAAACGCCGCGAAGATTTTGATCTTATCGATACATTTATTGCAAATTACGGTATCGTTCTCGATGGTGCTCAAGAAGCAATGGCAAAGGATTCAAAAGAGATTGCTAATATGATGCTTACACCATCAGTACCTCGTGAAGAAATCGTTAAGATTTGTAAATCTATTACTCCAGCGAAAATGTTGGAAGTTGTTTCTTCTATGAATGTTGTTGAAATGATGCAATGTATGCAAAAATGCGTGCTCGTCGTACAATGGCTAACCAAGCCCATGTAACGAACGTAAACGACAATCCAGTGCAAATCGCAGCCGATGCTGCGGAAGGTGCACTTCGTGGGTTCGCAGAAGAAGAAACAACAGTAGCCGTTGCTCGTTACGCACCACTCAATGCGATTAGCTTTACTCTGTAGGCTCTCAATGTGGTCGTCCCAGGTGTATTGACACAATGCTCCTTGGAAGAAGCGACAGAATTGGAACTTGGCATGCGTGGCTTCACAGCATATGCAGAAACAATTTCCGTATATGGTACAGAAGACGTATTTACCGATGGTGATGATACACCTTGGTCTAAAGGATTCCTCGCATCTGCTTATGCATCTCGTGGTCTTAAAATGCGCTTCACCTCTGGTACAGGTTCTGAAGTACAAATGGGCCAAGCAGAAGGTAAATCTATGTTGTACCTTGAAATCCGTTGCCTATACATCACAAAAGGCGCTGGCGTACAAGGTATCCAAAATGGTTCTGTAAGCTGTATCGGTATTCCAGCAGCTGTACCTTCTGGTATCCGCGCTGTATTAGCAGAAAACCTTGTAGCAGCTATGCTCGACCTAGAATGTGCATCTAGTAATGACCAAACATTCAGTCATTCTGATTTGCGTAGAACAGCTCGTACATTGATGCAATTTGCACCAGGTACTGACTTTATCTGCTCTGGCTATAGTTCTACACCAAACTATGACAACATGTTTGCTGGGTCCAACTGGGATGCAGAGGACTATGATGACTGGACAGTTATCCAACGTGACCTTAAAGTAAATGGCGGTCTTATCCCTGCTCGCGAAGAAGAAGTAGTAGCAGTTCGTAATAAAGCGGCTCGTGCATTACAAGCTTTGTTCAAAGCATTAGGTTTGCCTCCAATTACAGATCAAGAGGTAGAGGCTGCTACTTATGCGAATGGCTCTAAAGATATGCCTCCTCGCGACAAGGTTGCAGATATTAAAGCAGCTCAAGACTTGTTGAACCGCGGTGTTACAGGCGTTGACTTTGTAAAAGGCTTAGCTAAAGAAGGTCATCAAGATGTAGCACAAAGTATTTTGAATCTATTAAAACAAAAAATCTCCGGCGATTACTTACAAACATCGGCCATCTTTGACCGTGATTTCAATGTTATCTCCGCGATTAACAATAGAAATGACTATCAAGGTGTTGGCACAGGTTATCGTGTGGAAGGTGAAGATTGGGAACGCATTAAAGATATTCCAAACGCCATTGATCCACGGGATATATAAGGAGGTGTCATGATGGCTGAAATTAACAGAGATGTATTACGTTCTATTATCCTAGACGTTTTACAAGAAATGGGTGGTGTTCATGAAGCACCACAATTCAAGGCTAGTGATGGTAAAAGCACAACACCAAGTGCGGCTCCTAGACATGAAGATCCAACTGGTGACGATAGCTGGCTCCAAACTGGTAGCCCTGCACAACCTGGTACAAGTGCAGATGAAGTAGTTATTGCTGTTGGCCCTGCCTTTGGCCGTAGTCAACGACAAACTATCGTTGGTGTACCGCATCAAGAAGTAATTCGCCAATTAGTAGCTGGTATCGAAGAAGAAGGTTTAAAAGCTCGTGTAATTCGCGTATACCGTTCCTCTGACGTAGCGGCCGTAGCCGTTGAAGGCGATTCTATTTCTGGATCTGGTGTATGCATCGGTATTCAATCTAAAGGTACAACCTTGATTCACCAACGCGATTTACAACCACTTTCAAACTTGGAATTATTCCCTCAAGCACCTCTATTAACAGCTGAAACATACCGTGCTATCGGTAAAAATGCTGCTAAATATGCTAAGGGCGAATCCCCAACACCAGTACCAACATTGAACGATCAAATGGCTCGTCCAAAATACCAAGCATTATCTGCATTGCTTCATATCAAGGAAACTAAGCATGTAGTAAAAGGTAAGCCAGCTGATGAAGTTCGTGTCACTGTATAAGGAGGTTTACTATGGCTAACGAATTAGAAGCCTTAATTCGGCAGATCGTATCTGAAATAGAAGGGGCGAAAGGCAGTACAACACAGTACTCAGCGCCTCATACACCATCTACAACTAATACAGTAGATAGAGTGGTTACCATCGAGGATTATCCGATTGCTAAAAACACCCAGAATGGATTGATCTTGGTCAAGGTCGAGACTTAAGCCATATTACGATGGATAACGTAATGGCCGGACATATCACAATGGACGATTTAAAAATTTCTCCATCTATTTTGAAAGCTCAAGGTCAAATTGCTAAGGCTGGGGGCCGAGATCAAATTGAACTCAATTTCTCTCGCGCTGCAGAAATGACGAAGGTAAGTGATAAACGTTTACTTGAAATGTACAATGCACTTCGTCCATATCGTTCTTCCAAACAAGAACTGTTAGATATTGCTAGCGAACTTGATGGTTTAGGGGCTCCGATTTGTGCAAACTTTGTACGAGAAGCTGCAGAAAATTACGAACGTCGTAAAAAACTTAAAGGTGATAATTAACCTATAGGAGATGTCATTATGAAACGAATTGTTGGCATCGATATCGGAAACTCTACAACAGAAGCGGCCTTGGCCGAAATTCATAGTAATGGAGAGGTAAAGTTCTTATCTTCTGCCATCGCTAGTACCACTGGTATTAAAGGAACACGCGAAAATATCGTAGGTCTCATGGATGCCCTCAAGTCGCTAATTAGGTCTGCTAATCTTACACTACGAGACATTGACTTAGTTCGCATTAATGAGGCTACACCAGTTATCGGTGATGTGGCCATGGAAACGATTACAGAAACCATAATTACAGAATCTACCATGATTGGTCACAATCCTAAAACTCCAGGTGGTTTAGGCCTTGGCGTAGGCTATACAGTTCCTATTGAGCAACTGATTGATAAGCCACAAGGTCAGCCATACATCGTGGTAGCTCCAAAGATTATCGATTTTGAATTGGTAGCACAGCTAATTAATGCGTACTGTAAGCGAGGTTATGATATTCGAGCTGCTATCCTTCAAGCCGATGACGGCGTACTCGTTAACAATCGATTGGATCATAAAATTCCTATCGTAGACGAGGTTGCGTATATCGATAAAATCCCAATGGGCATGCTTTCTGCGGTAGAGGTTGTAGACCCGGGGCAAGTGGTATCACAATTATCGAATCCTTATGGAATTGCCACTGTATTTGAGCTTTCTCCAGAGGAAACAAAGAATATTGTACCTATCGCTAGAGCTCTTATCGGAAATCGCTCAGCTGTAGTCATCAAAACACCGGCAGGGGACGTTAAGGAGCGGGTAATACCGGCAGGATCCATCATTGTTATGGGGAATGATCGAACTGTATCCGTCGATGTATCTGCTGGGGCAGAGAGAATTATGGAAACCCTCGAATCTGTTCATCCTATCGATGATATCAGTGGTGAAGCAGGTACGAACGTAGGTGGCATGCTTGAAAAGGTTCGCCTTACAATGGCTCAATTGACAAATAAATCCCCACAAGATGTATTCATCCAAGACTTGCTAGCCGTAGATGTAGCTGTCCCTATCAATGTAAAGGGTGGCCTTGCAGGTGAGTTCTCTATGGAACAAGCCGTAGGCATTGCCTCCATGGTTAAGTCAGATCATCTACAAATGGAAATCATTGCAAAGCAGGTAGAAAAAGAGTTAGGCGTACCAGTTGAAATCGGTGGTGAAGAGGCTGAATCAGCTATCTTAGGGGCTTTGACTACACCGGGGACAGCAAAACCAATGGCCATACTCGATCTAGGGGCAGGCTCAACTGATGCATCCATCATTAACCAAGAAGGAAAAATTAAAGCCATTCATCTTGCAGGAGCAGGAAATATGGTAACTATGCTCATCAATTCTGAACTTGGTTTAGAGGATATGCATATTGCAGAAGCCATCAAACGAGACCCATTAGCTCAAGTACTCAGTGTATATCACATTCGTCACGAAGATGGAACGGTACAGTTCTTTAATGAACCACTTCCGGCAGCATTGTTTGGACGCGTTGTTATCGTAACGCCAGATGGGCTCGTTCCTGTAGAGCGAGATATCCCTCTAGAAAAGATTAAGCGTGTTCGTCAAACTGCAAAGAAACGGGTATTTGTCACAAACTCACTCCGCGCTTTGGCATCTGTTAGTCCTACTCATAATGTGCGAGATATACCATTCGTAGTTATCGTAGGTGGTTCTGCATTAGACTTTGAAATTCCTCAACTCGTAACCGATGCACTTTCACAATATGCATTAGTAGCGGGGCGAGGCAATATTCGAGGCGTTGAAGGGGCACGAAATGCGGTAGCTACAGGATTGGTATTATCCTATGCACAGAAGGGAGGCCTATGATGGATCAAAGTATCGTCAGTAAGCCAACCATATTGCTGTATGCTACAGAACATATCAGTGAGGATATACTAAAACCCGTTCTATATGGAATTGAAGAGGAAGGTCTACCTGTTGTCATTGAGTCCCATAGTGGTACGCATATGACATTGGCTGACCTAGCATCTCGTAATTCCGCTTTATCTGTTGGGATAGGCGTTGATGATGAGGCGATTGTGTTGACCTATAAAAACATACCAATGCATCAATTTATTTATCGACTTACGGGTTATGCTCAATATCCAGATAGCTTACGCACCTTAGGTGTCAATGCAGCCCGCCTTGTAAAAGGTAATCCTTTCGTTTCCGATGAACGATTGGAAGTAGCTTTTTAAATCTAACTAACTTTAGAGGTGGTGCATATGGCTATTTATACGAAAACCGGTGATGCAGGTACAACGGCCTTATTTGATGGCACTAGAGTACCTAAAAATTCACTTCGTGTGGACACATATGGAACCTTTGATGAATTAAATGCACAGGTTAGTGTATGTGAGAAATTAGTCGTCTCACCAGACAATAAACATGTGCTTCACACATTACAACATCAGCTATTCCGCTTATGTGCGGAGGTAGCCACGCCTCATGTGGAAAAATCTAAGTGAAAGTAGTAATCTAATTTCACAACAAGATATAAGCGAATTGGAATACATGATCGATGACTATACTAATCGATTGCCACAGCAACATAGCTTTATATTAAGCGGAAATTATCTATCTGCTGCAGAGCTACACGTGGCGCGTACTATTTGTCGTCGTGGTGAACGATTGCTTATAAGTTTAGGTTCTGTAGAACCTATTCGCGATGAGGTTCGTAAATTTATTAATCGACTATCTGATGCTCTCTATATCATGGCTCGCATGGAAGACTATATACAATTTGTAGAAACAATTGTAGAACGCGTTTCAGAACGTGTAGCAACTAGTCGTGAGGAAATACTGACAGAAAGCAATCAATGCGTAAGTAATATAGAGCATACTGCTGAAAGTGGAGTTATTGATATGTCAACTGGAACAGAGTTAGAGCATATTATGACGAAGCTTTCACAAGCGGCATTGGACTACGCTCAGTCCATAGGCGTACCTATCGTTGTATCTATAGTAGATGCAAACGGTATATTAATGTATTTCCAACGTATGTCAGATGCATTGCTCATCAGTAACGACATCGCACAGGCAAAGGCGTACACCGCAGTAGCGCTTAAATCAGCAACTCATGAAATACATCCAAGCGCACAGCCTGATGGCGATCTATTCAACATAGAATCCATGGTAAACCGTAAAATTTGCACTTTTGGTGGCGGATATCCAATCATGATTAATGGAAAAATGATTGGTGGACTCGGCATTAGCGGTGGTACCGTGGCACAGGATATGGACATTGCATCTCATGCATTACAATCTCTGTTAACTCAATGAGGTGAAAACAATGGACGTAACGCAAATGTATATTAGTGAGTTTGTTGGTACTGCCGTTTTAATTGCATTTGGTAATACTACCAATGCATCTATCTTGTTAAAGAAAACCATTGTTAGTATTTTTGGTACTAACTGGCTACACATTATCTTCGGATGGGCATTTGCCGTAGCCTTTGGTGTATATGTAGGGATTACACTTGGTGGCCCGGGGCATTTGAATCCTGCCGTTACCTTTGCTCTTGCTGTAGCAGGTATATTCCCTTGGGATCAAGTCATTCCAATGTCCATAGCTCAAATTGCAGGTGGTTTTACAGGTGCTGCCATTGCTGCATTGTTCTATTATCCACACTTTAAAGTAACCGGTCCTGACGAAGGAAACTGTGTAGGGATTTTTGCAACAGGTCCAGCAATCGATAATAAACCTTTCAATTTGATATCTGAGATTATAGCAACATTTATGTTTATGCTAGCGATTCTCTGCTTAGGAAATGGCCGATGGTTTAGCACCTATGGTCATCGGTATTTTGGTAGCATCCATTGGTATGTCCTTTGGTGCAACTACTGGATATGCATTAAATCCAGCCCGTGACTTTGGTCCACGGTTAGCATATTTCTTATTACCGATTCCTAATAAGGGAACTGCGAACTGGCAATATGCATGGGTACCATTTATTGGCCCATTGATTGGGGCAGGTTTAGCTGTGTTGTTCTTCCAATTAGTGGCACCTTAACTATAGCTAGAGTATATAAAACAACGACAAACTATAACATGTCAGTATAGTTTAAAGAATACATATTACATTAGGAGGAGATTATATGGCCTTTCAAGAGGTAATTGATGCAAAACAGCGCATCATTCAAGAGTTTGTACCCGGAAAGCAGGTTACGATAGCTCATGTTATTGCCAATCCTAAGCCAGATCTATTTAGAAAAATGGGGCTTGAGGAAAAAGGACGCAATGCTATTGGAATTCTTACCATAACACCTGGCGAAGGGACCATTATTGCAGCCGATATTGCAAGTAAATCTGGTGATATCGAAATCGGTTTCATCGATAGATTTTCGGGGGCACTTCTCATAACTGGTGATGTATCTGCTGTTGAATCTGCTTTGCGCAGCGTAATTGAAGGTCTGCAACGCATATTAGGATTCTTTCCAACGGATTTAACAAGATCCTAATGAAAGGGTAATTATGAGCACCGAAAAGAAAGAAAAACGTATCCTTCTAGTAGGTCGTAGCGGTTGTGGTAAGACCACATTAGCAGATACGATTACTCATGGCTCGGCTACGTATCATAAGACACAAGCCATAACGAGAGTGGGAAACTTTCATCGATACCCCTGGAGAATATATGGAGAATCCTAATTACTATCGAGGCATTATCTTGCACGCCTATGATGCGGACGTAGTGATTTTCATGATTCCTGCAGGTGATGAAACAACCATATTCCCACCAAACTTTGGAAACTCCTTAAATCGCGAGGTTATAGGGGTTGTATCAAAGGTGGACACGGGTAAAGATGTTGAGGCGCCTCGGCGCAATCTTAAAACTAGCGGGAGCCACTAATATTTTTGAAATATCAGTTCACGACGAAGAGTCGTTAAAACAATTATGTAACTACATATACGGTTAGTTGAAAGAAGGTTTTTCCATGGACAAAGTGTTTGAAGAACAACTTAATCAATTTATTTTAAATAAGGCGATCATTCCAAAAAGCTTGGGTCTATGGGAACGATATTTCAAAAAAATGTGTCTCGCTTGGCAAGATATGAAACCTGAGATTCAGGCTCAGCATATTATCTTTTCTGCAGATAATGGTATTTCCGTAGATGGTCTAATCGGTTATAACTATGAGATTACTCGTAAACAGTCTCAAAATATGATTGATGGTAAAAGTGCAGTTGCTAATTACTGCATCTTTAACCATATTCCTTATGAAGTGGTAGATGTAGGCATTGCTTATCCACAAGGTATTGGGGTCAATCGAAAGGTAGCTCAAGGCACAAAGAATATATTAGATGGTGCTGCTATGAGTGATGAAGAGTTTGACCCTAGCATACCAAGCTGGATATAACCGAGTTGTTTACTATGCAGAATCGGGTATCAATCTATTTTCCTTTGGCGAAATGGGTGTTGGTAATACAACTACTTCAGCAGCTGTTCTGAGTGGTCTTACAAAACTAGACCCACGGATAACTGTAGGTCCTGGATCTGGCCCTGATGAAGAGGCCTACATGAATCAAAAAAGAGAGTTTGTACGTACTGCACTATCTCATCATAAGGGACACTTAAATAGTCCTAAAGAGGTAATTAGCCGCGTAGGAGGCTTTGATATAGCCGCTATTACAGGTGCTATGGTAGCTTGTACAGACTTACATATCCCATTTGTAATCGATGGATATATTACAGCCGTTGCCATGGCTTGTGCTACTCAAATGAATGGAGACGCTCCATTATACGGTATTCCATCTCATTATTCTCGCGAGGTAGGGATGGCCGCAGCATTGGCTTATGCAAATATTCGTCTTGATGAAGTTCCAATCCATGGACAAATGGCGTTAGGTGAAGGTACTGGTGCTGTACTCATGGTACAACTACTTAAAACAGCGCACTTTGCCTTTATGAATATAGGTACTATGGTGGAACTATTAGAAAAATAAATTTGTAATCTTTATTCTATGTTTTGTAAAAGGAGAGAAAACAGATGACACAAGAAGCATTAGGTATGGTGGAAACTAAGGGTCTAGTAGGCGCTATTGAAGCAGCTGATGCAATGCTTAAAGCAGCTAATGTGGAACTCGTAGGCAATGAAAAAATTGGCTCTGGTCTCGTTACTGTTATGGTTCGTGGTGATGTAGGTGCTGTAAAAGCTGCTGTAGACGCAGGTGCAGCTGCTGCAGAACGGGTAGGTGTTGTTATCTCTACTCATGTAATTCCAAGACCACATAAAGATGTAGAAGGTATTTTACCAACAAAGGGTGAATAATTATGGCCGATACTAAAAGTATGGTAGATGAGATTTTAAAGCGCGTATTGATGCGTATCGATAGTGCTGATTTAAGCACAACTTCAGGCGCGACTAGTAATGCATCATGTGCTTCGGCACCTGTAAGTTCACCTGTTGTAAGTCAACTACAAACTTCTATGATTACTGAGCACGTAGGTAGCACTACAACAGGCGATACAATTGGTCTCGTAATTGCCAATGTAGACAGTCAAGTATTGGAAGCTATGAAGCTCACTAAGTCATATCGATCCATCGGTATCTTAGGTTCACGTACAGGTGCAGGGCCGCAAATTATGGCCGCTGATGAAGCTGTAAAAGCAACGAATACAGAGATTGTTAGCATTGAACTGGCCCGTGATATGAAAGGTGGCGCTGGTTCTGGTTCCCTTATCATATTTGGTGGCGATGACGTATCCGATGTAAGACGTTCTGTGGAAGTAGCATTACGTGAATTAGAACGCACCTTTGGCGAAGTATATATGAATGACGCAGGCCATGTGGAGGTCCAATATACAGCGCGTGCAGGAGAAGCCTTAGTCACTGCTTTTGGGACACCAGAAGGTAAAGCCTTTGGGTTATTAGTAGGTGCCCCAGCAGCAATAGGTGTAGTTATGGCAGATACAGCAGTTAAATCAGCTAATGTAGATGTGGTAGATTATCAGTCTCCATCGAGCTCAGATATGTCAAATGAAGTTGTTTTACTAATTTCTGGTGACTCTGGCGCTGTTAAACAAGCTGTAAAAGCAGCACGTGATGTGGGGTTAGCGTTACTAGAAACTATGGGAGAAAGACCTAAAAACAAAGGTAATGCTTACATTATCTAATGAATAAACGTCGGGAGGTGGCATGGTGAAAGATTCACTAGGGTTACTAGAAGTAGCTGGTTTACTGGGGGCTATCACCGCATCAGATGCAATGGTTAAAGCTGCAAATGTACGGCTCATAGGAATAGAAAAGGCGAGAGGACTTGGCTGGATGACCGTAAAGGTAACTGGTGATGTGGCAGCTGTTGAAGCAGCTGTTCAAACAGGTGTGGCGATTACAAAAAGGTATGAACTTGTATGTAGCTCACAAAGTAATTCCTCGACCTGCAGAAGGCTTAGTAGAATCCTTTAATGATGATTTTACAGATAAGCCGGCTAAGGTAGCTGATGAAACAGAGAAACCCCAATTAGATGAAAAGGTTGTTGAGGTATTAGATGAGATAGTATCTAAGATCATAGAACCGAAAAGTTCTAAATCAACAGGTACAAAGAAAATAACACCAAAGAAAAACACTAAAAAGAAATAAAGTAGTAAATAATAAAGGAGATTATCATGAATAACGCATTAGGCATGGTAGAAACAAAAGGTTTAGTAGGCGCAATTGAAGCGGCTGACGCAATGGTAAAGGCAGCTAACGTTACATTAGAAGGTACTGAAAAAATCGGTTCCGGTCTTGTAACAGTAATGGTTCGCGGTGATGTAGGCGCTGTAAAAGCAGCTGTTGATGCAGGGCTGTGCAGCAGCACAAAAAGTAGGTGAAGTAGTATCTACTCATGTAATTCCACGCCCTCATAGCGATGTAGAATTGATCTTACCTAAGAAAGGATAATAGCTTATGGATCGGGAACAGATTCGTGCTATCGTACGAGAAGTGATCGAAGCCATGTTCGAATCGTCCATTCCCGTAGGTGTGAGCAATAGACATGTCCATCTATGTCAGGAGGACTGGGATATATTATTCCCTGACCGGGCTATTACTAAAAAAAGTGACTTAAAACAAACTGGAGAGTTTGCTTCAGAACAAACCGTTACTTTAGTGGGGCCTAAAGGGGTCATTCAAAATGTCCGCGTATTAGGTCCTCTTAGAAAACAGTCACAAGTAGAGGTATCTTTGACCGATGCTCGTGCATTGGGTATAAAACCTCCTATTGTGCTATCTGGTCATTTAGAATCAGCCGTAGAGATTACTCTATGTACTGAAAATGGGGAAATTACAAAACCTATTTGCATCGTTGCAAAACGACATATTCATATGTCACCTGATGATGCAAAACGGCTTAATGTAAACGATGGCGATAGCGTTAATGTTGAACTTCAAACGCCAGAGCGCACCACTGTATTTGGTGATGTCATCGTTCGGGCCGTACCCGGTTTTGTCCTAGAACTCCATATTGATACAGATGAGGCAAACGCTGCCAATGTACAAGGTACAGTGATGGCGAGAATTGTACAGTAAAGTAGGTGATATGATGAAAGGTTTGAAAAAGGCAAATAATACCTTGCAAGAGTTCTCTGATCTTGTAGAGTCCAAACAAGTGAGCTCTCATAATCAAAAGAATTTACGCGTAGGCATCGACCTTGGTACATCATCTATTGTCCTATCCGTAGTAAACGATAAAGGTAAACCTATATATGGTGCTTTTGAATACAACGAATCTATTCGAGATGGCCTTGTAGTTGACTATGTGGGAGCTGTTACAATTACGAGAGCTTTAAAGGCTAAGGCGGAAGCCGCCTTAGGCACAGAGCTTGTATATGCCGCAGCAGCTGTTCCACCTGGAACGATAGGCAAGAATAAAGAGGTAGTAGGTCATGTTCTTGAAAGTGCCGGTTTTGAAGTAACCTGCATTTTAGACGAGCCTACCGCTGCTGCTAATGTGCTCGGAATCACCGATGGCGCTGTTATCGACGTCGGTGGTGGTACTACGGGCATAAGCATTTTAAAAGATGGCCGAGTTGTATATACCGTAGATGAGCCTACAGGCGGCACCCATATGAACCTTGTAATTAGCGGGGCCTATGGCATCTCTATTCCTGAAGCGGAGGCCTATAAGCGCAATGAAGCGAATAAACGCGATGTATATGCAACCATACGGCCTGTGGTTGAAAAAATGGCAGCTATTTCTAAGCGTGCGTTACAAGAGGGTGGCTATGAAAAGGGGACTCCCATTGTTGTTGTAGGTGGTGCTTCTAATTTTGAGGAGTTTACAAAAACTTTCAGTCAATATATAGGATTACCCGTAGATAAGCCATTATACCCAGAGTTTGTAACGCCCTTAGGGATTGCCATGGGAAGTGAGCATTAATATGGATGCATTAGTTAAACTGGTGCTAGAACGCCTAGAAAAGCGCATGACATCCACTGCTACTTTTATGGTCACAGAGTGCAATAGCTATGATGAGCATATATTGTTGCAGAACCAACTCATTTCTTTCGCTGGTATAGATTATGGTCATTTACGAGAGTTAATGTGCGATACATTGGTGCCTTGGGTTGCCTATTTACATCGTGCATTAGCGTATGACTGTGAGGTGACGATACACCTAGCAGTTCCTGTAACCTCGTTGATGAATCCATCAGTCATTCTAGATTGGCCTATCAAATTTCTAGATAAATTTGGTCGTCCCATATATGCCAGTCATCAAGCGTGGATAACGACCTCTTTTGTTAGATCTTGTGAAAGTCAGTCTATTATCGTCATATATAGGGGACAACGGTTCACCATGGCTGCTCGAGATGAAATCGAGCGCTTAGGTATCACAATAATTGAAGGGAACGAGAAGTATGCAAGTCGGTAAAGTTGTGGGTAGTATCGTATCTACTCAAAAGCATGAATCTCTAAAGGGAATGAAACTGATGATGGTAGATATTCTCGATGGAGAACAAGAGTTGACGGGGCGCATAGAAATCGCCGTCGATACAGTATGTGCTGGTGAAGGTGAATATGTGCTTCTAACTCGAGGCTCATCGGCACGGCATATTTTCGAAGATGATAAAGGCACCGCAGTAGATTGCGCTATTGTGGGTATTATTGATAGTTTTGAAAAATAATTGTATAGGAAATAGCTGGTGCCAGAGTTAAACCTAGTTATTGTGTCACATCATGAATGTATCCTTGATTGTGGACACCGTTAGTTGACATGGTCATTGCATCAGCAATGCAACCTATATGGAGGTTCATGATGGAAAACAATACACAGTTGAAAGAAATGATCCGCTCCATGGTTATAGATATATTACAGGGGCAAAAGCAAGAAATGGCCTCATCACAACCTATTAAACAAGCGCCTAGAGGTCAAGTTGAGCCAGGTGTGTTTGATACGGTTGATGAAGCAATTCAAGCTGCAAAAGCAGCGCAAGCACGCTTTGAAGATTGTACCTTGGCAACCCGTGAAAAGGTAATAGCAGACATCCGTGCTGCTATGCGTCCACGAGTGCAAGAGTTGGCTCAGAAAACCGTTGACGAAACGGGGATGGGTCGCGTTGCGGATAAAGTACTAAAATTAAACCTTACACTAAATAAAACACCGGGCGTAGAAGACCTTGTTACAGAGTGTGAAACTGGTGATAATGGTATGACATTATATGAATTATCAGCCTATGGTGTCATCGGTGCTATAACGCCAAGTACGAATCCGGCAGAAACATTAATATGTAATTCCATCGGTATGCTGGCGGCCGGAAATGCTATATTCTTTAGCGTTCATCCAGGCGCCAAGAATTTGAGTCGAGAGCTTGTTAGTGAGCTCAATCAAGTTATTGCTAAATCGATTGGCATTGAAAACCTTATTGTTACACTTCGAGAGCCATCTATTGAGTCTGCTCAAGAGATGATGCTACATCCAGATGTGAGCCTATTAGTTGTTACTGGAGGTCCTGGCGTAGTAAAACAAGCGCTTCAAAGTGGTAAAAAGGTTATCGGTGCTGGTGCAGGCAATCCACCGGCCTTTGTAGATGAAACGGCAGATATTAAAAAGGCCGCTCAAGATATTGTTCTCGGCGCTAGTCTAGATAATAATATTCTATGTATCGCTGAAAAGAGCGTTGTAGCCATGCGTCAAATTGAGCCACAGCTAGTTCAAGAAATGGTAAAAGCAGGTTGTATTCTCGTTGAAAATCAACAGGATATTCAACGCCTAGTCGATTTAACAGTGTTGCCGAATGGGACACCAAATAAAAAATTTGTCGGTAAAAATGCAAGCGTTATTCTTGATGCAGCACATATTCCGTACAATGGTGATCCACGGTTAATTATCATGCGGGCTCCAAAAAATCATCCCTTTGCAGTAATTGAGATGTTAATGCCTATTTTACCTGTTGTTACAGTAGATAGCTTTGACGAAGGTCTTGATGTATGCTTGATGTTAGAAGCAGGCTTACATCATACGGCCACAATGCATTCCTTGAATATGGAACGCCTCAACCGGATGGCTCGTAAAATGAAAACTTCCATTTTTGTTAAGAATGGTCCGTCCTATGCAGGCTTGGATTTAGTGGTGAGGGTACGACAACCTTTACAATTGCTACACCTACTGGGGAATCTACTACATCGGCTCGTTGCTTTGCACGACGTCGTAGATGTTGCTTAACAACAGGATTTAATATTCGATAGGTGGTGAGCATATGAATAAATGGACTTTTCCAACCCAGATTTATGCAGGGCCAGATTCGTTAAATCGTCTTACAGCATTTTCTAATGAATCTATCCTTATCATATGCGATCCATTTTTAAAAGATTCTCCAAGCCTTACGTATGTGATGGGGTTAATGGACAGTAAAAATAAGGTAACCATCTACACTGATGTGGTACCTGATCCACCGATTACGCATGTAGTAAAGGGTATTGAGTTTATGGAAGGCATTAAACCAACTGTAATCATTGCCATAGGTGGGGGCTCCTGTATCGATATGAGTAAGGGCATTGCTTACTTTGGTCGTAAGTTAAAGCATATGGATATCAAATCCTTTATTGCTGTTCCTACTACTAGTGGAACTGGATCAGAAGTGACCTCTTTTGCTGTTCTTACAGATAGCGAAACACAAATTAAATATCCTCTTATGGATGATGCGGTATCACCAGATGAAGCATTATTAACGCCATTATTTGTAAAAACATCGCCTCCAAATGTTACTGCTTTTAGCGGTATGGATGTTCTTGTTCATGCGCTTGAAGCCTATGTAGCAACGTCTGCAAATAATTTTACTGATGCGTTGGCACAGCAAGCAATTGAGCTTGTCTTTGAATACCTACCAAAATGTTATAAGTCAACAGCCACAGACCAAGATCGCATGTCAATGCACGAAGCATCATGCCTTGCAGGACTTTCCTTTAACAAGGCTGGCGTGGGTCTCGTTCATGCCATGGCACATCAGTTGGGTGGGCAATTTCATGTACCTCATGGACTAGCTAACAGTATGCTTTGCTTTATGTGATTGGATTTAATTGCTCTCGTAACCAAGAGGTGGCCAAGAAATATGCCCATCTATCTGCTAAGTTGGGCTTTGCATCGCATAAAGCATCCGATGGAGATAAAATAGGTGCATTACTAGAGGCGATTGTAAAACTACAACGAACTTTAGAATGTCCAATGACACTGACTGAATTTGGTGTAGATAAGGCTACATCTGAACCAAAACTTAACCTCATGGCAGATAGAGCACTAGAGGATATGTGTTATAGATTTAATCCATACCCAGCTAACCATGATGATCTTATCGGATTATATAAAAAGATTTTGTAACCTATATAGAGTGAATAATAAAACTCAAAAGTATATAATAAACAATACAAATACAAGAGGCTTTAATGATTTCATGGAAGCCTCTTTTTGTATGCCCTTATTCTTGTTAATTGAAATAGAAATAGAAATAATATTTACCTATTTATTGCTTAAGTTATGTGCTATTAGGTACACCTTTTTTCACCTTAGAAATGATATAATTAATTTTTACATCCTATCTCAATGTAGAGGTGTTATTCAAGTTTAGTCATATTCCATATAACTCATTGGAATATAGAAAAACATAGATTTTATCTACATTTGTTGTATAATATGTATAGGATATTTAAAAAATTAGATGTTTTTGTGAAAGCTTATCCTTATCTAAGTTTAATTAGATGTTTGGTGCATTATATTTTAGATTCATGCTCAATGTACTACTTTCACAATATGAGTATGATCTTGTGTGGTCATACGTTTTTTGAAAAGAGAGGTATTTATGCAACACATGCTACGCATGGGTATTGACGTGGGCTCTACAACGGTTAAAGTTGTACTATTAGACGAACACGATAATTATTTGTATAAAAAGTACATACGCCATTATGCAAACATTTTGGACACCGTATATACCTTTGCTCCAAGAGGCTCAAGTGGGCCATGAAAACGATCAAGTTCATGTATGTATTACCGGTTCTGGTGGTATGGCGATGGCTGAAAAGGTACGCATTCCATTCGTGCAAGAGGTTATTGCTGAAACACGTGCTGTAAAAGCGTTGTATCCAGAAACTGATGTTATCATCGAACTTGGTGGTGAAGATGCGAAGGTAACCTATTTAGGTCAAACGGCAGAACACCGTATGAATGGTTCTTGTGCAGGTGGTACAGGTGCTTTCATCGACCAAATGGCGACTTTATTGCAAACTGATGCATCTGGTCTTAACCAATTGGCCATGAATGCTGATACGATTTATCCAATTGCAGCACGCTGTGGCGTATTTGCTAAAACAGATGTACAAGCTTTGTTAAACCAAGGCGCATCTCATGAAAATATTGCAAAATCCGTATTCCAAGCTATTGTAAACCAAACAATTGCGGGCCTTGCATGCGGTCATAAAATCGAAGGTAATGTAGCATTCCTTGGGGGGCCGTTAACATTCTTGTCCGAACTTCGTCAATGTTTCTGCGACACCTTAGAACTAGATGAAGCGCATCGCATTATCCCTGAAAACGGTGAATTATTCATCGCTTTAGGGGCGGCTTTGATGAAAGAAGACTGTCGTGAGATTACGGTTGGTCAATTAACAAAGGAAATTGGTGCCCTCATCGGTATCCCTATGGAGGCTACAGATCGTGTAGAACCTCTATTTAAAAATGAACAAGAATTAGAAGAATTCCGCGCTCGTCACGCTAAGGCAGTAACGCCAAAGGCGAATATTGAAGATGCGCAAGGTCCTTGTTACCTTGGTATTGATGCTGGTTCTACCACTCTTAAGGTAGTTCTCATCAACAGTAATAAGGAAATCATATTCTCTCACTATGGTCCTAACCATGGTAAACCATTAGAAAAATCTCGTGAAATGATCGAGAAGATTTATGAACTGTTACCAAAAGGCGCGTATATTGCGCATTCTGGTGTAACTGGTTACGGTGAAGCATTCCTTAAACGCGCCCTTGGCATCGATATTGGCGAAGTAGAAACAATGGCTCACTATCGTGCAGCTCGTTACTTCTGCCCTGATGTATCCTTTATCTTGGACATCGGCGGTCAAGATATGAAATGCTGTAAGGTTCGCGATGGCTATATCGAAGATATCGTATTGAATGAAGCGTGCTCCTCTGGTTGCGGCTCCTTCATCGATACATTCGCATCCGGTCTACGCATTCCAATCGATCAATTCGCGAAGGAAGGTTTATTGGCATCCTTGCCAATCGACTTGGGTTCTCGTTGTACTGTATTTATGAACTCTAAGGTTAAGCAGGCTCAAAAAGAAGGTGCTACGGTACAAGATATCGCGGCAGGTCTTGCTTACTCTGTTATTAAAAATGCCCTTTATAAGGTTCTTAAGGTGAAAGACCCTAAAGAATTGGGTGATCATATCGTTGTACAAGGCGGTACATTCTACAATGAATCCGTATTGCGTGCCTTCGAGAAATTGATGGGCGTAGAAGTAATTCGTCCTGACGTATCTGGCTTGATGGGTGCTTATGGTATGGCCCTTCTTGCAGCTGAAACGGCAGAAGAGTTACAAAAGGAAAAAAAGTACTTTGCTCGATAGTAATGGTCTTAACTCCTTACAAGTATCTACGACAATGCGCAATTGTGGACTTTGCTCCAATAACTGTATGCTTACCATCAATGCTTTCTCTGATGGTCGTACCTACGTAACGGGTAACCGTTGTGATCGCGGTGCGGGCGGTATGATTCAAGAGGAACGCAAAGCAGTTCCTAACTTAGTAGACGTTAAATTGCGTCGTTACTTCGACTATTATTTGAAGAAAAATATTCCAGAGTTCGAAGGTAAAATGCGCGTAGGTATTCCTCGCGTCCTCAACATGTATGAGGATTTCCCATTCTGGTTTACATTCTTTAATACACTTGGTTATGAAGTAATCCTTTCCGATTACACTACAAAGGAACAATATAACAAGGCTATTGATACGATTCCATCCGATACAGCTTGCTACCCAGCAAAAGCGGTACATGGTCATATTCGTGACCTTGCAAATGCACAAGTAGACTTTGTTTGGTACCCTTGTATTCAACATGGCCCTAAGGAATTTAGCCGCGACAATAATTACCATTGTCCAATGGTTATTTCCTATCCAGAACTTATCAAAAACAACATGCAGGAGGTTCTAGGGGATACTCCATTCCACGCACCATTCTTGCCATTAGCTGATAAGAAATCTCTTGTTCCTGCTCTTGTGAAAGCATTGGACTTCTTGAATCTCAAGAAGAAAGATATTGCTAACGCTGTTGAAAAAGCGTGGGAAGAACAAGAAAATTGTAAGGCTTCTTACCGTGAAACGACAAAGAAAACAGTATCTCGCCTCGTAGCAGAACAAATTCCTACTATCGTATTAGCTGGTCGTCCATATCATTTGGACTCCGGTATTAACCACGGTATTCCAGAGCTTATTACTTCTCTTGGTATGGCTGTTCTTACAGAAGATGGTGTTGCTCCACTAGCAATGAAATTAAGCATTTACGTGTTGTAGACCAATGGTCCTACCATAGCCGTCTATACCGCGCTGCTGAATTTGTAAGTAGAACAGAAGGCTTCCAAATTGTTGAGCTCAACTCCTTTGGTTGCGGTCTCGATTCTATCGTAGCGGATCAAGTAAAAGATATACTTTCAGCAAACCATAAAATTCATACCTTACTCAAAATTGACGAAGGTACAAACCTTGGGGCTGTAACGATTCGTTTGCGTTCATTGCAATCTGTAATGGAACGTAGCTTGCGTCGTCATCATAACCCAGAAGCACCAGAAGTGGTGGAAGAGCAATTGCCAACCTACGATTATAATCGCGTCGTATTCACAGAGGAAATGCGTAAGACCTATAAAATCTTGGTGCCACAAATGTCACCATTGCATTTTAGCCTCTTAGATCCAGTCCTCAAAAATGAAGGCTATAACTTTGAAATGTTGCCAGCACCAACGCGTGAAGATATTGAAGTGGGCTTGAAATATATCAATAATGATGCATGTTACCCAGCGATTATCGTTGTTGGTCAGCTCATGTCTGCACTATTATCTGGTAAATACGATATCGATAAAACAGCTGTTATCATCTCTCAAACAGGTGGTGGTTGCCGTGCTACAAACTATATTGGCTATTTGCGTAAAGCATTGATTGACGCTGGTATGAAACAAGTGCCAATCCTATCTCTTAATGCAAGCGATATGGAACGTCAACCAGGCTTCAAATTGACAAAAGGTTTCTTGCATCGTATGATTCAAGCCGTTGTTTACGGTGATGCCCTCATGCAATGCGTATTGGCTACACGTCCTTACGAAACTAACCCGGGCTCTACAGATGCATTATGTGATTACTGGATTAAAAAATTACGTGAAAATATTACATCTGCCAGCCTTCGTCAGTATAATAAGTACATCAAAGAAATCATTCATGACTTTGATAACTTGCCGGTCAATAAAGATGTACAAAAACCTCGTGTTGGCGTCGTAGGGGAAATTTACGTTAAATTCCACCCAAGTGCTAACAACCATATCAATGAACTCATTGAAAAAGAAGGTGGCGAAGTCGTTACATCTGGTTTATTAGACTTCTTCTTGTACTGCGCAATGGACAGTACATATCGTGCTAAACACCTTGATGGTACATGGCTATCTGGCTTCTTTGGTACATTGGCTCGTGAAGCCCTTGAACTCTACCGCTTGCCATACGCTAAAGCCGTAGCAGCGTCTAAAAACTTTGACCCTCTACAACGTATGACAGAAGTAGCAAAAGAAGCAGCTCAATTCATCGGTCTTGGTAACCAATGCGGTGAAGGCTGGTTCCTCACAGGCGATATGATTGACCTCATTGAAAAAGGGGCCAAACAAATCGTATGCTTGCAACCATTCGGCTGCTTACCAAACCACGTTACAGGTAAAGGCATGGTTAAAACACTATCTGCTGCCTACCCAGACGTGCGCATTGCTGCCATAGACTACGATCCAGGCTCCAGTGCAGTAAACCAAGCAAATCGACTAAAACTATTACTATCGACAATGTTTGAATAAGAGTGCTCTGTTATATTTTCAATGGGGCCCCGTGACAACTACATAACACTAGTATAGAAAAAACACAGCCCTCTCTTGGCTCAGTACGTCACTACGTTCCGTAAATCGCTGCAGAGAGGGCTGTGTTCTTTTCTATATATGCAAATTATGAAGATGTCCCATTATAAAATGTAAATGATCCATCTACTGTATATCTAATAGCTCCATCGGTTTTTTATCTCATTATTTACAAAAAATTCACAATATATCTAACGGAAAAAGGGCTGTGTTCTTTTTCCTACAATCAGTTGGACAGGTGCTTTCCTTTATTGTGCATAGTGTATTTGTAAAAAAGAATTAGCAGATTTTAATTTAAGCTGTATAGCCCCACAATGGGACGCCTCTACAGGTAGTGTTAATATAAATAAGAGCCCCCTTTCCGAAGCGATTTTACGAAGCGTAGCGCCGTACTGAGCAAGGAAAGGGGTCTCTTATTTATATACTAATATTATTCTGTTGTAGTTGGGCCCCATTGTGTGGCTTACAGAAACGTATAAAATAAATTATTCTTTTTCTACCAAACCATACAAGCACAATAAGGAAAGCACTGCACATACTAGCATTGTAATCCCCATTGGTATACCCGTATGATCCCCACCTATACCAACTAATGGTGATACAATACCTGCTGCAAACATGCTTGCAAAGCCTAGTATGGCAGAGGCGCTGCCTGCCATCTTTCCATAGTTAGTCATAGCCATAGAGAAGGAGGCGGAACCGAATAGAGATACTGTACATACAGTAAAGAATAGGATTGTTGTTACAGGAATGAGAGACCATTCAAAAATCATGGCTACTAAGAATAGTAAAGAGCCAATTGTAAGTTCCCATAGACTGAATGTAAGTATTTGACGAGATGTTACGACATTACTTACTCGTCCGCTAATGGCACTGGCCAAGATAATGCCGCAGCTATTGATACCAAAAAGATAACTAAATTTCTGGGCTGAAAGTTGGAAAATATTTTGGTATACAAAGGATGAACCTGAGATATAGGCAAAGAAAGCGCCGAAAGCAAAGAATTGAATTAAAGATTGTCCCAGGAAACGTTTATCTTTGATCAGTGTAAAGTAGTTCTTTATAGCCGTAGCAAGGCCGCCAGTAACGCGTTTTTCCTTTGGTAAGCTTTCACGGAAAAGAAGAGAACCTAGCAATAGAATAGCAGAGAATACGGCTAAAATTATAAAGATAAAGCGCCATGTGGTAATGAGTAGTAGTTGACCGCCTACTAAAGGTGCAAGGACTGGTGCGAGGCCGTTAACCATCATGAGCATAGCAAATAGCTTAGTGAGTTCTTGACCAGATGCAAAGTCTCGAGCGATGGCTTTGGCAATTACAACGCCTACAGATCCGGTTAAACCTTGTAGAAATCTTCCTAGTAAAAGTATGTCGATACTCGGTGCATAGGCACATATAAGGCCAGAAATAACACATAGTAAATTACCTATAATGAGTGGTACCTTACGCCCCATTGTATCACTAATAGGACCACCAAATAATTGGCCAAAAGCAACACCAAAGGTCATAACACCAATGGTCATTTGAATATTTGATGCTGTTGTATTTAATTCGCCAGGCATAATCGGTAATGCCGGTAAATACAGATCTGTTGCGAGCGGTGTAATAGCTGTTAACATGCCAAGGAATACTACCAAGATAAAGGAAACCTTAGCAGAATTTTCTTGAGTCATAAAACCCTCCTATCTTAAAATGGGAAAAATAAAAGCCTGCGAATCGCACTTCGCAGACTGCATTTAATTTTTTCTATTTGATACGATGTATTTTACCATGATTGAGAAAAAATATCTATATGAAATATTGAGTTTGCTATATCTCTATTTATAGATTACAATTAGTATATTAATTACATCTAAAAAAATCAATGTACTTATTGGCGATGGGAGAATTATATGAAATATTTAATAAAAGGTTTTGTGTTAGCTGCAATTGTAGTAATCGGGACTGCTACGGTTTCATCTGTAGAAGCAATTAGTTCTGATGAGGCTGTTCAAAGCGCCTTAGCACGTGTGCCGGGTGCAACAGTTGCAAATGTAACTGAATTCAACCGTGATTATGAGAATGGCCGTTTAGAGTATGAAGGTGAAATACATTATAATGGTTATGAATATGATTTTGAAATTGATGCAGATACTGGGACCATTACTAAATGGGAAGTAGAGCAAGAGGCTTATTAATAGATTGTTACAATTATATGTAGCAAATTAGTGAACCCTAAACTGTATTATCATTAAGCCCTGTTATAGGTAGTATTCTCATATGTGGCAACAAAAAAGAACAGCTCGTGAAGAGCTGTTCTTTTTTTGTATTGTTACCAGTTCTTAGAAGAAGAAGTGGTGAATTTCATGGATGAAATGTTGACCGAAGAAGGAGATACAACCATGCATAACGATGAAGATCAAGAAGTATTTGAATGCGCTGTTCATGATAACGCTTGCTTCGATTTCATGTTCTAATTTGTGAGCTTCATCAGCACTAACTTCTTTGTGGTTTTCGAGGTATGCTTTTCAAAGCAGGACCTACGGCACCAATGGAAATTGCGATGGATTGTGGAGACAACATTTTTACCGATACCAGCTGCACCGGAGTTAACTGCTGCTAACCAGAAGCCAAGGTCTTCCCAGTTTGTAGGATCTAAAGCCTTGAGCTGCTGCGATTTGAAGTGGACCAAACAATACGTTGGAGTTTGTACCGGAACCTGTCAAGAAGGCACCCAATGCACCTACGATAGGAGCGAATAGAGGGTATAAGGAACCTGTACCAGCAACCATTGCTTTCGCAATATCTGCAGTCATACCAGAGTAAGTCATCAATTTAGCTGTCATAACAACTGTGATGATTGTAAGGTATGTGAATTTCAAGTTTTTAACTGTGCTACCCAATGTACCGAAGATTTCGCCAGCTTTTGCTTTTTGGATGAAGCCACCAACAATACCAGCGATGAAGATCATGATACCAGGAGTTGCAATCCATACGAATGTGTAAGGTTTTGCACCAGGACCTTGATAAATAGGTACAGATGTTTTAATGGACGCAAGAGGACCATTAATTGCAGGGAACAATTTGGAAGTTAATAACAATAATACGAAGATTAAGATGAATGGCATTGCAGCTACAAGGCCTTCACCACCAGAAACTTTTGGAACTTCGCCAGTTTGTTTAACTGCGTATTCAGGATCATTAGGAGGCATGATTTTTGCACAACCAATGATAACTGCCATGATTACAATGGATGCAGAGATTACGGATAATTCTGGACCCATTACTGCGTTGATTATAGTTTCAGGAATAGCTAATGCTAAACCGGAAAGTAATGTTACAATGAATACGCCTTTTAACGCTTTAATACCGCCACCAATGATCATAACAACGAAGAATGGAGCAATAAGGTTAAGCAAGAATAATTGTACGGAAATGAATGTACCTAAATGGCTTGGATCAAGGCTAGTTAAGGAAGCCAATGTAGTTGTTGGAATACCAATGGAACCAAATGTTGTTGGTACAGAGTTTGCAACGAGACATGCAATGATAGATTTTAGTGGGTCGAAACCTACGGCAACCATCATAGCAGCTGGAATTGCAACGGCAGTACCAAAGCCAGCCATACCTTCCATGAAGGCACCAAAGCCCCATGCAAGTAACAATGCAAGTACACGAGTATCAGATGTTACAGAAGAAAGCATTGTTTTAATAGTTTCCATTGCTTTCGTATGTACTACCAAGTTATAAACGAAGATAGCAGCTGTAATAACTAATAGGATTGGCCAGATTGCCAAAGCGGCACCTTCAAGGGCACCAGTGACCATAATAAATGGGTCAGATTGAAATGCTGTAATAGCGATGATGAAAGAACCGATTGCAGCAACACTTGTTGCTTGCCATGCTGGTAATTTCAAGATGGATAACGCTACGATCAACCAAATGATTGGAGATAGCGCTAATAGAACGGTGATAGCACTCATTTCTAAAATCATCCTTTCAAGAAAAATAAAAATATATGCTTAACAGGACGATGTAGCTTAATCAATTTAATTGATGAGTAAATCGCTATTGTATTAAGTTGTAAAAGTTCAGTTAAAAATAAAGAATTACAATAAAAATAACAGATATACTTATCATAAAAAAAGTGATATATTCCTTAAAAATTTTTAACCTCATTACACATGAGGTTAAAGAATATAAGAGAGGGGACATAAACAGTGTTTATGTCCCCTTCTTTACTGACTACATGTCCGTGTTAGGGCCTTTGTAAGGTCTTAGGTATTAGTAGTTACCTTTGAACATTGTAGCAGGAGCTTCTGGTACATAATCGCCGAAGTAGGATTTGAAGTCTAAACCTAATTCATTGCAAAGGTCTTGAACTTCAAGCATTGTACCGTTAAGTACAGGGATGCCTTCAGCTTTAACTTTAGCAACAGATTCATGTTCTTTTTCGCCATGAGTGTAGATACGGTCTTGACCTTGTGCTTTAGGAGCTTCACGTAATTCTTGTAAGAATTGGGAGAAGTGTTTTTTGATTTCAGCTGGGTCACCGAAGAATTCAGGGTTGATAGCCATGAAGCCGTGGCAGATATTGGATTTACCGCCAACCATACATTTGTTGGAAGTACCGCCTTGGGACAAGATGGAGGAGAATAATTCAGCAATCATGCCGTTACCATAACCTTTGTGGCCGCCAAGAACTTCTGTAGCACCACCTAAAGGAAGGATACCGCCGCCTTCATGACGGGAAATGTTGCCCAATACTTCAGCTGCGTCAGTGGAAGGAACGCCGTCTTTATTAACAGCCCAGCCATCTGGAGTAGCTTTGCCCATTTTGTTGTACATTTCAAGTTTACCACGAGTTACTACTGTAGTGGAGCAATCGAAGAAGAAGTCAACAGGATCAGCTGGTACAGTCCAAGCGATAGGGTTGGAACCAAGCATAGCTTTACGAGCATATACAGGAACCATGATTGCTTCGGAGTTTGTACAAGAGAAACCGATTAAGCCTTGGTCGGATGCCATTTTAGCATAGTAACCAGCGATACCATAGTGGTTGGAGTTACGTACGGATACGATACCAACACCGGATTTTTTAGCTTTTTCGATAGCCATTTCCATAGCTTTGTGACCCAACAATTGGCCCATGCCATCATGACCGTCGATAACTGCGGAGATTGGAGTTTCTTTTACGATTTCTGGTTTTGCGTCGATTTTGATCAAGCCATTAGTGATACCTTTGTGGTAACGAACCATACGTTGCATACCATGGCTTTGAATACCGAACAAGTCGGAAGTCAAAAGTACGTCTTGGATGATGTCAGCTTCTTTTTCGGAAAAACCGAATTTTTGGAAAGCGTCCATGCTTAATTTTTTCAATGTTTCATAAGGGAATAACACAGTGTTTTTTGCGTCTGCCATCGTTAAAACCTCTTTTCAGAAAATATGTACCTGATATAGTAACGTCACTCTAAAATATCATGAAGTTTAAATGATATTTGGTGAGCTCTATATCCTCTCAAATGACAATGTCAGTATAGCACAGAAAGAAGTGAGATTGAATAGTCTACAGTCTGAAACACATTACTAAATACGCATACGTACCGGTGATGTTTGTCACATATTCCGAGGTCGATTACTGAAACATCTGATTATACCTAAAACAATATGGTTATGACTTTTAGTTATGATTGCATGATTTTTTTATAGATTTTCAGTATTTTTATAGAACTTATTAGTATATCTGTTTAGGCTTTGAGCAAGAATGAGAATGGATAAACATCGATAAAACTTGAAATGTTCAATATTATATATAAAAATTTTTGATAGCTATAGTAACGTATTGTGATAACTGAATGTATTGATATGCATAATATGCAATAATTTTAATCTTTATGAAGATAGAAAATGTGTTAAAGGTTACACTTATACAGACAATGCTGTAATATAATATAAATATACATCCTATAGTTTATATAATTTATAAGCGAGGTGCTTATTTTGAAAGAATACAAATCAGTATGTCCTTATGATTGCCCAGATGCATGTGGTCTAATCGTATCGGTAGAGAACAATAGAGTAGTATCTGTTCGTGGCAATAGAGATCATGCTTTTACAAGAGGTACATTGTGCCCTAAAATGGCGCATTACGAACAAGTGGTTCATTCTCCATTGCGTTTACAGTACCCAATGAAACGGATTGGTAAGAAAGGTGTTGGACAAGACCAATATGTGCGTATCAGCTGGGATGAAGCATTAGATACCATTGTTAATAATTTTAAAGAGACTATTAATACTTATGGTAGTGAAAGTATTTTGCGTTACTCCTATGCAGGTACTATGGGTGTGATACAAAGCCCAGCAGCGGATTACTTTTTCCGCCGCATTGGTGCTACAGACCAAGACCGTGGTATTTGCTCCCCTGCAAAACAGGCAGGATTCCGCTCTGTTTATGGTGATACGCTAGCCATTAAACCACAAGAGGCACAACATAGTGATTTAATTGTTCTATGGGGCATTAATGCCACTGCTACCGATGTTCATATCTTACATGATGTAAACATAGCAAAAAAGAATGGCGCTCGAGTTTGGATTATTGATACTCATAAAACCTATACTTTTAATCAAGCTCATGAACATATTTACGTAAAACCTGGTAGTGATGGCGCCTTAGCGTTAGGTATGCTTCATATTATTCATCGAGACGGTTTAGCAGATATAGATTTTATTAAGAAACATGTACAAGGCTATGATCAGCTCGTAAACGATGTGTTGCTTGATTTTACACTGGAAAAAGCAGCTGAACTTTGTGGCGTTTCCGTAGAGCGTATGACTGAGTTTGCCCATGCATATGCTAAAGCTAAGGCTCCATTTATACGTCTTGGCAGTGGGTTGTCTCGCTATGGAAATGGTGCTATGAACTGTCGTGCTATTAATGCATTACCTGCTGTAGTTGGAGCGTGGCAACATTTAGGCGGTGGCTTATTATCGAGTGCTAGTGGTAGTAAGTTTGTGGGCAAAGAAGTGATGCAACAGGCTCATGTGGATGCACCAGCAAAGCGATTGATGCCTATGATTAAACTAGGTGAAATGCTTACAAACCCATCAGGTACAGCTGTGCATAGTCTCTATGTATTCTCTAGTAATCCGGCTATAACAGCACCTAATCAAAATGTGGTGCGAAAAGGCTTGATGAGAGATGATTTATTTACGGTTGTTCACGAACGCTTCTTTACCGACACATGTAAATATGCAGATATTGTGTTGCCCGCCACAACATCAGTAGAACATGACGATATATATAACTCCTATGGGCACTATACAATAGGAACGGGTTATAAATTAATCGATCCTATTGGCGAATCCCGCTCTAACTGGCAAGTGATTTCCGAATTAGCTAAACGTATGGGACTTGCAGATGAACTCTTTAAGCATAGTGAACGAGAGTTAATAGACCAAATTGTAAGTACGTCGCACCGTATTTCTAAGGATGATCAAAATTTAATTCTCCAAGGTGAACCTGTAGAGATGACGTTGCCTGAAAATTATAAATTAGATTTTAAAACGCCATCTGGAAAGATTGAGTTATATAATCCACATGATGTGGAGCCACTAATTCGTTATTTACCGCCTTATGGTGATGATGCACCATTCTGGCTTATTATCGGCAATGATATTCGCATTTTAGATTCTAGCTTCTGTGAGTTAGAATTTGATGATCCTGAATTGATGAAACTACGCATCAATCCTAAAGATGCAAAGTATATAACATTAATGATGGCGATGAAGTGGAAATCTATAATCAACGTGGTAGTGTAAGAATTAAAGGTTACTACGATGAAGGTGTACAACGAGGTACATTGGTAACCCTTGGTGTATGGTGGCAATCACAATCTAGTGATCCTAATGTAGGTATTAATGTACTTACAGCAGACAGACCTACGGATCAAGGTTGGGGTAGTACATTCTATGATGTGCAAGTTTACATCAAAAAGGCGGATGTTTAATTTCCTTTACTTATGGGAATAATATTATGCTAATATATCATAACAAGGATATTTTTGTTGCATACATATCCTCATTAGGATTATAATAGTAACATTATTTCTATATATAACCTGAAGGGGGTTACGTTTATGAATGGTAATGATAAATTATCTGCCCGCGCCTATTGGGCTATAGGCATGATGTTATTCGCCCTATTCTTTGGGGCAGGGAATTTGATCTTCCCAGCGGCCTTAGGTCAACAAGCTGGTAGTAATGTAGGTTGGGCTTTGCTCGGCTTCGTATTAACAGGTGTAGGCCTTCCACTTTTAGGTGTTGCAGCGATGGGGTACTCCTCCTGTAAAGATGTTGAAGAACTTGCGAGCCGTGTTCATCCAATTTATGGCTTGTTGTACACAATTTCTCTTTACTTGAGTATCGGTCCAATGTTTGCGACGCCACGTACTGGTACTGTAGCTTATGAAATTGCAATTAAACCTTTCACAGAAGGTTTAAGCATGAATATGGAACCAATTTTCTTGGCATTATTCTTTGGTGTTTCTTTGTGGTTATCCATTAGCCCACAAAAGCTTGTTAATCGTATCGGTAATATTTTGACACCAGCATTACTACTTGTAATTCTGTTGTTAATTATTAAATCCTTTATGACTCCGCTAGGCGGCTATGCAGTGCCACAACCTACTTATGGTGATGCACTACAGCTGTGTTGCAAGGTTTCTTGGACGGCTATAATACGATGGATGCATTGGCTTCCGTAGTATTTGCTATTCTTGTAATCGACTTTGTTCGTCTTAGCGGCGCTACATCTCGTGCGGTTATTACAAAAACAGTAATGGAAGTAGGCGCTATTGCAGTATCTCTTCTTGGTATTGTGTATGTATTTATCGCTAACATTGGTGCTACTAGTGTTGAACGCTTTGGTTTGTTTGATACAGGTGCTCCTGTGTTGTCCGTAAGTGCTAACTACTTGTTCGGTGAATTCGGTCAAATTATCTTGGCTATCATCGTTCTCTTGGCTTGCTTGTCTACGAGTATCGGTCTTATCACTTCTTGTGGTACGTACTTCCACAAGTTGACACCGAAGATTAGCTATAAATTATATGTAGTAATCTTCTCCGTAGCAGCATTTGGTCTTAGCATGTTCGGTTTGAAAACAATCATCAGTGCAGCGATTCCAGTGTTGATGCTCTTGTATCCGTTAACGATTGTAATCATCTTGTTAGCACTTTTTCACAATGTGTTCGGTGGTCGTCGTTGCGTATACGCATGGACAATGGCTTTCACAATGATCTCTGCTCTTATGACTGGTCTTGAAACGGCAGGTATTGCACCTGTTGCATTGGAACAGCTCTTTACTCAATACATTCCATTCCAGGCTGCTGGCATGGGCTGGGTGAGCTTTGCGGTATTAGGCTTTGTTGTAGGTCTTATCCATAAAGGTCTTGTGTCCGAAAATAAATAAATAATATTAAAGGTTCTATACTTTCGTTTTGGGTGAAAGTATAGAACCTTTTTGTGTCTTAAGGGTTGTCATATAAAATTGATTTTGTGAGTAGAAGTTTCTATAATAAGAATATAGATAATGAATGAATGAAGGAAGGAAGATTTTATGCGTAGTACTCATTGTTTACCTAGTTATAGTTTTGGCGGTCATGAGGTGTTCGATGCTATTCCCAAATTTACAAAATTATATGGTAAGTCTGTAGCTATCATCGGTGGTGAGACAGCTCTTTCTAAAGCTTTGCCACACATTCGTCCAGTGCTTGATAAAGCAGGGATTAAAGTGCTAGATATTATTCACTTTGGTGGAGAGTGTACTTCGCTCGAGGTAAGGAAATTGCACAAATGGCTTCTGTAAAAGATGCGGACTTTATGTTTGCTGTTGGTGGCGGTAAGGCCATGGATACGGTAAAAGTAGTAGCTCTAGAGTTAGATGATAAACCATTCTTTACAATTCCGACCATTGCCTCTACTTGTGCTGCAACGTCAGAAGTCGCAGCTGTATACACTGCAGAGCATACTTTTGATGACGTAGCCTTTGTAAATCATCCTCCTGTGCACTGCTTTATTGATGCTGATATTCTCGTAGAAGCACCAAGCCGTTACTTGTGGGCGGGAATGGGAGATACTATTGCAAAACACTATGAAACTCATCTTTCTGCTCGCAATCGTGAGCAAGATTATAATACTCAGTTAGGCCTTACTCTCGCTTCTATGTGTAGTGAACCAATTTTAGCACATGGTATACAAGCTTATAAAGACAGTCAAGCTAAAAAACGTAGTGATGCATTTGATACCATTGCTATGACTGTTATCTTTACTACCGGTATTGTATCGGGTTGTGTTCCTATGGCATATAATAGTAATATGGCTCATGCTGTATGTTATGGCTGTGTTACTAATAAAGAAACAGAAGAAAACCATTTGCATGGTGAAATGGTAGCATATGGCTTACTTATTTTGTTAACCGTTGACCAACAAATGGATGAATTACAACGGTGGTTGCCAATATACCGCGAATTAGGTTGGCCTACTAAACTTTCACAGTTAGGTCTTACTGCATCGCATATTCCTCAAATTGTTGAAAGGGCTACATCTGTTCATGATATTGATGTATCTCCGTACAAAATTACAGCAGATATGTTGACTAAGGCTATTCAATACATGGAATCTCTTGATTAATATAATTTGTAACCGTTTGTGTATGTTATATGATGAGGTTATAAATGCGAAAAATTGTAAAGGGTGGCTTATATCGTCATTTTAAAGGCATGTACTATTATGTGTTAGATGTTGCAACTCATTCGGAAACGAGTGAACAGTTCGTAGTGTATCAAAAATTATATGATCAACGTGATTTATATGTACGACCACTAGATATGTTTTTGAGTGATGTGGATCAAGAAAAATATCCTGATGTAGAGCAGAAAGAGCGATTTAAGTTAATGAGCGGACGTGATTAGGAGGGCCTGTGGAACAGAAATTTTTCTTTTTCGATATAGATAATACCTTAGCTGTGTGGCCGGAAGGTAAAATCCCTGACAGTGCTCAATATAGCTTAGATGAATTAAAGCGCCGTGGTCATAGGGTGGCACTAGCGACAGGCCGTATCCAAGTAGATGCAAAGCGTTTTGCGGAACAAGCGGGGCTTACAGATTTTGTAGCAGATGGCGGACATAGTGTTACTGTTAATAATGAACTAGTGTCCATGATTGGCATGGATCGTGATGCATGCATTAACTATTTGGAATATTTAGAGTCCCATAATATTCCTTGGGCTGTAACAGATCGGAATAAATTAGGCCGAATTACGCCGTATAAGGAAATATTAGATTGGCATCCGAATTGGGATGTTTTTAAAACGACAGTAGATCCTAATTTTGACTTTCATAATGTAGAAGAGTTTTATAAGATTTATGTGTTCTTTAAAGAAGGGGAAGAAGAGGAAAAAGAAATTGAGCATATGACGCATAAGCTCATTCGTTATGGCGATGGCTGTGTTTTATATGAACCAATGGAAAAAGCTTTGGGTATTCGCAATATGCTTGATTATTTTGGTATAAAACCTAATCAAGCCGTAGTATTTGGTGATGGATATAATGATTTGTCTATGTTTAGACCAGAATGGCTTAATATTGCCATGGGGAATGCACGTGCTGAATTGAAAGAAAAAGCCGATTATATCACTACTGACTGTGATAAGGATGGCATTTATAATGCGTGTAAGCATTTCAAGTGGATTGATTAGTTTGAGTTAATTCCAAGCAGACGGTTTGGCTCAATTAAAAGGTGGCTTCCAAGAAGGTGCTATTACTAACCAACCTCACTATGACAGATTACAAGACGCTTTGGAAAAATCTAAAAAAGAAGGTTCTACATTCAAAGATCTTGATGCAGAACGGGACAATCTATTGAACGTTCTTAATGAATTAGTGCCAGTGTATAAAGAGTTGACTTCTTATAATGACTCTAAAGCCTATATGAACGATGGCGGTGCTAAAGGTAAAGAGTTAGCTGCTAAATCTGGCTGATCGTTACAATTCCGTAGTCGGTTCCGTACGTCAAGTACTTGCAGACTCAAACGAAAATAATCTTGACGAAATGATTCAATCCTTCAATGCTTATATTGATACCTATAACAGCACGAACCCAGAACAATTTGATGGTAAATAATAGATAATATATAACTGAAAGTATAAGGTTATATAAATTGGTAAATTTAATAATTATTTAAACCAAATTTTCTCTAAAACATGATATACTAAAAAAGAGCCGCTCACGGGTTGAGCGGCTTTTCTATGTGAATTTTACATACATGTTAGTATATACGATATATTTTTGGGGGAACTATGAACTGGAAACGCTTGGCTTTATGCGCAATGTTAGGGATTACAATGCTTGGGACAGCGGCATGTGGTACAAAAAGTGGGGAACAACCACAAGGGAATACTGTAAAAGCAGAAACGGTAGCTATGCCTAACTTCTCTAACGCACCAATTGCTGATGAATACGCCATTTTTGATACAAATTATGGTCAATTCAAAGTTCGATTGTTAGGCTCTAAAGCACCTATTACAGTAAAAAACTTTGATTACCTAGTGAAAAAAGGTTTCTATAATGGTGTTACATTCCACCGCGTTATCGAAGGCTTTATGATTCAAGGCGGTGATCCAGATGGTACAGGTGCTGGTGGTCCTGGTTATACAATTCCTGATGAGTTTTCCAATGATTTACACTTCAATAAAATGGGCGTTCTCGCTATGGCAAACCGAGGCCCTAATACAGGGGGATCTCAGTTCTTTATTACATTGGGACCTACAGATTGGTTAGATAATAAACACACTATTTTTGGTACTGTTGTACAAGGTATGGACGTAGTTGAAAAAATCGGCAAAGTAAAAACAGGCCGTAATGATAAACCAGTAGATCCAGTAATCATCAATACTATTACGTTGGAACCGATTACTGATGATGCAAAAAATGGTAAATAAGGCTACTAAGTCTAAAGAGCGATACTATGTGTACTTGGTGCGTTGCGCAGATAATTCCTTGTATTGTGGGTGGACTACCGATCTTGAGCGCCGTATGGAGGCTCATAATGGGCTTATTCCAGGCGGTGCTAAGTATACGAGAGGGCGACGTCCTGTTACATTGGTTTATTCTGAAAGCTTTCACAATAAACAAGATGCACAACGTAGAGAATATGCCATAAAACAGATGACAAAGACTAAGAAATTGCAACTCATTGAGGGTGCAAAATAGTCCTTGATTATGGTATAATATGATGATTAATTACTGCCATGGAGGTTGAAAAATGAAGCGGGTTCTAGTGTCCGTAAAAAGTGTACAACGAGATATGGACGGCAAGGATACCGTAGTGGAACTGATTTCCCCAGGTACATCACATGAAAAGGGTAATGCCCAGTATGTGCGTTACGAAGAATCTAGTGTGACTGGCTTAGATGGGGTAAAGACGACCATTAAAATCCATGATGACTCTATTGTATTGCTTCGAACAGGGGCTGTTAATATGCGTCATCAATATGTCCGTGGTGAAGAGCGCGAATCCGTGTATGAAACACCGTATGGTGATTTACACATGGCCGTGAACACTCATGAATTAACAGTAGACTTTCACGAAGGCGTAGGTCATGTTCATTTAGGATATGACATCTCCGTCGAAGGTGAATGGCAATTTTATAATCAGTTAGATATAGACGTGCGGGAGGATACAGAGCATGGAAATGAAGGAAATCCTGAAATCGGGGATTGAACAGGCATTACAAGATACGATTAACAGCGGTGGTTTACCAGCTGGGGAATATCCAGAAATCGTTCTCGAAGTGCCACCTCAAAAAGAATTCGGTGATTTTTCTACAAATATCGCTATGCAATCCGCTCGTGTAGCTCGTCAAAACCCTCGTGCTATTGCAGAGGCTTTGATTAGCCATATGAATTTTGATTGGCTCGAACGCGCTGAGGTTGCTGGTGCAGGTTTCATCAACTTCTTCTTGAAATCTGATATGGTATACGATACGTTGAAAGCTATTTTAAATGCTGGCGATCAATATGGTGTTCAACCATTGCGTGCACGCGATACGATTCAAGTTGAATATGTAAGTGCGAACCCAACAGGTCCTTTACATGTAGTCATGGTCGTGGTGCTGCATACGGTAGTGCTCTTGTAAACTTGTTGCGTGCAGCAGGTTACAACGTACAATCTGAGTACTATATCAATGATGCGGGTAACCAAATCGATAATATGGCTATCTCCATTGAATACCGTTTCCAAGAGTTGCAAGGAGCTACATTAGTGTTCCCACCTAAGCGCAACGAAGATGGTTCCATGCCTGAATTCGATATTCCAGAAGGAGCTCTCGTGTTCCCTGAAAATGGCTACCGTGGTCCTGATATTATTGAGACTGCAAAAGCTATTGCAGAACGCGAAGGCTTCGATAAATTAAATGCTATGAACGAAGCTGATCGTGTAGCATTGTTTAAAGAAGAGGGCTTAAAAGAAAAATTAGCTCGCTTAGAGGAAACATTAAGCAATTTCCGTGTTACTTTCGATAATTGGTTCTCTGAACGTATTGTTCATGAAACTGATGAAATTCATCACTCCGTAGAGGCGTTAAAGGCTCTTGGTAAAGTGTATGAAAAAGACGGTGCATTGTGGTTGAAATCTACTGACTATGGTGATGATAAAGACCGCGTAGTTATTCGTGATAATGGAGTTCCTACATATTTAGCGGCAGATATTGCATACCACCGCAATAAATATGATCGTGGCTTCAAAGAAATGATTGATATTTGGGGCGCTGACCATCATGGTTATGTATGCCGTGTAAAAGCTGCTATGGCTGCTTTTGGGTATGATCCAGATAAATTAACAGTATTATTGTTACAAATGGTAGCATTGTTCCGCGATGGACAACTCGTTAAATTATCTAAACGTAGCGGCGATAGCGTTACATTAGATGAATTGATTGAAGAGGTTGGCGTAGATGCATCTCGTTACTTCTTCTTGATGCGTTCTCTAGATAGCCAACTTGATTTTGATATTAACTTGGCTAAATCTCGTAGCAATGATAACCCAGTATATTATATCCAATATGCTCATGCCCGTATTCACAGCATTTACAACCAAGTGCGTGAAGCAGGCATTGCATTTGGTGATTATAGTGAAACTGATTTCACAACGCTTACAAGCGAAATGGAATTAGAATTGATTAAAAAATTAGCTGAATATCCAGAAGAGGTCGTTCAATCTGCCGAACATCGTGCACCACATCGTATTGCTCGTTACTTATTCGATTTGGCAAGCATGTTCCATTCCTTCTATCGTCAAGGTCGTATCATTGGCGTAGATCCAGCGTTGCAACAGGCTCGTCTAGGATTAATCACAGCGATTGCCCTCGTACTTCGTCAAGGCTTGGGTATTTTAGGTATTTCTGCTCCGGAAAAAATGTAATAGGTGGGAGGCATCATGGCAACTAAGTATATTTTCGTAACTGGCGGCGTTGTTTCTTCTCTTGGTAAAGGGATTACAGCAGCATCCTTGGGTCGCTTGCTTAAAAACCGCGGTTTCAATGTAACGATTCAAAAATTTGACCCATACATTAATATTGACCCTGGTACGATGAGCCCTTACCAACACGGTGAAGTATTCGTAACAGATGATGGTGCTGAAACTGACCTTGATTTGGGTCACTATGAACGCTTTATCGATATTAACCTTAGTAAACGTTCCAACATTACAGCGGGTAAAGTGTACTGGTCTGTAATCAATAAAGAACGTAAAGGTGATTACTTGGGCAGCACTGTACAAGTAATTCCACACATTACAAATGAAATCAAACAAAACGTATACCGCGTAGGTAAAGAGGATAACGCAGATGTAGTTATCACTGAAATCGGTGGTACTGTAGGTGATATTGAAAGCTTGCCATTCATGGAAGCTATCCGCCAAGTGAAAAAAGACGTAGGTCGTAATGATGTACTTTACATTCACGTAACATTGGTGCCTTACATCAATGCAGCAGGCGAGTTGAAAACTAAACCTACACAACACAGCGTAAAAGAATTGCGCAGCATTGGTATTCAACCAGATATCTTGGTATGCCGCAGCGAAAAACACATTTCTGATGAAATGAAAGAAAAACTTGCTTTGTTCTGTGACGTAGAACCAGAAGCAGTTATTGAAAACCAAACTTGCAGCTCGATCTATGAAGTACCATTGATGATGCAAGATCAAGGTCTTGATGATATTGTTATCAAAAAATTAGGCCTTGAAGAACGCCCTTGCGATATGACTGAATGGAAAGAAATGGTTCATAAAATCTTGAACCCTAGTAAAGACATTACAGTTGCTATCGTTGGTAAATATGTAGCATTACATGATGCGTATTTATCCGTAGTTGAAGCTCTAGATCATGCTGGTATTGCTACGGGTACTAAAGTGAATATTCGTTGGATTGACTCCGAAGAACTTGATGATACATCTGTAAATCCTAAAGAGGTATTTGATGGTATTGAAGGTATCATCGTACCTGGTGGATTTGGGTCCCGTGGTGTAGAAGGTAAAATTCGTACAATTCAATATGCTCGTGAAAATAATATTCCATATCTCGGTCTATGCCTTGGTATGCAATCTGCAGTAATGGAATTTGCTCGTAACGTATGTGGCATGGAAGGTGCTACATCTAGCGAATTCGACGAAAATGCTAAATACAAAGTAATCGACTTGATGAGCGATCAAGTTGATGTAGATAAAAAAGGCGGTACAATGCGTCTTGGTATTTATCCTTGTAAAGTAGAAGCAGGTACAAAAACTCATGAAGCTTATGGTGAAGATTTGATTTATGAACGTCATCGTCACCGTTATGAGTTCAACAATGAATATCGTCAACAATTGACTGATGCTGGTCTTGTTATCTCTGGTACATCTCCAGATGGTCGTTTAGTTGAAAGTATTGAAGTGAAGAACCATCCATTCTTCATCGGTACACAAGCGCATCCAGAACTTAAATCCCGTCCAAATAATGCACATCCATTATTCCGCGGTTTCGTAGATGCGATTTTGGAACTAAAAAAATAGAGTAGAGCCATGGGATCTATTTTATCTATTATAGGTATATTTATATTAGCTGCACTTAAATTAGAGCAGTTTGTATATGGTAAATCGGGTAAAGAACAATCTACAACTGGTCATATAGCACGGAGAGGGCTTGCTAATGTAGCAGGTTTAATCGCTTTTGATAATGCTACTGTAAGTAGTAAATCTATTGTAGTATGTAAAGAAGAAAGATGCTCAGAAATGAGCATCTTTCTTCTTTTTATTCATATCGAAAAAAATATTGGAAAAAAATATCGATAAATTTAAAAAAATAACACTTGCAATCTTGAATGATATTTGTTATTATATAGACAAAGATAGATATAGATATAGTTTTGGTGATAAGTACACCGATAATAATATAACTGTTACATTGGAACTCAATTAAGGAGGACATAACATGTCTATTATTGGTAAACAACTTCCTGAATTTACTCTAGATGCTTTCAAAAAACCTGAATTAGTAAAAGTTAGTACTGCCGATGTGTTGGGCAAATGGTCCATCTTCGTATTCTATCCAGCAGACTTCACATTTGTTTGCCCTACAGAATTAGAAGACGTACAAAACTCTTATGCAGAATTGAAAGAACTAGGTTGCGAAGTTTACTCCGTATCTTGTGACTCTGAATTCGTTCACAAAGCATGGTCTGATGCTTCTCCAAGCATTAATAAAATCGAGTACTACATGTTGGCTGATAAAAAACATGAATTAGCTGATTTCTTCGATGTATTCCAAGAAGAATCCGCTATGGCTTACCGTGGTACATTCGTAGTAGATCCAGAAGGTTTCGTTCGCACAGCTGAAATCCATGATATGGGTATCGGCCGTTCTGCTGAAGAATTGGTTCGTAAAGTACAAGCGGCTCAATTCGTAGCAAAACATGGTGACCAAGTGTGTCCTGCACGTTGGAAACCAGGTAAAGACACATTGAAACCAGGTCTTGATCTAGTAGGTAAAATCTAATTTAGAAATAACTTAAACGCTAGAATAATCTAGACAACTCCTCAAATGACAAAACGGGCGCGCATCGTTTTCCTGACGATACGGTAAGTCCCAATACCAGATGAACCCTCTCCAATTCATCATGGTAAACCTCATATAACAAACTACAAACTATACGCAAAAGGACTGGCCTTCGGGCTAGTCCTTTTGTGTTATGTAAAATAATTAATGTTTCGATAGGTGTGATTGCAAGTCTAATAATAGAATAAAATAAATCAATAATATAGGCTTAGGGCAATAAATATAAGGGTTTTAAATACCCCCTTGTAAAAGTAGGAAATAAGTTCTTGCATTTTTAGATTTAGTGGTCTATAATGAAATTAATTCCTAGTGATACACAAGGTTTTATAAATGAAGTAGGATAAGTGCTTTATAACATGGGGTGTGTTAGCACTAACTTTTACAAAGAGAGGCAAGATATATGAGGATTTCCACAAAAGGTCGCTATGCATTGATGGTTCTCATCGATTTAGCAGAGCAAGGTCAAGATAAACCGGTTTCCTTGCGATCCGTTGCAGAACGACAAGGTATATCTGAGAAATACCTTGAGGGTATTGTGGCTCGTTTGGGTGCCGCTAACCTAGTGGATAGTATTCGTGGTAAATACGGAGGCTATCGCTTATCTAAAAGCCCTAAAGAGTACACTATTATTGAAATTTTGCTTGCCACGGAAGAATCCATGGCTATCATCTCCACTCTTGATGAAGGGGTGAGTACTGATACAGTAATCAATGAAAGAACTGTTGGTTTCTGGGCAGGATTACAAAACTATATTCATGATTATTTAGAAAACGTAACTCTTCAAGATGTAATTGATGGAACTTACGCTAAACTTGATACAAAATATGACAATTGGGATGGTTCTATTTAATAAGGAGTGACTATTATGTCTAATATTGCAAAATCTTTCGTTGAATTAATTGGTAAAACACCTTTGTTGGCAGCTACACGTTTTGGTAAAAAATATGGCGCAGATGCAAATATTTTTGCTAAATTGGAATACTTTAATCCAGGTGGCTCTGTTAAAGATCGTATTGCTGCAGCAATTATTCAAGCAGCTGTTGAATCTGGTGAATTACAACCAGGTGGTACAATCGTAGAAGCTACATCTGGTAATACTGGTATCGGTTTATCCGCTGTTGGTGCTGCTCTTGGCTATAAAGTTGTAATCGTAATGCCAGAAACAATGTCCATCGAACGCCGTAAATTGATGCTTGGCTATGGTGCTCAACTCGTGTTGACTGATGGCTCTCTTGGCATGAAAGGTGCTATTGCAAAAGCTAAAGAAATCGTAACAGCTACAGCTGGTGCGATCGAGGCGGGTCAATTCGTAAATCAAGCAAACCCAGCAATTCACTATAAAACAACTGGTCCTGAAATCTGGCAAGATACAGATGGTACAGTAGATATCTACGTAGCTGGTGTTGGTACAGGCGGTACTTTGACTGGTGCAGGTCGTTATTTAAAAGAACAAAACCCTGATGTTAAAGTTGTGGCTGTGGAACCAACTGATTCCCCAGTATTGTCCAATGGTAAACCTGGCCCTCACAAAATCCAAGGCTTAGGCGCTGGCTTTATTCCAGATACTTTAGATACTTCCATTTATGATGAAGTAATCCAAGTAACTAACGATGATGCATTCGCTACATCTCAAGCATTTGGTCATACAGAAGGTATCTTAGTTGGTATTTCCTCTGGTGCTGCTCTTTGGGCTGCTCAAGAATTGGCTAAACGTCCTGAAAATAAAGGTAAAAACATCGTAGTAATTCTTCCTGATACAGGTGAACGCTACTTGTCTACAGCTTTATTCCCTGAAGTGTAATAGAATATGATTAGTGAAAGCAATAATCTGCCTTTCCTGATATAGCAAAGCCCCTCGGTAGAGGGGCTTTTTCGTGCTTAGCATAGTGGAAGTTTATATTAGGGATATTTAATTTAACATAAAGAAAAGGAGCTACTAGGTAGCTCCTTTTTGTTATGGTATGTATTTAGTTGTTATTATCTACCGTTTTTAACGATATTGTCCATCCAGTTGAATAATTCATCTAAATCGTAGTCGCCAGAATGGTCTACACCAAATGGTGTTGCCATATCTACGTTGTACCCGAGGTTTTGAGCACGTGTACCTACAATCAATGGGATGGCTACGGATGTATTGCTATCAGCTGTACCATAGCGGATACGATAGTAGCGTGCATTTGTCGCTGCTGGAGAACCGAGATAGTTCATTGGGTTCATCATAGTAACGATTTTAGCATTTTCTACGTATACATCTTGGTTAGGTGTTGTATCGTGTAATGCAGCAGTAATTGTAAAGTGATTATTATCTGTAGCACTTGTACCGAATAGGCTATTCTCGCCAGAGTCATTAGAGCGGGAGTCGAATGCACCTGGTGCTTTAGAACGACTTACAAATTGATTGTAAGCTTCCCAGTTAATATCTTTAATAGCGCCTGTTTTATTATCTCGTACAAGGTATGTATGTTTAGATAAATCAGTACCTTTAGCTTGTGCTTTATTAGCTGCATCGATGATGAATGCTTTCACATAATTTTTGAAAGTACCATTGCCATTCTTATCTAGTTTCAATACACGCCCCATAGAGTCATGCAATTGTAAATTGTTTACGTATTCTGGGAAGTGTTCACTTAGTAAGTTAGAGTATGCTACATCATCAGCATTCAAGTTTACACGTTGCATTGTACGTTGTGGAGGAGCTGTATTGCCACCTACGTTGGCTTGAGGCAATTCGCCTTGGCCCATCGTTACTTTATTGAAAGATGTAATACCTTTATAGCTCCATTCATAGGCCATATCTGCCGCATCAAGGTTTGTAATAGGTGCATAGGCAGAAACTGCATATACATTGGTTGCCGCTGTAGCAGCCCCTAATGCTTGTAAATATGGTTGGAAGTCAGAGTTGTTACCAGTGGCACCTTGCAATAAGGATACAGCACCACCAGCACTTGTACCATTAGTGATGATACGATTTGCATTACCTGGCATTGTGGAATCGTTAGCATGTAAGTATGCTGTGGCAGCTTGTAAGTCAACAATAACTGCAGGCGCTTTACCGATAAAGTTGCCATCGGATGCTTTATTTGTACGACCACGGGTAGCCGGGGAAGCTACTACATAGCCACGGGATAATGCGTAAAGAACACTATTAGGTTTGCCATTTTTCCACTTTTTGGAGTCATAGCTTGACTTGGCATATAACCACCTACCGCATTTGGCATGAAGATAGGGGCTGTTTGCGTATTGTAACCGTTTATAGTGCCATTGTTGAAGTATTCTTCTGGTACATAAATGTTCATGTACTGTTGATCGATATCGATTGGATTAGCCACGTAAGGGATATATTCGAAGGCGCGATATTTGATTTCCTTATTATCTACAGTAGTAGACATGGATTCATAATTCTTCACGTCGAAAGCAAGGCTAATCTTCGCAGATGTATCGGCCTGCAATGGCGGTTCTATTGGTTGAGAAAGAATATTTTTTTCTTCCGTTACACCAGCACCTTTTGTGGAAGCTTCATTACGAGCATCTACATAAGATTGAGGTAATTTATTTTCTTGAGCTTTAGCTTTTGCCTCAGCTTCGGCTTTAGCTTTTGCCTCAGCTTCAGCTTGTGCTTTAGCTTCAGCTTGTGCTTTAGCTTTTGCTTCTGCTTCTGCCTCAGCCTGAGCTTTAGCGGCAGCTTCAGCTTGAGCTTTAGCTTTTGCTTCTGCCTCAGCCTGCGCTTTAGCAGCGGATTCAGCTTCTTCTTTTGCTAATTGTTCAGCAGCTAAATGTTCTTGTTCTTCTTTAATTGCAGCTTGTCTAGCCATTTCTGCTTGTTGTGCTGCAATGCGATCTTGTTCAGCTTTGAGTGCCGCTTCACGCTCAGCTTTAGCTTGTTCGGCAGCAATACGTTGTTGTTCAGCTTTCAAAGCTGCTTGACGTTCTGCCTCAGCTTGCTCTGCTGCGATACGCTCTTGTTCAGCTTTTATAGCCGCTTGACGTTCTGCCTCAGCTTTAGCAGCAGCTTCTGCACGTTGGCGAGCAGCTTGCTCTGCAGCAATACGTTGTTGTTCAGCTTGCAAAGCCGCTTGGCGTTGAGCCTCAGCTTGCTCTGCTGCGATACGCTCTTGTTCCGCTTTTAGAGCCGCTTGGCGTTGAGCTTCAGCTTGCTCTGCAGCAATACGTTGTTGCTCAGCTTGTATAGCCGCTTGACGTTGAGCTTCAGCTTGCTCTGCAGCGATACGCTCTTGTTCAGCTTTTAGAGCCGCTTGGCGTTGAGCCTCAGCTTGCTCTGCTGCAATACGTTGTTGTTCAGCTTTTAAGGCCGCTTGTCGTTGAGCCTCAGCTTGCTCAGCAGCGATACGTTGTTGTTCAGCTTGCATAGCCGCTTGTCGTTGAGCTTCAGCTTGCTCTGCAGCAATACGTTGTTGTTCAGCTTGCAAAGCTGCTTGACGTTGAGCTTCAGCTTGTTGTTGTGCAATACGTTGTTGTTCAGCTTGCATAGCTGCTTGACGTTGAGCCTCGGCCTGTTGTTGTGCAATGCGACGTTGTTCTTCTTGGATACGAAGACGTTCTTGCTCTGCAGCTTGACGTTGTGCTTCATCGATACGAGTTTGTTCAGCTTGCTGTGCAGCGATACGCTCTTGCTCGGCTCTTAGCGCCGCTTGACGTTGATCCTCGGCTTGTTGTTGTGCAATACGTTGTTGTTCAGCTTGCATAGCCGCTTGACGTTGAGCCTCGGCTTGTTGTTCTGCAATACGTTGTTGTTCAGCTTGCAAAGCAGCTTGGCGTTGAGCCTCAGCTTGTTGCTGTGCAATCCGTTGCTGTTCCGCTTGCATAGCCATTTGACGTTGTTGTTCTGCTAGAATTACAGCTTGACGCTGAGCTTCAGCTTGTTTTTGAGCAACCATTTGCTGATCAACTTGGTTTGTACCTGCTTGTTGTGCGGCTTCTTCTGCTGCCAATTGAGCTAATCTTTCACGTTCTGCACGTTGAATATCTCGAATAGTTAATTTTTGTTTTGCTACAACGGCTTTAGTTTGAGTTGTATTAGCAATAACTAAAGGTGTTGTAGATTCTTGTTGAACCATTACAGGAGTACGCTGTACCTGTGTCGTTTGTACTTGCTGTTTGCCATCAACTTGTTTTTGTACTGTAATAGGTTCAGTTTTACGTTGTACGTTTATCAAGCTATGCATGGCCAATGTTGGTTCCATGACAGCATTAGTTTGTTTATTAACAACATATTGTGGTTGTGAAACAGCCCGTTGTTGATCTGATAAAGCTTTTGCAATATCGTTTACAGGTACTGGACGTACACGCGGTATTAATGGTGTTACCTTTGGAACTGATTGTGTAGTTACAGGGGTAGGCTGAGTTGCCATAGGTCGTACGACCGGAGTAGCAATATTAGTATTGCCTTGAGCCGTTGATTCAGTGGTAGTGTTCGAACCTACCAAATCATTCATGTTGAGGGTAGGGGCTGCGTGGGCAACACCACCCAACGCTGCTGCTGCAAAAAATGCGGCAGTGACCTTACGTTTCCTAGATGATTTCATGAATTACTCTCCGAACTAGAATTGAAAAAAATAATTTATAATTTTAAAATTTATTTATATTTATATAGTTTAACATAAATCGATATATTTGTACAATTTATAGAAGGATAGATGAATACTGGATGAGTACGAAGAAGATAAACTTAGAAAAAAATATAAATAAATTTAAAGTACGTACAATAGTGATCATTACTTTTATATTATCTATAATGATTTGAAATGGCATTTTTCGTATGTGTACATCTTTCTATAAAATATGATATGCTTTTTGTAATTTAACGGAATTTCAATTATAAAGGAGAGAGTATGTTTAGAAAATTCTTGCTAGCCTGTATGGTACTAGCTACTTTTACCATACAGACACAAGCGATATCGATTAATGAGTTAAATAGTTCGCCCCAGTTTAAAAATGTATATGAGAAAACATATTCTTATGATGATAATTCAAGTAATAGGGATGTATTCTTTTTAAATACCTATTCTGTGGAAAGTTTAGAGTATGCAGCTCCACATTATAAGCTGAAAGGTATTATTTATTCTGTTAGCGAGCGGGCTCGTGGTGAGGCTATTACGGAATATGAATTGACTGCCACCTATAATACGAATTACTCGTTAGCTAGTCTAATACAAGCTCAACAGAGTGTAAAATCATCACCAGCTATGTATGCAGTGATTAAGGCTGCACAAGATGAGTCTGGTATACAAATTGAATTACAAGCGGTCAAACGATACACTTGGGATGGCACTGTGATTAATAGCCCAGCTAGATTGCTACATCAATCACGACCGCTTGATCGCAGTCGTTTCGATCAAGATCTCTTTGCTATAGCAGATGCCATGTTTGTCGTTGCATATCAGCAGCATTTTGATGATATTGTGGTGAAATGAGGTGCCTTATGAAACGTTTCTTATTTTTTATGGCACTACTATGTATTTGGTGTATTTCTTTTAATTCTGTAAAAGCTGTTTCTAATGCTGAACTACAAGATACAAGTCGTTTTGAACATATCGTTTCTAAAGGTGATACAGGTGGTGGAGATGGTAAATATATTGAGTTGAGTACACTTAAAGATGTATCTACAAGTGGTAGTACAAAAAGTGTAGAGGCTAAAATCTATGTTGTTTTGCCTTCGTCAGATTTGGTTCGAGAATATACAATTCATTATGACTATAATCTAAATTATTCCTTTGCTCATTTAGTGGCAAAAGTTCCAGAATTTAAACAGCAATTTCCGGGATTTCTACTTAGGTGAAATATGGAATATAAAAATGGATAATTCTGGTATTGTAGGGACTGTTAAGGCTCAACAGGACTATACTCTTAATGGTGAAAGCAAACCAACAAAACCTGGTTATAAAGGGTATGAGCATGTTACTTTCCTAACGCCTACAGACTTTGATTTTGAAAGTTATCACGTTGCAAACCGAGTTTTCAAGAAAGTATTTGGCATATTTTATGATGATGTAAGTCGATAGTTTACATAAGAAAAGGACTAGAACTCTAGAGTTCTAGTCCTTTTGCTATATGTACTTATTTAGCCTATGTACGTTTTTGCCATATGTACTAGTATTAAACTAGCTTTTACAATTATTTTTTTAGGCTTGGTTTTACAAGTGCCAAGATGAAGCAAGCCACAACGGAACCGATTGCGATGGATGCAAGGTATAGAAGTGGGTTACCGATTGTAGGTACTACGAAGATACCGCCATGTGGAGCGCGTAATGTACACTCGAAGAACATGGACAATGCACCAGCTGTACCAGCACCGATGATGCAAGCTGGCAATACGCGAACTGGATCAGCTGCTGCAAATGGGATAGCACCTTCTGTGATGAAGGAGAGGCCCATGATGTAGTTTGTAATACCAGATTTACGTTCTGCTTCTGTAAAGCGGCTAGGGAAGAATGTAGTACAAAGCGCAATTGCTAACGGAGGAACCATACCGCCTGCCATTACAGCCGCCATGATATCGTATTCACCAGTAGCAAGGGCACCAGTACCGATAACGTAAGCAGCCTTGTTTACAGGACCACCCATATCAACGGACATCATGGCACCAAAGATAAGACCTAACAATACGCGGCTAGTAGTGCCCATAGATTGCAAGGAGTCCATTAACCAGTGGTTAAGTGCAGATACAGGAGGGTTGATGATAAAGGTAATAGCAACACCAATGAATAATACACCGAGTACAGGGTAGAAGAGAACTGGTTTTGTACCTTCTAACGCTTGAGGTAAACCAGAGACTAATTTTTTAACTAATAATACTAAATAACCTGCTGCAAAGCCGGCAATTAATGCGCCAAGGAAACCAGAGCCGCCTTGGTTAGCTAACAAGCCACCAACGAAACCAGCTACAAGACCTGGGCGATCAGCAATACTCATAGCAATGTAACCAGCTAATACTGGCAACATGAATCCAAAGGATGCACCACCGATTTGCATTAAGAAACCAGATAAAGGTGTGCCAGAACCAAAGTTTTTAGGGTTCGCAGGATCGAATGTATCGAATAAGAATGCAAGGGCAATCAAGATACCGCCACCAATAACGAATGGCAACATGTGAGATACACCATTCATCAAGTGTTTGTAGATTTGACGACCTACGCTGTCAGATGCGCTAGCAGCGATTTCAGCAGCTTCGCGGTCTGCTGCAGATGCTTGATATACAGCTGCCGTGCCAGCCATTGCTTCTGTTAAAAGCTCTTCTGCTTTATTGATACCGTTTGCAACCTTAGTTTGAATCATAGGTTTGCCGTTGAAGCGCGCCATTTCTACTTGACGGTCAGAAGCGACGATGATGCATTTAGCATGAGCGATTTCTTCTGCTGTAAGAGCATCTTTAACACCAGAAGCACCATTTTTCTCAACCTTTAAGGAAATGCCCATTTCTTTCGCTTTACGCTCTAAAGATTCTGCAGCCATGTAGGTATGAGCAATACCAGTAGGGCAACCAGTTACAGCCAATACATCGTAGTGCGGGTTATCTACAGAAATCTTAGGAGCCACTTTTTCGATAGCTTCCGTAGCTTAGCTTCGATAGCATCGGTAATGCTTGAAGTCTCTTGAGATTCTGGCTGTTTGATATATCCTTCAACGGATGGGTCAAAGTTACCTTGCTCTTTAGCTGTTACGAGTTCTAAGAAACGTTCTACAGTAGGAGCAGCGATGAGGGCTTCTTTGAAATCAGGGTCGATAACCATCATAGCTAATTGGCTCAATACCTCTACATGAGTGTCTGCAGCGCCTTCAGGGGCAGCAATCATGAAGAATAAACGAGAAGGTTGGCCGTCGAGTGCTTCGAAGTCTACGCCGTGAGGCACAACCATAGCTGCTAGGCCTGCTTCTTTTACACCTGCAGATTTAGCATGTGGTGTAGCGATGCCGTCACCAAGGCCGGTAGAGCCAGATTCTTCACGAGCGAAAACGGCTGCTAAGTACTCACCTTTATCGATGAGGTTGCCACCTTTTTCCATTAATTCCCCTAAGGTATAAATGGCGTCAGCCTTTGTAACAGGGTCCGCATTTAGCAGGACGGATTGAGGTTTTAATAAATCAGTGATTTGCATATGTGTACTCCTTGATGCAAATAAAATGTAAAACTAGTTAACTCGTACTTGTGAAAGTAATACTTCTACTTCTGCCAGTGTAGCGAGGTTTTCAGAGTAAGCGGAGGCAGAGCCACTGGAGATACCCCAGTAAAGTGCCTCTTGTAGATCCCCTGTCTTTCAAAGCCTGTAATAAAGCCTGCTACCATGGAATCGCCGGCGCCTACAGAATTTACGAGCGTCCCCTTAGGGGCAGGGCTCGTATATACAGTGCCATCAGCTGCGACCAAGATAGCTCCATCACCAGCCATGGAGATAAGCACATGCTGTGCGCCTTTCTCTTGCAATGCTTTGGCAGCTTCTACGAGGTCCTCCTTTGTAGAAAGGGGGCGACCAAAGATTTCGCTAAGCTCATGATTGTTAGGTTTAATCAAGAACGGTTTATATGGCAATACTCGTGTAAGTAAATCCTTTGTAGCATCTACGACGATACGAATGTTTTTATGTTGTAAGCGCTCCATAATGAGCTCGTACATATCGCTTGGTAAGCTAGAAGGAATACTGCCTGCAAGGATTAGTGTATCCTTATCTGTCAATGTATCGAGCTGTTTGTAAAGTGCTTCTAATTCGTCGTCCGAGATAATTGGTCCACGGCCGTTGATCTCTGTTTCCTCATCAGAAGCTTTCACCTTAACATTGATGCGGGTTAATCCTTCGCGGAGTCGAATGAAATCTTCTTTTACGCCGAAGCTATTGAGCTGCGTAACAATTTCTTCACCTGTAAAGCCGGCAATGAAACCGAGTGCCGTTGTATCCATGCCTAGGTTGTTGAGCACGATGGATACGTTGATACCCTTGCCGCCACCGAGAACGTACTCTTGTGTGGTGCGATTAATGGTGCCCGTCTTGAGGTGATCAAGACGTACGATATAATCGAGGGCTGGGTTAAAGGTAATGGTGTAAATCATACAAATTCCCCTTTAAGATAAATGAATTAGCCTATGATTGGTTAATCTTGTAATTAGTGTAAATTTGATTGATTTTGTAATTAACGTATAATTGGTTGATCTTGATTCCGTAGTCGTAACCAGTAAAGGAGCGGTACGAGGTATAGGAAGAAGGCGAATGGTACATAGCCAGCGGTGCTAGTACCCATCATAACTACAGGTACGTAGGCAGCGATGTTCCATGGTTGTAATGGAGCAATGACGATGCCACTATTTTCAAAGTCGAGCATCACATCTTCGTCCTGAATGCCTCGTTGTGCGTAGGTAATGCGCATAATAGAGTGGGTCATCACTACTGCAATAGCTTGACTACAACCTACAGCACCTGTTAAAAAGGCAAGACCTACGTTTGCAGCAAATACATCGCTTCGTGTTTTTGCTCGCTCTAATAGTTGTCGAATATCGTTCCAGAAGCCAACCCCTTCGAGCATGCCAGAAATGGCAGTTGCCATAAAAATGGAAAGGGTAGGGATGAACATCGTTTGTAAGCCACCGCCGTGAATGATATCTGCTAGTGGATTATAATGTGGTAGTTCAAAGCCTGTTAAGGTATACCAGCCTAAATCAGAAAGGGTAGCGCCCTGATTGGTATAAGCCAAAATTGCCGCTGCTAATGCACTAAGGCCGATAGGCCAACGGATAGATACTTTCAAAGGTAACAGACCAATGACGATGATCACAGGAATCCACAAGGTCCAATCGATGTTGAACACAAAGTGGATCGTATCAGACAGTAAGCTATTTGCATAGTTGAGAGGGAACCACTGGGATAGTATTAGGTAGAGCACTGTAGAAATAACAAGTGCTGGTAGACCATCCTTAAACATAATAGGAATGTTAGTCGATACCTTAGTATGTGTTAAGGCTGCTACCAGAGAGGCGCTAGACGATAAAGGACCATTCCGATCCCCAAAGTAAGCGCCAGCTATGATGGCACCTGCTACGATATTCTCTGGAATATTACCAGCTCTTGCCATCGTAATGAGTACAATACCTATGGTACCTACAGTGCCGAAGGCAGTTCCTAACAGCATGCTCACTAGTGCTGTTAATAAAAAGGCACAAGCGATAAAGATAGAAGGATCAATCAAGTCGATGCCTGTGGCGATAATCATAGGGATAACGCCTGCAGCTTGCCACATGGCGATGAGCCAACCGATGAGCAGGAATATTTGCATCACCACAATGGAGGTTTTAGCACCTGTCCATGATAGGTTTAGTAGTTCCTTTGGTTGGTACCCTTTGCGGTAGAACACATAAGCCATGATGCACCATACCACTATCAAGGCGTAACCAATAGCAATACCGTTAGCTACGGCGATGATAATGACGAGGATAGATATGAGTAAACCTATGAGCGACTCCGTATTTTTCGGCATTAGAGAACGGCCTTGTTGATACTTTAGAAACGCATTTAATATGAGTTGTAACCACTTCATTTTAATCAATAGGAAGTTCTGTTTCGAAGACTTCCTCAGCAGGGCCAGTCATGAGCACCGTGCCATCCTCCAAGTATGAAATATGTAATGTTCCTAAATAGAGCTCTACATCTACTTCGCGACCAGTTAAGCCTTTTTCAAAGGACATAACAGCAGAAGCACAAGAGCCTGTACCGCATGCTAGTGTAGCGCCAGCACCGCGTTCCCATGTGCGAACCTTGATGTGCTTATCATTTACTACCTCAATGTAGTTAACATTTGTATTGGATGGGAATGCATCGTGTTTTTCAAGGATAGGCCCTTGTGTTGTTACAGGTGCTTTTGTAATATCGTCGATGAACACCTCTGTGTGCGGCACACCGAGCAATACGGAGCTGACCGTTACGGTTTCGCCGTTTACGTCAAGGTCTACGTCGATAACTTTATCCATATTTACATCCATCGGAATGTCTTGGGATGCAAAGAATGGTTTGCCCATGTTTACTGTAACTAGTGTTACGATGCCATTTTCGATGGTTAAGGTAGGTTTCATTACACCGGCCAAGGTTTCGATGGTGAAAGTTTCTTTAGTAATTTCACCGTGTTCGTAAGCATATTTGGCAAAGCAACGGATCGCATTGCCGCACATTTCTGCTTCACTACCATCAGAGTTGATAATGCGCATGCGCACATCACAGGTTTTTGAAGGAACTAGAATGGCAAGACCATCAGCACCGATACCAGTACGACGATCGCAAAGGCGAATCGCCAAATCAGTATAGTCCTTGTTAGCACCTTGAGGGTCGGCAAAGAGGATGAAATCATTGCCAAGACCATGCATTTTAGTTAATTTCATAAAGTCTCCTATCAATAAGTAAGACTTTCACCATGAAGCCCGTGAAAGTCTCATATGTATATTATTATATATTCTATATTATTATATCATAAATGACCCTTAATTATGTGGTGGAACTTTATAAAATTATAGCGAAATAGACGAAAAAAATTAACCTTCTTTTTAGTGCCGAGCTAAATGATTGATGCGTCAAAAAAACAACCCATGGGGATGCCGCTTAAGGCTGATAGATGTTGCTCTAATTACTTTATTGTTTGTCAGAGAAATGATAGAATATAGAGTAATGTAGTTTATCGTAATAGAAAGAGGAACACATATGCGAATTCAAGGGATTTCTGGATCTCGTGGCGTTGCAGTAGGCAATGTATATAGATATATTCAAGAGGAAATTGTCATTCCTGATTACACTGTAGCAGAGGATAAGGTAGAAGCGGAAATTGGTAAGTTCGCTTCTGCTATGGCAGCTACCTTAAAGCAATTAGATACAATTCGTCAAAAGGCGTTGAAAGATATGGGCCCTGAAGAGGCGGCTATTTTCGAAGCTCATATGCAAATTGCGCAAGACCCATCCTTGTCTGATGGTATTAAATCCCTCGTTGAGACTAGCCATACTAATGTAGTGGCGGCTACCGCTCAAACTATTGAAACCTTTGCGAATATCTTCCTTGGCATGGAAGATCCATATATGCGTGAACGCGGTGCAGATATCAAAGATATTGGTGATCGTTTGATGCGCAATATGTTAGGTATGAACCCACGTGGCTTATCCCATATTTCTGGGGAGGTTATTTTGGTGGCTCATGATTTGGCACCATCTGATACGGCCTCTTTAGATAAAAATGTGGTTAAAGGCATTGTAACAGCTGCTGGTGGCCCTACATCTCATGCAGCTATCATGGCTCGTACATTGGAAATTCCTGCTGTTATGGGTGTTGGCGATATTGAAGGATTCGTAGATGGCGAGAAAGCTGTTGTACTTGGTACAGATGGTATTGTGGAAACAAATCCATCTGATGCGGATTGGGCTGAATATACAAATCAAGCGGCTGCATACCAAGAGGAATTGAAACGCTTGCGTGAATCTGCTAATCTTGAAGCAAAAACAACTGATGGTCATCATGTAGAATTATTTGGCAATATCGGTAAATCTAAAGATGCTAAACATGCTCTTACAATGGGCGCACAAGGTATTGGCTTATATCGTACAGAATTCTTGTACATGGAAAACGACGAGTTGCCAACAGAAGATGTGCAGTTCGAAGAATATAAAAAAGTTGCAGAAGATATGCAGGGGCAGCCTGTTATCATCCGTACCATGGATATCGGCGGTGACAAGGAGTTGAAATGCCTTGATTTGCCAACTGAAATGAATCCATTCCTTGGTTATCGTGCAATTCGTATTTCCTTGAACCGTCCGGATATCTTTAAAGTACAATTACGTGCGTTATTGCGTGCTAGTTCCTTTGGCGATATTCACATCATGTACCCTATGATTGCTTCCGTAGAAGAAGTGAAACAAGCGAATGCTATGCTCGAAGAATGTAAGGCAGAACTTACAGCTGAAGGCAAAGAATTCAACAAGGATATCAAGGTTGGCATTATGATCGAAGTACCAGCGGCGGCTGTTATTTCTCCAATTTTGGCCAAATACGTAGACTTCTTCAGTATCGGTACAAATGATTTATGCCAATACACCTTGGCGGTAGACCGTATGAACGAGTCTATTGGTTCTCTATATCAACCATTGCATCCAGGTGTCTTACGTCTTATCAAGCATGTTATCGATGCGAGCCATGAACAAGGTAAAATTACAGGTATGTGCGGTGAACTAGCTGGTGACCCTGTAGCCACAATGATTCTATTAGGCCTTGGCCTTGACGAATTCTCTATGACAGCGTCATCTATACCTCTTATTAAGAAAATCTTGCGTTCCGTTTCTAAAGCAGAATGTGAAGAGGTGGCTAATAAAGCGCTTGCTATGGATACAGCTGAAGAAATTACAGAATATGCTAAATCTGTACTAGCCGAAAAAGGTTTACTATAATTCTGTATAGATTAAAGATAAATGGTAAGCGAATCAGTATATAGTAAATAACTTTTAATATACTTGAATTGATACGCTTATAATTGATACAATATATCTATTAGAACATAAGAGATAGGCTCTGCCTATCGAGATAGAAAGAGGTTACCATGAAAGAATTAACAGTAGAAATTACAAACGAATCTGGTTTACACGCTCGTCCTGCTACAGCTTTCACACAATTGGCTGCTAAATATGCTTCCAAAGTGACAATCGCTGCTAACGGTAAAATAGCTGATGCTAAATCCATTTTAACTGTATTGACTTTGGGCGCTACAAAAGGCACATCTGTTACATTGACAGCTGACGGTGCTGACGAAGATGATGCACTCGCTGCATTGAGCGAATTCTTAACAACTAACCACGACTAATACTTTGTGGTAATATAAAGGACTCTACGAATGTAGAGTCCTTTTTTCTTGAGCCATATATGATGGATGTTTTAATCAGATTTGATTTCTATTTGCTTTTTCGGGGGATCTTCGCGATTTAATAGAGCCTTGTTTTTGGTAAAAAAGAAGAGGCCTCTTAGCCTCTTCTTTATTTTCCCATGTTTGCAAAACGCTCTACAGCTTTTGTAAAGTCGCTAATGGTTTTCTCTACGTCACCGTGTTCGATACCATCTCGCACGCAGTGGTTGATATGTCCTTCAAGAACTACTTGACCTACTTATGTAGTGCAGATTTAGCTGCATTAATTTGGCTCAACACATCTTCGCATGGAATGTCTTCTTCAATCATTCGATCAATAGCTTGCACTTGACCAAGGATTTTACGCAATCGACGATGTAGATTTTCGGAATCCATACATTGTTTCATAATACTCCTCCAATGGGCATGTTTTTATCATCTTTACTATTATACTCCATGTAAAGTTTATAATACAACTTAATAAGTATACCTAATATGAATAAAATCTGTATATGTAGATATACGCTTGGTTATAAATAGTAAGATTCTCTCTTTTATATTGTTAGAATTCTTTTCCTAACAGCTATATAGCAAGGTCTATACATATCTTCTTCTTGATTGATGTGATACAATACATTTAATACACATTATAGTAGTATATGTATATAAGGCGTTGTATATACTGTTAGTTAATAACTGTATGTATACTATGGTCCTTTATGAAATAGGTGAAAGCAATGAAAGTGTTTCGCTACCTTCGAAATCTAGTGGTGTTCGTGGTGGTCATCATATTGGCCATGTTTATATATGACGGATACCATAGCTTTCAAGGTGTAGATCGTGAAAGTAAGGCTCACACAACTGTTGAAAAACGCATAGAACAAAGTGAAGATACCCTCAGCCGTACGGATCGTATCATACGAATATTTACATTTAAAGAAAGGTAGAGGCGGCCCTTAATCAACGTGTTTCTAAAGAACACTGGGTGAAGGGTGATGTCATTCCAGAATATACAAAGAATGCACTTATCGCCATTGAGGATAAGCGGTACTATAAACATGGAGCTATTGATGTGCTCGGTATTATTCGCGCCTTTTATACCAATACTATAGCAGGTGAAACTGTAGAGGGGGGTAGTACTATTACACAGCAAGTAGTAAAAAATCTCTTCCTTTCATCAAAACGCATCATGAGTCGTAAGGTAGAGGAAGCAATCCTTGCTAGTGAAATGGAACATTACTACTCGAAAGAAGAAATACTCACTATGTATTTAAATACTGTGTATTATGGTCATAATTACTACGGCATTTACGAAGCTGCTCATGGCTACTTTGGAACGAGCCCAAGCCGATTGACATTAGGGCAAAGTGCACTCCTTGCAGCACTACCTAATGCACCATCTTATTTGGATCCCTATACGAACTATAAAGGGGCTAAGGCTAGACAAAAACTGGTACTTGAACAAATGGTAGACCAAGGCATGATTACACAAGCGGAAGCGGACTATGCATACCAACAAGACTTGGGCCTTGTGGATGAATAATTGGATATATTTTATAATCTCTGTTTGCTAATGAATAATTAATTGGCGAACAGAGATTTTTTTGCTACATTAGTAATAATAGATACATTTAGAGAGTGTTTTGAGTATTAGGAGCATAATTATTGGATAATATTGAATTAAAGCAGTATGAGGAAGGCAATTTTTTATCTATTTATATTGGAGCAAAACCTATTATTAAGTTTGCTATGCTTCGATTGGAGAATTTTATATCCTATTATTTAAGAGGTCCTGGAGGATTAGATTATAAGTCTGAAGCACTTGATATTGATTCCTATGCCCGTGAAATCTTTTATATTGAACAAACAGATGCTAATAAATTTGAAAACTGGACAGTTTACTACGATGATGAACATGATTGTATGACTGTAAGGCATTGTTTTTGGGATAAAGCGTTAGATAGAGAACAAATAATGACTGATGAGTCTTTGCGAGTTGCTGTTAGAGAGCAATACATTGTGGATTCAATCCCACATATTCAAAATGAGACCGTTATAGGCGTAAATGAAATAGATAAAAATAATATTTTAAATAGTATAAATGCTTTCGATACAGCGATATCTAAGATAAATATATTAAAGCTATTTAGCAATGTAGACTACAGTACAGGTGATTATAGAATTTCTAGGTCTTATGATTTAGATGTTCGTATTGAAGCGATTATTAATGAAGCCCAAAATGAGCTTTACTCGGTTATAGGTGAAATTCAGTCTTTAATAGTTAATACTTTAAAAGCATCAATAAATACAACTACAGATTATAAGATAGCTTTTAGATTACCAGTTTTCACCTATTGATATTAAGTAAGAATAGATAGTCCATCGTAAGAAATGAAGCTATGTCTAGTATTAAATCACTGAATATAGCTTTTGTATTATATTAGTTCGGAATCGAAATATATTACTAAATTGAATAAAAATAATGCTTGCATTTATAATTATACAGGTGTATACTATTTTTTGTCAGAAAGAGGGAATGACCGTTGAGCTAGATGCCACGGTGCTTTCACAATTATCTGATATAATATTGATTATATGAGTTTAAATACATAGTAAGTTTTTATGAGGTGTTATCATGGGTAAAGCAAATAAAGTAGTACTCGCATATTCTGGTGGTTTAGACACATCTGTTATCATTCCTTGGTTAAAAGAAAATTATGGCGCTGAAGTTATCGCCGTATGCGTAGACTTGGGCCAACCTGAGGATTATGATGCAGTTGAGAAAAAGGCAATCAAATCTGGTGCTTCTAAAGCGTACATTGTTGATGCTAAAGAAGAGTTCGTAAAAGATTATGTATGGCCAACAGTAAAAGCTGGTGCAGTTTATGAAGGCAAATATTTATTAGGTACATCCTTCGCTAGACCTTTAATCGGTAAAATCCTTGTAGATATTGCTAAAAAAGAAGGCGCTGATGCTATCGCTCACGGTGCGACTGGTAAAGGTAATGACCAAGTTCGTTTCGAACTTGCTATCAAAGCATTGGCTCCTAATATGAAAATCATCGCTCCTTGGAGAGAATGGGATTTGAAATCCAGAACAGACTGCATGGAATATGCAGCTAAACATGATATTCCAGTTGTAGCTACGAAATCCCATCCATATTCCATGGACCAAAACGTATGGCATTTGTCCCATGAAGGCGGCGATCTCGAAAATCCAGCAAATGCTCCTAAAGATGATGTGTACTTGGTAACACATACTCCTGAACAAGCTCCAGATGAAGCTGGTTATGTAACTGTATCCTTCAAAGATGGCGTACCTGTAGCAGTAGATGGTCAAGAAGGTACTCCTTTACAATTGTTAGAAAAACTCAACGAAATCGGTGCACACTATGGTGTAGGCGTTGTAGATATCGTTGAAAATAGATTAGTAGGCATGAAATCCCGTGGCGTTTATGAAAACCCAGGTGGATCCATCATTATGTATGCTCACAGAGAACTTGAATACCTTTGCCTCGACAGAGCTACATACCACTACAAAGAACTTATTGCTAACAAATACGCTGAACTCGTATACGATGGCATGTGGTTCGCACCATTGATGAGCGCTTTGCAAGCATTCGTTGATAAAACTCAAAAAACTGTAACTGGTGAAGTAAAACTTAAATTGTACAAAGGCAACATTATCTCTGCTGGTGCAACATCTCCATACTCCTTGTACAGCGAAGATTTCGTAACATTCGAAGAAGATGATGTATACAACCAAGCTGATGCGGCTGGTTTCATCAACTTGTTCGGTTTACCTCTTAAAATTAATGCATTGATGAAAGAAAAGGCAGGTAAATAATGGCTAAATTGTGGGGCGGGCGTTTCACAAAAGGCACTGATAAAGCGGTAGAGGATTTTACATCCTCTATCGCTTTTGATGCGCGGATGTACGCCGAAGATATTGCAGGCAGTAAAGCACATGCTACAATGCTGGCAAAACAAAATATTATCTCCGACGCAGATCGGGACGCTATTGTTGAGGGCTTAACAAAGATTAAAGGCCAAATCGATAAAGGGGAGTTCCCATTCTCCGTAGCTCTTGAAGATATTCATATGAATATTGAAAAGCGCCTAACAGATGATATCGGCGAAGCAGGTGGTCGTTTACATACAGGTCGTAGCCGTAATGACCAATGTGCAGTAGATTTACATATGTACGTGCGTAAAGCCGTAGTAGAAATGGGCGAGCTCATCGTAGATATGCAAAAAGCCCTCATCGAAACGGCTGAAATACAGCGATGTTATCATGCCCGGCTATACGCATTTACAACGGGCACAACCTGTATTATTTGGGCATCATATGATGGCATACTTCTCTATGCTAGAACGCGACTTTGACCGTTTGTTGATGGTCTTCAAACACGCAGACATCATGCCACTTGGGGCAGGGGCCTTAGCAGGTTCTACATACGGTATTGATCAAACCTATACGCAAAAGCTACTCGGTTTCTCCCGTATTTACGAAAATAGTATGGATGCCGTATCCGACCGTGACTATGTAGTTGAATTCTTGTCCTTTGCATCTCTTGTGATGATGCACTTGAGCCGTCTTAGCGAAGAATTGATTTTGTGGTCTACTAATGAATTTAATTTTATTGAACTCGATGATGCTCACTGCACAGGCTCTAGCATTATGCCACAAAAGAAAAATCCTGACGTATGTGAACTTGTTCGTGGTAAAACAGGTCGTACCTATGGCCACTTGTTAGGTTTATTAACTACATTAAAAGGCTTACCACTTACATATAATAAAGATATGCAAGAGGATAAAGAGGGTATTTTTGATGCTATCGATACAGTACATTTTGCATTGTCCATTAATGCGGCGATGGTCCGTGGCATGAAGGTCAATGGGGCGCATATGAAAGCTGTCCTCGATGATGATTTCTCTAATGCTACAGATATGGCCGATTACCTTGCGAAAAAAGGCGTTCCATTCCGTGAAGCTCACGAAATCGTAGGTAATGCTGTACATCATTGCATTGAAAAAGGTTGCGTATTGCTTGATTTATCCGTTGAGGATTTTAAAGCTATATCCGACCATTTTGATGCAGATATACTTGATGCTATTTCCATCGAAGCTTGCATAGCTGGCCGTAACAACTATTCTGGTACAGCTCCAGAATGTGTGGAAAGACAACGGAACAATGGTAAAGCTGTTATCGCCGGAGAAGAAAAACAAATTGCTCAGTGGAAAGCGATTGTTGAATCTGTGCAAGCATAACTGCTTTAGTAAGCCTAATGTTTTGATTTAGGGCCACATCCTGTACAAGAGTAACATTCAGAGTCATAGTTACTTGTGACATTGAAAATTTAAGATCGATATACATATAAGTCTTATGTTAAAGCTCTTTATATTAACCTTTAAAGCTTATGTGTATATCGATTTTTTTATTTGAATGATAGATAATTTCTAGAAAAGAGTCATTCTAATTGATAAATTACTATTAAAATGGTGTAAATTTATGTACGCATACAGTGGACTGCTAGAAAACAATAGTCTTGTGCTACGACACTATAACCATGATAGATAGTAAAAATCACATATATACACAGAATAAAATGGGGTAAAAAAATATACCCTGTCATTGTTAAAATGAGTTCTGTTCGTTTTAGATGATAAATTAACTATAATTTATTCAATTCGTGTAATAATGCTTGTCCGCCAATAAAGTACTTTCATTTTGGGTTCATAGGTGTTATTATTTAATTCGTAATAAGAATAACAACGGTAAATTCACATTCAAGCCCATCACAGCACGAACTGAATTTACTTAGCGGTATATTATATTTAAGTGAATTATGGACGAGAAAAAATTCACCTTTTGAAAGGGGATTGATACATGAAAACCACCGCTAAAAAAATGTCTGTATTCCAGCTAACCACAATGGTAGCAGCCAATATGCTAGGAGCTGGGATCATTATGTTACCAACTAATTTGGCTCAAGTTGGTACTATTTCAGTTTTATCTTGGCTCGTAACAGCTGTGGGTGCGCTTTTACTAGCGTATATTTTTGCTCAAGCGGGTATGTTCTCCCAAAATAAAGGGGGCATGGGCGGTTATGCAGAACACCGCTTCGGTAAAACTGGACATTTTATGGCGAGCTATGCTTACAGCATATCTCTCATCATTGCTAATATCGCCATCGCGGTTTCTGCCGTAGGTTATGGCGCAGCTTTCTTTGGTGTTGACCTTAATGCAACACAAACAAGCCAAGTAACAATTGTGCTTTTGTGGTTTGCAGCGATTTTGAACTTCCGTGGTAATCGCTTCACAGGTCGACTCAGCAACATGACTATTTGGGGCTCTATTGTTCCGGTTCTTTTAATCGGTACAATCGGCTGGTATTGGTTTGATCCGTCTATTTATTGGGCGGCATGGAACCCAAATGATCTTCCGCTTTACGATGCAGTAAAACAATCCATTTCCCTCACTTTGTGGGGCTTCCTAGGGTTTGAGTCCGCAGCGGCTAATGCTGATGCTGTTGAGAATCCAAAGAAAAACGTACCTATTGCAACTGTGGCAGGTACATTAGCAGTGGCGGTGATTTACATCTTGTCCACAAACGTTATGGCCGGTATCGTTCCTAACGTTGACTTATTAAATTCTAACGCACCATTCGGTTTGACATTCGTATACATGTTCAATGATACAATTGCAAACATCGTTATGGCTGCTATGGTTATTTCTTGCTTTGGTGCTTTACTTTGCTGGCAATTCACATTGTCTCGCGTATTCAAAAGCGCAGCGGAACACGGTTACTTCCCCTAAAGTATTCGCTCGTGTAAATAGCAAAGACGCTCCTGTTCGTGGCGTATTCATTTTACTCGCTGTTGAAACATTACTTACATTGTTCACTGCAAGCGACTCCTTGCGTGAGCAATTTGAAATCTTAGTAAACTTAGCGGTTGTAACTAACGTAGTACCGTATGTATTGTGCATCTTGGCAGTACCTACAATGATGCGTATGGCTGGTGTAGCTGAAAGCCGCATTAAACGTTCCAACTACGTGTTCGGCGCAGGCGTTATCTACTGTTTATATGCAATCTACGCCTGTGGCTTTGATGCTATGGTAGGTAGTGCAGTAGCGGTAAGCATCGGTTTCGTGATCTATGTTTTGCGTAAAGCGTGGGATACACGCAGAGCACACCGCTTACAACAAAGTATCGATTAATTAAATAACTCTCGTCTTATAAGAGGCTGTTACTAGATAACAGCCTCTTTTTGGTATATTAATCAGACTTATTAATTAAGGTTTTATTAATTATAAATAATTGATAGTTGCTAAAGTGATTAAGAGTTTTTTTCGGTATGTATAAAAAAATTCATGAGAAAATTACCATTATAATAATAATTAATATATATACAGTTGGATACAGTTAATACGGAAAAAAATCATATATAAAAGTGATTTTTTTATGGGTTTATACATAAATAGAGACTTGTTCAGTAATCGATAATTTTTTTATTAGTATAAAAATTACATTTAAAATCTACGATATACGCATACCCCTAAGGGGTATGCGTATTGTAAATAGGATATTAATATAGTATATTTATAATCGATAAAAATGAATGAACTAGTGAGTGTCGGTATTCACCGAGCGTAAAAGAGGAAAATGGGTGTAAATCCCATACTATGCAAATAGCTGTAATGAGGAGCAAGGTTTCATTATAGGGTCACTGGGAAACTGGGAAGGCCGAAATGTTGCGATGAATCATGAGTCAGAAAGCCTGCTCTAAATGTATGGTATTGTACATACTATACTTAATTTAGGTTAGTCAGGTGGACTAACCTTTTTTGTCGTTTTCCTATATGCACCTCTGCTATATCGGGAGAGATAAGCATATTAGTTGTTCATTTAGATTATTGTAGTATTTAGAGAGTATAGGAGGAGGCGCCTATGGGCAAACGCTTTGCTAAACAGTTAGGTCAATTCATTGTTACACTGTTTGGCATTACTTTTTTAACATTTTGTCTCACTTATTTAGCACCAGGCGATCCAGTTACGATGTTACTAGAAACGGCAGATACTATCGTGTCTCAGGAGCTTATCGATGAAACTCGAGCTCAGCTTGGGTTAGATAAACCGTTCTTAGTGCAATATGCAAACTGGGTTGTGAATGCTGCACACGGTGACTTAGGGATGAGTTACTCTGCTAAAAAGCCTGTTGTAGATCGTATGTTGGAGGCTTTGCCAGGGACAGTTATGCTAGCAGGTACATCATTAGTATTTACATTGCTCTATGCATTGCCGGCAGGGATTATAAGCGCCTTAAATCGAAACAAATGGATCGACTATCTGTTGCGCGTTGCTTCCTTTGTAGGCGTGTCTATGCCATCATTCTGGTTAGGCCTTGTACTGATTTATATCTTTGGCCTTAAATTAGGACTTGTTCCTATTGCATCTTCTCGTGTAACTCCTATCGGTGTAATTCTACCAGCCGTTACATTAGCTGTTGTAGTCGGGTCCAAGTACATGCGCCAAGTTCGTCTCGTTATTCTTGAAGAAATGCAAAAGGATTATGTTATCGGCGCACGTGCTCGTGGTGTGAGTGAGCTGAAAATTTTATTCGGTCATATTTTGCCTAATGCAGTATTACCACTTATCACTATACTGGGCGTTGTTATCGGTTGGTTATTAGGCGGTGTTGCAGTTATTGAAATGGTATTCTCCTGGCCTGGCCTTGGGAATATGGCAGTATATGCCATTACCATGCGCGACTATCCATTGATCGAAGGCTTTGTATTGTGGGTTGCTTTAGCCTATATGTGCATCAATGCATTAGTTGATGCGTCATATATCCTATTAGACCCTAGATTGAAAAGGGAGAGAGCATAATGGCAGAATTTATTCAAAAACATAAATTGTTCTCTTTCTATAGCACCTTGATGATTGTGGTAGTTCTCATAGCTATATTTGCACCATGGCTTGCTCCGGGTGATGCTTTTAGCTCAAATCTGAGTCAAGCATTACAAGCGCCAAGTAGTCAACATTGGTTTGGTACAGATAAGCTTGGTCGTGATGTATTGTCTCGCATCATTTATGGTACACAGTTATCCTTGTTTATGGGTGTCAGTATCGTTGTTATCATGGTAAGCATTGGTACTATTATCGGTGCCGTTGCCGGTTATTTCGGCGGGAAATCGAAATGGTCCTCATGCGTCTTGCGGACATTATGCTATCCTTCCCGGGCGTAGTATTAGCCATTGCTATTGCTGGTATTTTGGGTGGTAGCATTGTGAATACGATTATAGCGCTATCTGTAGTTGGTTGGGCAAAATATGCTCGTCTTGTACGGTCTATGACGTTGAAAGTTCGCGGTGAAGAGTATGTAACGGCGGCTGTCATGATGGGGGCCTCTACAACGACTATTCTAAGACGTCATATCATTCCCAATATCCTTCCTCTTGTTGTTACAACAGGGGCACTTGATATTGGGGCTATCATGATTGAAGTAGCAGGTCTTTCCTTCCTTGGATTTGGTGCTCAACCGCCAACACCAGAATGGGGCCTTATGCTTAACGAAGGTCGTCAATATTTACAAACCAGTCCATGGCTGATGGCCTTCCCTGGTATGTCCATCCTTATCGTAGTTGCTATCTTTAACCTTTGGTCTGATTCCTTACGGGACGTAGTGGGATCCTAAGAACCAAGGTTAGTTACGTGTGATGCTTATTTATAGGTTGTGTTGTGAAAGTTGTTATATAAATAGGCGGTGATAAGGTTTTTCCATTATGACTATTGTAGATTGTAGTGGTCATGATGTGTATGTTTTATGTTTATATGTAATGGTACAAGGAGATTTTACATGAAAAAATCTTGGAAAAAAGCCCTCTTAGCAGGTCTTAGCATTGTAATGATGGGTTCCTTCATCGCTGGTTGCGGCTCTGATAATAATGGTGCTGCTAATAAGGATGTTTTAAAGTTGGTGTAACTAACTTCGCATCCACATTAGAACCTACAGAAAACTTCTTCGCATGGGTTGTTATGCGCTATGGTGTAGGCGAAACATTGGCTAAGTTTGACGAACAAATGAAACCTCAACCATGGATTGCATCTAAATGGGAAGTATCCCCAGACCATAAAACGTGGACTTTCACAATCAATGATAAGGTGAAATTCTCTAATGGTAAAAAAGTTGATGCTGCAGCAGTTAAAGCATCTATCGAACGGGCTTTTGAAAAATCCAATCGTGCAAAAACATTCTTCGAATATGACTCTATGGAAGCTAATGGTCAACAATTGGTAATTCATACAACAAAAGAATATCCTAATATGCCTGGCCTTTTAGCGGATCCGTTGTTCCTAATCGTTGATGTACAATCTGAAAAAGATGGCCGTAACTTTGCCAAGGAAGGTCCTATTGGTACAGGTCCATACGTAGTTAAATCTTTCACAAAAGAACGTGCTGAGATGGCTGCTAACGAAAACTATTGGGATGGTACAGTACCATTTAAAACTGTAGAAATTCCTTCCATCGATGACCCTAATACTCGCGCTATGAGCTTACAATCTGGCGACGTAGATATGGCTGTTAACATCGGTGCTGGTGAAATTGGTTTATTCCAAAATAACGATAAGTTCAAGGTTGATGAAATCGCATCTCTTCGCGTAGTATTGGCTCGTATTAACCAAAAAGGTGTTCTTGGTGATGACAAAGTACGTGCTGCAGTTATTTCCGCAACAGACCGTAAAAACTATGCTGATGTATTGTTAAAAGGTACATTCATTCCTGGTTCCGCACCAATTCCACCATCCATGGACTATGGCTTCAAAGATTTGAAAGATCCTAATGCGTATAACCCTGAACGTTCTAAACAATTATTAGCAGAAGATGGTTGGAAAGATACTGATGGGGACGGCATCCTTGATAAAGATGGCAAACCATTGACATTTGACTTCGTAGTATATAACTCTCGTGCAGAATTACCACTTTATGCAGAAGCTGTTCAAGCAGACCTTAAAAAAGTGGGTATCGACATGAAAATCAAAACAGTTGACTATAACTTGATCGATAAAATGGGTCAAGATGGCGACTATGATATGCTTATCTCCAACATCGTAACTGCTAATACAGGCGATCCAATCTGGTTCTTAGCTAACTACTGGCATACTAATGTGGATGGTTCCAACCCTCAAAACGGTTCTGGTTACTCCAATCCACAAGTTGACCAATTGTTAGATGCTGCTGAAACTGAATTTGATCCTGCAAAACGTCGTGACTATGCAATTCAAATTCAACAATTATTGATGAATGATGGCGCTGCATTGTTCTTAGGTTACCCTAAAACTAATATCGTTACTGGTTCTTACTTGAAAGGTGCTGTCATGTACCCAAGTGACTACTACTGGATTACTAATAAAATTACAAATAATAAGGAGCTATAATGGCAGAAAACATACTAACTGTAGAGAACCTTAGCATCGCGTACCAAGGTGTGCCTGCTGTTATGGATGTAAACTTTACCTTGGAACGCGGTAAGGTATTGACCATTGTAGGGGAATCTGGATCCGGTAAAACTACCGTGATCCGGGCCCTTATGGGTTTATTGCCTGTAGGTGGTGAGGTCACAGATGGTACAATGCTCTTTAATGGTCAAGACCTTCGCACCCTATCTAAGTCTGAATGGAGAGCTATACGTGGTAAAGATATGGCCATGATTTTCCAAGATAGTGGTAGTGCTTTAGACCCAATAGTTCGCATTGGTAAACAGTTTAGAGAATTATTTAAATCTCATATAGAAATTACCAATGATGAATGTGATCGACGAGCAATTGAGTTATTAGAATCTGTTTCTCTCCCTAATGGGGCAGATATATTGCGCCGTTATCCACATGAGTTATCCGGCGGTCAACGCCAACGTGTGGGCATTGCTATGGCATTAGCGCTGGATCCTGCGTTATTAATTGGTGATGAACCTACATCTGCTTTAGATGTAACAACACAATCACAAGTTGTTATGCAAATGCTAGAACTTGCTAAAGAGCATAATTCTGCTATCGTAATGGTTACGCATAACCTTGGTGTAGCGGCCTATATGTCCGACTATATCATTGTTATGAAAAAGGGTCGTGTTGTTGATGCGGGTACACCGCAAGACATTTTGGAAAACCCATCTAATGAATATACGAAGCAATTAAAAGATGCTGTACCAACATTGGAAGGAGGTCGTTACATTGACTAACTACGCTGTAGAATTAAAAAATGTATGTAAACGATTCCCACTTCCTACTGGTGGTGAGCTCGAAGCGTGTAAGAGTATTAATATCACCTTAGAAAAAGGCGAGTCCCTTGGGATTGTAGGGGAATCTGGCTCTGGTAAAACGACTTTGGTTCGTATGATTATGAAGATGCTGCCTATCACAGAAGGCGAGATTTATGTAGATGGTGTAGAGATTCAACATATGAACTCTGAGCAAACGAGAGAATACCGCAAGAAAATTCAAATGGTATTCCAAGATCCATCTGCAGCCTTCAATCCGCGTATGAAGGTAAAGGATATTATCCTTGAACCGTTATACAATTTTGGGCTTCTTGAAAAAGGAAAAGAAGAACAAATCGCAGGTGACTATCTTGAAATGGTAGACCTACCTCGGGAGTTCATGCATCGTTATCCTCATGAAATGTCTGGTGGTCAACGTCAACGTGTAGCTATTGCTCGTGCCATTGTACTTGAACCAGAAATTCTTGTTCTAGATGAGGCAACTAGTGCTCTAGACGTGTCTGTACAAGACTCCATCGCCTATTTACTAGCGCGTTTACAAAAAAAGAAAAACTTAACATACCTATTCATTGCTCATGACATTGCGTTCATTCGCACGATGTGTCATAAGGTAGTTGTTATGCATAAAGGTGCTGTCGTTGAAGAGCTAGATGCATTCCATTTAGCAGATGCAAAACATCCTTATACAAAGGTTCTATTGAGCTCTATCTTTGAAATTGGCAAAGATCATAAGCCACTTACTTTAGAAGAAGCGGCTGTAGAAGCATAGGACTTTAATACAACTTATCAGACCTCTCATTGTAGCAATCGCCTAGTGTATTCAACCAGAGGATTTGCTCTACTAATATGGGTAAAATACAGTAGGTACATATATAATAGCAGTTAGCTTTAGCGCTAACTGCTATTTTTGTATGTTACGTATCTATACAGATTTGCTCACATATATAATTATATCGAAAATTTTCTCAAAAATGATTGTGTTAACACTAAATATATAGTATAGTTGACTAAGCGATATACCCCTATGGGTATAATTAAAATATGCTCATATGAAATGATATACATATACATATAGAGAAAGGTTAGGTGTGTGAATGAAAGGATTACGTAAGGCGTTACTGATTGCTATGATGCTGGGCTGTTGTACGATATGGTGTAGGGGAAACACTAATAAAATTTGATGATCACATGAATGCTAAACCCTGGTTAGCATCTTCTTGGAAACAAAGTGATGATAAGCTGACTTGGACTTTCACCATCAATGATAAGGTTAAGTTCTCTAATGGTAATGCCCTTACTGCTGAGGCCGTAAAGGCGTCTTTGGAACGAACCTTTACGAAGAGTAAACGGGCAAAAACATTCTTTAATTACACTGAAATGACGGCTAATGGTCAAGAGCTTACAATTAAGACTGATAAGCCTTTTTATAATTTGCCAAATTTGTTGGGAGATCCATTGTTCTTAATTATGGATGTAACTGCTGAGGCAAGTGGTCGTGATATAGCAAAGGAAGGTCCTATTGGGACTGGGCCTTATGTAGTGACATCATTTACAAAAGAGCGTGCTGAGCTAGCACGGAATGATAACTACTGGGATGGCAAAGCCAGGCTTCGGTAAGGTTGAAATTCCATCTATTAACGATGCCAATACACGAGCTATGGCATTGCAAGCGGGTGATGTAGATATGGCTGTTAGCATTGGACCTGGCGAATATGGTATCTTCCAAAACGATAAGAAATTTACTATTTATGAAGAATCATCCTTACGTGATGTATTCGTTCGGATGAGCCAAAAAGGCAAGCTTAAGAATGCTAATCTTCGAGCGGCTCTCATTGCCGGTGCAGACCGTGAGTCTTATGCAAAGAACCTTATGAAGAATACCTTTATTGCCGGTAAGGCTCCATTGCCACCATCCATTGATTATGGATTCAATCAATTGCGGGACCCTAATAAATATAATATTGAACGTGCTAAAGAATTATTGAAAAAAGAAGGCTATGTTGATACAAACGGAGATGGCATTGTTGATAAGAATGGGGAAAATTTAGTATTGAATTTCTATGCTTATACATCTCGTCCTGAACTGCCATTATATGCTGAGGCTCTGCAAGCGGACTATAAGAAAATTGGTGTAGATTTACAAATTAAAATCGTAGACTATGCTGTGATTGATACATTGGCGCAATCTGGAGATTACGATATGCTCATCTCTAGTGTAGTTACTGCTAATACTGGCCAACCTGTATGGTTCTTGAAACAATACTGGGGGACAGATAGTGATACAAACGGCTCTGGATTCTCTAATTCACGTTTCGATGAATTGTTAGCTCTTGGTGAAAGCGCTAACGATCCAGTGGTGCGTCGTAATGCGGTGATCAATGCACAACAATTGATGCTAGATGACTCCGTAGCACTCTTCCTTGGATATCCTAAGATTAATATTGTAGGGAATAATAATATCGATGGTATTAAGATATCTCCATCTGAATACTATATCATTACGAAAGACTTAAAACGGAAATAATTTTATTATATAAACTTATAGTAATGAAACTTGTTAATATAATTTAAAGTAATTGTAGACATATCAAAAGAGGACTAGCCACGGCTAGTCCTCTTTTTGTAGTTAGTTATTTTTTCTTTTGATCTGTTGCATCAAGCTCTGCCATATTTACAACATTTGCTTTACCAACCATTTTGTTATATTTTATGAATAGTTGTGTATATGCTTCGCCATAGGAAGAATTGATGATGATATAGTTGCGAGCCTCTGCAACAAATTCTTTTACAGAATCTTGATACTCGCGAACTGCATTTTGTGTTTCTGATGTTGTACCAGGTTGTAATTTGTTGATGCGTTGCGTGATTTGTTGCAAGTTTGCTTCAACCTTTTGGGTATCCGTATTTCCATCTGGATCGATAAGATCGATTGTTTGGGCAGTCATGAGATTTAACTCGATGAAGTTAACTGCATTTTCACGTTTTTCACCTTGATATTCAGTCATGCGTTCTGTATAGAGCTCATTATTACGATTATCTAAGGCTAAATCTAAAGCATTGTATGTAGCGTAGAATTGTTCAGCTAGAGGTACATACTGTGCCGCTAACTCATCGCTACCTTTGAAATTATCTTTTTCAAAACGACGTTCTACATAGTAGGCTTGCAATTGATCCGCAACAGGAATCAATTGATCTAGCACTGCTAATACATCATTAGTTGATTGATTTACATCTTCGTATGGAGTCGGGCTATCTTGCTTTGCAGCCTCTAATGCTGTTTTAAGATCTTTGTATTTAGGTAATGTAATCGTCGTGTTATGGGACCCATTACGTAACTCTTCAAGAGTTGGTTGTAATTGATTTGCATAGGCTACACTGTACGCGTTATATGAGTCTAATGCGACGATATAAGGTCGGATAGCGTTGATCTTGTCGTCAACGGTTGATCGATATAAAATTGTCGTTGTATTGGATGACAAGAGTGTATACACCCCGTAGATCCCACCACCGATAATAGCGACGCCAAGTATAACAGCTGCTATTAACTTGATGTACCCCTTTTTCAACTGCGCACGCTCCTTGAAAACACACTAACTCTTTTTGGATCCGTTTGGGCGGACTACGCCCCTAAGAGTAATTAGTTATATTATATCATAAACTTACGTCCCAAAAAAGACGTGTAGAGCGGAGAATCATAAGGAATAGATGAAATTATTCGATGTGAACATATATTAATATTTATAATTCGCTATTTATAGATGAATATACTCTGTGAAAGTTAAATTAGTATATTTCTTAATACCTTTGATATAATTTACATATATATGATTGGAGGGGATTCTAATGAGCACGGATAAGGTTTATAACTCCATTGAAGAAGTATTAGATATAGCTGAATCTGCAGAGGGTAAAACGGTTGGTGAGTTTGATATAAATAATCGCCTGGATAGTAGGGGAAACAAGGGCGGTATTGGTCAGGTTTTAGAAGAAGGCTTATTTAAAATGGCTGTTAATAGCAGAGCAGAAGCAGACTTTGTTGATTTAGGTTTGGAGCTAAAAGTTACTGCTATAAAAGAAAATAAAAAGAATGACTTCTCTGCAAAAGAACGGTTAGTTTTAAATATTATTAACTATGAAGAGGATTATAAAGACTCTTTTGAAGAATCATCATTTTGGCAAAAAAATAAGAATTTACTAATTATTTTCTACTTATATAAAGATGAATTAGATAAAAAGGATTTTCCTATCATAAAGTCGGTTTTACATAATTTTGATCCTGTGGATTTAGAAATTATAAAACAGGATTGGCAAACTATTATAGATAAGATTAAAGCTGGTGAGGCCCATAATATTTCGGAGGGAGATACGATGTATTTGGCTGCCTGTACTAAAGGGGCTAATGCTAAGTCCATAAGAAAACAACCATTTTCTAATATACCAGCTAAACAACGTGCCTTTTCTCTTAAAAGTTCTTACATGTCTGCCTTTGCTCGCCGTGTTATTGATAGACAATTAATACCATCACTATTTAATGTTGATGAACTTAAAAGTAAGACTACATTACAATTATTACAAGAACGATTCGCTCCATATATTGGTAAACGAGTATCTGAAATTGCAAAACTCGTAGATATTCCAGTAACTAAAAATAAGGCTTTTAATGCCAATCTTATTAGTGCGGTTTTGGGTGTAAAAGGGACCAAGTTAGAATCACTTAGAGAGTTTAGTAAAGCAAATATTAAGTTTAAAACGATACGGCTTGAGCCTACTGGAATTCCAAAGGAACACATGTCCTTTGAACAAATAGACTTTCATCGTTGGCTTAACGATGCATGGGAAGACTCTCAGCTTTATGAAAAATTTGAGTATACAAAATATCTATTTGTAGTATTTCAATATGATGAGACTGAGAAGGAAAATAAAAATAGAGAACCTTATTTAAAAGGAATTATGCTGTGGAATATGCCAGAGGTTGTAATTGAGCATGAGCTCAAAGCTCTTTGGAAAACAACAAAATCTATTTTGGAAGAAGGGGTTCAACTTACTTCTGTACGTAATGGTGTGTCAAATAACTTGCCAGGTGCTAGCTTTAATGGTATTTGTCATATTCGACCTAAGGCTAGAGATGGAAAGGATCAAGTAGAACTACCAGATGGACAATATATAACAAAACAATGCTACTGGTTAAATAGAGAATACATAGCAGAGATTGTGAAAGATATATAGTAGAAGATCAATTTGATCTTGATCTTTTATGGAAATTCTGCTATAATAGTGATCTATAAAGGTGATTGATTAAGGGGTAAAGTAATGAAAATATTCTCCATGTTTGATGGTGTTGGAGGGTTTATAGTAGGCTTAGAAAATTCATCTAAAGAAGTTTTTCAAACGCTATATTCAAACCAATATGAGCCATCTCGTAAGACACAAGATGCCTATGAAGTAGGTTTATATAGATTTCCTGATATGGAACATATCCCAACAGATGTAGCCTTAATTCCTAATGAAAAGTTTGAGGAAATGAAAGCCAATGGTGTAGATATGATTGTTGGGGGATTTCCATGCCAAGATTATTCTGTTGCAAGAAGCAAAAAGAATGAGTTAGGTATTGAAGGTAAAAAAGGGGTTCTTTTCTGGGAAATTATTCGTGCTACAGAGGTCATTAAACCTAAGTATTTAGTGTTAGAAAATGTTGACCGCTTGTTGAAAGCGCCGTCTAACCAACGTGGTCGTGATTTTGCAATTATGTTAGCCGCTTTTAACCAATTGGGCTATTCTGTTGAGTGGCGTGTTATTAATGCTGCTGACTATGGTCGTGCTCAACGGAGACGTCGTGTGTTCTTCTTTGTATTTAGAAATGACACAAAGTGGGGAAAAGATTACATACTAGATATGAAGCTACATTATCTGTTGATGCTGACATAAAAGCTCGTCTAGATTGTTATGCACCTTATATCTTCAATGATGGGCTCTTTGGTCGTCAATTCCCAGTTAAGAATGAAGCTGTAAAAAAACGTATTAATGCTAATAAGCTTGATGAAGATATTGCTGAAGTTTCTGCAAACTTTTCAGATGGTAAAATGTGGAACTCTGGCCTCATGACAAACGGATATTATTATACGATTGAAACTGAACCCAAAGGTGATGAAGCACCAATACCAATGAAAGAGATTGTGGTTTCACCTAATCAAGTGCCGAAAGAGTATTATATTGACGGTGAAAAATTAGAGAAGTTTAAATATCTTCGTGGGCCTAAGAAAATTACACGGACTGCAGCAAACGGACATACTTATACCTTCTCTGAAGGTGGTATGAGTGAATATGACTCTCTTGAACTACCAGGTCGGACAATGCTTACATCTGAAGGCAGTGTTAATCGATCTACACATCTTTTGAAAATTGATGGTAAATATCGACTTATTACCCCAATCGAAGCTGAACGGTTACAAGATTTTCCTGATGACTGGACACGTTATAAACGTAATACAAAAGGTGAAGTTGTAGAAGTTTCTGATCGTATGCGTATGTTCTTCATGGGGAATGCACTTGTAACGGGCATCGTAAAACGTATTGGTGATGAACTACAAAAAATTGATGCAATATAAATACATTTATACTTATAAAAAAAGGCTCGTTAGAGCCTTTTTTATTTTCGAAGAAGTAATCATAAAAATCTGATATAATTATATGAGAAGAAAATGAAATTTAATGGTTGTGATTTACTTGAAGGAGTTATATCATGCAGTTTCTAAGTATCAATCATATTTTATATCAACCCTATTATTATTCGGTTCCAGATTATCAACGTGATTATGAATGGACAAATGCACAAAAATTCTACATTGATAGAAGATATTTTTTTACTATTTTAGAAAAATCCGACTAATAATTCTGATCATTTTTTTGGTGCTTTAGTAACTGTTCCCTATGATGAAAAATAATGCAATTAATTCGAGTGTGAACTTTAAAGATTTTAATATACCTATTACACAAATAAAAACATGTTGTTGATGGGCAGCAGCGTCTAACGTCTTTTTTTCTATATTATTAAATGTTTTAAAAAAATTAATAGAATCGGATCCTACTGTAGCAGAGCAAGCAAAGAATTTTTTTATTGTCAACATCAATTGCATAATTTTTTTGTTTGGACGAAATACTTCTGCTAGTAGCCCCTACATTATGTGCACCAAAGTTGGTTTTTAAATGGTAATACGGAATTTTGTTATAATCATTTAATTGATAATAGATATTCTGATGGGAATAAAAATATATCGGGGGGCAAAAAGGTTAATTACTGCGTTTAAAACCTATAAGGATGAAATAATAAAAAAACGTGATGAGTTAGTTCAAAGTAATGTATTTCAGAATAATGAAAGTTTTTATGCCAAATTATTTGATATAATTACTAATCGTTTGACGTTTGTAGAGATAAACTGTAGTGCTGCTGCAGATGCATTTCAAGTATTTGATTCATTAAATGGTAAAGGTTTAGACTTAACTGCTGCAGATAGAATCAAAAATATTTTTATTTCCTGGGCCCCGGTTGGGGAAGGTGCTCAAAAATGGGATGCTTTAGTAAGTGCCGTTGGTGAAGATTTTTTATCTGCCTTTTTTGTAAGTTCATTTTTCTATACATCAGGTAAGCGTATTTCAAAAAATAAATTGCCAGATGAATTTAGAAAAGCATATCAAGCTTCTGCTACAAATAATTTCCTATATTTTTATAATGATATTCTTACATTAGCAGATTTATACTCAAATTTGAGAACTATGAAAAACATCTAATGCTATTGTTAATGATGTATTAAAAGACTTTAAATCATTAAAGGTTGAACAAGTCTATGTTCTTTTATTTGCTACAGTTAGAACGTATGGAGCAGCTATTATTGAGTCTCCAATTTATCTAGAATTTATTAAAACTTTATTAACCTTAATTGTAAGGATGCAGGTTTGTGATAAAAGTATGAATAAGTTGGACCATTTATTTTCTCAATGTATCGATTCCATGAAAAACAGATCTGAAGGATTAACTTTCACTATAGATAAATTGAAAGAGTATATTAGAAATAATGCTCCAGACAATCTGTTTGTTACTGCCTTTGAGGGGTTCTCACCAAGTGATAGTAAAGTCTCTGAAGTTTATTTACGACATATTGAGAATCATTTAAGGAAACAGGTAGGGCGTCGTGAGTCTTTAAGTCGAGATTTGACTGTTGAACATATTATCCCTCAAAAATTGACTGATATTGCTACCTGGTACGCACCTATGGAGATACCTCCAAGAGAGATTCTAGATAGTTTTACTGAAAGTGTTGTAGAAAATATAGGGAATAAGCTCTTACTCTATGCTGACGATAATACTTCGGCAAGTAACAAATTTTATCAAGAAAAGGTAAACGTTTATAATAATGGTAAAAATGGACAGACTCAAGGTACACCTATTAAGACTTTTGAATTAGTCAAAAAAATTATTACAGGAATATCCAGATAATTTTTAATCATTTAGAAGTACAAAAAAGAGCTAAAGAACTTGCAAAAAAATTGCTAAAGAGATATGGAAAAATTTAAGATTGTGCAGAGATTAAATTATTGAATAAGGTTATATTGGGAGTTAATTGATATGTACAAAAATTCTTATTAAAAATAATTTTATTAGTATGTCCATTAATATTTTTCTCTAATTCCAGCTTTTGCTATATCACTTTTCTGAATTACAAACAGTTTCTCAGTTTGTGAATGTTGGCTCAAAAAAATGATGGTGATGCGTATTTAAATGTAGACTCAATTCAAAGCATAAGATATAATCCTCCTTATTATTCTTTGAAATATACGACATATTATGTTAACTATAATGAAGGCTACATTTTAGAGGCTGAAGAAATTTCTAATTATAACTATAATTACTCATATGAAATGCTAATAAAAAAATAATAAGTTTAGTAGTATTAAAAACCTTTGATGCCTTTTAAATCAGAAATTATTAAACTAAAATATCAAAAATTCTGGAATCGAGGGCGGGCATAGAATAAAGAAAGTATATAGTTTAGATGGAATGCTAATAGAAGATTTGAGTAGTATTTATAATGGATATGAATCAAAAGCAAATCAAGTTTTTAACTATAGGTTATGATCTTTGCTGCCGAAGCTTTTTACAAGGCTTATCAACTAAGATTTTAATATAATCTTAGCTTTTCGTTACTAATTGGAAATAGTGGAACCTATTTTATAGGTTTCACTATTTTTTTATTGTATTTATAATTTATATAATAATAGTACATTAATAAGAAACAGCATCAAAATTATGTTTAATATAGATTGTCCATAGAACTATAAACGTTATATAATAATATTATCAGATTTGTATTTTTCGATATAATTATATGAAAGGAGTACTTATGTCAAATTTTATCACTCCTAAAGAATTATTATCTTGTCTCGATGAGGTTATCATCTTAGATGCTCGAGGCTATCAAGATTATAAACAGGGCCATATTAAGGGAGCTTTTCCTGTAGATTTAGATAAGGATTTAACAGGTCCTGTAGGTGAGCATGGCGGTCGTCATCCATTACCAGATATGGAGCAGTTGGCTCATACTTTTGAGTCTTACGGGATCACTCGTGATTCCAAGGTTGTTGTATATGACTCTTGGCTTTTCTTGGCGGGACGTTTATGGTGGACGTTGCGCTACATGGGTTTAACGGATGTACGCGTATTGTCGGGCGGTGTTGAACGCTGGATTAAGGAAGGTCATGTTCTAACTAAAGAACCAACTCCGTTGCCTGCAGAACCGTCTGTTTTCAACTATGAATTACAAACGCATATGGTTATGAGTCGTGATGAGGTTCTCAAGGCTAGTGAAACGGGTGACCATGTTATCATCGATGCTCGTGCGCCTTTCCGTTACGATGGGTCTCAAGTAGATACGATGGATGGCATGACTGGTCACATTCCTGGTGCTGTTAATCATTTTTATGAAAGTGGTTATACCGTAGATGGTCCTAAGTCTGTAAAAGATTTAGAAGCTCAGTATTATAATGAAATCTACCAAAATAGACCTGTAGTGACGTACTGTGGCTCAGGGGTAACCGCATGTAATGCGATGTTAACTATGAGCGAAGTAGGGCTTGAATCGGCTTTATATGTTGGTAGCTCTAGTGATTGGGTAACCTATGACGGTTTCCCACTTAAGACTGGTGTAGAAACATTACGATAATACAGGAGGGCAAATGAAAATTTTAAAACATCTACTAACCCTTGTTGCGTTTGGTTATTTGTGTTATCACATCTATACCTTCGGGCCCGGCATGTTTAATGTTACGGTGTTGGTAATTCTTGTTTTATCTTCCATAGCTAATTATTTCCGTGAAAAACGTGAAAGTGATCTTAAAGCAAACGAAAATGCTCGAAAAGCTCGTGCGGAAGCAAGACATGCAAAGAAACACAAACAATAGTAATGTACAACTTTTTGGCTAAACTGTATAACATATTATAATTGCTAGCATAAATAAGAATCTTTTTGAAATATAAAGAAATTGTTGAAATAGAGGCTTTCACAAACTATATTGGTATGTAAAAGCACTATTAGAATAAGGAGTAAGCATTGAAATTAATTTCTTGGAATGTAAACGGCCTTCGTGCCGCTGTAACAAAAGGATTTATGGAATCCTTTAACGAACTGGATGCAGATATTTTCTGTTTACAAGAAACAAAATTGCAACCTAATCAAATTTCTTTGGAATTGCCAGGCTATGAGCAATACTGGAATAGTGCTGTGAAAAAGGTTATAGTGGTACGGCTGTATTCACGCGCATTAAACCGTTGTCCGTAACTAATGGTATTGGCATTGAAGAACACGATCAAGAGGGCCGTGTTATTACTGCTGAATATGACAATTTCTATTTAGTATGCTGCTATACGCCAAATAGCCAACGTGAATTGGCTCGTCTTGAGTACCGCATGACTTGGGAAGATGCATTCCGTAACTATTTACTTGAATTAGATAAGAAAAAAACCAGTTATTCTCTGTGGTGACCTCAACGTAGCTCACCAAGAAATCGACCTTAAAAACCCTAAGACAAACCGTAAAAATGCAGGCTTCTCAGATGAAGAACGTGCAAAAATGACAGAACTCTTAGGCGCTGGTTTTACAGATACATTCCGTCACCTCTATCCAGATGCTATCGAAGAATATAGCTGGTGGTCTTACATGGGCAAAGCTCGTGAACGGAATACAGGATGGAGAATTGACTATTTCATCACATCTAAACGCCTTGATGATAAAATCCAAGAAGCAAAGATTCATCAGCAAATCTTTGGCTCTGATCACTGCCCAGTAGAATTAGATATCGATTTATAATATATTGAAAGTATAATCTACAGCCTCATCTTAGGATGGGGCTGTTGTAATAGGTGAAAGGAGACCTTATGGCTCAAAAACAAAAGGCTGTTGTCTTATTCAGCGGTGGGGTAGATAGTACTACATGTTTAGCGCTAGCTATTGAAAGATTTGGCAAAGACAATGTAGTGCCGTTATCCATTCAATATGGTCAAAAACATAGTAAAGAACTAGAGGCTGCTGCATCTATTCTCGCTTATTATGGAATTGAAGGTAAAACGATGGATGTCACTAAATTGTTTGCCTTCAGCAATTGCTCTTTATTGACCCAATCCACAGAGGCAATACCTCAAGGTTCATACAAGGAACAACAAGAAACAGAAGGAGAAGGTACGGTTAGTACCTATGTGCCATTTAGAAATGGTCTATTCCTATCTGCGGCGGCTTCCTTAGCCTTATCTCTAGACTGCGGCTATATCTACTATGGTGCCCATAGCGATGATGCGGCTGGTAACGCATACCCAGACTGTACAGAACACTTCTATAAATCCATGGGCGATGCTATCTTCGAAGGATCCGGCAAAGAATGCTCCTTAGAAGCACCATTCATCAACCATAACAAAGCAGACGTCGTAAAAGAAGGCCTACGACTGGGAGTACCATACCACCCTAACATGGTCCTGCTACGAAGGCGGCGACAAACCATGCGGACACTGCGGCACCTGTATCGATAGAGCCGAAGCATTCCGCGCCAACGGCGTCGAAGACCCAGCACAATAATAGAACTTCTCTACACCCACCAAAAACTGGATTATATTAGTAGCCGCCATTTAGGTGATTACTTTGCATATAAACTAGTAGATAAGATACCATGTTTGCCTTGAGGCGGACTTCTACGTCGCTAACTCTCCTCAACTGGCTTAGACTAGTTGAGGCGCTTTGATGAGTAATATACTTCGTATTATTTATCATTTGGGGATGCTAAGTTAAAGCGGCCTTTAGAATTACTAATATACGTAACGTTGATTTGCTAAATTCGCAGTGGCAGGAGATACCTTTTCAAAGAGCGACTTTGGCAGGTCGAGGCCCTAGGCCGATGACCGTATAGCCAGTGGAGCGATGAGGAAAGGTATCTCCTGCCACCCCGTCCTTACCAACTTAACACTAATAGTAGATTTACATATAAGTCCGCCTACAACCAAATTGATTGCGAAAATATTAGATATATGTTAATATTAGAAATGCCTAAAGGCGACAACTAAATAAGACAGTTTGAAACCATCCTGTCTCTAAACAAAACTACGGAAATTCATAAGCATTTATAGCATGGTAGTTTTGCCATGCTTTTTTTTATTTGAGGAGGTGAGTGTTATGATTACTACACGTAAATTGACTATTTCTGCCATGGTTGTGGCATTGTACATCGTCGTACTATATTTAACGCAAAGCGTTTCCTTCGGAGCATATCAAATTCGTATAGCAACATCATTATATGCACTTGCTTATGCCTTTCCGTTTTTGGTAATTCCAATGGGGATTGGTAACCTCATTTCTAATTTCCTATTCGGTGGTCTTGGTATCCTCGATATGATGGGAGGTTTTGGCGTTGGTATTTTAACAACAGGTATAATCGTAGGTATGCGTAAGCTTGGCCTTAGCGCTTGGTGGGCGATTCTACCAATTATCTTTGTTCCAGCGCTCTGTGTACCATTATGGCTAAGCCCATTACTTGGCCTTCCATACTGGCCATTGGTATTGAACCTTATCGTAGGTCAAACAATTCCAGCAGTGCTTGGCTCTGTTTTGGTGAAAGCATTGATCAGCCGTCCTAGCATGGCTGCTTTATTAGGTGCTTTCAAATAAAAAGTACATAGGTAAATAAAAAGGCGTAAGCTCGATGTGAGTTTACGCCTTTTTTATGGCTAAATGTTATGGAGGTTGAAAGTATTAGCAGTTGTAGCCGCGCCATTTAGTTTCTACTACGAGGCGTTCAAGAGCAACCATGTACGCTGCTTGACGAGGAGGTACATTGTATTTATGTTGCATTTCCCAAACTGCTTCAAAGCTATTTTGCATATTTTTAGTTAAGCGTTCATTAACTTCTTCTTCAGTCCAGTAGAAGCTAGCTTTGTTTTGGACCCATTCATAGTAGGATACAACTACGCCGCCGCCGTTTGCAAGAACGTCAGGAATGATGTCGATACCTTTTTCATAGAAGTATTTATCTGCATCATTAGTAGTAGGGCCATTAGCACCTTCCAAGATGATTTTAGCTTGGATGTTTTCCATGTTATCTTTGTTCAATTGGTTTTCAAGAGCTGCCATGTACAATACGTCAACTGGTTGAGCCAATAATTCTTGTGCACCAATTGTAGTCATACCTGGTTCGCTGTAACCTTCAAGGGACCGACCATGGGAGTTAGCATATTCGTATGCTTTTTCCACATCAATACCATTAGGGTTGTAGATATTAACGCTTACGTCGCCGATAGCAACAACTTTAGCGCCTGCTTGCGCGATGAGGCGGGCACCTACGGAACCTACGTTACCGAAGCCTTGAACTGCTACAGTAAGGTTTTTAATGTCTAAGTTTTTCTTAGCGAGGTAGCTTTGTAATGCGATGAGACAGCCGCGACCAGTTGCTTCGTTACGACCTAAGGATCCGCCTACTTCGATAGGTTTACCAGTAACGATACCAGGGCTCCATTCGCCTTTTAATGTGCTGTATTCGTCAGCAATCCAGCTCATGATTTGGGCGTTTGTATTTACGTCTGGTGCAGGCACGTCAGTATTTACGCCGATGATAGGAGCAATACGACGTACAAAGTTACGAGTCAAGCGTTCTAATTCGCGAGGGTTTAAAGTTTTAGGATCAACTTTGATACCGCCTTTGCCACCACCGTAAGGGATGTTAGCGATAGCATTTTTAATAGTCATCCAAGCTGCCAATGCACGAACTTCGTTTTCGTCGGAGTCAGGATGGAAGCGAAGACCGCCTTTAGCACTGCCGCGTAATGTGGAGTGTTGGCAACGGTAACCTTCGTATACGCGAACTTCACCATTGTCTAGTTGAAGAGGTACAGCTACTTTTAGTTCTCGTTCAGGATGACGTAATACTTCGTACTCACTACGAGAATAACCGAGCTTTTCTGCTGCTACATCTAACGTATTTAACATGTTTTCATAAGGATTATAACCACTCATAATAACCTCCTGTATATAAGAGTAAACTAAATTTTGCTAATTTTTCACATACTCTAGTATTCGACGTTGTATACATAATACCCTTTTATAATTTTTATAACTATATTCTATAGTTTTTAATGCTTGAAAAGTGTATAGAATATAGATATTTACTGTGATTATAGTCACTCCTGGAGTTAGAGGTAAACCGTAGTTTTTACACTATAAATGGATACTTTTACAAAAAATAAAAAGAGACCGATGAAAGATACTTTCACCGGTCTCATAAGAGAATATATTTTATTTTTCCATTGTATCTTCCACTGGAGTAGGAGGTACAGAAGAGTCTGTAGTTTGACCGTCACCCCACCATACGATACCGTATGAATGATTAAGAACAGAACGGTTAAATACAGGTGTTTCGATGCCTGCCTTGCGTTGTTTGATATAGTCATCAAGAGCAAGACCTGCAGTACGTCCCATACGTACGATGGAACTAATATTAGTTAATACTAAGAAGGCCATGAATAAATCGGCTAAATTCCATACTAAATCAAGGGAGGCGATGGAGCCTACGAATGTCATGATTATTACACCAATACGGAATAAATGAAGATAGAATTTCTTTTCTGTTAAGTGGCTAATATTAATTTCGCCGTAGTAATAGTTACCAATTAAGGAACTGAAGGAGAACATTACGATAAAGATTGCTACCGCTGTTGGAGCCCAAGAACCAAGTTGTTGTTCTAGATTATGTTGTACTAAAGCAACACCAGTTAAACCTGTTGTGCTATAGTCGCCAACCATGAGTACAATGAATGCTGAAGCTGTACAAATGATGAAAGTATCAAGGAATACACCAAATGCTTGTACAAGACCTTGTTCAACAGGATGGTTAACAGCCGCAGTAGCCGCTGCATTAGGCACAGAACCTTCACCAGCTTCGTTGGAGAATAGACCACGTTTAATACCATTCATTACAGTGGCACCTAATAAGCCACCACCTGCTGCTACTGGTTCAAAGGCTGAGCTAATAATAGTATAAATAACATGTGGAAATTGGGTGATGTTCATAATGACTACGAATAATGCAGTAGCAATATATAGTACAGCCATGATAGGAACGATGATTTCAGATGCTTTTGCAACGCGATGAATACCACCAAAAATAATGAGGCCAAGAAGTATTGCTACAACGGCACCGGTGTAGGATACATCAAAGTTAAATACTTGAAGAGAGGCAGCTAATGTGTTCGCTTGTACTGAGTTATAAATCCAACCGTATGTAATACTGATTAGAATAGCAAATAAAACAGATAATGCTTTGTTGTTTAAACCATAGCGAATGTAGTATGCTGGGCCGCCGTAAAAGCCACCTTTAGCAACAGGTTCTTTGTAGATTTGTGCCAATGTAGATTCGATGAAACCTGTAGCAGCACCAATAAGAGCGATAACCCACATCCAGAAATAGCACCAGGACCACCGAGTACAACAGCAATCGCAATACCTGCGATGTTACCAACACCTACACGAGATGCGGTACTAACACAGAACGCTTGGAATGAGGATACATGATTTTTTTCTGTAGAACTACCTGCACCATTGATTACAAGGCGAATCATTTCTTTGATCATACGAATTTGTACAAAATTCGTTGTCATAGTAAAGAAGAGACCTGCGCCGATGAGGATAAAGATGATGAAATAACTCCATAAATAGCCATTAATGGTAGAAATAGCATCATTGAGCATTGCTTCCATAAAAACGCTCCTTTCTCATAAAAAGAATTCTTATAATTATTAATAATATTGTATCAATTTCTATAGACTATGTAAAACAAAATCCTTCACAAGAGTGAAGGATTTTATTAATAGTTTATTATTGTATAGCAACTAAGATGTTTCTTTAAGCTTTAGTGAATTCCGGTGATTCCTCCATGCCTTGTAATAAGGTTTGTTCGGAATGTTCCATGTGAATTCTTGCTAGTTTACGAGCTTGTGTTGCGTTATGAGAAGCAATAGCCTCTACTAGTTGGCGATGTTCTTCCCATGTCTTTCTAAGGCGACCAGGTTGATTCATAGAGAAGCTGCGGAACCGATAGGTTTGCTCCCGTAAGTTGTGTACGATATCTGCTAAACGTTCGTTACGAGATGCACGATATAGTACTTCATGGAATTCTACGTCTGCTGTTACAACGGACTCCATATTTTTATTCTCCATATGGTCGCCGATCTCTACAAGCATTCGTTCTAGTGTTTCGATTTCCTCTTCGGTTATGCGTTCGGCAGCAAGACCTGCTGCGAGTTCTTCTAGGGCAGATCGAATTTCGAATACTTGAGTAATATCCTTTAACGATATATTGGCTACATATGTACCACGGCGAGGAACCATGACAACAAAACCTTCGAGCTCAAGCTTACGAATGGCTTCGCGAATTGGTGTACGGCTCACACCGAGTTCTTCAGCTAGAGGAATTTCCATAAGGCGTTCGCCTGGTTTTAACACGCCGTCTTGAATGGCTTGACGTAATGTTTCACTTACGACTTCGCGTAGAGGTTTATACGCATCTAAGCGTATTGGTTGTAACCGTTTTGTCATGGTAAGTCCTCCTGTGTACATGTTTTTGTAATGAGCGATAGCCAATCATGGCCTGCTGCTTTGATCTCTTCTTGCAGTTGTAATGCTTCCATTGGTTTATCCAGCAATACCACCATTGTAGGACCACTACCAGTCATAATCGTTGGATATCCACGACTAGTGAAGAATTCTTTACAAATGACAAGTTCTTCATGGTCAGGGAAGAGTAGTTCTTCAAATGTATTAGCACTAGTAAGGAATGCTGATTTTAAGTCATTGTTTTCTAGGTGTTGTTGGACTGTATCGATGGTTTGTTTTGTTGCTACGGACTTATTCGTGAAGCGACCATAAGCAGCTGCAGTTGATACAGAAACCTTTGGCTTTACTAGCAATAACCAATGTGGGATCTGGAGATTTTCCGTACGTTAATATTTCACCACGCCCCGTGCCACGTGCTGTACCACCTTGCAATAGGAATGGCACATCGGATCCAAGAGTAGCACCGATTTGTAAAAGTTCCTCTTGGGTAAGTCGTAAGTCCCAGAATCGATTGAGACCTACTAACATAGCAGCCGCATCAGCACTACCACCGCCAAGACCGGCTTGAATAGGTACCCGTTTTAATAGATGGATGGCTGCGCCTGCCTTGCAGCCGGTATATTCTTGGACTGCTCGTAATGCTTTGAGGGCAAGGTTCTCTTCCCCGTAAGTAACGAGCTTTTGCATATACTCAGGCAATTCTGGAGCGCCACCGGAGAAAAACTACGGAATGATGCTTCGCAAAAATAAATGGAGTCGCTAAGGCGAATGGATTGGAAGATAGAGTCGATATCGTGATATCCGTCTTCACGCTTGCCCGTAATAGCAAGTCCAATATTGATTTTACTGCAACCGAGTTGCTCAAAACTTTTACTCATGATAGCCTCGTTTGTAACATACAGAATATATGCAATTTATATGTTTATTTTATACTCTTATAAAGTGATTGAAAAATAACCATTAAGTGGTTTATGATGAATTTGTATACGCATATTGTTTTTATTACTAAATGTATTGTAAATAGCGTATGCTTTTAGTTAGTTCATTATAGAATATTTATAGTGAAATGGCAATTTGGAGGGAGCTATGTTCGCTAAGTATAAAAAGTGTTATCTATGAAAGCCTTATGGTCATTCTTGGATGTGCCATATTTGGTGCCGGCCTTGATGCCTTTGTATTGCCACACAAATTGGTGAGTACTGGTATTAGTGGGGTAGGCTTGATTTTGTATTATGTAACGGGCTTATCCGTTGGTTCTTGGAATATGATTTTAAATATTCCTATATTCTGGGCTGCTTGGAAGTGGCTAGGCACCCGTGTTGTTATCAAAACCTTGTATGGCACATTGATGCTGTCTTGGATGGTTGATTTATTTAACTTCTTGCAATATGACATGATTATTAAGGATCCTTTGTTGAGTTCCATGATGGCTGGTATTACTACTGGTGTAGGTCTTGGCATTGTATACCGCGTAGGCGGTAACACAGGTGGGCTTGATCCTATTGCACTCATTGTACGCAAATATTATGGACTTCAAATGGGGTCCATTAATAGTGCCATAAACTGTGCCATTCTTGTTGCCGCAATTGGTGTTGTTGGCCTTGAAGCCGTAGCGGTCACACTTATTAGTGTCTATGTGTATACCATCATTACGAATAAGGTGGTTATCGGGTTTAATCAACGAAAGGTAGCTTTCATCATTACCTATCGTACCGATGATGTCTGCGAGTGCATCATCAAAAAGGTTGGCCGTGGAGCCACTATTATTAATGGTGTGGGTGCCTATACACGGACGCCGAAGCAAATCGTTATGGTAGCCGTTAATCTCTTGCAAGTAAATAAATTAAAAGAGGTTATTCAAGAGGCCGATCCAAATGTATTTATCTTGATAACCGATGCACAAGAGGTTATTGGTCAAGGCTTTACGCAGCCTATTATACCGACTGAAGTATGTGAACAGTTGAAAGATAAGAGTACTACACAAGAGAACAATACAGAGACTGTACACAATCAATAAGTAAGTATTTGTCATCTCGTCTTAATCATGTGTAAATATAATATTTTATGAATGATATATACAGTTGAGATTAGGAGGTTCCTATGGCTCATAAATTAGCAGGTATGCCTGTACAAGAACAAGATATTATTGATGTGCAAACATTGGTGGATGCATATTTTGATAATGCACCGGATGTAACGGATCCGACACAACTCGTATCCTTTGGTACATCTGGTCATCGTGGTACCTCTTTGAATGGTACCTTTACAGATTTACATGTAGCAGCTATTACGCAGGCTATCTGTGATGGTCGTGGACAATTTGGTGCGACAGGTCCAATTTTTGTGGGCCAAGATACACATGCTTTATCTCAGCCTGCATTAGTAACAGTGCTCGAGGTCCTTGCCGGTAATGGCGTGGTTGCAATGGTTGATGCGGATATGGACTTTGTGCCTACACCGTCAGTGTCTCGTGCTATCATTCGGTATAATGAAAGTCATTTTGATAAGGCGGATGGTATCGTTATTACACCATCCCATAACCCGCCAGATAATGGGGGTATTAAGTATAATGCTACCAATGGTGGCCCTGCGGATACGTTGATAACGAAATGGATTGAAACTCGCGCCAATGAGTACGTTCGTGCTTATTGTGAATTAGAAGGGTTTAAACGTATTAGTGTTGATAATATTGAACCAGATCAACAAGTTCCGTATGACTACAAGGGTTTATATGTGGAAGAGTTATCTTCCATCATCAATATGGAGGCTCTTCAAAGTGCTAAGCCTAAGGTCCTTGTCAATGCATTAGGTGGTAGTGGTCTCGGTTATTGGCGAGCTATTAAAGAACGATATAATCTCAATATGGATATCATCAATGATGAGTACGATCCAACCTTTAGCTTTATGACTTATGACCATGATGGTAAGGTGCGTATGGATTGTTCCTCTGAATATGCGATGGCGGATGTAATTAAACAAATTGGCAATTATGATCTCGCTGTTGGCAATGATCCTGATTATGATCGCTATGGTATCGTTACTGCAGAGGGTCTTGTTTCTCCAAATGCATTCCTTACGGTTGCTGCAGATTATTTGTTTACGACCCGTGGTTGGACTGATAAAGGGGTAGGGAAAACAGTTGTTTGTACTACGATGATTGATAAATGGGCAGCCCTTAAAGAGATACCTGTTTATGAGGTTCCGGTAGGCTTTAAATATTTTAGTTCCCTATTATTTGATGGTGAGATTGGCATCGGTGGGGAAGAATCTGCAGGGGCATCGTTCCTCAAAAAGGACGGCACCGTATGGACTACCGATAAAGATGGCATGGTAATGGCTCTTTTAGCAATGGAAATGTATGCTGTTATGGGGGCTACTGTTGATAGACTTTACAATAATATTATTGAAGGCTGTGGGGACCCACGATTTGGTCGCATTGATGCGGCTTGTACAAAGGTGGCAAAGGCCAAGTTGAAACAATTAAATGCTAGTTCCATTACCGCTACTGAGGTAGACGGAGATCCTATTACTAATATACGTACTACTTCTTTGTATAAGGATATGCCAATAGATGGCGTTCGTGTAGAAACTGAAACAGGTTGGTTTGTAGCACGTCCGTCTGGCACAGAAGATTTGTATAAAATCTATGGTGAAAGCTATAAAGGGGATAAAGGCTTAGTGGCGTTATTGACAGCAGGAGAGGCTATCGTAACGGCTGCATTATCCGATGAAGTATAAAATACCGTTTTTACGTGAAAACTCATGAAGATTTCACCGTAGAAAAGTAATAAATGTGATATAATATATTAATATAGTTTATTGAATACTCTATAGGGGTTAAATAGTTTGTAGTGCTCAGAAAAGGTGATGTTATGAAATTAGTTGTTACCGTTGTCGGCGTTGACCGCGTCGGTATCATTGCTGGGGTTAGTACAGTACTTGCTAATCACGGTGTAAATATTATGTCTATTAATCAAACCATTCTTGACGGCGTTTTCAATATGATTATGATGTGTGAAACAAAGTCTGAAGATATAAAAGATTTGACCTCCATTCAAGAGGCTTTAACTACACTTGGTAAAGAACTTGGTGTTGAAATCCGTGCACAACATGCTGATATTTTCTTAAGCATGCACCGTGTAGGATAGGAGGCACTATGTTATCTATCGACAATATTTTAGAAACGAATCAGATGATTCATGACAACAAGCTTGATGTTCGTACTATTACGATGGGCATTAGCTTGCTAGAATGTGCATCTAGTTCTGGTAAAGAACTATGTGATCGCATTTATGATCGTATTACAAAAGAAGCTGAACATCTTGTGTCCACTGGTGAGGATATTGAGCGCGAGTTTGGTATTCCTATCATTAACAAACGCATCTCTGTAACTCCTATCTCTCTTGTTGCAGGTGGTAGTGATTTAACATCCTATGTACCAATTGCAGAAGCGATGGACCGTGCTGCTAAAACAGTAGGTGTTAACTTTATCGGTGGTTACTCCGCTCTTGTAACAAAAGGTGCTACACGAGCTGATCGCATCTTGATTGATTCTATCCCAGAAGCATTGGCAACTACAGATATCGTATGTAGCTCTGTAGGTGTTGGTTCTACTAAAACTGGTATCAACATGGATGCAGTTCGCGACATGGGGATTATCGTTAAGAAAACGGCAGAACTTACAAAGGATAATGATGCTCTTGGCTGTGCTAAGCTCGTTATTTTCTGTAATCCTGTAGAGGATAATCCATTCATGGCAGGCGCTTTTTTGGCGTTACTGAGGGTGATAGTGCTATTTCTGTAGGCGTATCTGGCCCAGGCGTTGTAAAACACGCACTTGAGTCTGTGCGTGGTCAGTCCTTTGACGTTGTAGCAGAAACGATTAAACGTACTGCTTTCAAAATTACTCGTGTAGGCCAATTAGTAGCACAAGAGGCATCTCGCCGTCTTGGTAAACCATTTGGCATTATCGATTTGTCCTTGGCGCCAACACCAGCGGTAGGCGATTCTGTTGCTCACGTTCTTGAAGAAATGGGCTTATCATCTTGTGGTTGTCATGGTACGACTGCGGCACTTGCATTACTTAATGATGCGGTGAAAAAAGGTGGTCTTATGGCATCCTCTCACGTAGGTGGCCTCAGTGGTGCATTTATTCCAGTATCTGAAGATGCTGGTATGATTGATGCCGTATCTTGTGGCAGTTTATCCCTCGATAAATTAGAGGCTATGACATGCGTATGTTCTGTTGGCCTTGACATGATTGCTATTCCTGGAGACACAACAGCGGATACAATTTCTGCAATTATTGCTGATGAATCTGCTATTGGTATGATTAATAATAAGACAACTGCGGTTCGTGTAATTCCTGTACCTGGCAAAACCGTAGGTGAGGTTGTTGAATTTGGTGGCCTTTTAGGTTACGCTCCAATTATTGAAGTGAGTCCATATAGTGCAGCTGAGTTCATCGCCCGTGGTGGTCGTATTCCAGCACCTATTCGTAGCTTAACTAATTAATTGTGTTTATAACCCAGTTGTTGGAGGTGTCTTATGAGTGATTATGTGCTCGATTATGTGTGGGCCTTTGCTCTAGCGCTCATCATAACCTTTGCACTAACCCCTTTGGTAAAACGCTTTGCCGTTGCTGTAGGGGCAATAGATAAACCTGATGCCCGAAAGGTGCATCATGGTGCTATTCCACGACTTGGTGGGTTAGCAATCTTTCTCGGTTATGTAGGATCGGTCCTCTTTAATGGCTCTATCCCACATGACCATAAACTATTTGGCTTTGTACTTGGTACAGTTATTCTTGTGCTCGTTGGCATTTGGGATGATATTAAACAGATTGAGCCAAAGACTAAGTTAATGGGCCAAATCATAGCAGCTGCAATTTTGGTGGCTTATGATATTCGGGTGGACTTTATCAACCTTCCTTGGGGTGGTGTAGTGTACCTTAAATATTGGGCTGCTCCATTGACTATTTTCTGGATCGTAGGATTTACAAATATCGTAAATCTTATCGATGGCCTTGATGGCTTGGCAGCAGGGATTTCCTTCATTGCTTGTATTGCTGTTTGCGCTATGACATTACAACTTGGCCAAACTGACTTAGCATGTATATCTCTTGCACTTGCAGGTGCAACAGTAGGGTTCTTGCGGTATAACTTTAACCCAGCGAAAATTTTTATGGGTGATACGGGTTCTATGCTCCTCGGTTATACTTTAGCAGCTATTTCTGTAATGGGTGCTGTTAAAACGGCAGCTACTATTGCATTAGTAGTTCCTGCAATCGTACTTGGCTTACCAATTCTGGATACATTATTTGCTATCGTACGCCGTAAAATTAGCGGTCGTCCAATTTTTAAGCCTGATAAAGGCCATGTGCATCATCGTTTGTTAGCTCAAGGTTTATCTCAAAAACAAGCGGTGCTAATGATGTATGCTGTAACAGCTCTGTTTGGTGGCGTGTCTGTCATCGTAGCAGAGGTCAATGCTTGGGATTGGTATTGCATTGGTACTCGTTATCTTCTTAGGCAGCATTTTTGTGGCTCGTCGCCTTGGTGTTATTACCCATAGTGATGCGGCTGGACATCCATTACCACGTCCTACAATTGAACGCAGCGATTCAGATGAAACGATTTCCTTTGATCGTGAAGAATTGGCAAAAGCATTAGAGGAACCTGACGATTCCCATAAGAAATAACCATATGTGGGGCGCACGGCGCCCCATTTTTTCTATCCTACTATGTTGGAGGCAACTATGTTAAAAGTTATGACAATTTTTGGTACAAGACCTGAAGCTATCAAGATGGCTCCCCTTGTAAAAGCACTAGAAGCAGCACCAGATATGGAGCCGATTGTAACCGTTACGGCACAACATCGCGATATGCTCGATCAAGTACTAAACTTGTTCAATATTACCCCTGATTACGACTTAAATATTATGAGCCAAGGTCAAACATTGTACGATGTAACAAACCGTGCATTGATGGGCCTTAAAGATGTGTTAGAAGAAGCTAAACCTGATGTAGTTCTTGTACATGGTGATACCACAACAACCTTTGCAGGTGCTTTGGCGTCCTTCTATCAAGAGATTCCTGTAGGCCACGTAGAGGCAGGCCTTCGTACCGGAGATATTTACTCTCTCCGTTCCCAGAAGAAATGAACCGTAAATTGACTGGTTCTATTGCGACCTATCATTTTGCACCAACAGCTAGTTCTGAAAGCAATCTTAAGAAAGAAAATATCAATACAGATCATCTATATGTAACAGGCAATACTGTTATCGATGCCCTTGATACAACAGTGCAAGATAATTATGTTTTTGATGATGCTGCTATCAATGCATTAGATCCTGAAAAACGTACAGTTCTTGTTACTACACATCGACGTGAAAACTTGGGTGAGCCTATGCGCCATGTGTACCAAGCTATTCGCGATTTAATTAATGAATTTGAAGATATTCAAGTGGTCTTCCCTGTACATAAGAATCCTAAGGTTCGCCAAGTTGTACAAGAGGAACTTGGTTCTGTAGAACGTGTTACCTTAATTGATCCGCTTGATTATGAACCATTTGCGAACTTAATGGCTAAATCTTATTTGATTCTTACTGATTCTGGTGGGATTCAAGAGGAAGCGCCAGCCCTTGGCAAACCAGTTCTCGTATTGCGCGATACCACAGAACGCCCTGAAGCGGTTGAAGCTGGTACGGTTCGCCTAGTAGGTACTGATAAAGATGCAGTACACGCAGCGGCTCATGAATTGTTGAGCAATGCAGCAGCTTATAAATTGATGTCTAACTCCGTTAACCCTTATGGTGACGGCAAAGCATCTGAACGCATTATTCAAGCGTTGCGCCATGAGTTCTTAGGCGACCCTAATCGTCCTGAACGGTTTGGTAAATAATATGGATAAGGACCTTGTGAAAGCCCTCGCCATGGCAACATCGGCGGGGCTCACACTCGTTTTCTGTATAGGTGGTTTCATTTGGATTGGATATACACTGGATGGTTGGTTTAGAACTGAACCGTTATGTATGATTGTATTTGGTCTTATTGGAGCTATAACAGGTTTTTATATGTTATATAAACAAGTTAAGTAGTGAGGTATATATGAATCAATATATTAAATTCATAGTGCGTGTGCTACTAACTTGTTTTTTTATTGCCTTTTTAGGCGGTATAATACAAGTTTTATGTGGCCTAGAACAGTATCTATGGGGATGGTTTTGGGGGATTTTTATAATGGTACTCTACTTGCTAAGTTTAGCTTTGCATGGTCAATCCATTGTATCAGGGGATCCTTACAAAGCCGTTCGTAAAGCTCGTAGACAGATGATATGGCGTCTTATGTTAGTAGGTTCATTAGTAGTATTAGGATTAAAGATTCCCGGCATAGAGGCTATTAGCATGTTTGTTGGTGTCGCACTTATTCAGCCCGCATTATATGTTGTTTACTGGTGGCTTAGTCGACATTTCTAATCTTAAGATGTGTTAAATTATAGATATATTCCAATAATGCATTATACACAATACATTCATGAGTAATTAGAATTGTTTACCTTTCAAGTGTTGATTATATATCTATAACGATGTATGATGATACATATATATTATATTTATATTTATTATAAATATATTAGTTTTTTATTATGTCTATGGAAGGGGTTGAGAACGTGGAATTACATGCGGGACACCATGAAGTCGTGCAGTGGTTAGGGTTGACATTTAATTTGGATACTCTAATTGCTACATGGGTTACTATGGCTATTGTAATACTGATAACAGTACTAGCCACCCGGGGACGAAAATTGGTGCCTGTAGGCTTGCAAAATATAGTTGAATCTATATTGGAAGGCTTAGAGGGGCAATTAGCTCCGAACTTAGGTCGTCATTGGCCGATGGTGAGTTCCTTGTTATTTACGTTTTTCTTATTTATTTTTGTAGGAAATGAATTAGGTTTAATGCCTACGCTTAAGGCTTAACATCACCAACATCCGATATTAATACTACTGTTGCATTAGCTCTAAGTAGCACATTGGTAGTATGGGTTATGGGGATTAAAGTTAAAGGCTTATCCTATTTCAAGCATTTCGTACGACCTTATAAGGCTTTGCTAATACTGAATATTTTTGAAGAGATTGCTAGACCTGTTACACTTGCCTTCCGTCTATTTGGTAATATCGTAGCTGGTGAAATTCTGTTAGAAGTATTGTACAATTTGCCTTGGTTTGTACCGGTACCATGGGTATGGATTGCTTTTAGTTTATTTATTGGTATTATTCAAGCCTTTATTTTTACCGTTCTTACTGCCTCCTACTTGGGGATGGCTCTTAGTGAGGAACATTAATTTTTTACGGAGGATATATTATGGAAGCTCAAGGTTTATTCGCATTAGCAGCAGCAATCGCAGTAGGTTGTGGTGCCATTGGTGCAGGTATCGGTGACGGTCTTGTATCTAGCAAAGTAATTGAAGGTATTACGCGTCAACCTGAATTGCGTGGTCAATTGATGTCTACTATGTTCGTAGCGATTGGTTTGATCGAAGCGATGCCTATCATCGGTGTAGTAGTAGCATTTATTTTGTTATTCAGATAATAACGAGGAGGAATAACCTTGGTTGACTTAAGCCTTGGAACGATTCTTGCTCAAATGTTGAACTTTTTTATATTAGTTTGGCTATTAGCTCGTTTTGCTTATAAACCATTATTGGCTATGATGACAGAACGTAAAGAACGAATTGCTAAAGACTTAGAAGCTGCAGAAAAAGCTCGCGTAGAGGCAGAGGGCTTTAAAGCTGATTATGCTGCTCAAATTGCTAAAGCACGTCAAGAAGCACAACAAATTGTTGAAAAAAAGCAGTTCAAGAAGCAGAAAATACAACACGCGAACAATTAGCGACAGCACGCGAACAAATTGAACAAGAAAAAAATCGTGCTCGCCAAGATATTGCAATCGAACGTGATCGTGCTATGAATAGTTTACGCAATGAAGTTGTTTCTTTGTCTGTAGCTATGGCTGGTAAAGTTGTTGCTAAAGATATGAACAGCGAAACTAATACAAAATTGATCGAAGACGCTATTCGTCAACTTGATAGTAAAACGATAGGGTTGTGATACGATGAGCATAGAAATTGTAGCAGATAAATATAGTTCGGCTATGTTTGAATTAGCTCAAGAACAAAATATGTTGGAACTCATGGAGGAGCAATTAGGTTATGTAGCATCCGTAATGGTTGATCAACCTGAATTGCGTTCATTTCTAGAGAATCCAATCGTTACAGAAGATGCAAAGATTAAGCTTATTGGTAAAATTTTTGACTCTAGTATCGATAAAGTTGCTCTACACTTTATTTATGTGATGATTAAGCGCGGTCGTTATCGCTATATAGCATCGACTATCGAAGCGTTTATTAAGAAATCACGTGCAGCACGTGGTATTTTGGAAGCTACTGTAACAGTAGCTGAACCAATTACAGCTGATGTAGAAGCATCTGTACAAGCTAAACTAAGAGAAGTAACAGGAAAAGATGTCATCTTATCCGTGCGTCAAGATCCATCCATTATGGGTGGTATCGTTATCCAAGTAGGGGATAAACGCATTGATGGCTCTGTAGCTCGCCGTTTAGAGGAATTAGAAAAATCTTTATTAAGAACGAACTCTATTAGATAGGGGTGAATGGGTATATATGAAAATGAAGCCTGAAGAAATCACTGCTATAATTAAACAGCAGATTCAGGACTATGATGTTGACCTCAATGTCGATGACGTGGGTACTGTTCTTGACGTAGGGGATGGCATCGCCCATATTTATGGTCTTGAAAGAGCCATGGCTGGTGAGTTGTTAGAGTTACCACACGGCGTATATGGCTTGGTTTGAACTTAGAATTAGATAATGTTGGTGCCGTACTATTAGGTGACGACTTCTTGATTAAAGAAGGCGATGAAGTACGCCGTACTGGCAAAATTATGGACGTACCAGTAGGTGATGCTCTTATTGGTCGTGTAGTAAATCCATTGGGGCAACCTATCGATGGCAAAGGTGCTATTCAAGCGACTGAACGTCGTCCTGTAGAACATCCAGCGCCTGGTATTGCGGATCGTCAATCTGTAAACGAACCATTGCAAACAGGTTTGAAAGCTATCGATGCGATGGTACCAATTGGCCGTGGCCAACGTGAGCTTATCATTGGTGACCGTGGTACAGGTAAAACTGCAATTGCTCTTGATACAATTATCAATCAAAAAGGTAAAGATGTAATTTGTATCTATGTAGCAATTGGTCAAAAAGAATCTACCGTAGCTCGTGTAGTACAAAAATTGGAAGAAACAGGTGCATTGGAGTATACAATCGTCGTTTCTGCTAGTGCTTCTACAGGGGCTCCACTACAATACATCGCTCCGTACGCAGGTGTTGCTATGGGTGAATACTTCATGTACAAAGGCAAACATGTACTTTGTGTATATGATGATTTAACTAAGCAAGCGGCTGCTTACCGTGCTATGTCTTTATTATTACGCCGTCCACCAGGGCGTGAAGCGTATCCAGGCGACGTATTCTACTTACACAGCCGTCTATTAGAACGTGCTGCGAAACTTTCACCAGAACTTGGTGGTGGTTCCATTACTGCGTTGCCAATCATTGAAACACAAGCAGGTGACGTATCTGCATACATCCCAACAAACGTAATTTCCATTACTGATGGTCAAATTTTCTTGGGTACAGATATGTTCTACTCTGGCATCCGCCCAGCGGTTGATGTAGGTTTGTCCGTATCCCGTGTAGGTGGTAGTGCGCAAACTAAAGCGATGAAACAAGTAGCAGGCCAATTGCGTTTGGACCTTGCTCAATATCGTGAGTTAGCTGCCTTCGCTCAGTTCGGTTCCGATCTTGATGCGGCTACTAAAGCACAATTAGACCGTGGTGAACGTTTGACTGAAATGTTAAAACAAGGTCAATATGAACCTATGAGCGTAGCAGAAATGGTTATTAATCTTTACGCTGGTACAAAAGGGTATTTAGCAAGTATTCAAGTGGATGATATTTTAGCATTTGAAGCTGAACTTTTACGTTATATAAAAGCTAACTATCCTGAAATCATCACAAATATTGAAACGTCTAAGAAAATTGACGAAGATACTGAAAATCTATTGAAACAAGCAATCCCAGAATGTGTAGAAGCATTTGGTTCTACACATACATTAGTGTCTCATAAGGAGGCGTAATGTATGGCTAGTGCACAAGATTTGCGAAAACGCATAAAAAGTGTTACCAATACGCAACAAATTACAAAAGCGATGAAGATGGTAGCCTCTGCTCGTCTTCGTAAGGCGCAAACAAAAGCGGAAGGTACTCGTCCTTACGCAGAGAAGATTGGGCAAATCTTGCGTCATATGTCTAATAGTGATTTAGAAGGCTTTAGCAGTCCTTTGTTAGAGGTACGCCCTATAAAACGCACATGCTATATCGTAATAGGTGCCGATAAGGGCCTTGCAGGGGCATTCTCGTCTAATGTGTTGAAGTTTGCTATGGAACAATTGCATGGTAAATCTTCCGATACATACCGTGTTATCACGGCAGGTAAAAAGCCTAGAGACAGCATGAAATCTAGAGGAATTCATATCGATAAGTCCTATGCAGGCTTCTCTGATAAACCTTCTTATGAACATGCCCGTGCCATTATGCATGAAGCACTTTCACTATACGAACGTCATGAAGTTGACGAAGTCATCATGATCTATACACGTTTTGTAAATTCTATGACGCAAATTGCACAGGCTGAGCGCTTGTTGCCGATAGAGCAACCACAAGATGAGGTAAAGGGCGAAGAGTATGATTTCATGCCATCTGCTGTATCTGTCTTGGAGGCGTTGTTACCAAAATATTTAGAGATTACTGTTTATAATGGATTGTTGCAATCTGCAGCAAGTGAATTGGGTGCTCGTATGACCGCTATGACATCTGCTACAGATAATGCAGGGGAACTCATTGATTCCTTAGGTCTTGAATATAACAAGTTACGTCAATCTAGCATTACAAACGAAATTTCTGAAATCGTTGGTGGCGCTAATGCCTTGCAATAAATAAGGAGACATTTGTCGATGAGTAATAATATTGGTAAAGTTGTGCAGGTCATTGGCCCAGTTGTAGACGTGCGCTTCGATGCTGGTCATTTGCCAAGCATCTACAACGCCATCAACATCTACCATGATCATAAGGCACATGATAGACAAAAAATTGTAGTAGAGGTTATGCAACACTTAGGCGACGATACTGTACGTTGTGTTGCGATGAGCTCTACTGACGGTATGACCCGTAATATGGATGCCGAAGATACTGGTGCTGCAATTGCGGTTCCTGTAGGCGAAGGCGTGTTGGGTCGTATCTTTAACGTATTGGGTGAAACTGTAGACCATGATCCAGCTCCAGTTGTAGCTGATGAAAAATGGCCTATTCACCGTCCAGCACCTAAATTTGATGACCTTTCTCCAGATACTAAAATCTTGGAAACAGGTATTAAGGTCGTTGACCTTATCGCTCCATATGTAAAAGGTGGTAAAATCGGCCTCTTCGGTGGTGCCGGTGTAGGTAAAACCGTATTAATTATGGAATTGATTCACAATGTTGCTACAGAGCACGGTGGTTACTCCGTATTCTCCGGCGTAGGCGAACGTACTCGTGAAGGTAACGACTTGTGGAACGAAATGAAAGAGTCCGGCGTTATCAACAAAACAGCTCTTGTATATGGCCAAATGAATGAGCCACCTGGGGCACGTATGCGCGTAGGTCTTACAGGCCTTACAATGGCTGAATACTTCCGTGATGTGAAGAAACAAGACGTACTCTTGTTTATTGATAATATCTTCCGCTTTATCCAAGCGGGCTCTGAAGTATCCGCCCTCTTAGGCCGTATGCCATCTGCCGTAGGTTACCAACCTACATTGGCTAATGACGTAGGGGCATTACAAGAACGTATTACATCTACCAAAGAAGGTTCTATTACTTCTGTACAAGCTGTATACGTACCTGCCGATGACTTAACTGACCCTGCTCCAGCGGCAACATTCGCTCACTTGGATGCGACAACAGTATTGTCTCGTTCCATTGCGGAACTTGGTATCTATCCAGCGGTGGATCCGTTAGATTCTACAAGCCGTATTTTGGACCCACATGTACTTGGTGAAGAACACTATGAAGTAGCTCGTGGCGTGCAAGAAGTATTGCAAAAATATAAAGATCTTCAAGATATCATCGCAATTCTTGGTATGGAAGAATTATCTGATGAAGATAAATTGACTGTATCTCGTGCGCGTAAGATTCAACGTTTCTTGAGTCAACCGTTCTTCGTAGCTGAAGTATTTACTGGTTCTCCTGGTAAATACGTACCATTGTCCGAAACATTGAGAGGCTTTAGAGAAATCCTTGATGGTAAACATGACGATTTGCCAGAAGGCGCATTCTACATGGTTGGTACCATCGATGAAGCCGTTCAAAAAGCAAAGGAAATGCAAGAGAAGGGGGAATAATCCATGGCGGAACCTATGTCCCTACAGATCATCACACCTGATGCAATTGTTTTTGAAGGCAAGTCTACATTCTTTGTAGGTAAAGCTATCGATGGTCAATTTGGTATTTTGCCAAATCATGCACCTATGATTATTGCATTAGATTTAGCACCGTTACGCATAGATCAACCAGATGGAACATCTCGTGAACTTGCTGTATTTGGTGGCTTCTGTGAAATCGAACATAATAAGGTGAGTATTGTAACTCCAGACTGCCAAGATCCATCATCTATTGATGTGGAGCGTGCTCGTCGAGCTAAAGAACGTGCAGAAGGCCGGTTATCTAATCCTACACCCGATATTGATGTAGAAAGAGCAGAAGCTGCATTAAAACGTGCATTATTGCGCTTGCATGTAACTAAACAACTATAAAATAAAAGGCTAGCCATAGGGCTAGCCTTTTTCTATAGAATTTCATTTTGTTTATAGGAAACATTCATCTAACATTAAGGTCATCTGCTTTATACTAAAAATTTGTCATTTAAATTTAATGACTTATTGTGTTAATTTGGAGGTTTTCTAATGAACGTATCTAAAAAAATCTTTCATTGCTTTTTGCTGTATTAGCATGCTGTTTTGGTGCATCTACACTAGGAACACATGTAGACGCATCTTATGGTTATAAATATACTGACTCGGTTCGCCCACCAGTAGAAACTCCTACAAATGATGCTTTTTAGAGCTAACATGGTTAAACAAAATGAAGCTAATAATGCTAAATATGCTGCGACTACTAATACAAGTACAGCAAGTGCAAAAGATGATGATTCAATTTATTACGTAAGCGATTTATCTGATTCCTTCCGTAGTTCATTTACTGCACTTTTAAGAAATGCTGGTTTTACAGAGCATCAACTTAGATTAATCGGCTTGATTCACTAAAGTTATGTATCGTTAATAGGTGAATAGAAAAGACCGTTAAGCAATTGCTTAACGGTCTTTTTAGTGTCTCTTATAATACGCTAACACCTTTTAAGGAATACGCTGTATTCTTAGGTTGTTCTACTTGGAAATCAAGTACTACTGGAGATTCAGAGTTAATACCAGGTGCTTGATAGCGGTCGCGGTCTGTTGGAATACGTTTGTACGGTAATTTATCAAGTAATACAGTCATAACTTTGTTCCATACAGCCTTATGTGTTGGCATTGTTAAGGAATCATCAGTTTGATTGAATCCACTGCGTACAGTGTGAATTACTTGATCATTCACATCGTAATAATATAAAAGTGCATTTACCTTTGCGGCGATGTACATTTCACGATCATCATTATTATATGCATATGGGCTATTAACACCATTGATTTGTACATATACATCTTGTAATGGTACAGGCATAATAACGATTTCAGAATTTTGTGCAGCTGCAATTTTGTGCAAGGTCAACAGCTCTAATTTCAGCTGTTGGCGTATTAGTACTTACGATTGCTGTATCATAGTATGGATACTTAAGCGTATTAGATAGACGGTCTGTCATGTAACGACCTAATTGGGCTGTGTTTTCGTTGCGCAATTTTGCAGGTACAACAATTGTAACTTTGCGACTAGGGAAATTATCTAAGTGACCATCATAATTAGAATTAGAAGTATTGATAGTCGCTTTTTCAGGTGTTCCAACAATTGGAGTTGAAACAGGTGTGTTTGCAACCTTCAAAATAGGTTGACCATTATTATCGGCTTGTAATGTAGGGGTAGTCGTATCTACATTGGATGACATAGAGTTGATGACTACCGGTTGAGCGGTATTTGATGTTAACTGGCTCATATTAATAGTGGCAGCACTTGCTGTAGCGAGTGTAGATGCCAATAATACACCTAGTACTGTAAGTAGCGAACGTTTATAACGTCCAAATGTATGAAACATAGTTCCTCCTCTAAATAAGACTCTTTAAAATTCACAAACAAAACAACTGGTATTATTATATCACATATACAACAAAAAAAAGAAGCAAGCTTTATGCTTGCTTCTAGGTCTGGTGGACGATGACAGGATCGAACTGCCGACATCCTGCTTGTAAGGCAGGCGCTCTCCCAGCTGAGCTAATCGTCCATATGGTGACCCGTCCGGGAATCGAACCCGGGATACCGCCGTGAAAGGGCGGTGTCTTAACCGCTTGACCAACGGGCCAAAATGGCTCCTCGAGTAGGACTCGAACCTACGACCGATCGGTTAACAGCCGATTGCTCTACCAACTGAGCTATCGAGGAATGGTACGATTGTTATTATATGTTAGATTAATTATAAAAAAGCAAGCGTTTTTTTTAAAAATTACTATAAATCAAAAAGACGTTAACTATGACTAAAAACACATAACGTTATACAAAAAAATCAATTATTAAAAAAATATTGATAAGTAAGTCATTAAAATTAATATAATCTATATAAATGAATAAACATAGATAAATACTGTGTTTATAGAGATATCTTGAGGGATATTTTACTAAGAGTTAGCAATATAAGTATATTGAATATAATCGGTATACATATGCATTACAAAAAAAGTTTAAACCTTTTTATTTGAAAAAAATAATATCAAGTAGTCTGAAAGTGTATTTATCATCTTAGATATACTCTGCATTTATACGGTGATTTCAACCTAATTTTGGCCTCTAAAAAGTGGATTAAGATATAGGGTATAAAAAAATTCTTTCAACCTATGATTAACTATGACTTTTTATCACATTGAAAATATAGTTTTTATAGTCAAAAAAATATGATGAAAAAAAGAACTATTGAAATACCGAAATATATACAACGATATTCATGAAAATAATTCTCAAAACATGAAAAAGCATTGAGAAAACTGTATAGTTAAGCCGTTGAAAGCATGTATGTTGTGTGTTACGATTGATGCATAGAGTTAATCTCGATGTGTATGAGAAACATATGTCTTATACACTTGAGAGTTAAAAGTTATCTCACGGTAATTTAGAATTAATATTCAACTATGTTCCTGAGGAGGGATTATCTTGCGCGAGATTCAAGTATCTGAAATCACAAAAACAGTCCGTCAAATGTGTATGGACGCAGCTTACCACTTGCCAAAAGACATCTATGAAGGCTTGAAAAAAGGCCGTGAAACAGAAGAGTCTCCAGTTGGTTGCATCGTTCTCGATCAAATCATCAAAAATGCAGAAATTGCTGATGCTGAAGATCGTCCATACTGCCAAGATACTGGTATGACATTGGTATTCGTAGAAGTAGGTCAAGATGTTCATTTCGTTGGTGGCGATCTTAAAGAAGCTATCAATGAAGGTGTTGCTCAAGGTTATGTAGAAGGTTACCTTCGTAAATCCGTTGTAGCAGAACCATTGTTCAACCGTAAAAACACTCAAAACAACACACCTGCAATCATCTACATCGATATCGTTCCTGGCGATAAAGTAGAAATCAACGTAGAACTTAAAGGCTTCGGTTCTGAAAATAAATCTGACGTAGCTATGTTGGTACCTGCAGATGGCGTTGAAGGCGTTAAAAATGCAGTTCTTGAAATCGTAAAACATGCTGGCCCTAACCCATGCCCTCCAATCGTACTTGGCGTTGGTATTGGTGGTACTATGGACCAAGCAGCTGTTATGTCCAAAAAAGCTTTGCTTCGCGATATTAGCACTCCTCACAAAGATCCTGAGTATGCAAAATTGGAAGAAGAAATTTTGGAAATGGTTAACAAAACTGGTATCGGTCCACAATTGGGCGGCACAACAACTTGTATCGGTGTAAACATCGAATGGGGTGCAACTCATATCGCCGGCCTTCCTGTTGCTGTTACTATTATGTGTCATGCTGCTCGTCATAAACACGTAGTACTTTAATCGGTAGGAGGTAATTACAATGGCTGAAACAATTCGCATTAATACTGAAGAATATAATGAAGAGTTTTCCCGTAAATTAAAAGTTGGTGATAGCGTTCTTATTACTGGCAAAATTTACTCCGCTCGTGACGCTGCTCATAAAGTTATGACTGAAGCTTTAGCACGTGGCGAAAAATTACCAATCGATTGGACTAACAAATTCGTTTACTACCTTGGCCCAACACCTGCAAAACCTGGTGACCCAATTGGTTCCGCTGGTCCTACAACTTCTGGTCGTATGGATGCTTACACACCAACAATGCTTGATCAAGGTATCAAAGGCATGATCGGTAAAGGTTCCCGTAAACCAGAAGTAGTTGAATCCATGAAGAAAAATGGTTGCACATACTTCGCAGCAGTTGGTGGCGCTGCAGCATTGATTGCAAAATCCATCAAAAAATACGAAGTACTTGCTTATGGTGAACTTGGTCCAGAAGCTTTGGCTGAATTGACAGTTGAAGATTTCCCTTGCATCGTAGTTGGCGATACTGAAGGTAATAACTTCTACGAACAAGGCCAAAAACCTTATAGAAAAATCTAATATCACCGTTGAGTGATTGAAAGAGGCTTGCTAATGCAAGCCTCTTTTTTTATCTATGGATATTCAATAATTATCACTGTACATGTATATATTTAATGATTATTACATTGTTTATTAGTATGATAGTAATATATGAAATTACTTTTATAGTTTATATATTATTATGTTAGATTCACCTTTGCTTAGTAGAGTAAAGTCTACCGATTCTATCCATTTTGTGATAATATACATATAGATTTATACATTCAGAGTGAGTGAGGCGATATTATGACTTCTGTAGAAACTATTCGTCAGTCAGTGCGTACAGCGATGGCTGAATTACTAGATTTGGCAAAGGTTCGAGAAGGTCAATTATTCGTGGTGGGGTGTTCCACTAGCGAAGTTATGGGTAAGAAAATTGGCACTGATTCCCACATTGAGGTGGCTCAGATCCTATTTGATGAAATATATAAAGCTGTTAAAGCTAAAGGTCTTAATTTGGCCGTTCAATGCTGTGAGCATATTAATCGAGCTCTTGTTATGGAACGTAGTGCAGTAACATGGGAGGAAGAGGTTAATGTAGTACCTCAACGTCATGCAGGTGGAGCCATGGCTGTTACTGCCTATGAACGTTTTGACGATCCAGTGATGGTTGAATTTATTAAAGCTGATGCAGGTATCGACATCGGGGACACTTTCATAGGTATGCATATGAAACATGTTACTGTACCAGTGCGCCTCAGTATTAAAGAAATTGGTGAGGCTCATGTAACTGCTTGTCGTGTTCGACCTAAGAGCATTGGTGGTGAACGTGCTGCATATAATGAAGCGTTGATGTAGGGGGATAGTATGTCAAACGTAATACCATATTTTGTATTAGCTGTTGTGGCGCTTGGATTTTTTTGCCATTTGTTACGCCGTTTTTTTAATCGTAATGATAGTGAAAGCCAAGCTAAAGATGAGCACCATGATAGCTCTGTTACTAAGTTTGATGGTGAACATCATAGAGAAAAGTCCGTTAATGAATCTAGGGTAGGCGATGTAACTGTTACACATGAAGGTGGAACCAATGTGTATACGGCCTCTGTGTTAGAGAATAATGAAGAGTATAATGCTTCTGAATCTATGGTAACTGATGAAGATACATCTTATAACCGACGAGATGGCAATCAATTACATGTGGAAGACTCCGAAACAGGATATTCCTTGGCCTTAGGTCATCATGCAGGCGAGACTGAGACTAAATCAAGTCAAGTTGATTTAAAAGAACAAGAACCTATTCAAGATACATCTGTTTCTGCTGAATCTATTTTGCATGAAACTGCTCCAGAGAATTCTGGTTCTCTAGAGAATACAGAATATAATTCGACAGAACCTGGTATGGATGAAACTATTGTAATGCCTGCAGTTTCTGATGTGGGACTCTCCAATGGTGAGCATCATGCCACTCCATTGATGGATAAGACGATTGTTCTTGATGCTGTTACAGATGAACTTCGCAATCGCGCTAATTCTGTAGAGGATACGATTGCTATGGGCGAATCTGTAGAGGCTCTTGAAGCTGATGAAGCAGAACATATTGAGGCTACACAAATGATCGGTGGTGTCGATGAGATTAAAACAGCAGAAGGCCCATCTGTATTGGATGAAACACGCTTGTTTGATGCTTCAGAAATAGAGGCTCAATTGGCAGCCGCTAGTATGGTTGAAGAAGAGGTACCTACAGGGCAATGGGCTAAAGCGGCACATGAAGACAAATGTGTTGAGTTAGCGATTGCACCATTTGTTCATGCTTTTGGTGTATTACATGGTGATACACAACATTATGTGGAATCTATTACAAGAGATGCATTAACAGCTCTTAATATTACAAAGTTAGCTGAAGTCAACGCACTTCTTGATAATATTGTTATTCAAGAAGCATTGATGAGTATGCAAAAGGCTTATGCTGCGACGAATACAGAGTGGATGAAATCCGCCGCCTTAGGTGCGTTCTTAGATGTAGTACAATCACCTAAGTCTAGTACTCCGTACCTTGTAGCCTTTGATGCGTTACGTGTATTGCCACACTTGACATTAGGTCATTTTCAAGTCATGGCATTGACACTATTGCTACAATATTCTAGAAACTCTAATAATTATGGATTAATTCATTTCCAACATTATGTAGAGAAATATATTGAGCCATTTATTTCTGATTTACCTCAAAATAATTCTTTCTACCGTCAATTAGATTACTTACGCTGTACACAAGAGGAACGTGAACCGATTACATTAGCCCAAGTATTATCCAATTCTTATCCATTCGTGTTCAATTATCGTGGTTTCTCCAAGGAGGAACTCTTCCGTGCTACCGATGGTCATGGTGTTGATCCGCGCTATGTAGTGCGTAGCTTGAATTCCAATCTATATAAATTGGCATTGGTTGATGAGTCTTTAGCACCACGATTCTTTAGACAAACTCGCATTTCCGATTCTATGGTACAACGAGATCTCATCGCTCTTATGAAGAGTAAACCGACTGCTTTCAGAGGTCAAGAAGCACGTGATATTATGGATGATATTTCTCCAGTTCTCTTAGATTTAGCAGATGTATTTGATCATACGCCTATGTCTAAAATCAGTTTAACATTACTTGGCCTATATTTAGGTCGTGCTCATGTGAAAGCTACGATTGGTGAAGAATTCGATTTATCTCATTGGTTCTAATGTGTAAAAATTAATTGTAAAGAACTAATACTAAAGAATTAATACTAAAAAAATTAACACTAAAGAACTAATACTAAAGAAATAATAACTGTATACTAAAAGGTCTCCCTAGATTATATAGGGAGACCTTTTTACGTTTATTGTATATTTTTAGTTTTATTATAGGTTAAAAGATATGCTAGAAGCTATTAAAACCGAATTCTTCGATTCCTTCCACGTCTTTTAGTGTTACTGTACGGCCTGTAATATCGATAATGCCTTCATCTCTTAGGCGCCCGAGTTCGCGGCTAAGTGCTGTGCGAGATACATTGAGTACCTCTGCCATTTGCTCACGGTTATGTGGCAAATGGATTGTTGTAGACTGCTGACGTTTATAAATGTCTGTTAAGTACGCGAAAATCTTCTCGCGCATACCTTTCAAGGTAAGATAATGAACCTTTCTTGTAAGGAGAATAGCTTTTTCAGACAAGTCCTCCAATAGGTTGGACAAGATTTTTGTTTGGCATTGTTGGCAATCAGGCAATGTATCAATAAATGTTTCAAGAGGAATGAACATAATTTTACTAACCTTTGTAGCTTTAATCGTAGCAGGCCATAATGGTTGTTTACTAAATAGTAATGCTTCACCAAAAATATCAGACTGTTCAAGGTTAGCCATAATAACGCGTTGGCCCATAACATTTTCACGTGTCAGTAACGCACTGCCTTCGAGAATAACGCCAATGCCTTCCATAGGATCCCCAGAGAGGGCAATAAAATCATTTTTTTTATAGCTATGCACAATAACTTTCGCATTATTTAAATAACTGCGTAGTTCAGGTTCGCCCAACTTATTAAATAAAGGGCATTTAATTAGGGTAGGTAGATATTGGTTGATAATGTCATTTGAAAGTATTTGCTTCATGGTCGCCTCCGATGTGACGAAGTCTATAGTAAATTAAATTGATTATTGTATAATAATAGTATAAGGTCAAATGACCTACCTGTTCCGAAAGGGGAGCCAGGTAAAAATTTTGAAAAAGTTTTTTATTTGTTGCTCAAGCTACAGAAATTGTATCATCTTTACGTTATACTTTCAAATGTAATCAATCAGACACCTGATAATTCATCAGTGTAATGTATAGGTTTTTATATTATCTAGCTTGAATGCGAGGAAGTCTCGCAAAGGAGGATTTTTTTAAATGAGCATGTTCTGTTATCAATGCGAACAATCTGCAGCACCAGGCGGCTGTACTGTACAAGGTGTATGTGGTAAAACTGCACCAGTTGCTAACTTACAAGACGAATTAACTGCTGCTTTAGTTGGTTTAGCACGCGCTTTAGACGTAAAAGGCCAAACTAAAGAAGGCGTTGACTATTTAATGCGTGGTTTGTTCATGTGTGTAACAAACGTAAACTTCTCTGAAGACCGCGTTCAAGAATTTCATCGACGAAGTAAACGCTTATCATGCAAAAATCGATAGCGCAGCTCAAAACTTCGATTGGGAACAATTGTGGAAAGGTGAAGAAGATATCGTATCCCTTCGTTCCACATTATTGTTAGGTATGCGTGGTATGGCTGCTTATGCATGGCATGCTGCACGCCTTGGTTTCCATGATCCTGAAGTTGATGCTTGGTTCATCAAAGGCATGGTAGAATTCGCTAAAGACCACAGTGCTGAAGAATGGTTGAACTTGTTGATGGAATTCGGTCAAATCAACTTGAAATGCATGGCTATTCTTGATAAAGCTAACACTGAAACATATGGTACTCCAGTACCAACTACAGTACCTTTTGACTGTAGAACCAGGTCCTTTCATTGTTGTAACTGGTCATGACCTTCACGACTTGAATCAATTGTTGGAACAAACTGATGGTAAAGGTGTAAACATCTATACTCATGGTGAAATGTTACCTTGCCACGCTTACCCTGAATTGAAAAAACATCCTCAATTGAAAGGTAACTTCGGTACTGCATGGCAAAACCAACAAAAAGAATTCGTTGACGTTCCTGGCGCATTCTTATTCACTACAAACTGCATTATGCCACCAAAAGAAAACTACAGAGCTAATATCTTCACTACAGATATGGTAGGTTTCGACGGCTGTGCACACGTAGAAGAAAAAGCTGATGGCACTAAAGACTTCTCCGCTGTTATTGAACGCGCAATCGAATTGGGCGGCTACAAAGAAGCTCAAGAATTCACTGGTATCAACGGTGGTCACGAAGTAACTACTGGTTTCGGTCACGGTACAGTATTGGGTATTGCTGATAAAGTAATCGACGCTGTAAAAGCTGGCGCAATCAAACACTTCTTCTTAGTTGGTGGTTGTGACGGTGCTAAAGTAGGCCGTAACTACTACACAGAATTCGTAAAACAAACTCCAGATGATACTGTAGTATTGACATTGGCTTGTGGTAAATTCCGCTTCAACGACCTTAACATCGGTGAAATCGGTGGTATCCCTCGTATTCTTGATATGGGTCAATGTAACGATGCTTACTCCGCTATTCAAGTAGCAGTAGCTTTGGCTGGTGCATTTGAATGTGACGTAAACGACTTGCCATTAACATTGGTATTGTCCTGGTACGAACAAAAAGCAGTATGTATCTTGTTAACATTGTTGGCATTGGGTATCCGCAACATCTACATCGGACCTTCCTTGCCGAAATTCTTCTCCAGCAATGTATTGAACATTTTGGTAGAAAAATTCCAATTACATCCAATTACAACTCCAGAAGCTGACTTGAAAGCTATCTTGGGTTAATAGGATCCATTAACTTATTAACTACAGTCCTACTTCCCTCTTTTTATGATTTAGGACTGTTGTTAGAATAACGCACCTTAGGTTCGCCTAAGGTGCGTTTTTTTACTATTTTTGTAAAAAGCTATCTGTTAGTGGCTGTATATTGATGGGGCCCAGTTTCGTATCTACAACCTAGTTAATAAGGAAGGACTATACTTCTTTGCTCCTCGTGACCTGATGTCGCTGCATAAGTATAGTCCTTCCTTTTTATAACTGTAGATATGGAGGTGTCCCATCAATATACTACTTCTCTGATAGATTTTCCCAAAATAGTATGTGCTGGGAGATAGACGCGTTTCGGCCCTCAATAGGTGGTGCCCATTAGTAAAACGTTTGTGGAACATAAGTCCCATCAATATACAAACTCTTAGAACAACGTTTACGAGAATAGTAATGGGGTGGCAGGGAATTGAGTTGCTACTAGATGAGTTCTACTTATATAATTATTCGTAACGGTATTTATTTCTTTTTACGTAATGATTTGTAGTTTTATAGGGGGGCGCTGTGTTTGGTATTTCACTGTTTTTAATGTTTTTATACTGCCTCTATTTTATAAAGCATCCTTATTTTGAGCTAAAGAAAGTTAATATTAAACGATCTAAAGTAATGCTTTATACGGAAGTTGGGTTTGGTATTTTTTGGTTCATTCTTTTAAATACACCATATTATCAATGGGTTGTAGCTAAAATATTAAGCATAACAGGAGCCCTGTTTTGGCTTGTAGAATTGTGGCTAAGAAGAGGGGCTATTATTCAAGATTCAGCATTGGATGAGGAAAGAAAGGATGTACTTATAAAAAAGGCAAAATGGGATTTTTATACTGTTCTCCCTATAATAATTTGCCTTATCCTAATGTTTATTTTTTTAATATTATTGCTGATATTAATTCTTTAGGGATGGGACCTATTAGTTGAAAAGAGAAAAATATAGAAATGTATTTTATATTTTCTTAAAAAAATAGAGATGTTAAAGAAGTTTAATGCATCTTGAATAAGTTGTTTGTCCATTTAGGACAAACAAAAATACCTCTAATGTGCATATAGACATTAATTAATATCGATTGTTATACTATAGGTAAAGTAAGAATTTTCTCACATTGTTTATGTGTATATAGAGGCGTATATGAATAGTATTTTTGATATTATAGGGCCTGTTATGATTGGTCCGTCTAGTTCGCATACAGCTGGTGCTGCGCGGCTAGGTAAGATGGCGCGGTGCATTTTCCGTTCCACACCTAAAAAGGTAGATTTAACCTTATATGGCTCTTTTGCTAAGACTTATAAAGGCCATGGTACAGACCGTGCCTTGATTGGGGGCTTATTAGGCTTTAAAGAGGATGATACAAATATTCGTGTTGCTCATAAATTAGCTGAAAAAGAGTGCATGGAATATAACTTTATCGAGTCTCCTCTTGATGTAGGTCATCCTAATGTAGTTCGTTTTGATATGTACGATGAACATAATCGTCATATGACTGTGATAGGTCGATCTCTTGGTGGCGGTCAAATTATGATTACCGAAGTAGATGGCAATGATATGTCTATTACTGGCGATGAGTTTACTCTTGTTGTATTCCATGAAGATAGACCTGGCGCCATCTCTTTGGTGAGCCAAGCATTGAGTGAGTCCGATATTAATATCGCTACCATGCGCGTGTTTCGGAAGGGTAAGCACAAGGATGCAGTGATGGTCATTACTACCGATACAGTAGTAAATCCTATTACCGTTCAGTTTATGCGCGAGTGTCCAGGTATTCAAGATGTGATGACCTTTGAAGCGTTATAGGAGGGCGAATGATGAGTTATGCATACGATACAATTGCAGATATTATTCGCTTAGCTGAGGAGAATCATATTTCCTTTGGTGAAGTAGTACTGCGTTATGAATTAGAAAATTATGACCGTAATGAAGAAGCGGTTATTCGAGAAATTGAGCATCGTTTAGACATCTTTGAAGATTCTATTCAAGATGGTATAGACTATGCAGAAAAAACAGCGTCTGGTATGTCCGGTGGTCAGGCGGCACAGCTTAATGGCCAAGCACCAAGATTTATGAGTGATATTGCGTACAAGGCTATGACCTATGCTATTGCTGTTAATGAAGCAAATGCGAAGATGTTCCGCATTGTTGCGTGCCCTACGGCTGGATCTTGTGGTGTTATGCCTGGTGCGGTGAAAGCAGTAGCGGACCATTACAAGCTAGATAGAGCAACCATGGTAAAGGGCTTCTTTGGCTGCTTCTGGTATTGGCAATGTTGTGGCGAATCGCGCTTGTGTGGCTGGCGCCGTTGGCGGTTGTCAAGCAGAAATTGGTACGGCCGCTTGTATGGCTGCCGGTGCCATTGTAGAAATGATGGGCGGTACGCCTCGTCAAGTAGGACATGCTATCGCATTGTGTATGAAAAACTTATTGGGCCTTGCCTGTGATCCAGTAGCAGGGCTTGTAGAGGTACCGTGCGTTAAGCGTAATGGTTTCTATGCAGTTCATGCCATTACTGCATCTGAATTGGCTTTGATGAATATTGAAAGTCAAATTCCACCAGATGAAGTTATTGAAGCAATGAATAATATCGGTCGCGCTATGCCAGCAGCATTGCGTGAAACAAGTGATGGCGGCCTTGCGGTAACACCGACGGGTACAGCTATTGCCAGAACGAGTGCAATCCTTATAGGATTGCACTTTTTTCATGCTTTCATTTGTAGTAAAATAAAAGTTAGACTAGTTCGGAAAGGAGTGTGCATGATGGAACAGGCCAATCGAATATTGACTGTATTAGAAGAAGCAGGTTATGAAGCCTATATCATTGGCGGAGCAGTGCGTGATATTTTGATGCATCAAAAGCCTCATGACTTTGATATTGTGACGTCTGCACGCCCTGATACGGTAATTGAAGTCCTACGCGGTCAAGATATTCAAACGACAGACTTAGTAGGAAAATCCTTTGGTGTAGTAGTAGCTACACTAGAAGGAAAGCAATATGAAATTGCAACGTATCGCACTGAACGATATGGAGCAGATAGTCATCGACCAGAAGAAATTACTTATGCCGATACCTTGGAGGAAGACGTGTTGCGTCGCGACTTTACGGTCAATGGCATGGCTATGAATCGTTTTGGTGAGGTCATAGACCTAGTAGGGGGACGTCGAGATATCAAGCATAAGACTTTGCGAACCATTGGCGATCCGCAGAAACGTTTTGAAGAGGATGCATTGCGATTATTTAGAGCTTGTCGCTTTGTAGCAAAACTGGATTTTTTACCTAGTAAAGAATTATTGGAGGCTATGCCAAAGGCATTTCATCGTGTATCTGATTATCTCTCGAACGAGTTCGTAGTGAACTGGACCGACTCCTGTTAGAGCCTGCTGTGGCTAAGGGCCTTGATGTATTAGTACAATCTCGCTTGGCCGAGTGCTCTTGTCGCGTTGTAGAAAATGGTGTCGCTCGTGAAGTACCTATTTTACCAGAGCTATACCATCTTGTGAATTTACCACAAGAAAAAGACTTTCACGAATTTGATGGTTGGTATCATACATTAGCCGTTGTATCTCATACAGAACCAGATTTGATATTGCGTTGGGGTGCACTGTTACACGATGTAGCAAAGGGTATGCCGGCGGTGCGAGCTGTTATTAACGGCCGATTGACCGATCGTGGCCATGATACATTAGGCTCTGAGATGACAGAGACCTTGCTTACTCGTTTAGGGTATCCGAAAGCCTTTGTGCGCCGCGTAGCTTGGATTGTGAAAAATCACATGCGCTTTCACTATTTTGTACAAAATGGAGAAGCTAATGAGAAAAAGTGGATCCGTAAAGAGGCTCGCAGCGGTGAGTTTCGCGATAGTCAAATTATGCGAATCGCATGGGAACAATTATCTAAGGTTTGTGCTGCCGATGTGTTAGGCTGTGGGAAGCCTTATGCAGCGACTGATGGTACCTTAGCCTTTGGTGAATGTATGGCAGATCTTAGTTTAGAGATGCCTATCCATACAAAGGATTTAAATTATGACGAACGAGTTATTAAGCTTGCAGGGAAAAAAGTGGGGGAAGGATTGCAGTATTTATTAGGTCAAGTACAAAATGGGGTGATTCCCAATGAACCAGATGCATTATATGATGCATTAGACCATAAGTTACGCCGTCCAGTGGAGAAATGATGAAGTTATTAAATAAAGCGTTATTACGCATGAGTGATTGGAGTCGCACTACGTGGTGCCTTGCCATACTCATGACCGTTGCCTTCGTCCTTATTGGGCGTTTAGCACAGTTACAGGTCTTTGATACCTTTGACCTAGAGAAGAAAAACTTATTACAAGTTCAAGTAGATAGAAAATTACAATCGCCGCGCGGTACAATCTATGACCGTAATGGCAAGCCTTTGGCGATGAGTGTAGTTACAAAATCTTTATATGCGGATCCGAAGATGATTAAGCAGTCTCCTCAAGAGATTGCGGATCTCATCTCACCGTACGTAACGATGTCAAAAGAGAATATTGTGAAAGCTTTGCAAGAGGATACCGCCTTTGTCTGGTTGAATCGTATGATGGATGCAGACAAATCAAAAGCAGTACAACAAGTTATTAAGGATAACAATATTGCAGGCCTTAATTTCGTTGAAGAATCTAAGCGCTATTATCCAAATGGTGTCTTAGCGGCACAAGTATTAGGCTTTGTCGGCACTGATGATAAAGGTCTCGATGGTCTAGAAATGGTTCTTGATGACGAATTAAAGGGGGGCGTACAACAAGAAATTGTAGCTACTGATAATAAAGGGAATGCCATCTTTGGTTCCGTACTATCTAAATTTTTACCAGATAAGGGTAAAAGCGTAACCTTAACCATCGACGCAACAATTCAATTTATTGCAGAACGCGCTCTTGATAAGGCGATGGTTGATACAGGAGCTAAGCATGCGAGCGTTATCGTTATGGATCCAAAGACCGGTGAAATATTAGCGATGGCCAATCGTCCAAGTTATGATCCTAATAATTACAACCAAAGTGGCGAAGAGGCTTTCAAAAATATTGCGGTTACCAATTTATATGAACCAGGTTCTACATTCAAACCTATCATTGCATCTGCAGCTCTTGCAGCAGGCAAATGGAAGTTAGACACTGTGTATAACGATAAAGGGGCCTTCGCTGCCAATGGACATATCATTAGAAACTGGAATGGCGAGGGATATGGTCCTGTTCGTTTGCTAGATATTTGAAGTACTCTATTAATACTGGTATGGCTGAAATTGGTACATTAACAGGTGCAGATATTCTCTCGAAATATGTACGTGATTATGGCTTTGGTTCTGAAACAGGTATTGAATTGCCTGGTGAAGGAGCAGGTATTTTGTATAATCCAGAGGATATGAGTAAGCTAGACGTTGCGACTATGTCCATCGGTCAAGGTATTGCGGTTACACCATTACAAATGGTTCGCGCCTTTGGTGCACTTTCTAATGGTGGGGCTATGATGAAACCACATATCATCAAGTCTTATAGTAACTCTCAAGGCGATGTTACAAGTACGACTGAAACATCTGTTGTGGGACAACCAGTTCCGGCGGAAACCGCTAAAACCATTGTAGATATTCTAGAAAAAGAAGTATCCGAAGGTGGCGGTACAAAAGCGATGGTAGAAGGTTATCACTTCGGCGGTAAAACTGGTACGGCGCAAAAACTAGATACCAAACATGGCGGTTATCTCGACGGACAATACATTGCGTCCTTTATTGGCTTTGGCCCTGTAGAGGATCCAAAATTTGTAGTTCTTGTCGTTATTGATGACCCACAAAAGGGTTCTTTTTATGGTAGTCAAATTGCAGCCCCTGTATTTAAGGACATCGTATCTCAACTTGTACGGTATTACCAAATGAGTCCGTATGTTAAAGAAAGTACACCAGTAGCTGTTAAAGCTGCTAATACATTACCTGAACCAAAACCGGGAAGTGATGGTTCTGTTACATTGCCTAACTTTACTGGTTTTACCTATGGTGAAGTGCGTGATTGGTTACATAAGGCGGGACTTGCCTTTAAACCGGATGGAACTGGTACGGCTACATCTCAAGATGAAAGTAGCGGTACAACTGTTCAGGCTGGTACAGCAATTACTGTTCATTTCCGTAGATAAAACGAATTCGGTCATAATTAGAAATTATAGACAGTTCGTTATATAATAGAATAAGAGACTTAGGTGCCTCTCCGGAGGCACCTTATTTTATAGATAGTTTGAATGAATGGAGATACTTATGATCGAATTACGCGGTAAAGCAGTAGCAGACGCTCACAAGGCGATTTTACAAGAAAAAGTTGCAGCAGTTGGCGACTCTGTAATTACTATGGCAGTATTACTCGTTGGTGAAGACCACGGTGCTCATATGTACGCTACATTTATGGAAAAGACAGCCAAGAACTTTGGCTATGGCTTTGTATTAAAAGCAATTACCTGAAACGGCTACACAGGATGAAGTAGTTACAGCATTGCAAGAATTAAATAATGATGCGGCTGTTCATGGAATTTTACCGTTAATGCCGATGCCTAAACACATTGATACAGAGGCTCTTATTGATATGCTAGATCCTAAAAAAGATATCGATGGTCTAACTACGTATAATATTGGTCTTGTAACTGCCGGTAAAGGTGGCTTTGCCCCTTGTACTGCCAAGGCGTGCATGGCGATTTTAAACCACTACGATATTCCTGTAGAGGGTAAACATGTGGTAGTAATCGGTCGTAGCCAAGTGATTGGTAAGCCGGTAGCTCTTATGACACTTGGTGCACATGGTACGGTTACAATGTGCCATTCCAGAACCCCTGATTTGGCAGAACAAGTAAAACGTGGCGATATCGTTATTGCTGCAGCGGGTCGTGCTCATATGATTACAGCAGATATGATTAAGCCAGGTGCTGTTGTTATCGATGTAGGCATTAATGAACTAGAAGGTAAGACGGTAGGCGATGTTGATTATGAAGCGGTAAAAGATATTGCATCAGCTATTACGCCTGTACCTGGTGGTGTAGGCTCTGTAACGACTACAATGATGCTTGAAGCTGTATATGAGGCATACCATGCATGAGATGTCTATAGCAGAAGGTATACTTGATGTAGCCCTCGATACATTGCGCCAACACGATGCATCTGTGATTCATTCCGTTCAACTCGATTTGGGTCTTATGAGTGGCGTGGAACCAGATTCTCTTCTGTTTTGTTGGGAAGCCGTTACAAAGGGGACTGCAGCAGAAGGTTCTCGTATAGAAATTAACACGATTCCTATTGAAGGAAAGTGCTTGGATTGTGATAAAACATTTCCTGTAGAAAATTATAAGTTTATCTGTCCCTATTGTGACAGTCATTTTGTACAAACCATTGGTGGCCGCGAACTACAAGTGACCTCCATGGATATCGATTGATAGAAAGGTTAGGACATGCAAGTTCAAGTTAAAACTAATGTATTGGCAAAAAATGATGCCATTGCAGAGTCCTTACAACAGTTGTTTAAGGAAAAAAATATTTTTGTATTTAATCTATTAGGTTCTCCAGGGGCTGGTAAAACATCTCTGTTAGAGGCAACTTTACATGATTTGAAAAAAGATTACCGCCTTGCTGTTATTGAAGGTGATTTATTTACTGCTAAGGATGCGGAACGAATTCATGAATTAGGCGTTCCTGTTATTCAAATCAACACAGTGGGAGGTTGCCATCTTGATGCACAAATGATTCAAGATGCACTAGGTGATTTAAATCTTGATGAACTGGATATGATCATTATCGAGAATGTAGGTAACCTTGTATGCCCTGCAGAATTTGAGATTGGTGAAAGCATGAAGGTAACTGTATTATCTGTTACTGAAGGTGAGGATAAGCCTCTTAAATACCCATTAATCTTTAAAGAGTCAAAGGCTATCCTCATTAATAAGATAGATTTATTGCCTTATGTACCTTTCAAAAAAGATAAGGCCATACAAGATATACGTAATTTGAATCCAACAGGAGAGATTTTTGAAGTAAGTTGCACGGCCCATAATGGACTTGAGCCATGGTTGACATGGTTGCGTGCACAATTGGAGAGTAATCGATGAATCATTCTATTAAGAGCCGTATCGTAGCGGCACTTCTAGTAGGCTTATCTGCTACATCGGTAGGGTATGCAGCAGAGCCGGCTATTTCGACTGTGAAACAAACTGCGGTGGAATCTACAGAGAATGCAAATGATGTTGCACATACGGATGATAAGACAACTGTAGAAGCAGCGGGAACTGATGCGGCTGAGTCTGTTGCGTATATAGATAATGCACCGATTAAAGCTGTTAAAATCGATACAAAGACAAAAAAGGAAAGCACTAAAACAGGATGGCTAGCTGAACAAATGGCAGTTACCGAGTTTGGTGATTCCATACAGTTTTGGCAAGCAGCTAGCGAAAATGAAGGTCCATTGCCTAGCGTAACGCAAAATAACTTGGCTGATATTGGTAAGTCTTATACGGCTAATAATTTGCCAGCTTTAGGGTCTGAAGATGATTATGCTATTGATGGGTATCGCTTAGGAGATCAGTTTGTAGCGCCTAAAGATGTAGAAAAAACAGTGGTTCGTGATAACTTTACGACGTACTATATGAAAGACTTGGAGGTGACCGTTTACACGGGACCTGCTCAAGAGCGTTTAGTAAATAATCAATTGCGCGGTCAAGGTGCTACTTATTTCTTTGAACCGAATACTATTACTAATATTCATAGTACGAAAAAAGGAGTCCACACTGTACGCGATATTGGTGTTGGTAGCACGCGCATGGAATTGGTATTTGCCTATGGTAGCCCTATTGCGATGTGGCGTGATTTGAAAAATGAAAGTTATATCTTCCTATATGAAGGTCATTCCGAAAATTCATGGTCTCGAAAAAAGGAATTTAATAGCTCGATAGAGAATACAAATAATAATAGCCAACAACAATCTATGCTAGGACAACAGAAAGAATATATTGCTTTTACCATCAAACAAAGCAATGTAGAGGCTGTTGATATGATTAGTGGTCAAGTATGGCCAAGATTTGGATTGCCTAAAGCTCCAGTATATGATTTTCAAGCAGGTAAATTGACTGCTGATGATTTTGTGTTGCGTGGCTATAAATTAAATGATTATTTTGTTAATGATCCCAATAATGATTGGAAACATCAAGGTATGTTGTTTGGGTCCACATTTATTGGATATAACGAATATGGCGTGAGTGTTGATAAAAAAAATCTCATCAATCGTGTTCTATTAAATATTTACACGCCTACTCGTCGCGGTATTGCGATGGGGGATACTAAATACTTATTGCTCTTTTGTATATGGTATGCCTACTCGTATTGTTGAATCTACAACAAATGCGGGCACATCTACTGTATATGAATATAAAAAAATCCAGCGGCAAGCGACTCATATTTACAGTTTGCCCTAGATGATAAAAAACCAATATATCAAATCCGTTATGTTATCTGACCGTCCAGTTAAGTAGGAACGGTTACAGCGAGGAGGCAAGGGATATGGTTACAGTTCAAGATGTAAGAGAACGTTGGGAACAAATTCAAGGTGATGATGAACGTATATTGTTTATCGTTGGTGGTCCTGGTTCTGGTAAAAAGTTTGTTAATTCGTGAATTATCTGAACAAAAAGGTTGGAAGTACTTAGAGGCAAAACAACTTATTGAAGAAGAGTTTTTATTAGTACCTCGTGATGAAAGACCACAACTTGCAGAAGAAGTAATTCGTCGTGCATTAAGTCGCAGTGATACAGAAGTTGTTCTTATCGATGGTATTAATGTATTGTTTGCACCGATATTAAATTTAAATCCTCTTGAACTATTAAAGACTATTAGTAAAACATATCCGATTGTTGTAGGTTGGCGTGGTCATCTCGAAGGCGATCAATTATACTTAGAACACAATAACGATCCAAAAACACGCGGTAGTGACAATCACTAAGCCTCGATCGTGTTATGGTTATTGATTAATAGAGTTATATTGATTGTTGAGGGCATTATATATTGCCATGAGTTATGACCGCATATAAAAGGCAGGTGATATCATGGACCAATATGTAATTGCCCTCATTTTAGGTGTTATAGAAGGTATAACAGAATGTATTCCTGTATCTAGTACAGGGCATATGATTATTATCGGGCATATGCTTAATTTTGAAGGTGCCCATGCCGATGTGTTTGAAGTGTTCATTCAAATTGGTGCTTCCAGATTGGGCTCTATCAAATACTCTGTTTGTGGCCTGGATTTTCGCGGTCTGGCGCTACCATTGCAGGGGGCATGTTAATCGGTTGTACTCGAAGAGCTGCTGCTGATTTTTCGTTTATCATGGCTGTACCAGTCTTTATCCTCCTTTGGGTACTATCGGATAATAGTGGCTATATTAGCAATTATCTATCTTTATCTATGATTGCCAATGAGGAAAAAATGAAGTTTAAAAAGTTTAGAAAAAATACTTGCATAGGGTATCGTTTCATGTTATTATGATTAAGCACTAAGGGTTACCGCAGTAAACAAAAAAACTTCAAAAAAGTTTTTAAGAAGTTCTTGACACTTAGTGAGACGGATGATAAAATACATCTTGTCGTAATGATGCTGGCGTAGCTCAATTGGTAGAGCAGCTGACTTGTAATCAGCAGGTTGTGGGTTCAATTCCTATCGCCAGCTCCATTTTATTTTTGGAGGGATTCCCGAGCGGCCAAAGGGAGCAGACTGTAAATCTGCCGTCTTCGACTTCGAAGGTTCGAATCCTTCTCCCTCCACCATTTATAGCGGGGTGGAGCAGTTGGTAGCTCGTCGGGCTCATAACCCGAAGGTCGCAGGTTCAAGTCCTGTCCCCGCAACCACAAAATTCACAGTGAAATGATCGTTCATTGTGCTGGTGTAGCTCAGTCGGCAGAGCGTATCCTTGGTAAGGATAAGGTCACCGGTTCAATCCCGGTCACTAGCTCCATACATGGCGGCATAGCTCAGTTGGCTAGAGCAATCGGTTCATACCCGGTGTGTCCGCGGTTCAAATCCGTGTGCCGCCACCATTAAACCTCACATTGGTGAGGATTTTTTTATTTCTTCATAAAATACAAATTGAAGTTGATGAGTGTAAGGATTACATTTGTCAGTTTTTTTATTTTAGAAGAATATTTGTATTTTTAGAAGTTTTTCTATATATGGTATAATAATGTATAAGGGAATCTTATATTCCATTGATAAATTAGGGTTAATATATTATATTAATACTAGAATGTAATTTGTTTTTGTGAAGGAGGATACAATCCTAATGGCAAAAGAAAAATTTGAACGTACGAAACCGCATGTTAACATTGGTACAATCGGTCACGTTGACCATGGTAAAACTACTTTGACAGCTGCAATCACTAAAGTATTGGCTGAAAGGCCAAGCTGATTTCCAAGATTACAGCATGATCGATAAAGCTCCAGAAGAACGTGAACGCGGTATCACAATCAACACTGCACACGTTGAATACGAAACTGAAAACCGTCACTATGCACACGTTGACTGCCCAGGCCATGCTGACTATGTTAAAAATATGATCACTGGTGCGGCTCAAATGGACGGCGCTATCTTGGTATGTTCCGCAGCTGACGGCCCTATGCCTCAAACTCGCGAACACATCTTGTTGGCTCGCCAAGTTGGTGTTCCTGCAATCGTAGTATTCTTGAACAAAGCTGACATGGTTGACGATGAAGAATTGATCGAATTAGTAGAAATGGAAGTTCGTGAACTTCTTTCCTCCTACGAATTCCCTGGCGACGAAGTACCTATCGTTGTAGGTTCCGCTTTGAAAGCTTTGGAAGGCGACGCTCAATATGTAGCTAAAATCGACGAATTGATGGCAGCTGTAGACTCCTACATCCCAACTCCAGTTCGTGATACTGACAAACCTTTCTTGATGCCTGTGGAAGACGTATTCACAATCACTGGTCGTGGTACAGTAGCAACTGGCCGTGTTGAACGTGGTCAAGTAAACGTAGGCGACACAGTAGAAGTTGTAGGCTTGAAAGAAAAAGCTGAACAATACGTAGTAACTGGTCTTGAAATGTTCCGTAAAACTTTGGATTCTGCAGTAGCAGGTGATAACGTTGGTGCATTGCTTCGTGGTGTAGACCGCAAAGACATCGAACGTGGTCAAGTATTGGCTAAACCAGGTTCCATCAAACCACACACAAAATTCAAAGCAGAAGTATACGTATTGACTAAAGAAGAAGGTGGCCGTCATACTCCATTCTTCTCCAACTACCGTCCACAATTCTACTTCCGTACAACAGACGTAACAGGTGTTGTAAACCTTCCTGAAGGTGTAGAAATGTGTATGCCTGGCGATAACGTAACAATGGATATCGAATTGATCACTCCAATCGCTATCGAAGAAGGTCTTCGTTTCGCGATCCGCGAAGGTGGCCATACAGTAGGCGCTGGCGTTGTAACTGAAATCGAAGGTTAATTCATAATCTTTGTAGTAAATAGGACCCCAATTGGGGTCCTATTTTTTTGTATTAATTTATATATTGTTTGTTGTATTTGTAACCAAAGATACAGAATTATTCTACTAATAGTGCTACTATAATCTCAAGGAGAGCAAAAGGCTCTCCTTTTGTGTTTTTATAGAAAAGGAGGTAATGTGATGGGTGAATACAAAAAGTATTGGATAGCCGTAGTAGCCGTTCTTATTATTGGTTTTTCTATTCTTGGTTATCTAGGTACTGATGTGTATCATCAAGCACCGCCAGTGCCGACTGCGTATGTATCTCAAGATGGACAGGTCTTGTTCACTAAGGAAGATATTTTACATGGTCAATCGGCATGGCAATCTACAGGTGGTCAATCGGTAGGGACCGTTTTAGGTCATGGCGCATATCAAGCACCTGACTGGACAGCAGATTGGTTACATAAAGAAGTATCCGTGATGTTGGATATTAAATCTCAAGAGGCCTTTGGAGTTCTTTATGACCAATTGGGACCTGTACAACAAGCAGCTGTTAAAGAAGTTGTGAAAAAAGAGTATTTAGGTAGTGCAGTCCGTGAAGATGGAACTGTTGTTTTATCTCCAGAACGAATTACGGCAATGAATTTAACTGGTCGTTATTTTGTTGAGTTGTACGGTGATAATCCTGATTTAACATTGACTCGTGATCATTTTGCGATGAAGGATAACACACTGCCTGAGTTACAAGATCGCATTGATATGGCACGCTTCTTCTTCTGGACTACTTGGATGGCATCTACGCAACGTCCTGGTACAGATGCAACGTATACAAACAACTGGCCACATGAACCTTTGTTGGATCATAATCCTACACCTGAAAGTATCGCATGGTCTGTTGTGAGTGTTATTATCTTATTATGTGGCATTGGTGTAGTTGTATGGTTATGGGCCTTTGGTAAAAAGGATGATGACCATGCATTGGTTCCGCCAACAGAAGATCCAATTAGCAAGATTACGTTAACGCCATCTCAACGTGCATTAGGTAAATATTTGTTTACAATCCTAGCATTGTTCTTATTCCAATTGGGAATGGGTGGGATTATTGCCCACTATACTGTAGAAGGTCAAGCGTTCTATGGTATTCCATTAGCGCAATATTTCCCTTATTCTATTGCGCGTACATGGCATATTCAGGCATCTTTGTTCTGGATTGCTATGGCATTCTTAAGTGCTGGTCTATTCTTGGCACCAATCATTAATGGTGGTAAAGATCCTAAATATCAAAGCTTGGGGTGGACATCTTATTCTGGGCTCTTGTAGTTCTTGTAGTAGGTTCCTTCGCTGGTACATATTTAGGCGTAGCACATCAAATTCCAGCAGCGTGGAATTTCCTTCTAGGACACCAAGGTTACGAATATATCGAGTTGGGTCGTATTTGGCAGTGGATTGAATACATTGGTATTTTATTCTGGCTTGTACTCATGATACGTAGCATTATTGGTGCCTTCAAGCAAAAAGGGGATAAAAACCTCATTGCAGCCTTCATATTCTCCGTTATCATGGTAGGTATCTTCTATGGTCCAGGGTTATTCTATGGTGAACATAGTCATTTGGCGATTATGGAGTATTGGCGTTGGTGGGTAATCCATCTTTGGGTTGAAGGCTTCTTCGAAGTATTCTCCACTACATTGATGGCGTTTATCTTTGTTACATTAGGGCTTGTATCGTATCGTGCTGGTACAGTTGCGGCCATCTCTTCTGGGGCTATTTATCTCATCGGTGGTATCCCTGGTACATTCCATCATCTATATTTCACAGGTGTTACATCCACTATCGTGGCAACAGGCGCATCCTTCTCTGCGTTAGAAGTAGTACCACTTGTACTCTTAGGTTATGAAGCTTTTGAAAACTATACACGTCTTCATAGTGCTCCTTGGATGCATCGTCTAAAATGGCCTGTGTATTGTTTCATTGCCGTGTCCTTCTGGAATCTAGTGGGGGCAGGGGTATTCGGGTTCTTGATCAACATGCCTGTATCCTTGTTCTACATCCAAGGTCTTAATACAACTGCAGTACATGCCCACACAGCATTGTTTGGTGTGTATGGTTTCTTTAAGTCTAGGATTTGTGTTCCTTATTGCTCGCTATATTCGACCTGAAGTAGAATTTAACGATAAGCTAATGAAGTTCGGTTTCTGGGCTCTCAATATAGGGCTTGCATTGATGGTGCTTATTAGCTTATTGCCAATCGGTCTTATCCAATCCTGGGCTAGTATCACACATGGCTTGTGGTTTGCGCGCAGTGAAGAATTTATGCAACAACCATTGTTACAAAACTTGCGGTGGGCTCGTCTCGTCGGCGATACGATACTAATTGTTGGTGCTGTAGCATTCTTCTGGCAAATTGTAAAAGTTCTATTTACGAAGAAATCTTAATTTAGTACCATATTAATGGCGTTCCTTTATAGACAAGGAACGCCATTTTTTGTTATACTATCCCTGTCAGGTACATGTGCCTGGCTTTTTTGAGTTGCTCAAAATTCTTGACATAGCTTGCTACGTATGATATATTTCTTTAGTATGTAGTCGAGTGTTTTCGAGTACAAGAGGCAGATTTAGTAAATAAAAAGCGAGGTGTATCCGGATGCGTAATGCCATTACTTTAGCTTGCACAGATTGCAAACAACGTAACTATCAAACGAACAAGAACAAAAAGAACAATCCTGATCGTATTGAAATGATGAAATATTGCAAATTCTGCGGTAAACATACATTACACCGTGAAACAAAATAATTCTTATCATTCATTACCTGTTGATTTGAGGATGTGAAACAATGGCAAAGTCTAACTCAGCAGTGCAGCAGCGTGGTGGATTTGGAAAATTCTTCCGCGGTGTGAAAGCTGAACTTAAAAAAGTAGTCTGGCCAACAAAAAAAGAACTGATCAATTACACAGTAGTAGTATTCTTAGTGACGATTTTTATCGCCTTTATTATCTATGTACTTGATGCAGTCTTTGCCCAACTTTTTAATACGTTGTTGCACTTTGTTGGATAAGGGGGCCATTTCATGGAAGCAGATAAGAAGTGGTATGTAATTCATACCTATTCAGGCTACGAAAATAAAGTTAAAACCACTCTTGAACTTAAAGTTCAGTCTATGGGTCTACAAGATGTGATTAGCCGTATTTTGGTACCTCTTGAAGACGAAATAGATGAAAAAGATGGGGTTAAAAAAGTAGTAAAACGTAAGATATTTCCTGGGTACGTATTGGTTGAAATGGAAGTTAACGACCGTTCTTGGTATGTTGTGCGCAACACACCAGGTGTAACAGGTTTCGTTGGTTCTGCCACTAAACCAGTTCCACTTTCTGATTCCGAAGTAGAACATATACTTAAGTCTCAGGGCTTGGATAAGAAACCAAGCATCAACATCGATGTAGAAGTTGGTGAAACGGTACGCATTACGTCCGGGGCCTTTGAAGATAAACTAGGTGTTATTACCGAACTTAACCCTGAAAAAGGAACATTGAAACTTAATGTAGAAATGTTCAACCGAGATACCGAGGTAGAGGTAGAGTTCTCTCAAATTGAGAAAGCTCTTTAATATATATATTATAACTCTAAAAAAGAGCAATCGATTTTGGTTGCCAGTGGGAGGATATATATCCGTTACCACCACAGTATAAGCATAGGAGGTTTAATTACCCATGGCTAAGAAATTAGTTAAACAAGTAAAACTACAAATTGAAGCCGCTAAAGCTACTCCAGCACCACCAGTTGGTCCTGCACTAGGTCAAGCAGGTGTTAACATCGTTGCTTTTCACAAAAGAATTCAACGAACGTACTGCTAAACAAGCTGGCTTAATTATCCCAGTAGTTATTAACGTATATGAAGATCGAAGCTGACTTCATCACTAAGACTCCACCAGCTGCAGTATTATTGAAAAAAGCTGCAGGTATCCCAAAAGGTTCTGGTGTACCTAACCGTGATAAAGTAGCAAAAGTAGGTCGCGATAAAGTTCGTGAAATTGCTGAATTGAAAATGCCTGACTTGAATGCTAATACCGTAGAACAAGGTATGCGCATGGTAGAAGGTACTGCTCGCAGCATGGGCATTGAAATCGTTGACTAATAAGCGTACGACTTGCGCATAAGGCGCAAATCGGTGGGAGGGAATTCCCGTTTGACCACATAAGGAGGATATTATAATGGCAAAAGTAGGTAAGAAATACGCTGAGGCAGTAAAACTTATTGAAGCTGGTAAGTTCTACGAACCAGTAGAAGCAATCGAGTTGGTTAAGAAAACTGCAACTGCAAATTTCGATGAAACAGTTGAAATCGCTTTCAACTTGAATGTCGACCCCTAAATACGCCGATCAACAAGTTCGTGGTGCAGTAGTATGCCTCATGGTACTGGCAAAACTAAACGCGTTCTTGTATTCGCAAAAAGGCGACAATATTAAAGCAGCTGAAGAAGCTGGTGCAGATTTCGTAGGTTCTGAAGAGTTAGTAGCTAAAATCCAAGGTGGTTGGAGCGACTTCGACGTAGTAGTTGCTACACCAGACATGATGGGTCAAGTTGGCCGTCTTGGTAAAAATCTTGGGTCCCAAAGGCTTGATGCCAAACCCCTAAAGTTGGTACAGTAACTCCAGACGTTGCTCGTGCAGTAAACGAAATCAAAGCTGGTAAAAATCGAATACCGTACTGATAAAGCAGGTATTATTTCTTGCTCCATCGGTAAAGCGTCCTTCGATGAAGAAAAAAATTACTTGACAACTACCGTACAATCGTTGATACTATTATCAAGGCTAAAACCTGTAGCAGCTAAAGGTCAATACATTAAATCTGTAACCTTGTCCGCTACAATGGGCCCTGGTGTGCCTTTTGAACGTGTTCAAATTGAGCAACGTTACAAAAAGAGCAATAATCACATATGTCTCTTAGCTGTAGACGGCTGGTATGTATAATGGATGAAAAATCCGCCCGCTGAGGCTGACACTAGAACAATCTAGGACTAGTTCGACCTCATCGCGTGCGATGGGGTCGTTTTTACGCCAAGATAGTACATAGAGCACCAAAAAATCTACAAGGAGGTAATCTAATGGCTGTCACTGAACAAAAGAAAGCAATCGTTGCTCAAATGAAAGAAACTCTTTCTGAAGCAAAAGGCGCTGTATTGATTGGTTACACTGGTTTGACTGTTGCGCAAGCAACCCGATCTTCGCCGCAAAAATGTTGGCTGAAGGTGTTGAATACAAAGTAATCAAAAATACTTTGACTCGCATTGCTGCAAATGAATTGAATCTTGAAGGTTTCGCTGAGCATTTGGAAGGTCCAACTGCATTGGCTACTTCTAAAGAAGATGCTGTTGCACCTGCGCGTGTAATTGAACAATTCATTAAAACTACTGAGAAAGAAGTTGTAACAGTTAAAGCTGGTATCGTTGAAGGCGAAGTTATGGACGCTGCAGGCGTTAAAGCAATTGCATCTCTTCCAAACCGCGAAGGTATGCTTTCCATGTTGCTTTCCGTATTGCAAGCACCTGTTCGCAACGTTGCATACGCTGTCAAAGCTGTTGCAGAAGCTCAACCTGCAGAAGCTGCAGAATAATAATTTCTGCACATTATCAATTGGTCGCTTAAGACTGATACAATAAACTATTTTATGGAGGAAAACTAAAATGGCATTGAACATTGAAAACATCGTTGCTGAATTGAAAGAAGCAACTATTCTTGAACTTAATGATCTTGTAAAAGCAATTGAAGAAGAATTTGGCGTAACTGCAGCAGCTCCTGTAGCCGTAGCAGCTGCTGGTGGTGCTGAAGGCGGCGCTGCTAAAGACTCCTTCGACGTAATCTTGAAAGAGGCTGGCGCATCCAAAAATCAACGTAATCAAAGTTGTTCGTGAAGCAACTGGTCTTGGCTTGAAAGAAGCTAAAGTTATCGTTGACGGCGCTCCTGCACCTGTAAAAGAAGGCGTAGCTACTGAAGCAGCTGAAGCTTTGAAAAGCTCAATTGGAAGAAGCTGGCGCAACTGTAGAATTGAAATAATTTAACTATAAAAAGGCGTACCCGGGTACGCCTTTTTTTGGTTAGTTACTGAATTTGATAAATTCTAGACGATCCATTTTTACCAACTTCTGTTGCTATGATATTTGTTGGAGAATTAGTAAAATTCTTTACTATACTTGTTCGGTACAATAATGATAGCGCCTTTTTTTCTGCAGATACTCTTCTGTCAAATTCCTCCAGTGTTATGGTTGGCATTAATGTTTTTTTCCTGCTGTCCATAGGGGGTTATCTGTAGTATGTACAAATACTTGTGTTGGTGTATTTTCGGTATAATACAAAAATCGATGTATAGTATGTACCATATATATAAGTATGCTGTGTATTAGATTTAATATATGGTTTGAATTGAAGGCCTGATTGGTCATATAAAAATAGGGGTTACCGTTATAGTAATAGCCGTATATAAAAATGATTAACGGTGTAGCTAAACATATAGATAATGGTAACTTCTTGTTTCTATACTGTTTTGCTAATAGTGTAAATAATACTATTGTGATTAATGCAATGATTAGTGGTATTGGATTTAATTCAGGTGTTGCAATGCTAGCAGTTACAAATAAGACGGTATATATGCCTAATGGAATAGTAACAATATACTTAAAAACTATTAGCCTTTATTATTGAAGCTACTAGTAATAGCTTCAGCACCCCAGATGATACAAGGAATTATGGCTGGTAAAGTATAGGTTATATATTTCGTCGCTACCAATGAATAAAAATAATACAATAATTATAAACCAGATGGCACCAATTAGATAAAAAAATCATTTTTTTCCATTTTATACTTTTTGAGTCTGTAAATTACGGCTGGTGTCCAAGGTAACAGTGCAAGAGGAACAATAATTAAGTAATAATACCAAACGTTAAATTTCGGATGTTCTGATACTAGTGCTCGTTCCATATTATGCAGACCTAAGAAACCAGATATGAACTCTTGACCGTGAATTGAATACATAGCAATGTACCATGGACTAGCAAGAATTATAAATAGGAAAATTCCAAAAGGATTAAATAGTAATTTAATATCCTTATCTAGTGAGTAGTCATCATTATCTTTTTTGGTAAACCATCGTATAGCAATAAATAGTAGTAGTATTAATCCAGGCAGAACAATACCGACCGGTCCTTTAGTTACCACTGCTAAGGCTGCTGCTCCGTATGCTTTTACTATAGAATATTTGTCGTTCTTGGCAAAGCCCAGATAAGAATAGCCAAAGATAGCTAGTGAAAAGAAGAAGAGAAAGCCGTCTGTTATGACTGCATGTGAAATGTACCAAAACTGTAAGGCACTAAATAAAAGCAGTGCACTCATAACAGCTATATGCTTAGATTCTTTAATACGATATACAAGATGATACATAAGTGCTACACTGCCACCAGCAATAAGTGTATTCGGTATACGCGATGTAAAGTCAGATATGCCAAATAGTTTATAACTGATCATGAGTGCCCAATAGGTGAGGGGCGGTTTATCATACCAAACTTGGTCATATATCATGGGGGATATCCATGAGTTATGTTTTAACATTGTAATAGCAGATAAAACATAGTTAGATTCTACCGGATCTGTTATGGGGAGATAAGCGTTGTAGAAACCGTAACTCAGTACGGTCAATAAAAAAAGCGCACCTATGCGCAGCATGTGATTGTTAATCATAGTGACTCCTTACTTACATAGTTTATATTATTGTACTATAGGGCGTGTAATAATTAAACCGATGAAAGTTAAAGATAGATCTTTTACAATACAGAAATAGTTATAAAAAGAATTATTTATGAAATAATATATTGTATAGAATATTGTTTGTACAGAATACATGAAATGACTTTTATGTATACAAGATACATGCTATAATGAGCGCGTAAGATAAAACCGTTTCAATGAAATACTATTTTGTATAAAAATAGTAGAAAGAGGATTTATTATGAGAAAAGAACATGATTTTCTAGGTGAATTAGAAGTAGCTGATGAATTATATTACGGTGTACAAACAATTCGTGCATTAGAAAACTTCAATATTACAGGCAAACATTTGGACCAAGACTTTATCAAAGCATTAGCGATGGTTAAAAAAGCATCTGCGTTAGCGAATATGAAACTGGTCGCTTAAATGTATCTATTGGTAAAGCTATCGTACAAGCTGCAGACGAAGTAATTGAAGGTAAATTTGCTGATCAATTCCCAGTTGACCCAATTCAAGGTGGTGCAGGTACTTCAGTAAACATGAATATGAACGAAGTGTTGGCTAACCGTGCATGTGAAATTTTAGGTCATCCAAAAGGTAGCTACGATATCGTAAGCCCTAACAACCACTGTAACATGGCACAATCCACAAATGATGCGTTCCCAACAGCTATTAAAGTATGTGCTATTTTGAAATCTAAACCTTTACTTGAAGCATTACAACGCCTTGTTGATGAACTTGAGAAAAAGGCTGAAGAATATAGCGGAATCTTGAAAATGGGTCGTACTCACTTACAAGATGCAGTGCCAATTACATTAGGTCAAGAAATGGGTGCTTATGCATCTGGTATCCGCCGTGGTATTAAACGTATTAAATCTGCTGTTGAAGGTGCACATGTGATCAACATGGGGGCTACTGCTGTTGGTACAGGCCTCAATGCTGAACCTAATTACATTCACGACGTAGCGTATGAACTTAGTGAAGTAGTAGGCGAACCATTCTATACAGCTGAAAACTTAATTGATGCTACAAATAATACAGATATCTTTGCAGATATCTCCAGTGGTTTAAAAGTAACAGCTCTTGTTTTGATTAAAATGGCTAACGATTTCCGCTTGATGGCATCTGGTCCTCGTTGTGGTATTGGGGAATTGAAATTACCAGCTCGTCAACCTGGTTCTTCTATCATGCCAGGTAAGGTTAACCCTGTTATCGCCGAAGTATTGAACCAAGTTTGTTACCAAAGTTATCGGTAATGACCTTACAATTACATTGGCTGTAGAAAATGGTCAATTTGAATTGAACGTAATGGAACCTGTATTGGCATACAACTTGTTCAATAATCTTTGCTACCTCAAAAACGGTGTAAATACATTCGTTGATAAATTGCTTATCGATCTCGAAGTAGACCGTGAACAATGTGAATACTGGTTAAACCGTTCCGTTGGTATCGTAACAGCATTGTTGCCACACCTTGGTTACGAAACAGCATCTGCACTTGCGAAAGAAGCATATGAAACAGGTCGTGCTATCCGCGATATTATTTTAGATCAAGGCTTATTGACTGAAGACGAAATCAATCATATTCTTTCTCCTAAGGAAATGACTCGCCCTGGTATTGCTGGTGCCAATCTTTTAAAACAAAAAGGCAACTAATATAGTAAGTTGTCTTGATACATGAATAAAGCATGAAAATAAAAGACTGTCAACCCTTTTGGTTGACAGTCTTTTTTATTACTGATAGAATTATATATTGCAAAAGTAGCGTTTCCTGCTTTTGGATATAAAACTATAACTTGAATAGTGATGAGGTTTTCTTCCAAGGTTGTGCTTGGTTAATGGAAAGCAAGGTTATTTTAAAAATAAAATGGGCCTTGCTTTATTTGGCGTTATCTGAGCAGGAAAACTGAGACCTGTAAGATGTCTTTTCCGTGCCGTTATAGAAATGGTAGACCAGTGTGTTTTGATAGGGGTGAAAGCAAATATGTTCAAACCTGAACAGGTAGGCAAACGAACTCGTTATACGTACGCTAAAATTAACGAAGTTATCAAGATGCCGCATTTATTGGACATTCAGCGTAAATCGTATGAGTGGTTCTTGGAGAGTGGTTTACAAAATATTTTCAACGATATTTCTCCGATTAAAGACAATTCAGGTAATCTAGTACTTTCTTTCGAAGGTTTCAGCTTAGGTGAACCTAAGTATGATATTAATGAATGTAAAAACCGTGATGCTACTTATGCAGCACCACTTCGTGTAAATGTTCGCTTGGTAAATAACGATCCAGAAAAATATGGACATTAAAGAACAAGAAGTATTCATAGGGCGATTTCCATTGATGACTGATACAGGTACTTTCATCATCAATGGTGCAGAACGTGTTATCGTATCCCAATTAGTACGTTCTCCAGGCGTTTACTACAATAAAGAAATCGATACAATGGGTAAACTGTTTGTACGATTCCACAGTTATTCCTAACCGTGGCGCATGGATTGAGCTTGAAACTGATGCAAGCGAAGTTGTTGCCGTTCGTATTGACCGTAACCGTAAATTACCAGCTACTGTATTAGTACGTGCATTAGGTTGGGATACTAATGAAAGCATCCTTGACCTCTTCTGGAATGGTAAAACTGATGAAGATGGTTTACCAGCATATGATGAACGCATCGTTCGTACATTAGAAAAAAAGATACAACTCAATCTGCCGATGAAGCATTGGTTGAAATCTATAAAAAATTACGTCCAGGCGAGCCTCCTACTGTAGAGTCCGCTCGTAACTTGTTCGATAACTTGTTCTTCGATGCACGTCGTTATGACTTGGCGCGCGTTGGTCGTTACAAATTGAACAAAAAACTTGGCTGGCGTCAACGCACGTTGGGTCAAACATTGGCACAACCTATCGTGCATCCAGAGACTGGCGAAATTATCCTTGATGCAGGTGTACAAGTTGGGGAAGAACAACTTGATATCGTTGCTAATAGCCATGTATTCGATGGCGAAGGTTTCGCTGAATTCTACATCGTAAATAACGATGGTGTAGAGTCCAAAGTTATCTGTAATAACTGCAACTTGCCATTCGATCACCGTACAGTAACTCGCGAAGATACGATCGCTAACATCTCTTACTTGCTCAACCTTATGGATGGTGCAGGTCATACAGATGATATCGACCATTTGGGTAACTGTCGTCTTCGTTGCGTAGGTGAATTGTTGCAAAACCAATTCCGTATTGGTTTAACTCGTATGGAACGTGTTGTTCGTGAACGTATGACAATTCAAGAAATCGAATCTATTACGCCTCAAGCGTTGATTAACATTCGTCCTGTAGTGGCAGCAATCAAAGAATTTCTTTGGTTCTTCCCAATTGTCTCAGTTCATGGACCAAACAAAACCCATTAGCAGAATTGACTCACAAACGTCGTCTATCTGCCCTGGCCCTGGTGGTTTATCTCGTGAGCGTGCAGGCTTTCGAAGTTCGTGACGCATCACTCTCACTATGGCCGTATGTGTCCAATCGAAACTCCAGAAGGTCCAAACATCGGTTCGATCAACCCTTGTCTAACTATGCGAAAGTAAATGAATTCGGTTTCATTGAAGCTCCATACCGTAAGGTTGAAAAAAATCTATGGTACAGGTGAAGATGCAGACAAAGTTATCAAGGTTCGTGTATCTGATTCCGTTGTATATATGACAGCTGATGAAGAAGAAGGCATGACAATTGCCCAAGCGAACTCTCCAATCGATGCTGAAGGTTACTTTTACTAATGAACACGTAGCTTTGTCGTCGTGGTCATGATGTATTAGAAGTTACACCTGATAAGGTTGACTACATGGACGTTAGTCCAAAAAGAAGTTGTATCCATCGGTACAGCTATGATTCCATTCCTTGAAAAATGACGATGCTAACCGTGCCTTGATGGGTGCGAACACGCAACGTCAAGCGGTACCACTCTTGCGTGCGCAAGCTCCACTTGTTGGTACAGGTATGGAATATACAGCAGCTACTGACCCGGTGTTTGCGTACTTGCACGTGAAGCTGGTAAAGTTGTACGTTGCTGGGGTAATGAAACTCACGTTCTTCGCGATAGCGATGGTCGTGTTGATGTATACCGTATGAATAAATTCCTTCGTTCTAACCAATCCACACGCTTTAACCAAAAACCAATCGTTAATCGTGGCGACCATGTTGTAAAAGGTCAAGTATTGGCTGACGGTCCTGCTACTGATGGCGGCGAATTGGCATTAGGTTATAACGTTCTTGTAGCGTTCATGCCTTGGGAAGGTTATAACTACGAAGATGCGATCTTGCTTAGTGAAGAACTTTGCAAAGAAGATATCTATACATCCATTCATATTGAAGAATACGAATGTGATGCGCGCGACACTAAATTAGGCGCTGAAGAAATCACTCGCGAATTGCCCTAATACTGGTGATGACACTCTTAAAAAACCTTGATGAAGAAGGTATCATCTGCATTGGCGCAGAAGTACATCCTGGCGATATCCTCGTAGGTAAAGCAACACCAAAAAGGTGAAACTGAACTTACTCCAGAGGAACGTTTATTGCGCGCTATCTTTGGCGACAAAGAACGTGAAGTTCGCGATACATCCTTGCGCGTACCTCATGGCGAATCTGGTAAAGTAGTAGATGTTAAAGTCTTCACTCGTGAAAACGGCGACGAATTACAACCAGGGGTAAATAAACTTGTTCGCGTATATATCGCTCAAAAACGTAAGATCTCATGAAGGCGATAAAAATGGCGGGCCGTCATGGTAACAAAGGTGTCGTTTCTCGCGTTATGAGAAAAGAAGATATGCCATTCCTTCCAGATGGTACTCCAGTACAAATTGTATTGAACCCATTGGGCGTACCTTCTCGTATGAACATCGGTCAGGTTCTTGAAACTCACTTGGGCTGGGCTGTTCAAGGCTTTAGGTATGAAAAATCAAAGCTACAGACCTTCACATTCAAAAATGTATTGAAAGAAGCTCGTACTGATGCATCTTATTGGGAACAAATTGACGCTATTCGCGGCTTATATGCTGAAATTGAAGAATTAGAAGCAAAAGCTAAAGAAGATGTGACAGTTCCTCATTTCGACATCGATGAAAAAATTATCGACTTGAAATCTCAAATTCTTGGCCATGTAGAATCTGCAGCGCAAAAGAAACTTGAAGCTCTTTGGCGGCGAAGCTCGTTATCAAGAACTTAAAGCTATTGAAGCTAAATACAATGCACTTCATGTAGAATTCTTCGACTCTGAAGAAGATGCTCCAGAAATGGATCCAGCTCTTGTAGAAGAATTAGAAGCTATTAATAAAGTTAAAACTACGTTGAACCATATTGAATCTGCTCGTGCTAAACGCGTTGAAATTCGTCAAGAACTCGAAGGCCTTGGTTACGACTATGAAACATATGGCATGCCAAAACCAGATGTAGCAGGTATTCATATTGCTACACCTGTATTTGATGGTGCGCATGAAAAAGATGTATTTGAAACATTAGGGTATTGCTGGTCGTTCCGATGATGGTAAAACAGTATTGTACGATGGTCGTACTGGTGAACCTATGGATAACCGTGTAACTGTTGGTTACGTATACATGCTTAAACTCCATCACTTGGTTGACGATAAAATCCATGCTCGTTCCACAGGTCCGTACTCCCTTGTTACACAACAACCATTGGGTGGTAAAGCTCAGTTCGGTGGTCAACGTTTTGGGGAAATGGAAGTTTGGGCTCTCGAAGCATATGGCGCAGCTTATACACTTCAAGAGCTATTAACTGTTAAGTCTGACGACGTTGTTGGTCGTGTGAAAGCATACGAAAAAATCGTTAAAGGCGAAAACATCCCTGAACCAGGTGTACCTGAGTCCTTCAAGGTATTGCTCAAAGAACTTCAAAGTATTGGTCTTGATGTAAAAATCTTGAATGAAGATCAAGAAGAAGTTGTTATGAAAGAACTTGATGACGAAGATGAAGTGGTAGAAACTGGCATTGAAGAAGTTATGGATGGCAGTGCAGTAGAAACTGATGAAGTAACTGTAGTAGAGCCAGAAGTAGAGGAAGAAGCACCTGCTGATAACGGCGGTGAAGACGATATCCTTAGCCAATTGGCATTCCCAATGGGCGATTCCTCTAACGATGAAGACTAAAACTATCTATAAGGAAGGGAGCGATAGTAGTGCTAGACGTAAATGAATTCGATTCCATGCGAATCGGTTTAGCCTCTCCAGAGCAGATCTTAGCTTGGTCTCATGGGGAAGTTAAGAAACCTGAAACTATTAACTACCGTACGTTGAAGCCAGAACGTGATGGTCTATTCTGCGAACGCATTTTTGGACCAACAAAGGACTGGGAATGTCACTGCGGCAAATATAAACGCATTCGCCATAAAGGCGTAGTCTGTGATAAATGTGGTGTAGAGGTTACACGTGCAAAAGTACGTCGTGAACGTATGGGCCATATCCAATTGGCTACTCCTGTATCTCACATCTGGTACTTTAAAGGTATCCCATCCCGCATGGGCCTTATCCTTGATGTATCCCCACGTTCCTTGGAACGCGTATTATACTTTGCTTCCTACATCGTAGTAGATCCGGCTGGTACTCCATTGGCAAAACGCCAATTGTTGTCCGAGCAAGAGTACCGCGAATATGAAGCTCAGTTTAACGAAGACGGTTATACTATCGGTGGTAAATCCGTTGTAATCGAAACAGTAGCTCAACGTAACGAACGTTTAGCTATCGTTCGTGAAGCACAACGCAAAGAGCGCTATAATGCGGCTCTTCGCGAGGATGCAACAATCCCAGAAGCAGATAAAGAATACGAAGAACTAACTCGTGAAGAGCGTTATGAATTAGGCGCTGCTGAAGAGGTTCTCTTCGCATGTATCGACATGGGTGCTGAGGCTGTAAAAGCTCTTTTAGCAGAACTTGATCTTGAAGCATTGAATGCTGAATTGCGCGAAGAATTGAACACTGCAAGTGGTCAACGTAAAATCCGTGCGGTTCGTCGTTTAGAAGTGGTAGAAGCATTCCGTCAATCTGGCAATCGCCCAGAATGGATGATTATGGATGTTGTTCCTGTTATCCCACCTGAATTGCGCCCTATGGTTCAATTAGATGGTGGTCGTTTCGCTACATCTGACCTCAATGATTTGTACCGTCGTGTTATTAACCGTAACAACCGTTTGAAACGTTTGTTAGATTTAGGTGCTCCTGATATCATTGTGCGCAACGAAAAACGTATGCTTCAAGAAGCTGTTGACGCATTGATCGATAATGGTCGCCGTGGTCGTCCTGTAACAGGCCCTGGTAATCGTCCATTAAAATCCTTGTCCGATATGCTTAAAGGTAAACAAGGTCGTTTCCGTCAAAACTTGCTTGGTAAACGTGTTGACTACTCCGGTCGTTCCGTTATCGTAGTAGGTCCTGAACTTAAAATGCACCAATGTGGTTTGCCTAAAGAAATGGCATTGGAATTGTTCAAACCTTTCGTTATGAAACGTTTGGTAGAGCGTGGTCAAGCATCCAATATTAAGGCTGCTAAACGCCAAGTAGAAAGAATCGGTCCTGGTGTATGGGAAGCCTTGGAAGAGGTAATCAAAGAACATCCAGTTCTCTTGAACCGTGCCCCTACATTGCATAGACTTGGTATTCAAGCCTTTGAACCAATTCTTTGGGAAGGCCGTGCTATCAAATTGCATCCATTAGTATGTACAGCCTTCAACGCCGACTTTGACGGTGACCAAATGGCATGTCACTTACCATTGTCCGTAGAAGCACAAGCGGAAGCTCGTACATTGATGCTTTCCAGCCATAATATCTTGTCCACTAAGGACGGTAAGCCAGTAGCAGTACCTTCTCAAGATATGATCTTGGGTACATATTACTTAACAGTTGTACGTGAAGATACTCGTGATAAAGCAAAAACATTTGCTACTTATGATGAAGTAATGCTTGCATACGAATCTCATATTATTGGCTTGCAAGATATTCTTTATATCCGTTTACCTGACCATGGCCGTGTAGAAACAACTGCAGGTCGCTTGATCTTTAACAATGCGCTATTCCCAGAATTGTGGCAATATGAAAAACGTGAAGATGGCACTTACTCTTTAGGTAAGGTTATGGATAAGAAAACAGTTGGTAAATTGGTTGACCAATGCTTCCAATTGTTTGGCAATGAAAAGACTGCAGAACTCTTGGACCGTATTAAATCCTTGGGTTACTCCTTCGCACGTCGCGCAGGTATGACTGTAGCTATTGCAGATATTAAAGTACCAGAAGTAAAAACTGGCTTGTTAGACACAGCGGAACAAGAAGTAGAAAAAGTATCTCGCTTGTATCGTCGTGGTCTTATTACAGAAGAAGAACGTTACCGTAAAACTATCCAATTGTGGACTCAAGCAACAGAAGATGTTACTGATGCTATGATGGATAATATGGCGCGCGATAAAGATGGCTTCAACCCAGTTTACATGATGGCTATCTCTGGTGCCCGTGGTAACAAACAACAGATCCGTCAGCTTGCTGGTATGCGTGGTTTGATGGCCGATCCATCTGGTCGTATCATCGACTTGCCAATCAAAGCAAACTTTAAAGAAGGCTTGACTGTATTGGATTACTTTACATCCTCTCATGGTGCTCGTAAAGGTTTGGCCGATACAGCGCTTCGTACAGCTGACTCCGGTTACTTGACTCGTCGTCTTGTTGACGTATCTCAAGACGTTATCGTTCGTGAGGATGATTGTGACGTTGTAGGTATCGATCTCGTTCGTGAACGCGCTCGTTTGGCTACATCTCCACGTCAAGCATTGGAATTGTTGAAAGACAAGCTTATTGGTCGTGTTCTAGATAAAGATGTAGTGAATGTAGAAACAGGGGAACTTGTTGTACCTTCCGAAACTATCTTGGACGAACAATGCTTAGCTGATATTGCAGAATCCGGTGTTACATCTGTCGCATTGCGCGGTGCTCACTTAGGCTCTGATAGCGATATCAACCATACTAACTTGGTTCAAAAAATTATTCTTGGTGAAAGCGATGACAGCATCCGTGCAACATTGAAAGAAACTATGGTTCAAAATATGTTGAACAAGGATACTGTACAAGCAATTGTTGACAGCGAAGGTGTAGAAATCTTCCCTGCTAATACACGCCTCACTGAAGAAGGTATCGAAGCTATCCTCAACTCCGATGTAAAAGAAGTACAAGTACGCAACAACGAAATCCATGGTATCGAAGTGGAAGCAATCGTTGAGGGTACTGGCGTTATTGAACCATTAAAAGATCGTATCGTAGGCCGTATTGCAGCTGAAGAATTAGTTAATAAAGAAACTGGCGAAGTTATCGTTCCTCTTAACGGTGAAATCACAGAACCATTGGCTGATGAAGTTGTAAAACACTATGAAACAGTTAAAATTCGTTCCGTATTGACTTGCCGCAGCCCTTATGGCGTATGTCGCAAGTGCTATGGTCGCGACCTTGGTACAGGCGGTCAAGTTCAAGTTGGTGAAGCTGTAGGCATTATTGCAGCGCAATCCATCGGTGAACCTGGTACTCAGTTGACAATGCGTACATTCCATACAGGTGGTGTCGCTGGTGACGATATTACACAAGGTTTGCCACGTGTCGAAGAATTGTTCGAAGCGCGTAAACCAAAACGTAATGCTATCATCGCAGAAAATGAAGGTACAGTTCGCGTTGTACCTAACGAAGGTAAAAAAGGTACTAATACAATCTTCATTACTGGTGAAGACGGTATTGAACTTGATTACCTCATCCCTTATGGTTCTCGCATTATCGTTAAAGACGGTGATGTTGTATCCTTAGGCGCACGTTTGACAGAAGGTTCTATTAACCCTCATGACATTATGCGTGTAATGGGGACTGAAGCAACTCAACGTTACCTCGTTTACGAAGTACAAAAAGTATATAAATCTCAAGGTGTAGAAATTAACGATAAACATATCGAAGTTATCGTTCGTCAAATGCTTCATAAAGTAAAAGTTGAAACAGCTGGCGATGCAGATATGCTTCCAGGGGATATGGTCGACGTTAATACCTTTGACGAAGAAAACCGTCGTCTTACTCTTAATGGCCGTGAAAATGCTACAGGCAAACGTACATTGTTGGGTATTACTAAAGCTGCATTGGCTACGGATTCCTTCTTGTCTGCTGCGTCCTTCCAAGAAACAACACGTGTTCTTACCGACGCTGCTATCAAAGGTAAAATTGATCCATTATTGGGCTTAAAAGAAAATGTAATCATCGGTAAATTGATTCCTGCTGGTACTGGCATGAGCCGTTACCGTAAGATTGAGGTTGTTAAAAACACACCTGAAATCATCGATATTACAGAAGAAGCTGCTGTAGAAGAATAATCTATTGCCATAGAAGAGAGCGTGCCTTAGGGCACGCTCTTTTTTATAGATACTAAATTTCTTTGTTAAGATGTAATTGTCAGAAAGAATAAATAAACCTATACGTTTAATAATATAGATATATTGAATATGGTTAATAAAATTGAACTAAAGAATGACTATTTATTTTTCAGTTATATCAATTATGCATACATGAAATGTGATTAATTAAAATAATATGAAAATAATGTATAAAAATGAGAATAAAATAACCGTTTTTGCATAAAAATTACATATATTGTTATATGATTCACTATTATGAAACGCACGGAAACGTGTACACATAAAATGCAGTTGTATAGCGGTGTAGAGCATTGAAAAACGTTTGACATGTGATTGTGTAATTGGTATACTTACATAGTGCTCAGGGGCAAGTATGCCTAAGTAGCATAATTTCGTAAGGAGAATTTTACTATGGACATTGCCCATCTGAAGTCGATGAACAAAACAATCGGTGCCAAGCAAACGTTGAAAAACATTGCACGAGGGACTGTGAAGTATGTGTTCGTAGGACATGATAGTGATGAAAGTGTAGTTGAACCTATACGAAATGCTTGTGCTGAACAGGGAATCCCTGTGAATGACAAGCACACTATGGATGACCTTGGTCGCGTGTCGCATTAAGGTGCGAGCCACAGCGGTAGGTATCCCACGTTAATCTTGGTAATATCCGATGTAACACTTTGTTATGACGGATCAATTATAAATCTCAAATTTGGAAAGGAGGTGCCCAAATGCCAACAATTAATCAGCTAGTACGCAAAGGTCGCATGAGCTTGACTAAAAAATCTACAGCTCCAGCACTTCAAGAATCTCCACAAAAACGTGGTGTATGTACTCGTGTGTACACAGCTACTCCAAAGAAACCAAACTCCGCGCTTCGTAAAGTTGCTCGTGTACGTTTGACAAACGCTATTGAAGTAACTGCTTACATCCCAGGCATTGGTCACAATTTACAAGAACACAGTGTTGTACTTATCAGAGGCGGTCGTGTAAAAGACCTTCCAGGTGTGCGTTATCACATCGTTCGTGGTGCATTGGATACAGCTGGCGTACAAAACCGTATGCAAAGTCGTTCCAAATACGGCGCGAAAAAAGCTAAAAAATAATTTTAGCCATTAAACGAAATTAACACACATCATTATAAAGGAGGAATTGAACATGCCAAGAAAAGGCCCTGTTCCGAAACGTGATGTACTTCCAGATCCGGTGTACAACAGCAAATTAGTAACACGTTTCATTAACAAAGTTATGTACGATGGCAAAAAAGGCATTGCTGAAACTATCGTATATGATGCATTCGAAATTATTCGTTCCAAAATGGGTCAAGACCCAATGGAAGTTTTTGATCAAGCATTGAAAAATGTTATGCCTGTACTTGAAGTACGTGCTCGCCGTATCGGTGGTGCGAACTACCAAGTGCCAGTTGAAGTTCGTGCTGATCGCCGTCAAACACTCGGTATTCGCTGGGTTGTAAACTATGCTCGTCTTCGTGGTGAACGCACTATGAAAGAACGCTTAGCAGGCGAATTGATGGACGCTTTCAACAATGCAGGCGCTGCAATCAAGAAAAAAGAAGATACTCATAAAATGGCAGAAGCTAATAAAGCATTTGCTCATTATCGTTGGTAATAAGAGGTGACAACTGTGGCAAGAGAGTTTTCCCTAGCAAAAACTCGTAATATCGGTATCATGGCTCACATCGATGCTGGTAAAACAACAACTACAGAACGTATCCTCTACTATACAGGTATTGTTCACAAAATCGGCGAAGTACATGAAGGTGCTGCTACGATGGACTGGATGGCGCAAGAACAAGAACGTGGTATCACAATCACTTCTGCTGCGACAACATGTCACTGGAAAGATCATCGTATCAACATCATCGATACTCCTGGTCACGTTGACTTTACTGTAGAAGTAGAACGTTCTCTACGTGTACTTGACGGTTCTGTTGCGGTATTCAGTGCTAAAGGTGGCGTTGAACCTCAATCCGAAACAGTATGGCGTCAAGCTTCTAACTACGGCGTACCTCGTATCGCTTATGTAAATAAGATGGATACTGTAGGTGCTGACTTCTTCAACGTAGTTGATATGATGAAATCCCGTTTGGGTGCAAATTCCGTAGCTATTCGAGTGCCAATCGGCGCTGAAGATACTTTCGAAGGCATCATCGATTTGATGACTATGAAAGCGGAAATTTACAAATCCGATGACGGTAAAGAATATGAAATCACTGATATCCCAGCAGAATATCAAGAAGTAGCTGAAGCTCGTCGCGAAATGATGATCGATGCTATCGCTGAAACTGATGACGATATCATGATGAAATATTTGGAAGGTGAAGAAATCTCCATTGAAGAATTGAAAGCAGCATTGCGTAAAGCAGTTATTGCTAACCAATTGTTCCCAGTTCTTTGTGGTTCTTCCTACAAAAACAAAGGTGTACAAATGTTATTGGATGCTGTTGTAGATTACATGCCAGCTCCTATCGACATTCCAGCTATTAAAGGTGTAGTTCCTGGTACCGAAGAAGAAACTACTCGTCCTTCTTCCGATGATGAACCATTCTCCGCATTGGCATTCAAAATCATGGCTGACCCTTATGTTGGTAAATTAGCGTTCTTCCGTGTGTACTCCGGTACATTGGAATCCGGTTCCTACGTTTTCAACTCCACAAAAGGTAAGAAAGAACGTATCGGCCGTATTCTTCAAATGCACGCTAACACTCGTAAAGAAATCGACATGGTTTACGCTGGCGACATCGCTGCAGCTGTAGGCTTGAAAGATACTACTACTGAGTGATACTCTTTGTGATGAAAAGAATCCTGTAATTCTTGAATCCATGGAATTCCCTGAACCAGTTATCTCCGTTGCTGTTGAACCTAAAACAAAAGCTGACCAAGAAAAAATGGGTACAGCTCTTGCTCGTTTGGCAGAAGAAGATCCTACTTTCAAAGTTCGTACTGATGAAGAAACAGGTCAAACTATTATCTCCGGTATGGGCGAACTTCACTTGGATATCATCGTCGACCGTATGAACCGTGAATTCAAAGTAGAATGTAACGTAGGTAAACCTCAAGTAGCTTATCGCGAAACTATCCGTAAAGCTGTTAAAGCTGAAGGTAAATTCGTTCGTCAATCTGGTGGTCGTGGTCAATATGGTCACTGCTGGTTGGAATTAATTCCTCAAGAACCAGGTGCTGGCTTCGAATTTGAAAATAAGGTCGTAGGTGGTGCAATTCCTCGTGAATACATCGGACCTGTTGAAAATGGTGTTAAAGAAGCTATGGAATCCGGTGTTATCGCTGGTTATCCAATGGTTGACATCAAAGTTATCGTATTTGACGGCTCCTACCATGACGTTGACTCCAACGAAATGGCCTTCAAAATCGCTGGTTCCATGGGCTTTAAAGAAGGTGCTCGCAAAGCAGACCCTGCATTGCTTGAACCATACATGTCCGTAGAAGTAGACGTTCCTGAAGAATACATGGGCGACGTTATCGATGACTTGAACTCTCGTCGTGGTCGCATGGACGGCATGGAAGCTCGTAATGGTAACCAACATATCAAAGCATATGTTCCATTGAGCGAAATGTTCGGTTACGCAACTGACCTTCGTTCCAAAACTCAAGGTCGCGGTAACTACTCCATGACATTCGATCATTACGAAGAAGTTCCTAAGAAAATTGCTGAAGAAAATTCAAGCAAAGAAAAACGGTTAATCTTACATTAGATTAATAGAATTACTATTTTCCTCGGAGGATAATTTAAAATGGCTAAAGAAAAAAATTTGAACGTACGAAACCGTACGTTAACATCGGTACAATCGGTCACGTTGACCATGGTAAAACTACTTTGACTGCTGCAATCACTCAAAGTATTGGCTGAAAAAGGCCAGCTGATTTCCAAGATTACAGCAACGATCGATAAAGCTCCAGAAGAACGTGAACGCGGTATCACAATCAACACTGCACACGTTGAATACGAAACTGAAAACCGTCACTATGCACACGTTGACTGCCCAGGCCATGCTGACTATGTTAAAAACATGATCACTGGTGCGGCTCAAATGGACGGCGCTATCTTGGTATGTTCCGCAGCTGACGGCCCTATGCCTCAAACTCGCGAACACATCTTGTTGGCTCGCCAAGTTGGTGTTCCTGCAATCGTAGTATTCTTGAACAAAGCTGACATGGTTGACGATGAAGAATTGATCGAATTAGTAGAAATGGAAGTTCGTGAACTTCTTTCCTCCTACGAATTCCCTGGCGACGAAGTACCTATCGTTGTAGGTTCCGCTTTGAAAGCTTTGGAAGGCGACGCTCAATATGTAGCTAAAATCGACGAATTGATGGCAGCTGTAGACTCCTACATCCCAACTCCAGTTCGTGATACTGACAAACCTTTCTTGATGCCTGTGGAAGACGTATTCACAATCACTGGTCGTGGTACAGTAGCAACTGGCCGTGTTGAACGTGGTCAAGTAAACGTAGGCGACACAGTAGAAGTTGTAGGCTTGAAAGAAAAAGCTGAACAATACGTAGTAACTGGTCTTGAAATGTTCCGTAAAACTTTGGATTCTGCAGTAGCAGGTGATAACGTTGGTGCATTGCTTCGTGGTGTAGACCGCAAAGACATCGAACGTGGTCAAGTATTAGCTAAACCAGGTTCCATCAAACCACACACAAAATTCAAAGCAGAAGTATACGTATTGACTAAAGAAGAAGGTGGCCGTCATACTCCATTCTTCTCCAACTACCGTCCACAATTCTACTTCCGTACAACAGACGTAACAGGTGTTGTAAACCTTCCTGAAGGTGTAGAAATGTGTATGCCTGGCGATAACGTAACAATGGATATCGAATTGATCACTCCAATCGCTATTGAAGAAGGTCTTCGTTTCGCGATCCGCGAAGGTGGCCATACAGTAGGCGCTGGCGTTGTAACTGAAATCGAAGGTTAATTTAACCTTTTATGCTCATCGTAGTGATGCGTTGAGCACAATACATGCAGCATTCAGAGCGGCAGTAATGCCGCTCTGGTGTTGTGTTTTTAAACTATGAAGTAGAAGGTTGCCTCTGCGGAGGAGAATTTCTATGGAGCAGCCCATTCACGAAATGGACGACAGGAGGAATTATTAATAATGGCTAAACAGCAAAAAATCCGTATTCGCCTTAAGGCATACGACCACAAAGCTCTCGATCAAAGCGCTGCTAAGATCGTAGACACTGCAAAAAGAAATGGCGCTATGGTATCTGGTCCGATTCCATTGCCAACAGAAAAGAATATCTTCACAATTCTTCGTTCTGTACACGTAAACAAAGATTCTCGTGAACAATTCGAAATGCGTACACATAAACGCTTAATCGATATTCTTGAACCAAATTCGAAAACAGTAGATGCTATCACTCGTTTAGATTTACCAGCTGGTGTATCTATTGAAATAAAACTATAAGGAGGTGCGATAATGTCTAAAGCTATTTTGGGTAAAAAATTAGGAATGACTCAAGTCTTCACAGCTGAAGGCCAATTAGTTCCTGTAACAGTAGTGGAAACTACCCCAAGCGTTGTAGTGCGCGTTAAGACTGTTGAAACAGACGGTTATGAAGCAGTACAAATTGGTTACGGTTCCATTAAAGAAAAACATTTAACAAAACCTGTAAAAGGTCAGTTCGACAAAGCTGGCGTAGCTCCAGTTAAATATCTTCGCGAAGTTCGCGTAGCTAATGCAGCTGACTACACAGTAGGCCAAACTCTGGCAGCTGATATCTTCGCAGAAGGTGAATTGGTGGACGTAGTGGGTACAGGTAAAGGTAAGGGTTTTGCTGGCACAATTAAACGCCATAACTTCTCCCGTGGTCCTGAAACTCATGGCTCCAAATCTCACCGTGAACCTGGTTCCATCGGTCCTATGATCTCCGGTGGCGGCGGTAAGGTATACAAAGGTAAAAAACTCCCTGGACAAATGGGTGGTTACAGAGTTACCGTACAACGCTTATCCGTTGTGAAAGTTGATGCTGAACGTAACCTTTTATTGGTTAAAGGTGGTATCCCAGGCGCTAAAGGTAGCTTGGTTATGGTTCGCAACACGGTTAAACCTGTTAAATAATCATTTGTCGAAAGGAGGATTATGTAATGCCTACAGTAGCAACATATAATCAATCCGGCGTTAAAGTCGGTGAAATACAGTTAAACGATGCAGTATTCGGCGTTGAAGTTAACGAAGCTGTACTGCATCAAGCCGTAGTTCGTCAATTGTCTAACGAACGTCTCGGCACACATGCAACAAAAACTAGAGGTATGGTTCGTGGCGGTGGCCGCAAACCTTGGAAACAAAAAGGTACTGGTCGTGCACGTTCCGGTTCCAGCCGTTCTCCAATCTGGATTGGTGGCGGTACTACATTTGGTCCACAACCTCGCAGCTATTACAAAGCTATGCCTCGTAAGGCTAGACGTTTAGCAGTTAACTCTGCTCTTAGCGATAAAGTGAATAATAGCGAATTATACGTTTTGGAAGAAATTACATTAGCAGCTCCTAAAACTAAAGAAGTGTTGAACATTATCAATAGCTTCAACGTTGGTGATGCAAAAGTATTGTTCATCACTGAAGGTGATGTAAATGTTGAACGTTCCGCTCGCAATATCCAAGGTGTTAAAGCATTGGCTTGCGAAGGTATGAACATTTTCGATCTTCTTCATTACGATAAGCTCTTCATTACTAAAGGTGCTGTCGCAAAAATCGAGGAGGTACTTGGATAATGCAATTACATGATGTACTAATCCGCCCGGTTATTACCGAAAAATCCACTATGCTTATGGAAGAAGGCAACTACACTTTCCGTGTGCCTTTGACTGCAAATAAAGTGCAAATCCGTCAAGCAGTTGAAAAAATCTTCAATGTAAAAGTAGAAAAAGTAGCTACTATTCGTGTTTTAGGCAAAACTAAACGCATGGGTCGTACACAAGGTAAACGTAGCGATTACAAAAAAGCTATCGTTACTTTGAAAGCTGGCGAATCCATTGAATTCTTTGAAGGTGTCTAAGAGTCTAGTTGTAAGGAGGCCCACTAATGGCAATTAAATCATTTAAACCGTACTCCGCTGGTCGCCGGTTTATGACAGTATCCGCCTTCGACGAAATCACAGCAAGCAAACCAGAAAAATCTTTGCTAGCTAAGATTTCTCAAAAAGGTGGTCGTAACAATACTGGTAAAATGACAGTTCGTCACCAAGGTGGCGGTCATAAACGTCAATATCGTATTATTGACTTCAAACGTACTAAAGATAATATTCCAGCTAAAGTAGCAACAATCGAGTATGATCCTAACCGTTCTTCTCGTATCGCTTTGCTTAACTACGCTGATGGTGAAAAACGCTACATTTTAGCTCCTAACGGTCTAAAAGTTGATGACGTTGTATTCTCCGGTCCTGAGTCCGATATTAAACCTGGTAACTGCTTACCATTGGCTAATATTCCAGACGGTACACAAATCCACAATATCGAATTGAAAATCGGTAAAGGTGGCCAAATCGTTCGTTCCGCTGGTACATCTGCTCAATTGATGGGTAAAGATAATGGCTATGCTATTCTTCGTTTACCATCTGGTGAAATGCGTCGCGTTCGTCAAGAGTGCCGTGCAACAGTAGGTGTTGTTGGTAACGCTGACCACAGCAACCTTGTAATTGGTAAAGCTGGTCGTCATCGTTGGACGGGCGTTCGCCCCTGGCAACCGTGGTGTTGTAATGAACCCTTGTGACCATCCACATGGTGGTGGTGAAGGTAAATCTCCTGTTGGTCGTAAACATCCTGTTACACCTTGGGGCAAACCAGCACATGGTGTTAAAACTCGCGACAAGAAAAAGCTTCTAATAGCTTAACTCATTAAACGTCGTACAAAAATAGGATAAAGGAAAGGAGATAAAAATAGTGTCCAGATCTATTAAAAAGGCCCTTTCGTAGCAGATCATTTGCTTAAGAAAGTTGAAGCTTTAAACGAAACTAACGAAAAGAAAGTTGTAAAAACCTGGTCCCGTGCCTCTACTATTATCCCAAGTTTTGTAGGCCACACAATTGCTGTGCATGATGGTCGCAAACACGTACCTGTATTCATTACAGAAGATATGGTAGGTCATAAATTAGGTGAGTTCGCTCCTACACGTACTTTTAAAGGTCATGGTAAGGACGAAAAATCTACAGGCAAAAAATAGGAGGAAATAATACATGGAAGCAAAAGCAATCGCTAGACATATCCGAATCGCGCCTCGTAAAATCCGTATCGTTGCAGATTTAGTGCGCGGTAAAAACATCGGCGAAGCATTTGCCATCTTGAAGTTCACTCCGAAAGTTGGCGCTGATGTAGTAGAAAAAGTTATGCGTTCTGCAATCGCAAACGCTGAACATAATTTCGATATGAATGTTGACAATCTTTACGTATCCGAGATCTTCGTTGATCAAGGCCCTACATTAAAACGCATTCATCCTCGTTCCCGTGGTCAAGCTTTCAAAATTTTGAAACGCACTAGCCATGTAACAGTAGTAGTTAAAGAAAGAGCTTAAGAAGGAGGGAAACAGAGTGGGTCAAAAAGTTAATCCACACGGTTTGCGTGTCGGTATCGTAAAAGATTGGGACGCAAAATGGTATGCAGATAAAGATTTCGCTGCTAATCTTCATGAAGACGTAAAAATTCGTAACTTCTTGAAAGAAACCCTTTTCATTGCTGGTATTTCCCGCATTGAAATCGAGCGTACAAACAAACGTATTAAATTGACTATCCACACTGCAAAACCAGGTATGGTTATCGGTCGGTGGTGCTGGTATCGAAGATATCAAAAAAGCAATGACTCGTTTCACTGACAAACAAGTGGACGTTAACATCGCAGAAATTAAACAAGCAGACATGGATGCAATCTTGGTTGCAGAAAACATTGCTAGCCAATTGGAACGCCGTATTGGTTTCGTCGTGCAATGAAACAAGCTGCAGGTCGCACAATGCGCTTAGGTGCAAAAGGTATTAAAATCATGGTAAGCGGTCGTCTTGGCGGCGCTGAAATCGCTCGTAGCGAATCCTACCGTGAAGGTTCTATTCCTTTGCATACACTTCGTGCAGACATCGACTACGGTACTGCTGAAGCTCATACAACATATGGTTGTATCGGCATTAAAGTATGGATTTACAAAGGTGAAGTTTTGCCAGAAGCAAAACAACCTGCTAAGAAGGAAGAAGGTGGCAAGTACTGCTTATTCCAAAGCGCGTAAAACATCGTAAGCAATTCCGCGGCCGTATGAAAGGTCGTGCATGCGCGGTAATACAGTGTCTCATGGTGAGTTCGGCTTGGTAGCATGCGAACCATCTTGGATCACAAACCGTCAAATCGAAGCTGCCCGTATTGCGATGACTCGTTATATCAAACGTGGTGGTAAAGTATGGATTAAAATTTTCCCTGACAAACCAATCACAGCTAAACCAGCTGGTACTCGTATGGGTTCCGGTAAAGGTTCTCCTGAATACTGGGTAGCAGTAGTTAAACCAGGTCGTGTAATGTTTGAAATGGACGGTGTGCCAGAAGCTATAGCTCGTGAAGCTATGCGTCTTGCAAGCCATAAACTTCCAATCAAATGCAAATTTGTTGTTAAGGGTAAAGAATTGGGTGGTGACGTAAATGAAGGTTAATGACATTCGCACTATGAGCGCTGCCGAAATGGAACAAAAAGTTTCCGGTCTTAAGGAAGAGTTATTTAACCTCCGTTTTCAGCTTGCAACAGGTCAATTAGAAAATCCTATGCGCATTCGTGAAGTTAAGAAGACAATCGCTCGTATTAAAACTGTACAACGTGAAGTTGAACTTAAATCTGAAAACGCATAATAACAGATTTGTTAAAGGTTGAAAAGGAGGCTTAAAATCGTGGCAGAAGAAAGAAACGTACGTAAAGTCCGCGTAGGTAAAGTTGTTAGCGACAAAATGAATAAAACTGTTGTTGTTGCTGTAGAACGTAAAGTACCTCACGCATTATATAACAAGCCAATGGTTAGCACTAAACGCTTCAAAGCTCATGATGAAAACAATGAGTGTCAAATTGGCGATACAGTTAAAATTGTAGAAACTCGTCCACTTTCTAAAGATAAATGTTGGAGAGTTGTTGAAATTCTTGAAAGACAAAAATAAGAGTGATGTAAGGAGGAATAGACGATGATCCAGCAACAAACAATTTTGAATGTTGCCGACAACACTGGTGCAAAACGTATTATGTGCATCCAAGTCATGGGCGGTTCTTATCGCAAATTCGGCAATATCGGTGACGTAATCGTTGCTTCTGTAAAAGATGCATCACCCGGTGGCGTTGTCAAGAAAGGCGACGTAGTCAAAGCTGTTATTGTTCGTTCTAAAAAAGGTATCCGCCGTCAAGACGGTTCCTATATTCGTTTTGATGAAAACGCAGCAGTAGTTATTAAAGAAGATAAAACCCCTCGTGGTACTCGTATCTTCGGACCTGTAGCTAGAGAACTTCGTGAAAAAGACTTCATGAAAATCGTTTCCTTGGCTCCAGAAGTATTATAAGAAGGAGGAACGCAGCATATGGCTAAACTACAAATCAAAAAAGGCGATACAGTTGTTGTTATCTCCGGTAAAGATAAAGGTAAGCAAGGTACAGTAATTGCAACTGAACCTAAAAAAGAACGCGTATTTGTTGAAGGCGTTAACACTGTAAAACGTCACACAAAACCTTCTCAAGCTAACCCACAAGGCGGCATCGTTACTAAAGAAGCTGGTATCCATGTTTCTAACGTAATGGTTGTTGACCCAGAAACTAAAACAGCTACTCGTATCAAAAAAGTTGAAGGCAAAGACGGTAAATTCGTTCGCGCTACAGTTAAATCTGGTACAGTACTTAAATAATCAGGAAAGGAGGAGCTAAATAAATGTCTCGTTTATTTGAACAATACAACTCTGAAATTAAAAAGAGTTTGCAAGAAAAATTCCAATACGGCAACGTTATGGAAATCCCTAAATTGGAAAAAATCGTTATCAACATCGGCGTTGATGATGCAGTAGGCAATGCAAAAGCATTGGAAGCAGCAGTTAATGATTTGACTATCATCGCTGGTCAAAAACCTGTAATCACAAAAGCTAAAAAATCCATTGCGAACTTCAAAGTTCGTGAAGGTATGGCGTTGGGTACAAAAGTTACTCTTCGTGGCGAACGCATGTATGAATTCCTCGACAAATTGATCAATGCGGCATTACCTCGTGTACGTGACTTCCGCGGTATCAGCGCAACAGCATTTGATGGCCGTGGTAACTACGCTTTGGGTCTTAAAGAACAGCTCATCTTCCCTGAGATCGAATATGATCAAGTAGAACGTGTTACTGGTATGGATATCATCGTAGTAACAACTGCTAAAACAGATGAAGAAGCTCGTGAATTGTTGACTCAATTCGGTATGCCTTTTGAAAAATAATAGGAGGAACATATAGATGGCTAAAAAATCTATGATTGAACGCGAAAAGAAACGCGCTAAAATCGTTGAAAAATATGCAGCTAAACGTGCAGCGTTAAAAGCAGCAGGTGATTATGAAGGCTTGTCCAAATTACCAGCAAATGCATCCCCAACACGCTTACACAACCGTTGCAACTTAACTGGTCGTCCTCACGGCTATATGCGCAAATTCGGTATCAGCCGTATTGCGTTCCGTGAATTGGCGTACAAAGGACAAATTCCTGGTGTTAAAAAAGCCAGCTGGTAATATTAGACGAGAGGAGGTTTTTAGATTATGGTAATGACCGATCCTATCGCGGATATGCTTACGCGCATCCGTAATGCAAATGCTGCACTTCATGAAACGGTAAACATTCCTGCATCTAGAATGAAAGCAGCTGTTCTTGACATCCTTTTACAAGAAGGTTTTCGTAAAGAACGTAGAAAAAAGAAGAAAAACACTTTAAAAAGTAACTTTGAAACATGGTTCCAATAACGAAAAAGTTATTACAGGAATTAAACGTATTTCCAAACCTGGTTTACGTGTTTACGCGAAAAAGGAAGAACTTCCTCGTGTACTTGGTGGTTTGGGTATCGCAGTTATTTCTACATCCAAAGGCGTTATGAGCGACAAACAAGCTCGTAAAGAAGGTCTTGGTGGCGAAGTAATCGCATACGTTTGGTAATAGTAGCAATAGGAGGTAGAAATAATGTCACGTATCGGTAGAATGCCTCATCGACATCCCTGCAGGTGTTACTGTTAGCATATGATAAACCATCATATGAACGTAAAAGGTCCTAAAGGTGAATTATCTCGCGATTTGCATCCAGATATGAATATCACTGTTGAAGGTAACACAATTACAGTAGCTCGTCCTTCCGACAATAAAGCTCATCGTTCCCTTCACGGTTTGACTCGCGCTCTTGTTGCTAATATGGTAACAGGCGTATCTGAAGGATTCACAAAAACTCTTGAAATCAACGGTGTTGGTTACAGAGCGGCTAAACAAGGCAATAAATTAGCTCTACACTTGGCTTCTCTCATCCAGTAGAAATGGAAGCTCCAGCTGGTATTACACTGAAGTTCCAGCTCCTAACAAAATCGTTGTTTCTGGTGCAGACAAAGAAGTTGAGGTGCAGTAGCAGCTGATATCCGTAAATGGAGAAAACCTGAACCTTACAAAGGTAAAGGTATCCGCTATGAAGGCGAAGTTGTTCGTCGTAAAGCTGGTAAAGCTGGTGCAAAAGGTAAATAGTAATATCATCTATATGAATGAAAGGAGTGAATATCTTGCCTCGTAAATCTAGTAGAAACATCGCTCGAGCAAAACGTCATCTTCGTATTCGCCGTCACATCTCTGGTACGGCAACTTGCCCACGTTTGAACGTATTCCGTTCTTAGGCAAACATCTATGCTCAAGTTATCGATGACGTAGCAGGTACAACTTTGGTTGCTGCTAGCTCTTTAGATAAAGATTTGAACTTATCCTATGGTGGTAACGTAGCTGCTGCTAAAGCTGTTGGTGAAGCAGTTGCTAAAAAAGCTATCGCTAAAGGTATTGACACAGTAGTGTTTGACCGTGGTGGTTACATTTACCACGGCCGCGTAGCAGCCCTTGCAGAAGGTGCTCGTGAAGCAGGCTTAAAATTCTAAGAAGGAGGAACTATAGACATGGCGAGAATTGACTACACCAGTCTTGATCTTAAAGAAAGAGTAGTATTCATCAACCGCGTAGCCAAAGTAGTTAAAGGCGGTCGTCGTTTTTCCTTCAGCGCACTTGTAGTTGTTGGTGATGGCAACGGTTATGTAGGCGTTGGCTTAGGTAAAGCAGCGGAAGTACCAGAAGCAATTCGCAAAGGTATTGATGATGCTAAGAAAAATATTGTAAACGTAGCAGTTAAAAATGGTACAATCCCTCACAGCGTAACAGGCGTATTCGGCGCAGGCCGCGTATTCTTGAAACCAGCTGCTGAAGGTACTGGCGTTATCGCTGGTGGCCCTGTTCGTGCCGTATTGGAATTAGTAGGTGTTCGTAACATCTTAACTAAATCTTTGGGCTCTTCTAACCCTAACAATATGGTTCGTGCTACAATTGAAGGTTTGAAAGATTTGAAACGTGCTAGCGAAGTTGCTGAACTTCGCGGTAAATCCGTTGAAGAAATCTATAACGCGTAATAAGGAGACAAGAAATGGCACAAGTTAAAGTAACATTAACAAGAAGCTTAATCGGTCGTCCTGAAGATCAACGCGCGACAGTTAAAGCTTTGGGCTTGAAAAAAACTAATTCTCAAGTTGTAAAAGAAGTAACACCTCAAATCGAAGGTATGCTTCACAAAGTTAGACATTTAGTAAAAGTTGAAGAAGTTTAATACTGATAAGGAGGTGCACTGAATGAAACTTCATGAATTACAACCAGCTGCTGGTTCCAAAAAAGCTCGTACTCGTGTAGGCCGTGGTTTAGGTTCTGGCTTGGGTAAAACATCTGGTCGTGGTCAAAAAGGTCAAAACTCCCGTTCTGGCGGTGGCGTTCGCTCCGGTTTTGAAGGCGGCCAAATGCCTCTTTATCGTCGTTTACCAAAACGTGGTTTCAACAACGTTTTTGCTAAACAATATGCTGAAGTTAACGTAGAACAATTGAACCGTTTTGAAGACGGTGCAACAGTTGATCCAGTAGCTCTTATTGAAGCTGGCATTTTGAAAAATGTACGCGATGGCATTCGTATTTTAGGTAACGGTACATTGGAAACTAAAAACTTAACTGTTATCGCTAATGGCTTCACTAAATCTGCTGAAGAAAAAATTACAGCAGCAGGCGGAAAAGTAGAGGTGATCTAGGGTGCTAGATAGCCTCGAACATCTTTTTAAGATTACCGAACCACGTAATAAGATTCTTTACACATTAATGATGTTTGCCATCTTTAGAGCTGGTATTCACATTCCTGTTCCAGGTGTTGATGCATCTGTTATCGAATCCTTGTTTACATCCGGTAACCTATTCGGTCTATTAGACTTGTTTGCTGGTGGTGCGCTTAGTAAGTTCTCTATCTTTGCGATGAGTATTACACCTTATATCAATGCTTCCATCATCATGCAACTGCTTCAGTCTGTAGTTCCTCGCCTGAAGCATGAGCAAAGATGGTGAAGACGGGCGTAAGAAAACAGCGAAGGTAACTCGTTATGGCACCGTAGTCCTCGGCTTTTGTCACGCTGCAGGCACGGCACGTTTTGCTCTAGAGCAAAACAACGCTTTGGTAAATAATGATTTCTAGTGTATTCGTTGTGGCCATCATTCTAACAGCAGGCACACGCTTGTTGATGTGATTGGTGAACAAATCACAGCATATGGTATAGGTAATGGTATTTCTCGATCATCTTTGCTGGTATCGTAGCTCGATTACCTGATGGTTTAGAAACCATTTATCAATATATCCAAAACGGAACAATCAATATGTTCCAAGCATTCTTATTTGCTGTAATTGTTTTTTGCGATGATTGCTGTCAGTAGTTGCAGTTACACAGGCCAACGTCGTATTCCGATTCAATATGCTAAACGCGTAGTAGGTCGTAAAATGTACGGTGGTCACTCTACATTCTTGCCGTTGAAAGTTAATCAGGCAGGTGTAATCCCAATTATCTTTGCGTCATCTGTGTTGATGTTCCCTGTGACGATTGCGCAATTTATTGACAATGAATATGTTCATAAAGCTGCGGATCCTTTACATGGGGTACGCTGTTACAAACGGCATCGGGATGCATTATTGATTTTTATCTTTACGTATTTCTATACTGCAACTCTATCAACATTACAGATATGGCAGATAATATGAAAAAATACGGTGGTTTTATCCCAGGTATTCGTGCGGGTAAACCAACTGCTGATTATGTGGATAACGTGATGACCAAGATCACTTTGGCTGGCGCTGTATTCTTAGCTGTCGTTGCTATTATACCGAATTTCCTCGGTAGCATTACCGGCGTCCAAGGCGTATACTTTGGTGGTACGGCTCTCCTCATCGTTGTAGGTGTAGCGCTTGATACAATGCAACAAATTGAGTCGCTCATGGTAACACGCCACTATAAAGGCTTTTTTGTGAAACAGGAGGGAAACAATATGTATATTCTATTAATGGGACCTCCTGGTGCTGGTAAAGGCACTCAGGCAGCTCGACTTATTGAAAAATACGGTATTCCCCAAATTTCAACAGGTGATATGTTCCGCGCTGCGATTAAGAACGAAACACCTCTTGGAGTTGAGGCTAAGAAATACATCGATGCTGGTCAATTGGTACCAGACAGTGTAACTGTTGGTATCGTACGCATCGCTTGGTGAAAGATGACTGCAAAATCTGGATTTATTTCTGATGGGATTCCCAAGAACTACAGCGCAAGCTGTATCCTGGATGCAATCCTTAAAGAATTAGGAATTTTTTTGGACGCTGTACTTAACTTTAAACGTTCCTTCCGAGGAATTAGTTAAACGTATTAGCGAACGAGCTGTTCTAGAAAATCGTGCTGATGATAACCCTGAAACAGTACAGAAACGTCTAGCTGTGTACGAAGAATCTACTAAACCTTTAATCGACTACTATCGCAATAGCGGTTTATATGAAGAAATTAATGGTTTACAAGATGTAGACGCAGTATTTGCTGACATCATTAAGGCTTTGGAGAAATAATCCATGATTATTTTGAAATCTGCCCATGAAATTGAATGTATCCGCAAGGCAAGTAAGCTTACAGCAGACACGTTGTCCTTGTTAGTAGAAAAGGCTAAACCTGGCATCACGACGCTTGAGTTAGATACAATTGCCGAAGAATATATTCGCAGCCACGGTGGTATACCAAGTTGCAAAGGGTACTATGGATTCCTGCCACAATCTGTGCTTCTATCAATGATGAAGTTGTTCATGGTATTCCGAGCGCTAAGCGTATGCTTAAAAACGGTGATGTCCTCAGTATTGATCTTGTATCATCTATTGATGGATATCACGGCGATTCGGCTGTGACGATTCCAATTGGTCATGTCAAACCAGATGTGATGAAATTGTTAAAAGTAACAGAGGAAAGTCTGTTCAAGGGAATTGAACAAGTGAAAGTTGGCAACCGTATCGGTGCTATCGGTCATGCTGTTCAAACGTATTGTGAGAAACATGGTTACGGTGTCGTTCGCGACTTCGTAGGTCATGGTTTAGGCCGCGAAATGCATGGAAGATCCGCAAATACCAAACCATGGTAGTCCCGATCAAGGACCTCTATGAAACCTGGTATGAGAGTGTATCGAACCGATGATTACCTAGGTACACATCGTGTTCGTATTAGATGACTGACAGCAGTTACCGTAGATGGTAAACCTGTTGCTCATTTCTGAAACATACAGTGGTTGTTAGCAGAAAACGGTCTCCCTGAAATATTAACCATGCGTGATGAACCGCGGTTAATTAAATAAAAACAGGTAACCGGAGGAAAAGATATGTCAAAAAGAAGACGTTATTGAGGTGGAAGGTACGGTAGTTGAGGCTTTACCGAATGCCATGTTCCAAGTTGAATTGGAAAATGGTCATATCGTATTGGCTCATGTGTCAGGTAAAATGCGTATGAATTTTATCCGTATTCTTCCTGGTGATAAAGTTACTATGGAACTGACACCGTATGACTTAAATCGTGGTCGCATCACCTATCGCTTCAGATCAAGCATAGGGTCCACAAAGGAGGTACTAATGAAGGTTCAACCATCAGTTAAAAAGATATGCGAAAAATGTAAAATCATTAAACGCAAAGGCCGTGTAATGGTTATTTGCGAAAATCCAAAACATAAACAAAAACAAGGATAATCTGATAGGAGGTGGATGATTAGATGGCACGTATCGCCGGTGTAGATTTACCTCGTGATAAACGAGTGGAAATTGGTTTAACTTATATTTATGGTATTGGTCCAACTTTAGCATCTGAAATCATTGCTAAAACTGGTATCAATCCTGACACACGTGTTCGCGATCTTTCTGAAGATGAAGTAGCGAAACCGTGAATTGTTAGATGCTGATTATAAAGTAGAAGGTGACCTTCGTCGTGAAGAAGCACTTAACATTAAACGCTTGATTGAAATCAACTCCTATCGAGGCAAACGTCATCGTATGGGTTTACCACTTCGTGGTCAACGTACTAAAACGAATGCACGTACTCGCAAAGGTCCTAGAAAAGCAATTGCTGGTAAAAAGAAATAAGATAAAGGAGGGATAAAGCGTGGCTAAAAAAGTTGTTAGAACAAAAAGAAAAGAAAAGAAACATATTGAATCCGGTGCGGCTCATATTCGTTCTACATTCAATAACACTATCGTAACTTTGACAGATACAAACGGTAATGCGTTGTCTTGGGCTTCCGCTGGTGGCTTGGGCTTCCGTGGTTCTCGTAAATCCACTCCATTCGCTGCTCAAATGGCTGCTGAACAAGCTGCTAAAGCTGCAATGGAACATGGTCTTCGCACTGTTGAAGTATTCGTAAAAGGTCCTGGATCCGGCCGTGAAGCTGCAATCCGTGCTTTACAAGCTGCAGGTCTTGAAGTTACTTCCATTAAAGACGTAACTCCAATTCCTCACAATGGTTGTCGCCCTCCAAAACGCCGTCGTGTATAATTCATAGCGGCCGATTTGATACTGGTGCTATAATTAAACGCATGAACGTGTGTGTATAGGAGGATGTCTCCTGATGAGCGAAGAAAAAGAAACTTAAAAATCGAGAAAGTGGACATCGCCGAAGGCGGTCGCTATGGTAAGTTCGTATGTGAACCATTAGATCGTGGCTATGGTATCACTCTCGGTAATAGCTTACGCAGAATTTTGCTTTCATCCTTGGATGGGGCAGCTATCACCTCTATCAAAATTGATGGAGTTCTTCATGAATTCTCTACTATTCCTGGTATTCGCGAAGACGTTACGGATATCATCCTTAACTTAAAGCACCAGCATCAAAAGCTGAAGAAGATGTTCACCACCTTTGGAAGTTCATTTTGACTTCCAAAAGGACGGCGTATTGACAGCTACTGACTTAGCTGAGCAATTCCCACCAGAAGTAGAAGTATTGAATCCTGAACTAGTGATTGCGACAATGGATGAGACAGCTCATCTCGTAATGGACGTAGTAATCGAACGTGCAAAGGTTACGTTCCTTCCACGAAGAATAAAAAAGATACAGATGTTATCGGTTGTATTCCAATCGATTCCATCTTCTCTCCAATTCTTCGTGCTAAATACGAAGTGAGTGATGTTCGTGTAGGCAATGAAATGGACTTTGACAAACTTACATTAGAAGTTTGGACTGATGGTTCCATTACTGCTGCTGATGCAGTAGCAAAATCTGCTGCCATTATGATTGGTTATTTAGGGAACTTCACTAAATTAGCGCACTCTGCAGATGTTGTAGATGTAAACACAGGTGAAGGCGGTATCGTTGTCGATCCAGTAGGTTCCGATAATGAAGAACCAGCTGTAGATGACGGCCCAGCAAAGATTTCCATCGATGAGTTGGAACTCTCTGTTCGTGCATATAACTGCTTGAAACGTGCTGGCATTAATACACTGCAGATTTACTAGACAAAACCATTGATGACTTTAGGAAAAGTTCTGCAATTTAGGTAAAAATCCATCGATGAAATTGAGGAAAAACTCAACAATCATCCAGGTGGTTTTCACCTTAAACAAAAAGGCGAATAAGGAGGAAGACGAATGTACAGAAAATTAGGCCGCGACAGCTCCGCTCGTAAAGCGTTGTTCCGTAGCATGTTAACATCTTTCTTCCAATATGAGCGTATTGAAACTACAGAAGCTAAAGCGAAAGAACTTCGCTCTTTAGCTGATCAAATGGTAACTTTGGCTAAACGTGGCGATCTTCATGCACGTCGCCAAGTTCTTGCATACCTCATGGATGAAAGCGTAGTATTGTTTGATACATTGCTCCAAAATATGCAGACCGTCAAGGTGGTTACACTCGTGTAATCAAATTGATCTTCGCAAAGGTGACGCTGCACCTTTGCTATTATCGAGTTAGTTTAATCAAAACTCATACGGTGTTGTAACTTATGTTGCAGCACTGCTTTTTATTGTCACTTTTATGGTACAACTCGATTAGTATAACATCGTAACATGTTAGCAGTTATCGTAAATATTGAATATGTATTGTTAACCGTAAAGGGGTTTACTTCATGAAACGAAATTGACTAGAAAGATATGAGGTTATCCATGAATGAAAAGACATTGCGATTGAGGTCAATCATATGAGTCATATTTATACTGATGAAAATGGCAATGATGCATGCACCAAAATGATGTGAGTTTATCCATCAAGCGTGGTGAGTTTGTTTGTATTATCTGGTACTAATGGTAGTGGTAAAAGCGCTACTCAGCCAAGCATTTCAACGTGTTATTACAACCCAGTGAAGGGTATATCAATGTATGTGGCTATGATACGCGTGATGAAGAACATATTTGGGATATACGCCAACATGTAGGTATGGTGTTCCAAAAATCCGGATAACCAAATAGTGGCAGCTGTCGTAGAAGAAGATGTTGCTTTTGGTCCAGAAAAATCTTGAATTCTAGTGCTGAAATTAGAAACGTGTCGATGCAGCATTAGAGGCTGTTAATATGACTCGAATATAGAGAGTATGGGCCCTCATTTGTTGTCTGGTGGTCAAAAGCAACGTATTGCTATTGCTGGAGTACTTGCCATGAAACCTGATTGTATCGTTCTTGACGAACCAACGGCTATGCTCGATCCAAAAGGTCGTCGTGAGGTATTAGAGACAGTTCATAAACTCAATAAAGAAGAAGGTATCACTATCGTGTACATTACACACTTTATGGAGGAAGCTGTCACAGCTGATCGAGTAGTAGTTATGAAAAATGGTGAGAAATTACATGATGGCACTCCTCGTGAAATCTTCAGTCATGTAGATACCTTAAAAGATCTTGGCCTTGATGTTCCAGTGGCGTCTGAAATTGCTTTTAAATTAAATGAAAAAGGTTATGAGGTCGGTAAAAGTATCATCAATAATGAAGAATTAGCAGTAGGTCTTAAACATTCTAAATTAGCTGACCAACTACTAGGTGAGCATAATGTAGGGGCTAAAACTATTAGTTCTCCTACCAATGAAGATGTAAATGCAGTAAGAGGGGAGGGCACACACTAATGGCGATTGTATTAGATAATATTACTTATACCTATGGTGTAGGTACTCCATTTGAAAAGACAGCCCTTCACGGTGTATCTCTTACTGTTGAAAACGGTGAGTTTTTAGGCATCATTGGTCATACCGGCTCTGCTAAATCTACCTTTGTACAACATTTAAATGGTTTATTACATCCTACAACAGGAACGGTTACCGTTAATGGTATAGATATTAGTGCTTCTACAGAGGAAGCTAAAAAGATGCGCCATAAGGTAGGCATGGTTTTTCAATATCCAGAACATCAGTTATTTGAAGAAACTATTGCCGAAGATATTGCCTTTGGTCCTAAAAATTTAGGCCTCAGTGCTGATGAAGTAGATGAACGGGTACGGGAGGCAATGAAATTTGTAGGTCTTGATTACGACACCTACGCGGAGCGCTCTCCATTTCAACTATCTGGTGGGCAAATGCGCCATGTTGCCATCGCTGGTGTAGTGGCTATGGATCCAGATTTCTTAGTTCTGATGAGCCATCCGCAGGTCTCTGACCCATTTGGTCGTGAAGAAATCTTTGAAGAGATCATTCGACTTCATAAAGAAAAGGGAATTACTGTAATCCTTGTATCACATAACATGGAGGATATCTCGCATGGCATCTCGCCTCGTGGTACTCGATAAAGGTCGTATCGTTCTCGATGGAGAAACCGATGGATATCTTTAATAACCATCGCGATGAATTACAAGTGGTAGGTGTAGACGTACCACCAGTGTCTGTAACCATGGAATATTTGCGTGAACAAGGATTAGATGTATCTAATCGTGTATTATCCGTGGATGATGCAGTACAAGCCATTCTAGAAGGAGGTAGCCATGTTAAATAACATTACTATTGGGCAGTACTTCCCAGGAAACTCCTTTCTTGCATCGCATGCATCCTCGTAGCAAGATTATTGCTACAACTATCTTTGTGGTAGCTATTTTCCCAGCAAATTCTCCTCTGCGTATGGCTTTGGTAGGGGCATTTACCATCTTTGCTATGTTGTTATCAAGATTGCCATTACGCTTGATGTGTCAGCTATTAAACCACTTTTGGATTATCATCGTATTTACTATGGGTATTCATATCTTTACGACTCCAGGTAATTCCGTTTTCCAATGGGGCATTATTAATATTACAGATCAAGGCTTGGCTATGGGGCTACAAATGGCGGCACGATTAATCTTTTTAATCTTGTTCTCCTCCCTATTGACCTATACGACATCACCAATTCGTTTGACCGATGGTATTGAACATTTACTCAATCCATTCCGTTGTATTGGCGTACCTGCCCATGAATTGGCTAGGATGATGACTATTGCATTGCGTTTCATTCCTACTTTATTGGATGAAACGATCGTATTATGAAAGCTCAATCTGCTCGTGGTGCAGACTTTGTAACAGGGTCTATCATTCAACGGCAAAAATATGGTACCTTTATTGGTTCCTTTATTCATCAGTGCATTTAGACGTGCTGATGAACTGGCTATTGCTATGGAAGCGCGTTGCTATCGAGGTGGTATAAACCGTACGCGTATGAAGGAACTACAAGTTACTTATGTAGATTATATCGGCGTAGGAGCTGTCATTTTGGTTACCATCGTACTCATCGTTTTATGGTGGCTCGATCTATGAGAAATATAAGAATCATAGTTGCTTATGATGGCACCGATTTAGAGAGATATCAGAAGCAACCTGATGATAAGGGCTTAACTGCAACAAGGTTGCTTTAGAATATGGATTATCTAAAATTTGTAATGAACCCATACAAATCTATGGAGCTTCTAGAACAGATGCAGGTGTACATGCAGCTTTCAAGTATGTACGTTCCAAAACATCTGGATCTATACCAGCAGAAAACATTCCTCAGTGCTATGATTGCGCATATCCCAAAGGATATCGTTGTTCTTGAAGCCCTGGAAATTCCACCTGATTGGAAGCCTCGATGGAATATATATGGTAAGGAATATGTATATACCATTCATAATCAGCTCATTGCCAATCCTTTTGACAAAACGATACCATTGGCATGTTAGAAGCTCTTAATATCGACCTCATGCAAGCTGCAGGCAATGAATTATTAGGCACCCATGACTTTACAACCTTAAAGGGGACGAATTCAACGCCCGTCGATCCGGTAAAAACAATTATAGGAATTCATGTAGAGGCAGAAGGCTCTCATGTTACCATTTCTGTAGTGGGGTGATGGGTTCTTATACCACATGGTTCGTAATATTGCAGGGCCCCTCGTCGATGTAGGCCTTGAAGACGCAAGGTGGAGGATATCAAGGGCTATTTGGCCGCTAAAAGATCGTCGTTATAGGGCAAAACGGCGCCAGCCCAAGGGTTGTGTTTTAGAGGAGATATTCTTTACGAAAGAGCGTCAGCAAGAGGTGTTACAGAACAAATATTCTATATAATTTTGTATAGACTACATTCTCCTAGAATTTATTTAAAACGATAACTATTATCACTAAAAGGATACTACTTTAGCATGTAGTATCCTTTTTCTTATAAGTTTTGGTTATAATGCCTTAATTTATACCTATTATTATGTGAAATGATACATTGTAAAACCCAATATATACATGATACAATGACGATATGGACAGGTTCGTACTATAAAAACATTAACATAGTAAGGTAGACTCTTGTCAGCAGTGTAATTTTTATCCTAAGGAGGGTGAATCTCTTGCAAAAACGTAAAGATTTTATCTGGAAAATGGGCGGCCAACAAGGTGAAGGTATCGAGAGTTGTGGCGAAATCATGGCGACAATCCTTGCAAAAGAAGGATATTCTCTATACAGTCAACGTTTGTTTGCATCCCGTATCAAAGGTGGTCATACAACATTCGCATTGCGCGTTGCATTAGAACAAGTTATGTCCATTGGTGAAGGCGTAGACTTTTGCTTTCTCTTGATCAAGAAACAGTTGATATGCATGGTTCTGAAGTTCGTGAGGGCGGTTACATCATCTGTGACAGCAAAGTAAATCCTGACTTCTCTAAATTTGAAGGTACAAAGATTAATTGCTTGTCCTTGCCAATCTCTGAAACTGCAATGAAACAAGGTTCCTTGTTGATGCGTAATATCGTAGCACTTGGTATGTCTGTAGCACTTCTTGGTTTTGATACTAAGATGTTTAAAGATGCGATTGCTGCTAAATTTGCGAAAAAATCCCAAGAAATCGTGGATAAAAACTTAGCTGCCTTTGACGATGGTCATAGCCTTGTAATGGAAAAATTGGGCGATGTGGAAATCGATACATTGCCAGCTCCTGGTAAGAAAGATCAAATGTTCTTATTAGGTAATGAAGCATGCTGCTTTAGGTGCTATTGCTGCGGGTTCCCGTTTCATGGCATCTTATCCTATTACTCCAGCATCTGAAGTAATGGAATATATGATTAAAAATATGGATAAATTGGGTGCTACTATCGTTCAAACAGAGGACGAAATCGCAGCATGCATGACAGCTATGGGTGGCGTATACGCAGGTGTTCGTGGCTTCACATGTACTTCTGGCCCTGGTCTTTCCTTGATGGCTGAATCCTTATCCATGGCTTCCATGGCTGAATTACCAATGGTTGTTATCGACGTTCAACGTTCTGGCCCATCCACAGGTATGGCTACAAAGGTTGAACAATCCGATATTGATGCGGCTTGCTACAATGCACATGGCGATTACTCTGGTATCGTTATTTCTCCAACATCTATTGAAGAATGCTTCTATGAAATTCAAAAAGCTTTCAACTTGGCAGAAATGTACCAATGTCCAGTTATCTTCATGCCTGATTTGACAACAAGGTTTGAATAAACAATCCGTTCCTTCCTTCGATTTGAACCGTGTTCCTATTAACCGCGGTAAAATGATGAAAGAAGCTGACCTTCCTGCATTGGAACAACCTAATTACTTCAAACGCTTTGAATTGACTGAAGATGGTATTTCTCCTCGTACAATTCCTGGTATGAAAAATGGTCTATTCCTTTCCACTGGTTTAGAACATAATGAAGAAGGTAAACCAGCAGAAGCGCCTACAATGCACGTAGCGCAAACTGATAAACGTTTCCGCAAATTGGAAACTGTAGCTGATAACTACGAACCATTCTTGAATAACGCTAAATACGACGAAGCAGATGTTCTCGTTGTTGGTATGGCTTCTAGCCGTGGCGCTATCGAAGAAGCTGTTGCTGAATTCGATCAAGAAGGTGTTAAAGTTAACCACTTGCAATTGCGCTTGATTAAACCATTTCCAGCAAAACAATTACAACCATTCATGGATGCTGCGAAAAAAGTGGTTATCGTTGAGCACAATGCAACAGGTCAATTGACTAACTTATTTAAAATCAACATGCATAAGAAATCTAAAATTTCCAGCTGCTTGAAATACGATGGTAATCCATTCACAAAAAGTTATGTGAAAAATGCGATTAAGGAGGTCCTATAATATGACAACAGCTAAAGATTACAGAAACGATATTCGTCCTAACTGGTGTCCAGGCTGTGGCCATTATGGGGTTCAAGCAGCGATTACTGACGCTGTAGTAGCGAAAAATATTCCACCAGAAAAATTAGCAGTAATTTCCGGTATCGGTTGCTCTAGCCGTATCGGTGGTTATTTCTACGCATATGGTGCTCATACAACTCATGGTCGTGCGCTTCCTTACGCACAAGGCGTTAAACTTGCTAACCAAGACTTAGAAGTTATCGCATTCTCCGGTGACGGTGATGCGTTCGCTATCGGTATGGGTCACACTATCCATGCTTTTAAACGTAATGTAAATATGACATACGTCGTAATGGATAACCATGTATATGGTTTGACTAAAGGTCAAGCATCCCCTCGTTCCGACATCGGTTTTGTTACAAAAACAACTCCTCGTGGGGCGTTCGAGTCTCCATTGTCCATTTGTGAAACTGCGATTGCAGCAGGTGCAGCATCTGCAGCTCAAAGCTACATGATCAACCGTGAAGAACTTGTTGATTTGATTCAAAAAGGCTATGGACCATGATGGCTTCTCCTTCATCAACGTATTTAGCCCATGTGTTACATACAACAAACGCAATAGCTATGACTGGTTCAAAGAACACTTAGTAGCATTGCCTGAAGGCTACGATCCAAATGGATCGTGCAGCAGCACTTAAAACTTTGAGCGATACAGATGGTTTGGT